>JAABUP010005788.1_pt1 | contig 18385 bp, 15 predicted proteins | sample 5559201 | NCBI WGS metagenome assembly JAABUP01 (sample SAMN10711887, study PRJNA513373) | rock metagenome | isolation source: Antarctica rocks | place: Antarctica
GGCCCGCTGCCTCCCGCTTCCGCCAGGGTCGCCGTCGGTACCGGGCGCCGGCTGGTGATCAAGGTCGGATCCTCGTCCCTGACCACAGCGGCCGGTGGCCTCGATCCGTCCCGCCTCGACGCCCTGGTGGATGCGGTCGCGGCCCGGGCGGCGCACGGCACCCAGATGGTGCTGGTGTCCTCCGGTGCCATTGCCGCCGGCCTGGCCCCGCTGCACCTGGCCCGCCGGCCACGTGACCTGGCCACCCAGCAGGCCGCGGCCTCGGTGGGCCAGCAGCAGCTGGCCGCCCGGTATGCGCTGTCGTTCGCCCGTCACCGGCTGACGGTCGGTCAGGTGCTGCTCACCAGCGACGACGTGGTTCGGCGCTCGCATTACCGCAATGCCCAGCGAACCTTCGACAAGTTGTTGTCCTACGGAGTGGTCCCGGTGGTCAACGAGAACGACACCGTGGCCACCGCCGAGATCAAGTTCGGCGACAACGATCGACTGGCCGCGTTGGTGGCGCACCTGGTCAGGGCGGATGCGCTGGTGCTGCTGTCGGACGTGGACGCCCTGTACACCGGCGCGCCGTCCGATCCGCAATCGGTTGCAGTGCATGAGGTTTCCGGGCAGGACCAACTCGATCGCATCACGATCGCGGATTCCGTCGGCGACCTGGGTACCGGTGGCATGGCCTCGAAGCTGACAGCGGCCGCCACCGCCACCAACGCCGGCATACCGGTGCTGTTGGCCCGTGCGGAATCCGCCTCGGAGGCGCTCAGTCCCTCGGCGTCCGGCCCGACTATCGGAACCGCGTTCACCGCGTGCACCCGCCGCACCGGCACCCGGCTGCTGTGGCTGCGATATGCCGCCAACGCGGTCGGCTCGCTGGTGCTGGACCCCGGCGCGATCGCCGCCGTCGCCGGACGCCGGAAATCCCTGCTCCCGGCCGGCATCCTGGCGGTTCACGGCGACTTCGAGTCGGGCGACGTCGTCGACCTCACCGACATTGACGCGGTGGCGGTCGCCAGGGGCTTCGTCTCCTACGACGCCGCCGAGCTACCGGGGATCATCGGACGTCAGCTGTCCGACCTGCCGGCCGCCCGCCGGCGACCGGTCGTGCACGCTGACGACCTGGTGACGATGGCCGCGGGAGCCGCGTTCTCCTCGCGCGGATTCCTGCCCGACGAACGGGAGCGGCCTTGACCCACACGTCGACCACGACCGAGGTACTCGACTGTGCGCGGCGGGCGCGTCCGGCGACCCGCGCGCTGGCCTGCATGACCGCTTCGGCCAAGCAGGAAGCACTGCAGGCCATGGCATCTGGCCTTCGTCTGCATTCCGACAGCATCCTGGACGCCAATGCCGAGGACATCGGCCGAGCAGAGAAGGCCGGGATGGCTCCCTCGTTGGTCGATCGCCTGCGACTGACGGGCGAGCGCATCGACGGGATGGTCGACGGCCTGCTGAAGGTCGCATCCCTGCCGGACCCGGTGGGCGAGGTGATCCGCGGCTCTGTCCTGCCCAACGGCTTGCGACTGAGCCAGATCAGGGTCCCGCTGGGGGTGGTGGCGGTGATCTACGAGGCCCGTCCAAATGTGACGGTCGATGCCACCGGAATCGCGGTGAAGTCCGGAAATGCCGCCCTGCTACGAGGATCCGCCTCGGCCTACCGCTCGAACGTCGCACTGGTGCAGCTGCTGCACACCGCCGGGGTGGCCGCCGGGCTGCCGCGTCACTTCGTGCAACTGGTGCCCGGAACCGACCGCAGTTCGGTGAACGAACTGATGACGGCGCGCGGTCTGGTGGACGTCATCATTCCCCGCGGCGGCGCCGGGCTGATCGACTCGGTGGTGAACGGCTCGACCGTCCCGGTGATCGAGACCGGCGTGGGCAACTGCCACGTCTATCTGGACGCATCGGCCGACGCCGGCATGGCCGTGGACATCGTGCTGAACTCCAAGGTGCGCAGGCCCTCGGTGTGCAATGCGGCGGAAACCGTTCTGCTGCATCGTGATCGGGTCTCGGACCTGTTGCCGACGCTGGTCGACTCGTTGCACAACGCCGGCGTGACCGTCCACGCGGATACGACCGGCTTCGCGGTGCTCCCTGCCCATCCGCAGACCGTCGCCGCGGCCGAGGACGACTTCGACGGCGAGTTCCTGTCGCTGGACATCGCCCTGGCCATCGTGGACGACCTGGATGCCGCGGTGGCGCACATCGGCGTCCACGGCACCGGGCATACCGAGGCGATCGTCACCGAGAACCTTTCCGCCGCGAGTGTTTTCACCGAGCGGGTCGATGCGGCGGCGGTGATGGTGAACTGCTCGACCGGGTTCACCGACGGCGGCGAGTTCGGCTTCGGCGCCGAGATCGGCATCTCCACCCAGAAGCTGCACGCCCGCGGACCGATGGGGTTGCCCGAGCTGACCAGCAGCAAGTACATCGTTACCGGCACCGGACAGACCAGAGGAGAGTCGTGAATCGGGGCTCCACCGGCACCAGCCGCAAGATCGGCGTGATGGGCGGTACATTCGACCCGATCCACCACGGTCACCTGGTCGCCGCCTCCGAAGTCGCCGACCGGTTCGGACTGGACGAGGTGGTGTTCGTGCCGACCGGAAGGCCGTGGCAGAAGAGCGACGAGCAGGTGCTGTCGCCCGAACACCGGTACCTGATGACGGTGATCGCCACCGCGGCGAACCCTCGGTTCACCGTCTCCCGGGTCGACATCGACCGGCCCGGCCTGACCTACACCCGCGACACTCTTGCGGATCTGCACGCCGCGGAGCCCAGCGCGCAGCTGTACTTCATCACCGGTGCGGATGCGCTGGCGAAGATCATGAGCTGGCAGAATGTCGGTGAGATCCTGTCGCTGGCGCACCTGGTCGGCGTCACCCGCCCCGGTTATCCGCTGGACGACGCGGATCTGCCGGACGGCACTGTCACCATGATCGAGGTTCCGGCGATGGCGATTTCGTCCACCGACTGCCGCGACCGGGTCCGCCGCGGTGAGCCGGTCTGGTACCTGGTACCCGACGGGGTGGTGCAGTACATCGGCAAGTACCGGCTCTACCTGGATCCCGCCGAATCCGACAAGCCGCTCAGCGTCACCGATCCCGCCATCAGAGACAACGTTCAGGAAGTGCTGTGACCGCCACCGACACCGCTCGCACCCTTGCCGTCATCGCCGCGCAGGCAGCGGCGGACAAGCTCGCCACCGATATCATCATCATCGATGTCTCCGAGAGGTTGGCCATCACCGATTGCTTCATCGTGGTCACCGGTTCCAACGAGCGCCAGATCAGCGCGATCGTCGACGGTGTCGAGGAGAAGATGCGGGAAGCCGGCTACCGGGTCGTCCGACGTGAGGGCGAACGGGACGGCCGATGGGTGTTGTTGGACTTCGTCGAGGTGGTTGTACACGTGCAGCATGCGGAGGAACGGGTCTTCTACGCGCTGGACCGGCTCTGGAAGGACTGTCCGGAGATCCCGTTCCACGACAGCGACCGGTTGTGACTCTTGAGCACCTGATCCTGCTGCGGCACGGCGAGACCGACTGGAACGCCGGCTTCCGGCTCCAGGGTCACCGTGACATCACCCTGAACGGGCTGGGCCTGGAGCAGGCCGATGCGGCCGCGCCCTCCGTCGCGGCGCTGCAGCCCGACGTCATCGTGTCCTCGGACCTGCAGCGGGCCTGGCGGACCGCGGCGCCGGTCGCGGCGCTCACCGGCTTACCGCTGTCGACGGACCGCCGGCTGCGGGAAACCTCGCTCGGCGAGTGGGAAGGCCTGACCAGACAGGAGGTCACGGACGGCTGGCCGGCGATGTGGGACCAATGGCGTTCTTCCAGTGCGGACTTCGCCCCACCTGGCGGTGAGTCCCGCTCACGGGTGGCCGAACGCGCCTACGGCGTCGTCACGGATCTGGACCGCGGGTCGCATCGGCGGGCGCTGCTGGTGGCCCACGGCGGCCTGATCGTCGGCCTGACCGGCAAGCTGCTGGGCCTGCCGAGCGCGCTGTGGTCGGTGCTCACGGGCGTCAGCAACTGTCACTGGGTGGTGATGCACCGGGCCGCCGAGACCTGGAGGCTGCACTCCTACAATGCCGGGCTCGGCAGCGTGGTACTGCCCGGTGGAGAGGACGAGGTCGCCGGGGTGTGACGGTCGAACCAGCCGATCGGTTCTAAGGTCGGTCCATGGACGTTGCGGAACTGCGGGGATGGGCATGGCACTGTCAGGGCCTCGACGGTTCCCTGGACGGGTGCGAGCCGGCCATGGTGCTCACCCAGGCCGGCTGGGCCCGCACCATCGGCGGTGCGAACCCTTACTCGAGCCTGTGGGCCAGGGCCGGCACGGAGCGGGCCACCGCCGACGCGGCCGTCGCCGGCCTGGACATCCATGAGCTGCCCTCCGTGCGCGGCTGCACCTACCTGCTGCCGGCCGCGGATTTTGCACTCGGCCTGCAGCTCTCCCGACCCTCAACACAATCGGACCTGGCGGTGGTCCAGAGGCTCGGCGTCACCCAGTCGGAGATAGAACAGCTCGCCCACGCGGTGGTGGCGGCGCTGGCCGAAGCGGGGGGTCCGCTGGATCCCGGGCAACTCAAGGACCGGCTGGGCGACCGGGTGCGGAGCCTCGGTGAGGCCGGCAGGAGCAAGGGCGCTTCGACGACCCTGCCGACGGCTCTGGGTCAGCTGCAGACCTTCGGCCGGATCCGCAGGGTTCCACTCGGCGGACGGCTCGATCAGCAGCGATATGCCTACCTCCTGTGGGAATGCGAGCCATCCGGCTTTACCGACGAGGCCGCCAGGATCCAGTTGTTGCGCCACTATTTCGGCTGGACCGGCGGTGCGACCGCCGCCCAGTCCCGCTGGTTCAGCTCGTTCACCGTCGCACAGACGAATGCCGCCATCGCCGAAGTAGACCTCACCGACGTCGGCGCCGGGATGCTGGTCCCGACCGAACGGCTGGAGGATCTGCGGGCCTACCAGCTGCCGACAACTCCGCAGTACCGGTTACTGACCAGAATCGACGCGTTGGTGTTGTTGCGCCGCAACAGTTCCGAGCTGCTGGGTGCCGAGGACGCCGTGCGGGTGCTGCCTGGCACCGGCACCGGCATCGGCGGCGAACCGGATCTCCCAGCCCATCCGATCGTCGACCGCGGCCGCATCGTCGGGCTCTGGCAGTTCGATCCGGAGGCCGGCGACATCGCCGCCTGGGTATTCGCCGGTGAACCTGATGCCGTCCTGCGGGCCGAGATCGACCGGACCGCCGCCTGGATCATGGCCGATCTCGGCGATTTCAGGTCGTCCTCTCTGGACTCGCCGCACTCACGGCGTCCACTGATCTCGGCGCTGCGAGCCGCCGCCGGCGGGTAGCCCCGTTGAGTTGTCCACCCACCGCGGTTTGTCCACAGCGGTGACCGGGGGGCGGTCGGGCCGGGGCCGAAGTTCCTACGGTGAACCGCATGCCCCGGCAGCGGACGACGACCGCCGATCGTGATCCCGTCGAACGGCTGCATGCCCTGCGGACCACCACACCGCGGCGGATCGGCTGGATCCCCGGACCTTCCGGCCGTCCCGACGGTGCCCACGACGGCGGTGCCGATGGGTTTACTGAGGACGCCGCCGACGCCTGGCGCGATGCCCACTGGTCGGCGGACGATCTGCTGACGTCCGGAGCTCCCGATGACGATGGGGACCCGGTCGCCGAGGCGGACCACCCGGGTGTCGGGCCGGACCAGGACGCCCCCCGTCCGGTGGACTCCGCGGTGGCCGGCCGAGCGGCGCCGGCCGCGTTTCGCGCCAGACGGGTCAGGGCCAGGCCGTGGGGGCGGCTGGCCGAAGCCTGGGTGCCGGAACCGCTGCGTGATGCGCGGGTCGATCCAGGTCGACGGGGTGCGCTGGCACTGACGCTGGTCGCCGCACTCGCGGCGGTGGCCGCGGCGATCGGGGTCTGGCGGGATCGTCCGGAGCCGCGCCCGGTGCAGCCGGTGGCGTCGGCCCCGATGACCGACACCATCGGCGCCGATCGCCGGGCCGACCTTCCCGGCGGATCGCTCGTCGCCCGTCGTCCGGGCGGCGGTGCGCCGGCGACGACATCACTGGCCATCGGCTCCGCAACCGGCCGGTCCGCTGCCGGTGGTTCGCAGGCCCACGACTCAGCCGCGGCCGGTCCGGCGGTCATCGCGGTGTCCGTCACCGGTTTGGTCCGAACGCCCGGCTTGGTCCGGCTGCCCGCCGGCTCTCGGGTCGCCGACGCCGTTGCCGCCGCCGGCGGTGTCACCGGTGAGGGCACCGTCACCGGGCTGAACCTCGCTGCTGCGTTGTCCGACGGCGACTCGGTGGTGGTCGGCGCCGCGTCGCGGACCCCCGGACCCGGTTCCGGCCCCGACCGGAGCAACAACGCCACGGCGACCGCCGCCGGTGCCCCGCTACCGGGTACACCGGTGAACCTGAACACGGCCGATGCCGCGACCTTGGAGACCCTTCCGGGTGTCGGACCGGTGATGGCGGCGAACATCGTCACCTGGCGTGAACAGAACGGATCGTTCGGCTCGGTGGAGCAGCTGCAGGAGGTCACCGGCATCGGGCCGGCCCGGTATGCCCAGTTGGCCCCGCTGGTTGTCGTGCGGTGACGGTTGCCCCCGAGCCCGCTGGGGCCGCGGCGGAGCCCGCTCGAGTGGTGGGCCGGCTCTTGCTGCCCTCGTCCGGACCAGGCGCCGGCCGCCGCCCCGGGCGGCGGCCGAGCCGGCGGTGGACCGAGGAGAACGTCGAGCCACCCATCGATCTGCGGCTGGTGCCGATGGCGCTCGGACTGTGGGCCGGATCTGTCGGCGGGTTGCTCGCCGGTGCACACCTATTCGCCCACCTGCTGTGGTGGGTGGCCGCGGCGATCGGTTGCGTCGGCCTGCTGGTCGTGGTCCGCGGTATCCGCCGGCGCAGTCGGGGCAACGCCGCGCCGACCGGCCGATGGCGCCTCGGCCTCGCCGTGGTTGCGGTGGCCAGCGCATCCGGTGCCGTGATCGCGGGCCTTGCCACGGTGCGGGCGGCCGGCGATCCGCTGACGGCCGCTGCCGACAGCGGGCGGTTCGCTGTCCTCACGGTGCGGGTCGACGCGCCGGCGGTTCCGCTGCGCTCGACGTTCGGCCTGTCCGACAGTGATCCGTCAGCCACGGGTGCCCAACGTGTGCGGATCGGCGGCACTGCCGAGCAGGCGGCCGTTGCCGGCCATCAGTGGGAGACCGACCTCCCGGTGTCGATACTGGCCACCGGTGAGAAGTGGCTGTCGATCACCCCAGGTCAGCTTCTTCGGGTGGAGGGTGTGTTGCGGCCGGACACCTTTCCGGTGATTCCGGCGGTCCAGCTCCGGACGGTCGAGCAGCCGATGGTGCTGGCGGAGGCTCCGTGGTGGGCGCGTGCGGCCGCCGGAATCAGAACCGGGCTGAGCGAACGAGCCGGCGGACTCGGCGGGGACCCGGCGGGGTTGCTGCCCGGTTTGGTGGTGGGCGACACCTCCGGCATCAGTGATCGGCTGGACGCCGACGCGAAGGCGACCGGGCTGACTCATCTGCTGGCGGTGTCCGGATCCCACTTCGCGATCATCTGCGGCCTGGTGGTGCTGATCCTGCGCCGGGTGGGGCCGCGGGTCGCCGCCATGGGCGGCGGCGTCGTGCTGCTGGGTCTGGTCGTTCTGGTCGGCCCGCAGCCGTCGGTGCTACGGGCTGCGGCGATGGGCGGGATCGGGGTGTTCGCACTACTGGTGGGCAGGAACAGAACGGCGTTGCCGGCGTTGGCGGCGGTGGTCATCGCACTGCTCGTCGTCGATCCCGCACTGGCGCTGAGTGCCGGGTTCGCGCTGTCCGTGCAAGCGACGGCAGGACTGGTGCTGTTGGCTCCGGTCTGGTCGAAGAGTTTGCAGCGCAAGGGGTTTCCCCGGGGTTGGGCCGATCTCATCGCTGTTCCGCTGGCCGCATCGGTCGCCACCCAGCCGGTGGTGACAGCGCTGTCCGGCGCGGTCTCGCTGGCGGCGGTTCCGGCGAACATCCTGGTGGCGGCAGTCGTGCCGCCCGCTCTTGTCATCGGTTTGCTGTGTGCTCTGATCGGACCGCTGTCGGGTCCGGTCGGCGATGCCCTGGCGGTCGCGGACGAGCCGCTACTCGGCTGGATCGGTGGGGTCGCGCACACCCTGGCCAGAACGCCGGACGCGAGCGTGCCGTGGCCGGCTGCCCTTCCATGGGTGCTGGTGCTCACCGGAGCGCTGATCGTGATCCTGAGCGTCCTGCGGCATCAGCGGATCAGGGCGCTGGTCGGGGCCGCGCTCGCTGGGGTGGCCCTGGTGATGGTGCCGATCCAGGTGTTGCCCGCGCCGGGGTGGCCACCGGCCGGCTGGATGCTGGCCGGCTGCGAGGTCGGCCAGGGCGACGCTTTCGCGCTGTCCACCGACGATCCCGGCACGGCCGTGGTGGTGGACTCCGGCCCAGACCCCGGCCTGGTGGCCGGCTGCCTGGACCGCCTGGGGATCGGGACCGTGCCGCTGCTGGTACTGACGCACCTGCATGCCGACCACGTCGACGGCCTGCGGGGTGTGCTGGACGGCCGATCGATCGGCATGATCGGCGTGGGCCCCGGTCGTGAACCTGCCCTCGCCTGGGCGACGGTCCTGGATCGCGCCGACCTCCGGGGCATTCCGGTGGTGGAACTGCATCCGGGAAACCGCTGGGCCGCCGCGGGTCTGTCGATCGAGGTGCTCGGACCGGAACGGGGGTTCCGCGGTACCGATTCCGATCCGAACAACGACTCGGTGGTGTTCAGAGCCGAACGTTCGGGAGTGCGCATCCTGATGAGCGGCGATGTGGAGATCGAGGCGCAACAGGCGTTGCTCAGGTCCGGAGCCGATCTGCGGGCCGATGTGCTGAAGGTCCCCCATCACGGGTCCGCCAAGGATCTGCCAGAGTTCCTGGCCGCCGTCTCACCGACCGTTGCGGTGATCGGGGTCGGCATCGGCAACGACTACGGACATCCGAGCCCGGAACTGCTCGACCGGCTCACCGCGGCCGGCGTGTCAGACATCGAACGCACTGACACCCAGGGCGACGTCGCGGTCTGCCTGCTCGGCGGCCGGCTGGCCCACGTTCACCGGGGGGTGACGCTGCGCCAGCCGTGATCCGCATGTGCCCGGCAGACCACGTCCGCAGATCAACTCAGCGGACCACATCCGAAAGCTCACAGCGACAGCGCCCGGGCCGCCGCGGCGGCCGCATCGGGCAACGCGGACTCGATGACGGCGAGCGAGTCACCGTCGTGCGCCCCGGAGACGAACCAGGCCTCGTAGGCCGACGGCGGCAGGTACACGCCCGCGTCGAGCATGGCGTGAAAGAACGCGGCGAACGCCTCGGTGTGTTGGGCCCGTGCGCCGGCGTAGTCCGTCACCGGACGGTCGGTGAAGAAGATCGAGAACAGGTTGCCGGCGCGCTGCACCTGGTGGGGGACACCGGCGGCTGCCAGCGCGGCCGAGGCCAGATCGCCCACCAGCAACGCAGTCTTGTCCAGGTGCGCATACAGGGCGTCGTCGCAAGCTCGCAGGGTCGCCAGGCCGGCCGCCGTGGCGATCGGGTTACCCGACAGCGTTCCGGCCTGGTACACCGGTCCTTGCGGCGCCAGCATCGCCATCACGTCGGCCCGGCCGCCGAACGCGCCGACCGGTAGCCCGCCGCCGATCACCTTGCCGAAGGTCATCAGGTCGGGCGTCCAGCCCTCGACGGCGCCGTCCAGGCCGAACATTCCGGCCGGCGACACCCGGAAGCCTGTCATCACCTCGTCGCTGATCAGCAGCGCTCCGTCGGCGTGGGTGATGGCGGCCAGCGCGGCGTTGAACCCCGGACCCGCCGGGACCACGCCCATGTTCGCCGGCGCCGCCTCGGTGATCACCGCGGCGATCTGACCTTGGTGAGCCGCGAAAGCATCGCGGACTACTTCGATCTCGTTGTAGGGCAACACGATCACCTCGGCGGTGGTGGCAGGCGTCACGCCGGCGGAGTCCGGCAGTGCGAAGGTCGCCACCCCGGAGCCGGCCGAAGCCAGCAGCGCATCCACGTGACCGTGATAGCAACCGGCGAACTTGACGATCATGGGGCGGCGGGTGAATCCGCGGGCCAGCCGGATCGCGGACATCGTGGCCTCTGTCCCGGAGGAGACCAGCCGCACCTGTTGCACCGGGGACATCCTGTCCACGATGAGCTCGGCGAGCGCGACTTCGCCCTCGCTGGGAGTGCCAAACGACAGCCCGCGGGCGGCGGCCTGCTGAACCGCTTGGATCACCGTGGGGTGGGCGTGGCCGAGGATCATCGGCCCCCAGGATCCCAGCAGATCCACGTAGCTGTTGCCGTCGGCGTCGGTGATCCGGAACCCCTTGCCGGACACCATGAATCGCGGTGTCCCACCCACTGACTGGAAGGCACGGACCGGCGAGTTCACTCCACCCGGAGTCACTGCGCGAGCCCGCTGGAAGAGTCGTTCGCTCTGCGCAGTCGTCGTCATCTCGCCCATCCTGCTCGTCGGTCGGTGCGTCCGATCTCACCGGGCAGCTGCTCGATCCTCATGCGCCGCCGGAGGTGAGCGTCCGCGCCAGCTCCGTCGCCCAGTAAGTCAGCACGATCTGCGCTCCGGCCCGCCGTATCGATGTCACCGTCTCTGCAATGGCCCGATCCCGGTCGATCCAGCCGTTCGCGGCGGCCGCCTCGATCATCGCGTACTCGCCCGAAACCTGGTACGCCGCAACCGGAACCTCGATGCTTGCCGCGACATCGGCCACGACGTCAAGATAGCCGATGGCCGGTTTGACGATCACCAGGTCTGCGCCTTCGGCGACATCCAACGAGACCTCGCGCAGCGCTTCGGTCCGATTGGCCGGATCCTGTTGGTAGGTCCGCCGGTCGCCGACCAGCGCCGAGTCCACGGCTTCCCGGAAGGGTCCGTAGAAGGCGCTGGCGTACTTGGCGCCGTAGGCGGCGATTGCGGTGTCGACGTCCCCGCAGGCATCCAGTGCGTCCCGCACGGCGGCCACCTGACCGTCCATCATCCCGGACACGCCCACCATGTCGGCGCCTGCCGTGGCCAGCGAGATGGCCATCCGTTCATAGCGCCGCAGAGTGGCATCGTTGTCGACTGCGCCGGAATCGCTCAGCACCCCGCAGTGGCCGTGGTCGGTGAACTCGTCCAGGCACAGGTCAGCCATCAGCACCGTTGAGTCGCCCAGCTCGCTGCTCAGCTCGCTCACCGCGACGTTGAGGATGCCGGCCGGATCCGTTGCCTGCGAACCGACCTGGTCGCGATGGGACGGGATGCCGAAGATCATCAGGCCGCCCACCCCGGCCTGGACGGCTTCGACGGCGGCGGCCCTCAAGGAATCGCGGGTGTGCTGGACAACGCCCGGCATGGACCTGATGGGTCTAGGTTCGGTGATTCCCTCCTTGACGAACATCGGCAGGACAAGATCGGCGCCGTGGACGCGGGTCTGGGCGACCAGTCGGCGCAGCGCCGGGGTACGGCGCAGCCGGCGCATACGGATGACGGGTGTGTACGGATCGGAGCTCACCATGACGATTCTCCCGCAGTCAAGTCTCCCGCGGCCGGTCCGGTCAGGTGCCGGGCGTGCCGCAGCAGCGCCGTCATGATGTCCAGGTCCGTTGGTTCTCCGGCGACCCGATCGGCCGGGATGCCGGCGGCGGCCAGGGCGTGGGAAGTCGGCTCACCGATAGCGATCATGGCGGTCCCGGGCGCCGGACGAGCCGCAATCAGCGCGGCTACCGCGCTGGGGGAGGTGACGACAACGGCCTGATATCTGCCGGACGCCAGATCTGCGGCAACGCTGGCCGGAAGCGTCGCCGCCGTGATGGTGTACGCGACGGCGGTGAGCACGGTGTAGCCCCGTTCCCGCAGGGCATCCGGCAGAGTCCGCGCGCTGATGCCGGAGCGGGGCAGTACGACAGTGTCACCGGGCTGGGCGGTGGGAAACACGGCGGCCAACGCTGACGACGAACCTGCGGCGGGCGGAACGAGATCCACTGGCAGACCGGCATTCCGCAGCGCACGCGCTGTCCCGGGTCCGACGGCAGCCACCCGGGTTCTGGCCCGCACCGCCGGATGCAGACTCAGCGCCGAAGCCCGCTCGATGAGCGCGGTCACCGCGTTGACCGAACTGAACACCACCCACTCGGGCTCGTCTGCGGCCAAGGTCATCAGAGCTGCGTCAAGCTCGGCGGAATCGTCAGGAGGCACCACGTCGATGAACGGAACGGCTTGTGCGCTGGCGCCTTCGGCAGCCAGCATCTGCAGGAGCTGGGCGCTGCGGCCGGCGGCGCGGCCGATCAGTACCCGCCAGCCGGCCAGCGGCGACGGCTGCCCGTCGGCGCCGGACATCACGAGGCCCGCATCAGGGTGGCCGCCCCCGCGTCCAGCAGCTCGCCGGCGATCCGCTCACCGATCGCGAATGCCGACCCGTCATCGGTGACAGTTCCAACTCCCTCACGCCGCAGACAGCGGCTGCCGTTGGCCGCCGTGACCTGCGCCGTGAGGGTCAGGGTCGGCGGCTGGGTCGGCGTTTTCATCGGCGCGGAACCGTCGATCTGACTGGCCGCGGGATCCTGTCCGACCCACCGATCCTCTTCGGCGAACCGGCCCAACGCGGAGACCGGCGCCGAGCACCCGGCTTCTAGGCCGGCCAGCACCGCGCGTTCGGCGATCGCCGCCCAGCGGCCGGCCGGATCGTCCAGTTCGGCCAAACCCGCTGCGAACCATGGCGACTCGCCCGCCCTGGACTCCACGGCGAGCGCACCCTGCGCCGGTGCCGGCAGGAAGCGCAGCGGATCGAAGAGCTCGGTGATCGCCCCGCCCAGGCCCAGTCGCCGCAACCCGGCGGCGGCGAGCATGACGGCATCCAGCTCGCCCTTCCTCACTCCGGCCAGCCGGGTACCCACGTTCCCCCGAACCGCCACCACCCGAAGATCGCTGCGCAACGAGAGGATCTGGGCCTCGCGGCGCGGCGAGCCGGTGCCGACCGTGGCCGCGGGCGGCAACCCGGCCAACGTCAGCCCGTCGCGGGCGCACAGCGCGTCTGCCGGATCCCCGCGGGCCGGGACCGCGCTCAGCGTCACTCCGTCGGCCGGAGTTGTCGGCAGATCCTTGAACGAATGCACGACCAGATCCACCCGGCCGGACAACAACGCCTCTCGCACGGCGGTGACGAAGACCCCTGTGCCGCCGATGGTGGCCAGTGCGCCGCGGTTGATGTCACCTTCGGTCCGGATCCTGACCAGCTCGACCCTGCCCTCACCGACTGCCGCGATCACGGCCTGCGCGACCTGATCCGATTGGGCCAGTGCCAGGGCGCTACCGCGGGTGCCCACCCGCAGTACCGGCGATGTCACCGGGTGGCATCCCGGGGGCCGGGTCGGGCTTCGCCGCGGATGCCCGATGCCGCCAGCAGTTCGACTGCTGCGCCGGTGCCCGACCAGTCGGCGACCGAGTCCTGTCCTGCTGTCGTGGGGTTCGGTCCTCGGAGGTTCGGACAGCACCGTGCGGCGCAGAAGTCTGGTCGGGGCGGCAGCCCGACGATCTGGCGATGCTGCAGTCCCCGGCCGAGCCGTTCGGCGATCAGATCGGCAAGGCCGGCCACGAATCGCGGGTCGGTGCCCGGGGTGGGCAGCCGCCAGAATCCCAGTCCCAGGTCGCCGGCGAGCTCGGCGGCCTCGGTGTCCAGGTCCCAGATCACTTCGACGTGATCGGAGACGAAACCGATCGGCGCCACGATGACGGCTCGGCGCCCGTCGGCGGCGGCGGAACGCAGCACCTGGGCGATGTCGGGCTCCAGCCACGGCGTCTGCGGCGATCCGGACCGTGACTGATAGGCCAGTTGCCAGCGAAGCTCACCCGGTACGTCGCCGAGCTGCTCGGCGGCACCGTCCATCACGGCCCGGCAGGCCGCCAGGTGCTGGGCGACGTACGCGCCGCCGTCACCGGAGTCCGACAGCTCTGGTGATCCGGAGGAATCCGCCATGGCGGCGGGGATGGAATGGGTGGTGAAGACGATTTCGACGTCCTGGATGTCGATCCGGGCGGCCAGCGCCGATCGCACCGCATCCACGGCAGCGTCGACGAACGGCTCCAGGAATCCCGGCTGATCGAAGTACGGGCGGATCTTGTCGATCGTGACGCCGCCCAGGGACCGAGAGTCGAGCAGTGCGGCGGCGAAGTCCTCCCGGTACTGCCGGCAGGAGGAATATGACGAGTAGGCCGATGTGGTCAGTGCGAGCAGCCGGGTCCAGCCGGAATCCCTTGCGGCGGCGACGGTATCGGCCAGGTACGGGTTCCAGTTCCGGTTCCCCCACAGCACCGGCAGCCGGATGCCCCGGTCGATCAGCTCGTCCTGCAGCGCGTCTCGCAGTGCAGCGGTGTGCTCGTTGATCGGGGAGGCACCGCCCAGGACCTGGTAGTGGCGGGCCACCTCGGTGAGCCGATCCTCGGGGACGCCGCGTCCCCTGGTCACGTTGCGGAGGAATGGCAGCACATCGTCGGGGCCCTCCGGCCCGCCGAAACCCGCCAGCAGGATGGCGTCGTACGGATAACCGACGGGACCCGAGATGTCGTCAGCCGGCACGTGCGTCGCATCGCCGTCAGCCGCTGCCCCCTCCCCGGCCGTCGGGTCGAGATTCGGGATGGTGTCCGAACACGGCGCCGTCGTCATGCCATTGCCTCCGCGACCTGCTCGGGGCTCATCCGGCGGCCGGAGAAGAACGGGATCTCCTCGCGGACATGCCGACGGGCCTCGGAGGAGCGCAGGCGGCGCATCAGGTCGACGGTGTCGTGCAACTCGTCGGCCTCCAGGGCCAGGATCCATTCGTAGTCGCCCAGGGCGAACGCCGCGACGGTGTTGGACAGCACCTGGTCGTACTCGCGGCCCATCATGCCGTGCTCGACCAGCATCGCGCGGCGTTCCTCTTCGGGCAGCAGGTACCAGTCGTAGGACCGGACGAAGGGATAGACGGTGGCCCACTTCTTCGGCGCAGCGCCCGCCAGGAAGGCGGGTACGTGGCCCTTGTTGAACTCGGCGGGGCGGTGCAGGCCCATCCCGGACCACGCCGGCAGCAGCACCCGGCCGAGCGCGGTGCGGCGCAGCCGGCGGGCCGCATCCTGCAACGCCTCAGCGGTCGGGGCGTGCCACCAGACCATCAGCTCGGCATCGGATCGCAGCGCCGACACGTCGTAGAAACCTCGGATCTCTACGTCCGCACCGGCCAGCCCGTCCACCAGCTCCCGCAACTCGGCGGCGCAGTCTCCCGCGGTGGCCTGGACCTCACCGACCCGGCTGAACACCGAGAACAGGGTGTACCGGATCCGCTCGTTGATGTCCCGCGGGGAGATCCGGGTGCCCGCGGGTTGCGCCGGCGCGGGCTCGGCCGCAGCCGATGTCGCTGCCGAAGACTGATCACTGCTCATGGCTCCATACTTCCCCATCGGCGCTGGCCGCTGGGCCGTCCCGGCTGTGGCCTTGCCCGCATCCGGCGAGACACTGTATCCAGCGAGACACTGTTTCCAGCGAGACGCTGTATCCAGCGAGGAACTGTGGTGATGAGCGAGTCAGCAGACCCTGGTCCGGGCTTTGTGGTGACCGGCGGGGGCCGCGGTGTCGGCCGGGCCGTCGTCGAACGGTTGCTGCGACAGGGAGGGACGGTGGCAATCATCGAGCGTGACGCCGCCGCGATGGAATGGACTGCTGAGCACCCCGACGCCGGGCGGCTGGTGCCGGTGGACGGCGGGCGGGCGGCCGCGGGTCAGGATCCGCAGGGCCGCCGGGTGGTTTGACGGCCGAGCAGCCGAGCCTGCTCCCTGGCATCGGCCACCACCGCTGCCAAGCCGTTGCCGGCCAGCGCCGATCCGATCACCGCCAGCCCCGGCTGCGCCGCGGCTGCCGTCCGCAGCCGATCCACGGCCTCTGCGTGGCCCTGGCGTGGCTGCGGGAGCGCGGACGGCCAGCGCACTACAGCGCTGCCTCGGACATCGGACTTCCTGAGCTGGATACCGAGCAGTGCCGACGCGTCGGCGAGCGCAGTTGCCGGCAGCTCCTGCTCCGCCGTGATCCGGCGACCGTCCGGGTGACGGCGGGGGATCCCCGGGTCCATATCCCCGCGCCCGTACGACAGCCGCAGCACATGCCGACCTGCCGGTAGCGAAGCGGCCAGCCACTCCCACTTCGCGGTGGCGTGGGTGAGCGCCTTCGCCCGCACCCCATTGACGCCCGGAGCCACCAGGATGCCGGTTCCGCGCGGTGCGGCATCCAATCGATCGTCGTCGATGACCAGCGTCACCAGGGTCACCGAGGTGGTCGCAGGACCGGCGTCGGTCGGGAGGGCACCGGGTCCCAGTACCGGTCCGAGCAGGTGCCGGCAGTCGTCGGCCGGCACAGCCACCACCAGCAGATCGGCGGGGAGCCAACCGCCCGCAAGATGCACTCGCCATTCGTTCGCCGACCGCCCGATCCCGAGGACCGTTGCACCACAACGAATACTGCCGCCTGCCGCGAATATCGCCGCCGTCAGTGCTGCGGGCAACGACGCCATCCCACCGCGAATCCCGGCCACCGCCGATCCGGCGGGGGGTGCGTTGCCGCGCAGCTGCCGGACACCGCCGGCCAGCGACCCGGTGGATCTGAGCGCGGCCGAAAGCCCTGGTGCGACAACGTCTACCTCCAGCAGCGACGGGTCCGCCGCGTGCACGCCGCCGACGACCGGTTCGACGAGGCGCCGCAGTACCCGGCCACCCATCCGCCGTCGGACCAGGGCTCCCAGCGTCGGACCGGCAATACCCGCCGGCAGGATCACATCCAGAGATGCTCTGACAGTTCCCGCCCAGCCGATGATGCGCCGGACGTCGGCCGCCGTCGGGTGCCCTGGTATGCCGAGCAGCGCTGCCTTCGGTAGCGGCGCCGATCCGGCTTCGTGCCGCACCCAGGCACCCCGCGAGGACGGCCGCACCACCCGGTCGGCCAGGCCCAGATCGGTGAGCAACTCGGTCACCGATGGACGGCTCACGGCGAACGACTCTGCGCCGGCATCCAGGTCGACGCCGGCGACGGTATGCCGGGCGACTGGCCCGCCAACCGCGCCGGATGCCTCCAGCAGCAACGGCCGCAGACCGTCGACGGCGAGCTGGTAGGCGGCGACCAGACCGGCCATGCCGCCGCCGACCACCACCACCCGGGGATCGTCATCGGCCCCGGTCACCGCGGTTTCACCGACCCAGCGGGTCAGGCTGTTCGTGCACGAACTCGACCAGCCGGGTCAGCACATCCGGGTCGGTGTCCGGCGGCACCCCGTGGCCGAGGTTCACCACATGCCCCGGTGCCGCCTGCCCTGCTGCCAGGACTTCCAGCACATGTTCCCGCAGCGCCGTCTCGCCGGCGAACAGCAGCGCCGGGTCGATGTTTCCCTGCAGCGGCACCGTTCCGCCGAGCCGCCGGGACGCCTGGTCCAGGGTGATCCGATGGTCCACACCGATCACGTCGGCGCCCGCGGTGTGCATGGCCGGCAGCAGTTCACCGGTGCCGACGCCGAAATGCACGCGCGGCACCGCAAGATCGGACACTGCGGCGAACACCTGCGCCGAAAACGGTGCGGCCCCAGCGGCGTACTGCGCCGACGAGAGGTTCCCGGCCCACGAATCGAACAGTTGCACGGCCGACGCCCCCGCCAGGATCTGAGCTCGCAGGAAGGTGGCGGCCGTCGCGCCGACCCAGGTGGCCAGCGCCGCCCAGGTCTGCGGGTCGCCCAGCATCATCGCCTTGGTGCGCAGATGATCGCGGCTCGGTCCGCCCTCCACCAGGTAGGACGCCAGGGTGAATGGAGCCCCGGCGAAACCGACCAGGGGCACCTCGCCCAGCTGTGCTACGCAGTCCCTCACCGCCTGTTCGATCGGCGCCAGCGCCTGCGGGTCCAGCTCGGGCAGCGCGGCGACCTGCTCGCGGGTGCGGACCGGATCGGCCACCACCGGGCCGGTTCCCGGCACGATCTCCACTCCGATACCGGCCAGTTTCAATGGAACGACGATGTCGGAGAAAAACACCGCGGCGTCCACGCCGTGTCTGCGTACCGGCTGCAGGGTGATCTCGGTCGCAAGCTCGGGAGTCAGGCAGGCGTCGAGCATTGCCGTTCCGGCCCGCAGCGTGCGGTACTCCGGCAGCGACCGGCCGGCCTGGCGCATGAACCAGATGGGCCGCCGCCGTGTCCGCTCGCCGCGCATCGCCCTGATCAGCTGCGAATCCCCGGTGCCTCCGCCTCGCAGTGGGTGCGCGGCCGGCAGGGTGTCGATGGTCACGGGAACCCATGCTGCCATCCCGTCCGGCAGCGGCCT
>JAABUP010005789.1_pt1 | contig 18379 bp, 34 predicted proteins | sample 5559201 | NCBI WGS metagenome assembly JAABUP01 (sample SAMN10711887, study PRJNA513373) | rock metagenome | isolation source: Antarctica rocks | place: Antarctica
CTTGCCTCTGACAGAGGTTGAGCCTGATCAGTCAGCAAACCTTTGTTTTCAGTGCAACCACTTGCAGAGGCTCACCTAGCACATTGCACAGCCTGTGCAGAGTAAATTGCGAGAGTTTAGCCCCTAGTTCCTGATGACTTTGACTTAGGGTTAGGGTTGCTGACTGCGTCAGCCTTGCCAACAGCTTGGCTGAAAATTTGAATCTGGCTAGGGTTTGCAGGAATCTGAACAGCTGGGGTTGCAGAGTTGGGTGTGCAATCCCCGATGGTATGGTGACTGATGTTCATATGCCAGTTGGGGATGCACAACAATGTTCAAGGCGACATGTGTGTGTACGCAGACTTATAATGCCAGCTGTATGCAGCCAAAAGTCAACTACGCAAAACAATTTTGAGCACAGTTTTCGCAGCGCTTCCTGACTCACACTGCTTGCACGCTTTTGCACGGATTACCATGGGGGATTTCGACAAGTCACGTAAGATCGCATTCCTGCCAGGAACATCAGGTATAGGCAAAGCACTGGCAACGAATCTAGCTAAGGCCGGGTACAAGATCTTGATTGGTGGAGCCAAGCTTGGAGAAGCAAAAGCCAGTGTAAAAAACATCCAGAAAGCTGCAGGATCAGCATGTCCTTTTATTGAAGCTATGGATATGAAAGGAGCTGCGGGAGCTGCCAAAGTCATCTTTTTTGCCGTGTCGGTTAGTGCTCACTGACTCTGCAGACTTATAGCTGCTCAGGCTACAATCAAATGCTAGTGATCCATCTTAGGTGCAGGCTGAGGGTTCCCATGCAATGCTCATCACAGGGCAGTCAAGAAGAAAAGAAAGACCTCCTGCAAGATCTACAGTCTGAGTTGAAGGGCAAAACTATTATTGACGTCACAACAGCGGCGTACCTGAAGGATGAAAGCAAATGGGGTCAGACATCCACGACCCACATGAACCAAGAAGCTTTGGCAGTCCCAGCAAAATGGGTCAGATGTTGGAACACAGTCTTTGTGGTAAGACAGCTAGCCATGCTGCTCTCCGCCGTTTCATGAGTCATATGTCCAAATAATCCAACAAATAGTCTTGCAAATGCTGTCCAAACGCTCTAGTAATCATGAGACAGAAGATTGATGTCCTGCAGGGCCTGCTTGAAAACCCACCTCCTTCAGATAGCCCGCACAACATTATTGTATGTGGTGATGATCAAGATGCAGTCACAGATGCAAAGCAACTAACAGATTGCCAGCCGGGCTTCAAGGTGGGAAGTCATTGCCTTGCACTTTGAAATGATGCCACTTGCGAATGCCGCAACATAGCGCAGTTGATGCTGACATGCAGAACCATGGCAATGCAGCAACAGAAAAGCCTCACAAAGTAGTGCCTAGTCTCACATCACACCCCTTGGCTGTGAAAGAGCTGATTAGGTCCTTACCAAGCCCAAATCTGCATCTTTGTACATGCAGGCTCTGTACGGAGGTGGCCTGAAATATGCCAAGGCCCTAGACTTGCTTGGACCTGGCTGGATAGTGGAGTTGGACAAGAATGCCAGTAACTCAATGGGCAGTGCTCTAGCTGGCTGGCGATTTGGCCTGTGAGCAATGGTTTAGCACCTGTAGTTTAGTAAGCTTTTCACGGCAGTAGGTACTGAGCTGCTGAGGTCGCTGGCCCAAAATGTTTGCAAGGTTTGCCATTATGTCACCAATTGCTGCTAACCTCTGTGAAAAGTCTGGTGCATTGCTTGTACCTCAGGCAAAGGTGCAAGACGTTTGTCTATGTCTGGTCGTGATAAAGCAATGTGTGGTGCATTTACCTAAGACATCTGTGTTATTCCTATCCTATGGAGCACCAACTTATAACTTAACCCCCACAGAATGAGCGCTGAGCTACAGGGTGGTTACTTTCTCTAACACTGGTGATGCCAGCAATCTTTCCAATAATCAATAGTAGCTGTACACATAGCTGCAGTCAATCAATCAAGTTGTCCTCAGGAATATCAGAGAATTTCAACTGCTGACTTCTCAAAACTCTCTGAGAATTCAAGTGATACAATACATGTCAATCTACAAATGATATACAATGGTATTGAAAGGCATCCTGCGGTGCTGCTAACAAGAAGCTGGTACCCAAGAGCTTAGGTAGCCCTTTAGGGTGTTGCTTACTGAGTGGTGAGTCGGTTACTCACCGGGGTATAGATGCCGTCGCAGGTTGGGCTGCGTAGCAGGCTGTCTGGTCGCCATCAACTGGGCATGCTGCAAGTATGTCTTCCCGGCGTGTAAAACAACAGCTGGCTGCTCTGCAGCAGCGGCAGAAGGCTTCGGAAGACCTGCATCATACCTTGTCTGCCTCTAAGAAAAATCGTCTTAGGCCCAGAGAGAAGCGTAAGAAAGCACAGAACGATCACACGCCTGTCACCGACGCAAAGCTTACGCAGCAGACTGTGCAGAAGAATCTCAAGTATTACCAAGCCACAACGCACAGTAAAGCTACTGCTCAGGCTGCTGCTGTCATGAGTGAGGTGACCCATAGAGTAGCTCTTATGGTCAGACTTCTCTTGCGTAGTAAACCTGGAGTCTAATTTGTATTTCTCTGCAGTTGTTGCGAACTTCAGCTGCGCCGTGAGCTTTTCACACCTGACAACAGACCTGACAACAGAGGCGACTAAAGCTGCAAGCTTGAGACCAGATGGTTGTCGCAGCATCTAAGGCCAGATTATCAGGCAGGTTGCATGGTCATGGCAACGCGGGCCTGTACAAGGCATGCGCACAGAAAGCTGTATCTAAAATGCCACAGAGCTACAGCAGCAGCAGCAGCCAATCACTAGCACAGTCTGCAAGAAGAAAACGTGTCTTTTCCTGCTCAGCTCGCACATCAGGCACTAGTCATCCTAGTGTCAATAAACAGCTAGAGGGATTTCACACAGATAAGGCCTTCATAAAAGCAGGCCTGGCCCTATCCTCAAAAACCAGACATGGCACACACATTGCAACAGGTAGCTTCATGGGCTTAATGGGGCAGATACTGAAAGACATGGCCCCAGCTGTGCCTAGCGGGTGTGACCTGATGGTCGAGAACGTCTGCTATCACCCTGCAGGTACTCTGACTGCGTGCGAGGCTTTTGATGCATCTTGTATCTCAATGGGTTTTATCAGAAAGATCGTAGACATCCTGCACTGGCAACACATGTGCATGCCCAGTCAAAACATTGAAAGCATACCTGTAGTTCCACCCACTTAGCAATCCATAGCCACAGTGTTACACAGTGCTGCAATGCAAAACCGGCAGCACAGAACATGAAATTGCCTGTATGGAATCACTCCCAAGTTTCAGGCAAAGTGTTTACTGCATGATCAAATGCCTGAGCTGACTGTCTCTATTGCTGTAGGGTCTCCAACTGCGCTGCTGACTGACCTGAGCCTTCAATTGCCAGCCAACCAGCTGGGTCTGATCTATGGTCGTAGTGGTGCTGGAAAGACCACCCTCCTCCAGTTGCTGGCTGGCTTGACTGACACCACCTCAGGCCAAATTTCTCTTGGCTCAGGTGCAAATCAGACTATTCACACTTGCTGCTGCAGTTTTGCATACTGCTGCAGCCAGCTTGCTGTTGAACACCTCTGCATGTTTGCTTTGCTGCTGCTGCTAATGCATGCTGTGCATGGGGTTTGCTTGCCACTGATGTCAAACCAACCTTCATGAGGTCAACGCTGAGTGCTTAAACTGTAACTGCTGAGGCAAGCAGACACCCTAGGTGCATACCGAGGACGCTGCTTATATTGTCCATACATGTAATTGTGGTGATTGGCTACTGCTAGTGCAGGTACCACGATTGGAACTCCAGCATCTGCAGAACCTGTGCAAATGAATGCAATGACGCCACAAGAGCTGGCAAAGCGCTGTGGGCTTGTCTTCCAGTTCCCGGAGCGCTACTTTCTGGGAGGCACTCTGCAAGAGGTGGCTTCTTGAACCTTGCTGTCTGGCGCCAAAGTGGTGCTGTGGCCATGCTCATGTGCTGTGTCAAACCAACAACAGCTTTTGTCTGTGTCATGCCTTGTCCAGTATCACACAAAAACAGCTCCCATGAAAGACTTGTCCATACGTCAGCCTTCCCAGCGCTATGTCAGTTGACAATGTGCTTCCGCTTGACCAGCCAATGCATTTGTTTTCCCTTAAATTGACCATTGACCAAACAATTTTCCTGCTGCTGCTGCTGCTGCTTACCTTACTGAAGACAGATGATTGCTCTTGCTGCAGGAAATTGTTTTTGGGTGGCCGTTCGACGAGTATGAGCGGCAGGCGTATTCAGTACAAGCACACCGCGTCTTGGAGGCAGTGGGGTTGAAGCACATCCCTGTGCAGACTCCTCTGCAACAGCTCAGTGGTGGCTACAAGCGCCGCGTCGCCTTGGCTGTACAGCTTGTCCGACGCCCTGCGGTGAGCAATGCAGTGCCACCTTCAAACTGCTGTTGTTCATCAAGCTGTTCCTCCAGCTACTGACTCTTCCAACTGCTGAATGCTCCAATTGAGCTGTGCATGCTCCATTACAGGGCTGACAAAGTCACACAAGCTTGTTGAGTGAAACCTGCTGTACACACAGCATGTCAATAAAGCGAGTCAACGTCCATGATCATCACAGTCTTTCAGCGCCCATGTGGACGTGTATTCCTGACGTTGTGCAACTTGTGTAACATGCACAGACGTCTGACGAGTTCGTATTTGCTACATCAGAGCCTTGGGCTGGCAGTGCAGCATGTGTCGGCTGACTACCAAATTTGCACTGCAAATAAGTGAGGAATGATGTGGCAAGTTCTTGTGCAGTGATATTAGCCTCCAGCAGATGCTCTTCACATGCAGGTATTGCTGCTCGATGAGCCGCTGGCTGGCTTGGACTGGAGAGCTCGCATTGAAGTGGCTGACACACTGAAGCAGTTAAAGAGTGAATGTACCATCTTGGTGGTGTCCCATGACCTCCGTGAGCTGACTCCTCTGGTAAGTGACTGTTTGCATGTCATTCCTTAGTTGATGTCGGTTGCCAGCAGTGGCTGGCTGCACAGTCAAAGATGAACCGAATAAAAGTGTTAAGCTGTGTACTGCCAGGATACAGCTGACCTTTTTTGGGGGGCACAGGTGAACAAGGCGTGGCAAATGCAGCCTGGAGGCAGGCTTCAAGCATCACCTTGGCCGCCGCAAGAGCTGCAATGAAAGCTTTGTGGGGGATTGGAACTGCAGTATGCTTCGTATTGCGCATGCTACATGATGTAAGCAGGGATATGACAGCAAGAAGGCTTGATTCACACGTGCACACTAGCAAACACAATTGCAATTTGCGCAAACGATTGTGTTCTCGGTATCAAGCAGCATCCGGGAGAGACATTGGTGTGACCAGCCTGCAGATTGCAAAATGTCGATTTGTCCTCTTCCAGTTGGGCTCGAACCAGCGACCTTGCGGTTAACAGCCGCACGCTCTAGCCAGCTGAGCTATGGAAGAAGAGGCATGCCCAGGTTGGCAATCTGCTGATTTTAGTATTATATATTAAAATTTATCACCTGCTTCTTCAGGCTTTGTGTCAGGATGAGTCTCGAACGCCGGTGAGACTTTAGTTGAGCCTTATGGCGCAGACGTCAGATACTTCACTTGGTGACAGGCCTGATCGCATTTGGTCTTTGGCGGACCTAGAGCTGTTGCAAGACGTTGAAAAACCTATCATTGTTGTGGTCACATCAACGCATGACGACCCAAGCAGGTCAGCATGAGCTGTGCGTTGCAAGTCGACAGGCTTGCTCGTGATTATGACACTATCGCTGCTGGCCTTGCAGTCCTGGAGGGGTCAGGGAAACAACTGATGTTCCCTTCCAGAATGCTACGTGTGTGAAGCTGTACGGCCTGAAAAGACCTCGAGAAGAGTACGAAAGAGTCTTGGCAGGCTGGACAGAAGAGCAAACATTGAGACGGAGGCGGTTCTTGGCAGCAGTCACAAAGGTAGTTGCCCTATGCCTTCAGCATGAGCTCTGAGACCAGTGCCTTGGTTTGCATTTCCAGTGTGTATCACATTGATATGCACAGGGCAAAGAAGCAAAGGAGTTCTGGCTGGATATCCGCCCGTTGATGCATTTGTTTTGTCAAGGGTATGCCAAGGAAGGTCCTATGCGCACAACTAAAGTCCTAAGCAAGGTAAGCTGATATGCCTAACAGCAGCAAATTTTGACACAAATTTTCCTGCCTACGACCTTTGATCAACAGAGTGCATGCTGATGCTGTATATATTGCCTGCTGCAACTTCTGATTTGCCTGATATGTTGTGTTTTGCACTTCTCATGACAAACAGCCTTTCAAAACAGTGACATGACTGTTCCACAAAATTCATGCTTCTTGATTGCATGGCATGAACTTGGGAGCTGCAAACTAACATGTACATATCAGGCCTTGTCTGCTTCGAACACCATTCTGCAACAATGCCAACTTAGGTCCATGCTTCCTTCAGCCCATTCAGCTTGAAACTTCGCCTGGCTGTGTGGAGACGGCTGCCATGCATATCATTGAGCCAGAGCAATCAAGCATTGCTGACTCGCGGGTGTGCGCCATGCATGACCGAGATCCCATACACACCATGCTGTATGACAGCAAAGGAGTGTTGTTGTCAGCCAACAAAGCTGCTATGACTGCATTCCACATTGATACACCAGGTAAGCACGCCAGATACACCACTCAACTAGGGCTCCCAGCCCTACATTGCATCAGGGTCTCATGGCACCTTGTGTATACTTACTTACTACTGGTACAAATTGTCCTTACCGCTGCAATATAATCAGCCCCAGGCTTTGCTCATTCACAAAGTTTCAATTTTGTGGCATGTAACCAGACGTTGTAACTGTTGTTGGTACACGAGACATTGTATTTGGTTAGTAAGATGGGCTGTAACTGCACAAGAGCCGTAGGCCTGTCATGCCATGTGCAAACGGACTCCCATGGGCAAATGCTGCGTAAACAGAAGCTGCTTGTGGTGCTACTCTGTCTGCAGGTCCATGGTGCTGTAGGCCACAGGTGCATATATGGACACAAACCAGCTATTTTGTTGCATAAATGCTGCTTCAGCTGTTTCATTGCATAATGCCTGCTTGCCAAGCATTGCCCTGTCCTACTTGAATGCTCAGCTTGCTGTGGCTTCACCGTACAGGGTCAGACATGCCTTATGCAGAAGCACTCACAATCAAGAAGCTCTTTGATGCAGGCGCTTATCCAGGTATTGCCTGTTAGCTCACTACATAGCTTGTGACCAGTCATATAGCTTGTCCTGCTTGTCCTTATCTCAATGTCATTGCTGCACTTCACATTGCAGAAGCACAAAGCGCATCACTATCATAAATTCAGTGAGGGGTGCTGCCACTCTGAGTGCTGCTTGATGTTGCATCAAGTTGTCTGGCTGCTGCGACACACGTATTATTAACCTCTCACCACTTTTCACCATCCAGGTTTGCATGCCAAAGCCTAATGTCATAAGCATGAGCATAATGTCAGCAGGGGAACTTCACGGCCTGCTCCCAGCTGTGTCTGTTGCCAACTGTCTAATTGTATAACTGCGCCTTTTCTCCAAGAATGCCTGGACACTGTCAGCAGCAGTGACCTGTCTATACTCAGGTAGTGCAACTGTCATGCCTGCAGGTGGTCAAGAAGAGGCAGACAGAGCATATCATGAAGCCATGCATGCTGTTTTCACTGCCCAAGTGGATTGTCACCGTCATTCGCAGCCTTTCAGTCGCAAGAAGGATGGCAAAACCAGATGGGCTATGCTTGAGATGTGGCCTATGCTGGTAGGCGCATAATTGAATTCAGCCCAGTGTGATGATGACAGCCGGGTTCCCAACATATGAAACCTCAGGGCTTACCTTGTCAGCAAATGAAAACAGCCAAAAGAACGCAACACGAGTGTCAGTCAGCTGCATTCAGCTCACACCCTAGGCTCGCTTGCAATGTTCCCGCTGTGTGCAATGACGTTGTATGTGTGTCAAGGGGCTGAGTTTCTGTCCGAACAGCGCCTGGCATGTCATACATTGCATATTTGTCGTGTAATCTTGTTGATTGCTTGGTCCAGGTTTGACAATGCATTATCTGCTTGGCCTCACGCACGGTGTGTCCGCCGCTGTGTGCTTGCTTTGACCACCTCACACTCAATTCCTCGGCTCTGCAGGCTATTCTGCAGTCATATTCTTTGCTCTGTTGTCCTAGGAGGTGTCCTAGGACAACTCAGGCCTGCTGTGAAACAATGATGGCCAGTCCGCCAGACAAAAGGCAGTCTCCATACCCTGGTCCCTGAAGATCAGCACAGTTTTGCTGCATGGCACAAGAGTCCTCTAACCTGGACATGTGATTGTGCAGGATCCAGTGTCCCAGTCTCCAGCTGTACTAGTCAAGACCTCCAACATAACTCAAATGAAGCTGCTGGAGTTGGAGCTGGCTGGACGGCAAGACTCTCTGCAGAGGTAGGCAACAGAAGAGTCACTCGGCGCCTGTACCTGCTTAGGCAAACGTAATCTCTGCAATCTCTAGCTCGTACACCACACTGCTGCTCAAGCACTTGTGGAAATCATGGCCAGGCAGCTACTTAGCCAGGCAGAGTTGTCATTTGATTAAGCAGAACCACCGTTTGATTGGACAGAAGCATCATTCCATTAAGCATTCTACGCCTGCCACAAGCGCAGAAGAGTGTTGCCAGGGCTGTGCAAAAAGTGGCTGGGCAGCCGTCAGATGGGCCACCACAGCAAAACGCAGAGAAAGGCAATGGCAGCCTGGGTTATACACCCACAGGTGTTTACCACTACTTTTGGCTGTTCATCCACTGAAACAGGAACAGCGTGGTTGCCTGTACAGGCACAATGAGGAGCTGGAGCAGGACTCAGTGGCCATGCAGGCTGAAGCACGCAAGCTGCAGAGGGAAGCCAACAGCCTGGCTCGCAGGCTGGAGGCTGTCATGCATGACAACCTGAAGGCCAGGACCAGCTTTGATGCTGCCACCCCCATAGACAAGACCCTGCAGTACCTGCAGAATGCCATCATGGTCAGCTCACAACCTCTGCCTGTATTTTGTGTGTGTTTGACAAGGCAGCCTGCCATGCACACGGAGCAGCAGACAAGGCCCTTTCAAGAGAACCAGCAGCCCTCATCTGACGCGCTGTTGCGTGCTTGACAAGGCCCTCCAAGCTAGCATGCACACATGGTCAGCAAACAGGATGCTGTCAAGAAACATCATGTGTCACCAGCAAAGACACGTGTAGCAGGAACTGATACAGTGCCCTCCGTACCTGAAGGCTGTTATCCTGAGCTGCAAGCTATGATGAGGCCCAGCAGGTCTGGTCTTCATGACATGCCATTCTCTCTGTTGTGCAAACCTTTGCCTCACTTATCCTCCTGTCCCTCCACCATCTTCAGATTCATGTTCTGTTTGTGGGCCACTGAATTAGGGAGTGCCAAAGTGTATGCTTGGCTTTGCTTGCATGCTGTGTTGAGTGCCTCGCCATGTGCAGCATCATTGGATCTGCACGACAGCAAGCCCACATGCAACTCCACAGCAGCTCATCATGGGCTGGCCAAAGCTCGGATTCTTCTTCTTCTTCTTCAGTAACCAGACTCATGGCTTGGCCATGCACAGGGCAGGGATCAAGACGTGCAGGAGGCAGTGGACCTGTACAGCATGCTGAGTGACTCTGACACCAACCTGAGGCAGCCAATTGGCATGGCCAGTCAGCTGCTCCAGGAGGGGATGGACTCAGATGTGGCACAGTCCATGCTGCAGCTCCTGCAGGTGAGACTGCATCTCATGTTGTGCATTGCGCTCAGTTTGTGGCTGTACTCAGTACTGGTTGCCAGGTGACAGAGACTATATTGCTTTGCATGTACCTATGTTGCGGTGGTGTGCTGTCTGTTATGGTGAGACAGGCACAGTGAGCACATGATAGGGTGTCAGCCTGCTGGACAAAAGGTGCGTCAAGTGGGCAGTGCCTTTGCAATGATGCAGCTGGGCCACGTACCGCTGGAGACTGCTGCATGCTTGTTTGGCAATCACGTCAGCTTCATTGCAATTTGTGTTGTTCAGTGACTGCAGTGCCGTCTGCAGTAACAGTCACAGCATCTATCATCATCAGCTGTGCTGCATGCTTCTGTCCTGCAGCCAGGCAGGAAGTTCTGCAGCTGCTTGGCAAATTTCCTGGTGTATGCCAAGTTGATCCAATAGTCGCCGTGGCAATTAGACATCAGTCTATTGTAGCTTTGCAGCATGCTAGTGTCAGCTTGGCCTCTTTGTCCTGAATATTAAAAGGGTGGGATTCATGCCCAACTCTACCGGGCACATGTGTCTGGCGTCACGCTTGGCATCCACAGCATTCAGCATTTTACCCAAAGCACCCAAGCGTGCAGACGGCAAGCCTACAGGGAGCATCATGCAAGAGTGTCATGCAGTGAGCATCAGTTGTTGAGCGTACTGTAGCAAGGCGTGCCTTACGATGGCACAACACAAGCATCACTTGATGCAGAAGCATATGCACACAAATCCTCATCAGTCTTAACTAGTCACCAAGGGTCTGACCTCTCTGCAGGGCAATGAACTGAGGAAGAGTCAGCCAGATGCTGCAGAGACAGTTGCACAGGAAGCTGCTGCGCCAGCTGCTCAGCTGGCTTCGTGGAAAACCGTGGCGCGCATAGACTGGCGTGAACAGTTGGAGGAGCAGGCCAATGTGATGATGGTGCTAGCACTTCACAGCCGCCAACAGGAGCAGCTGAGAGCATGGCTGTCATTCCAGCCCCTGTTACTCCTGCAGTTGAGCGCATGTTGCAGGTAACGCATTCTACCATTCTGAGTGCTACCTTTGTGCATTGTACTTTAGTGGTCAAGCAAATGCATGACCGATGAGGGGCACCCATGCCCAAAACATGTTCAGACGCTACACTCTTTGGGCTATGCGTCCTGACAACATGTGTCCAAACCAATATTGTGAGCAAGTCCATGCTGTTTAGCTACTTGCATGTTTTGCCCTGTGTCTGTTGTATCCATTGCCCGTGCAACATCCACATCAGCTGCCATTTGCAAATCTACACTTGTGCGGCAAATGCATGTATAGCGACTGTTAATGCACCAGCCCCTCAGTACCCTGCAAATTTTGCGCCTAGCTGCACCTTCTTCTGTACCCCTGCAAACCCGTCAATCAGAAGCATCTATGCCAAGCCATTAGACAAGGTGGTGCTTCCATATTTCAGACCTGTAGCCTGCAGACACTCCTGCTGAGGCGGATCATGCTGTGCACAGGATGCCGCCACCAACTGGCAGTTTGACATGTTTGCCCTAGCAGACGCCACGCCGGGGTACACATTGTCCATTCTGACCTTTCACGTGATGAAGCAGTCTGGCCTAGTGCAAGAGTACAGTCTGGATGAGTCCAAGCTGCAGGCCTACTTGAGGCAGATAGAGCGGGGATATGATCCTTCCATACCGTATCACAACAGGTAACGCTGGCCGTGGGCATGGTGGTGCATTCTCTTTCCCAGAAAAACAGTCCAATGAATATGGCCCTGCACTGACGGCTCTTGCATGATAGCCAGACAACAAGAGCCAGAAGAGCTAGACTGAGGAACGGAAGCAATGAAGTATGAATGAGATGGATGGATGCATGACAGTGCCTTGAAGGTTCAACACCAACTGGTCAGAAGTTGTGGTCTGACTAATCTTCATGCTTGCAGCATCCATGTGGCGTCAGTTGTGCAAGTTACACACATGGTGCTGACACGCGGAGGTGTGATGAAGAGCAATGCCATGACCCGATTGCAGCAGCTGGCCACATACATAGCAGCTGTTATACATGACTTCCAGCACGGTGGTGTCAACAACGACTTCCTCATCAAGACTTTCCACCCCTTGGCAATGACATACAATGATATTTCTCCATTGGAGAACCATCACCTAGCATCTGCAGCAATGCTGCTGCATCAGCCAGAGCATATGTTCATGCCCGTGAGTTGGCCACCTACACATGCATGCTATCATGCTTCCCATGTTCTCATCGGTAGTCCTTTCTTATATGCATTTCACAGGGCCGCACTGCATGACCACCATGCTCACATTCTTGTCTCAACTGTGACGTGCAATCATCTTTGCACAGGTGACAAACAGTGCTACCGCCTCTGGCTGTGCCCATGTTGTCGTACTGCTGGCAGGCTATCACCCTGCAAGTGCGCTCCAAGCAGCATAGTCACAGTGTCTCTTGGTGATCTGATGCATTCACCCCTGTCAGCATGAAACAAGTCGAATCAGTACAGCATTGTATGACACAATGGATTTTGAGTTTGCAAACATTGCATGAGTGATGCGGCTGTGCAGAAGGAGAGAGTGAGTGCAGAGCAGGTTGGGGTGGTGCGAGGAGTGGCCATAGCCGAGGTACTGGGTACTGACATGAAGAAGCACTTTGACATCACCTCCAGGTTCCAGGTCAAGCCCACCAAGCGCTTCAGCAACAGGCTTTTGCAAGCAAAACTAACAGACCCAATATTGCAGACGTGCATGACAGCCATGCAGCAGTCGTTAAGCACACAAAACCTTGGATGTACCCGCAATAATGTGGAAAGTGAAATCCCCCCTGGCAGATCAGCTACATGCTTTCATGTCTGTTGCTGTTGTGTGCTGCGCAGCATAGTGCCCATCCTGCAATTGCCTATACATGCCAAGCGAATGCTTCTCAGCAACAGCTGCTCTAGTGTACAGCACCGGCCACTGATTGGCAGGTCTTGTGTTCAGACAGCTACGATGCAAATGACACAAGTGCTTTACTTCATTCACCGTCACACTCAATCTGGTCAGGTCACATGGCTGTGAGGCCATCCACCCATTACAAATGAGCGTCAAGTGGCAGGAAGAGCTGTAGCCTCATGCATACAGCAGGTGGAAATGTGATTGTCCTTGTGCACATACTGCACACATTGCATTGGTGACTGCACATGTGTGACAGGCAAACATACCTCCGTCATGTGCATAGCTGCTGCAGAAGTGATTGCCAACTAGCACGTGGTTTGTGTTGGTCAGGCTACGTTCAAGCGGCGCAGTGATGATACGACTGTTGAAATGGATTGGGCCACTGTGAAAGCTGAGGACAAGACTCTGATCTACCAGGTAAGTCTACAGCACAGAAGCTGACGATGCCTGATGATGACTGATGATGACCATGACAGGTCGGCATGGTAGCCATGCACATGCGTTGGACAGTATACACGTCTGTCACTCTGTGCACTCACTCGTTGAAGGAAGCTTGATGATTGCCCACTCAACTTGCTTGCTATTCCATTCGCACTCGCTCACTCACTCACTCATTCACTCACTCGCTCACTCACTCACTCACTCACTCACTCACTCACTCACTTACTCACTCACTCACTCACTCACTCCTCAGCTCATGCACTCATTCACGCCCTTCCAGCCAAGTCAGCGGCTTTGGGTACACCACCACACGACAAACAATTCCATGGGTGGGCATGCATGTTTACCAGATAAGAGTAGCAGCAGCAACATTGAGCGCCTGGGACAACAGCATGTAGGCCCCCTTGGCATAGAAAGCAGTTCATTCAGAAAACCTGCTCCATACCAGACGTGCAGCCTGCCCAGGCTCTTCTGATCTGTGTAAAGTCACACAGCCACTATCGAAGCTCGCAATAATAGGCTGCGCCATTCCCGGAACTAGGGCTTGCTAATTAGAAAGACAACATCCCAGTCTTTCATCTACCTCAAAAGCCTAGTTCCATGTCGTCACAAACGTCACAACCTGTCTGGTGTCATGCAGATGGTGCTGAAATGTGCAGACATAGGGCACTTAGCTGCTGCCCCTGCCCTGCATCAGAGGTGGGCCTATCAACTAGAGGAGGAGTTCTTTAGGCAGGGGGACCAAGAGAAGACGCTAGGCCTGCCAATCTCCCCACTCATGGACCGCAACCTCAGGGGGGGCATGACTAAGTCACAGGTCACCCCACCTCAGCCTGCCAACATGCAGTGCTATGCTCACACACTTGCTATACGCATAAAACCTTGATGTGCTCAACAAGAGCAGAATGTCAACGCTGGACAGAAAGATCATGCAGGCCACAAGGCTTGCATACTTCCGCTTCTGCAGCTGCTTGTATGCTGCTCGCTTGACTGCTTGCCTCCCCTGCAATGGACCATGTACAGCTCACAAGGTCCTCAGACAAAGGCTGAACTCGGTCTTGCGAAGGGTTATTTTGTGAGTTGTCGCATTTCTCAAGAGTCAGCTCACAGATTGTATGCCATCATGGACTGTGCATGAGATCAGAGATGCAACTACTTCAGCGGTTGACAGAGTAGCCATATATCGGTTTGGATTATAGCATTTCTCATTTTATAGGTGACAGATTAGCAAAATGCTGTTGTTCAGCAATTTCACTGAAAAGCATGTACGTTGTGTAGGTTGGATTTTTCAGCATCGTAGGCATTCCTCAGTTCAAGGCCATGACAGATCTGTTTGAGGATGCCAAGCCAATGCTGGAAGGCGTGCTGGAGAACTACCACAGATGGGAAGCTGCTGCAGCAGCTGCAGGGCTTTAGGCTTCACAGTTGGATGTCAGGAATAAGTTCTTTTATTACAGCCACCCATCCAGTCTACATTCTCCACGAGGCCCTGTCCAGCATTCAACAGGTTGTCATGGGAGCAAACATGTGGAGGATCTCTAGTGCTGAATAGTCCTATCTAATGTGAATATGACCACCATAGAGAATTGTGATATGCAAGCCAACATCGGTCAGCCACACACTAGCCATCACTGTTGCTTGCAACATGAAAGATGACTTAATGTTCCTTTTCACCTGTCTTAAGTTAGTTGCCATTTGCAAAATTGTATGGCCAAGAATTTTGGTTGAGTGGCCATTTGCAAAATTCTTTAAGGGAAGCTCATATGAACACCTGTGTACTGCTTTTACATCAGAAGTTGTTACAATTGCCAATGTTGGTGGCAAAATCCATCTAATGTGCTAATTTGACACAGTTGCGCTTGTGTGGCAGACACTCCTGTGTCCATGTTGCAATGAAGTTCTCAATGGGATAAACAGGTGATACTGCAGAATGGCCTTCTGACCGTTTTGCATGACAGTCTGCTTCTGCGGTGTGCCAATTCTTATACAGTATATCTCATATATATGCTGCCCCCTCAGTTTGAAGGAGCCATTTCAAGTTGAGCATGTCATGGCAGAGGCCACCAGCAGTACTAAGCTAGCTTTTTGTGCGCTGTCACATGAGAACATGGATATGAGACCTGGCAAGTGACACTGGCCTGGACTACCATCGTGATGGCGCTGTCCACGGTTTCAGCTTTGACTCTTGGAAAATGTTTTTTCAACTTGTATGATTAACCTACATAGTATACTGCTTGGTGTTGCCATCAAATCAGATTTACAGCAAACGTCATATATGTGTCAATGCGATCTTGCACCTAGGTGCAGAAGCTGAAACTTTCAGCCTGAAAGGGCTTTCTACATGTGTGACTGAATCAACCACACTTTATCAAAGTAGACTGGCCACCATCAACAAATGATGCCGGGCCCTGCAACCCTAATTGTCAATATGTTTCATAAACTTGGTTCCTTAAGCAAAATCAAGTGAAGTTGAGGCAGGAATGCATTGTAGGCTAGTGTGTTATACAACCCTGATCGACTAGATGTTTTATGAGTGTCTTCAGCAAAACTAAATGGAGTTGAAAGACAGGGATGGCGTCATATCGTTGTAAATGCAAAACCCAAGCAGCAGCGTATTTTACACTTAGCTAGTCTAGCCTACACATGATCCTGCTATACAAAGCTATGTTACTCAAACTTACTAAACTACACACTCTGGAGATACTTGAAAACCTTGTACAAGTGCAACAGGAAAGGGACAAGCGCTGACTGAGCCCCAGCTTGCTCCAAAACTGTCCTTTGCAATCAGGTGCCTTGACTCTGCTGGAGGTGATGGTGCCAGTGTTTGCAACGGTGACAGACATGACTCAATGCAACACCCAGCAGGCCGCCGCGAAGTCCATGCCGCAATGGGAGCTACACACCGAGAGTGCACTGCAGCACATAGGGGGACTGCTGGGCTGCTCTGTCTGACCTCGGGCGAACTCAGCTGCTTCATAGGACAGCATCAAGGGGGGTGTGCCACTGGTCGTCTTTGTGCCTTGCATCATGCTGCAACTGCAAAACAAAGGATCGTTCAGCAGACACTTCCCGGTCATACAAGCACTGCAGTGTCAATATTCAAAGTGTTTATGGTCCGCGGCGTACTGCACGGACACATACCTGTACTCTCTAGGAATGCTGATCGGGGACGAAGAACGTCCATGCCGGGTCACAAAGTCGTCTTGCTCAGAGTAGGTGTTGTGAACGCTGCACTCTGAACCACTTGACAAGCCTGCTGGGATCTCAGTCTTGCACAGACGAACTCGCAAAGTCGGCCATGTGGCGCTTCTCAGCAATCGCGACAACGGCGACTCCGGCAAAGAATGCGAGGTGGTGCTTTCGGACGGCTCCTCGCTGGTAGCACTGGAGGTGGTGAATCCCACAACTCGCAGTTGTGGAGGTGAAGTGAGAGAGATCGCTTTGTCGCTATCTGTCATGCTTGCCATGGTAGCATCGAAGCGGTGCAAAAGGAGACTTCCACCGTCATCAAAACTGCAAGTTACACGACGTTGACGCCTTGGCAGCGAGCGTTGGGCAGTGCATGATGGAGGGAACGTTGAATTTCGCTAGTGCTGATGGTATGACAAATGGCGTAATGGCATGACTAACGGCGCTCGAGGCCTGAGACACCATGCATGTGCGCAGTTCGGAGTCACACAGACTGACACGCTGCCTTCTGCACAGAAGTTAGTCCCGGCAGGTGGCACTCCAAGAGAGCCACAGCTACCTGGACCAATGCTCTCCATGCATTGCCCCTTGCTGAGACTATGCTCATGCTTTGTGCTTGATGGTGGGTTCCCGGGCTGTTGCTGACCCTTCTCTGCGTCTTGCTTGCTGTTGCTGGTTTTTGCATGATGCACATGCATGACAACTCTGGATGCGGTCAGTGGTCAGACAGACGACTATTATGCAAATATATATATTTGTGTGACTGACTACTGACCACATCCAGATTCATTAGGTTTCTTGTGTTTTGTCATGATTACAAAGCAAACACGTAGGGTAAGGGTGTGTGTAATGCTTACATAACAGGCCTATTAGTCAGGCATGCTTTTAAGGGTTCAGTTTCAACCCTATTATCCCAAGCTAATTAGTGCTAATTGCACAGCCTAAATTCAGAGTACCACCCTAAGTCACAGTCTCGTTCACACTTCTAGTACTTAAGCTGTACCTAATTCAACCGTTCCACTGTACCACTGTAGGAAATCCTGAGATCCTCAGGGGTTTTCTGAGGACTGGAACTGTTTCTGGCAGGTGCCCCCCTACACACGCGCCTTCCCTGTTTGCCCTTAAATGTGGGGTAACCTTGTGGTATCTCAGGAAACCCTTGAATAAACAACAAAAGATTAGTAAACTCTATCATAACCCAGACTTTTCTAGAAGCTTCCTCTGCAGCCCTAGAGCTGCAGAACTCTGTATCTAGACGTTTCCTCTTCTGCATGCATACCCTACAGTCATCTAGAGCAGAAGCTACATGTACAGTCATCTGGGGCTGATCCATAGACGATCTAGGCCTGATCCTACAGTGATCTAGGGCAGATGTTGCAGAGTCTGGGGCAGAAATCTATAGAAAGCAGTTCTGTAATTATCTGGATTATGGCAGAGTTCAGGGATCGTGACATTACCCTGCTTTTTTCTTCACACAGAGTACTGTAGCTCTGTAGAACACTAACAAAACGCTGTAGTTTCTGTAATTTCATGGCTACGGCATACGAAAACCTGGTAAAGCACCTGAAATTAGTCATTCGCCAGCTGCAAGAATTAGTGACAAAGACAGAATCATGTGTAGATGAGGACGAGTTGCTAGAGTTGGTAGACACGATTATAGCTCTGCACGTGTCCTACCATTGGTGTCTAGAACATTTAACTAGTGAAAACTGACTTTATCATGAACGGTGTGACTCACAATGACTTCAGTGGCAAGGTTGATCAGGTGGAGATGCCAGATATGGACTTTGGTACTGTTAGGTGTCAGGAAGTCTACAGCAAACCACATGGTCTTAGCTGAGTTGGGTCGCTTCCCATTGCAAGTTCACTTTTGGCAGCAGATTCTGCGTTATCATCATAGGACAATTGCATTAGACAACGTGCGTCTTGTTAAGCTCGCAATGGTTGATGGCTTTGCTTTGCATCAGACAGCAGTCAAAGACAGTTGCAACATTATCTAGGTGATTTTCTGCATGGTCATTTAGGACAGCAGCAGC
>JAABUP010005790.1_pt1 | contig 18376 bp, 19 predicted proteins | sample 5559201 | NCBI WGS metagenome assembly JAABUP01 (sample SAMN10711887, study PRJNA513373) | rock metagenome | isolation source: Antarctica rocks | place: Antarctica
TGCTCAAGGCAAACAATCCTCTGCCGCAAGCTTTGGGACTAAGGGGTGGACATTCAGCCCTGCCTCCAAAGCACACACTGCGGCCAGCAGCAGCACAGCTTCTACCTCGGCTGCAGAACCTGCTGCACCTTCTGCTGCAGCACCCTCCACTGGCTCTGCCCCAGCAGCGCCTTTCGCTGCACCATTCATGATGCCCACCAAGGCTGGCTCAGCTGCACCTTCTGCTGCAGCATCCACCGGGGTGCCTTTCAAAGAGGCATTCGCTGCAGATGGCACAACTGCAGCTGCAGCTGACCTCTCACATGGTCAGGCAACCCCACTTGGTGCTGCAAACGGGCCTGGGGCACCCAAGGTCCCCAAATTCTCCTGGCCAGAACAGACCACATGTAGCAGTGGTGGCCCTGCACCAGGTAGCTTCAACCTAGGAGCATTCCGCCCGGGTGACAATGGCAATGCTGGAGGGGCTGCTGCTGCATCTGGACCTTCCAGATTCTCATTTGGACAGCCCCTCTCATAAGGTTTTACAATTCTAGCCTCCACCTGTAAGAAACATACACAAAACCTTGACTGATCGTGCAAAGCTTTCAATGTGACATAGTGGTTTTTGAGACATGAATACATGTAGCCTAAAGGGTTTGCAAAGGCTTCCGCAGGAGCTGCAGGTCACGGATCATGTAATGTGGATTATGCTGATCATGTAACTGGACCTGTTAATCTTTGGATCAGCGTCAGTGGTCAGCACGGTACTTACACATATGAGTGGCTTGTGTCATATGTCACAGTCAGCATGTCAATGGCCTGTGTAGATAGACATTGATCAACAAATATATACAGCGGCAGATATAGTTTGTTGGTCATGTGTGCCTTAATTGGCAGCAAAATAGTCTGGCCACTGGCGGGATCGAACCGCCGACCTTGGCGTTATTAGCACCAAGCATCAACCAGCTGAGCTAAGCGGCCGAGATGCGTGTGAATGTCCAGAAGAACATGCCACGATTGGTTTATGCTTTAGTTATGTTACAGACCACCGTAACGCATGTGAGGGGTGAGACGCAGTTCGGTGTGTAGAACTTGTTCAGCATGCATGCTTTCGATTTATCTCAGGGGTGCCTGTGCCAAATGGACGCACTTTGACTGCTTGCGCGCCATGGCAAGTCTTTGGGTCATTTGGGTGGGTTATGGCTCGGGTGATCTTCAGCACAAGCAGACAAAACGAGGCTCGTCTGATATGTGGTCTCGATGCAGATCGCGGCTGGACTGCCCAAACCATGCGGTCTGTAGGACATGTACTGCGCAACTATCAGCGATCTTTGACCTGCAAGTAACTGGCAAAAGTGAAGGCAACAGATCACATACACAACTACGTGCCACCCCGACATCACTTCGCCACGATGATCGCGGCATGTCGCGCTGCATTCATGATGTTGTGCTGCAATGCCGGTGAGTCCATGACATCTTTGAGCTGGCTAAAAATCCCGCAGTCTCCACGCCATAGGATGTTGCAGCCATCGCCGACGGGGTAACTAAGCGTAATATGTTGCTGATTGCAGTACATGCAGCTGGCCCTGCAGTTCTGCATTCTTCAGATCTGCAGAGGCTTATACGACTGCAAGCAAGTGAGGTTTCGGGCTGTACAAGACTTCTGAATGCCGATGGGCAGATCGGCTGTGCAGGTGCTGCTCGCAGCTGGGATCTTACCCAAATCATGCATGCATTGATGGAATAGTCACTGAGCGAACTTTCCTTGCAGTTGACAAAACAGAAGCTGCGCTGTTGGCACTTGACACTCCTGATCAGCCTCTAAGCAATGCAGCAACAGTGGTCTTGTCGTCACTGCACCTGAATGCTTTCCTGCTCAACACGAAGAGCAATGCTACCTTGCAGCAGCTGATCAAAGGCATCCTTGTTGTTCCCACAGGTATGTAACAAACAACTTTGAGTGAAATATAAGCATGTTTGCCTGCAACTGGAATCACAACATAGATGGCACAGCATTGCACGTGCACATGAACAGGAGCCCTTCCCACACTTGATCAGAGTATCCCATGCTTACTTCAGCCAGCAATGCCAAAGAGCCTGGCTGGTTGAACATCGCTGCGCCACGCACTGCAGTTCATGATCACTTTGATGTCTGACATGGTTTTCTGAGCCTAAGCATCCCATTGCACAACAATCTCAATTCAGCTGAAACGCAGATGTGTTGTGCAGACATCCCACAGCAGGACTCACCAGCTGCCAAATTCCCTCTTGCTGCGTATGCCCCGTACTCTCAGCCAGGCTTTGTATGGAACCCTTTTGGCACAGGGCTTGCCCTGGAGGAGTTTACATTCCCCATCATGCTGTTGGACAATAACACAGCTCCTCAGGCTGCTGACAAGGCTGCCTACAATGCACAGCGTGTAAGCATACTGCCCTACAATGCAAGGCGTGTAAGCATACTGCCCTTAGACAGACCATCTGAAAAGCATGTTTGCTGCATTCCACCATTGGCAGCTTGCAGGCTCATTCTGATGGGCACCTTTTTTTCCTACTTTATGAATGCATGTTTGCTCTGTATGCGTTCATGTGATACATGCATGTATCTTAACCAACTTCCTTTCTGAGCCTAAACACACATTCCCATTCCTCTCTGGCTCTGTTTTGGCCTCCCCATTCAATCTCTCCTCTGACAAGGGCCTCTGCCCTCCAAAGCCTGTCACTGTTGCTCCTTCCAAATGTTTTCTCCCTGTCAAGGCTTGCTCTCCTGTGCATTTATCAGCTGTGCCGTTCAAACCACGTCTGATACTCACACGCAGGGTTACAAAGGCGCATTGCACAATGCTCATCTGGAGACAGTCATGTCAGCAAGTGGTAATGCCAGCACTTGCATCAAGCAGCAGACCTGCCAACCCTTGGGGGGTCACAGCATCTGGGCTGCAGCGCCCCCCCTGCCCCCTACTGCTGACTCATCACCCAGTCAGCTACCAATCATCATGCTGCTAGCTCCGGTCGACAGCGACTCCCTCTTCAGATCTGCTTCTGTGGTAAGCATCTACAATAAATTGCAGCTGGACCGTCACACTCTTCATGTTAGCACGGGTGCGTGGGTGAAAGCTTGATAGCTTCTTTACATATCAGAAACATGTTCAGCTCATGGTAATGGCAATCTAACAATGGCATACATGCAACCTTCCATGAGGAGCCCACTATGCCGCTTTGCATGGTTTCTGTCCGATTGTATTGGCTGTCCTGTTTGTACCAGGCACAACTTGTGACCTAATTGTAACATTAGCCAAGGCACCAATCTACAGAGCAGTGGACCATGTGCCTGTAGACTTGCATGCTCGCAAAGCGCTGTATGTGCAAACAGCATAATTCAGCTGAGCATAGCAGAAGTGAAGTGCGTTGCAAAAGAACGTACACAGTCACAGCGCCCTCAGCCCCAAAGCAATCATTGGCACCATGGCTCAAGCTCTGGGCGTCACAGTGGCAGTGGCATGACCTTATAATGACGAATCAGTAAGCTGGTCCATGTGCTAGGGCGCAGATTCCGCCATGGGGTCTCTGATCACTCTCCTGGCTGTGGCAGACATCCTAGGCAACAACACAGCAGTGGTGGCCACCTACAGCAAGAGGCTGGTGCTGACAGCCCTCATGGGGGAGCCCTGGGGGTTCATGGGCAGCAAGAGGCTGTTGTGGGAGATGTACGACGAGTCTGATACCACCACTGGTCTGAACCTGGATGTCATTGAACAGGTCTGCCCCACAGCCAGCTGTCCACCAATGTTGCTACACCTCTGCATGTTGACACCTGCAACATTGTTCCTGCATTATGTTACTTGCATTTCTTGTAGGGGTTTACCTGCAAATGTTGTACCTGCGTCATTGATACTGCATTATGCAACTCGCATTACCTGCATGATTACACCTATAACATTATACCTGCACTGTTACACCTGCATTACTCTACCTGCGTGCTGCTATACCAGGTAATGCAAGTGCTGCTATACCAGGTAACGCAAACTTGTATAGCAGCACTTGGCGCAGCGGCAGCATAGACTGCGCACAGTTGAGCTTACATCACTGGCATGCTAATTCAAACCTGGCACTTTGAACATACCTGCCATCAAGCTGATGCATTTTGTCACTGTCCTGCATTTGATCATCGTTGAGGGCTGATCCTGTTGTCATCAGGGGCTGAGGCTTTTGTCATCATCCAGGGCTGATGCTTTGACCAACATCCCACGCCGATGCGTTTGTCATCATTCAGGGCTGATGCTTCTGTCATCATCCCAGGCTGATGCATTCATCCAGGGCCGACTCTCTTTTGTCATCATCCAGGGCTGATCTTCACATGACAGGTTCTGCTTCACTGCTGTCTGCAACTCAAGGCTGCTTTTCCCAATCAACAGGTGATGGAGATTGGGCAAGTGGGCAGGGCAGGCTTGCCAGATGCACAAATGTTCACCTTCTATGCCCACAGCCAACAGGCTCCTGCCTTTGGAGATCCCAGCACACTGCTGCAAGCGCTTCAGCAAGCCTCGCAGTCAACAACAGAAGTGAAGGTGAGTACCAGTATGATGCTCGACTGCTTGCACATGTCAAGGGCTGATTGCAATGGCTGTAGGCTGCCGAGCAAGGAAGCTGCCCAATCACAAAATGTCAAAGAAGTCACAAGGGATGTTGTCCTGCAGACTGCTGTAAGACCAGGTTTTACCAATCATGTTCTGTCTGCAAACTCAACAGGTAGATTTGGTGTTGATGCCGATTTCTGTACGCATGCTCAGGACAAGCCTTTCTGGAGAAGCAAGACTGGCTTTGCACCAACCTAGCTACTGCTGGCAAAGATTGTAATCATCATTGTTGTTGTTGGTGCCATGAGGGTGCTGGCAGACGGCAGTGAAGGCCAAACACCACCTCAACACTTGCTGCACACTGTGCTTCTGTCATTGTGATTGTTCACCTCAACGCTATTTCACATTCAGCAGAGTTTGTTCCTCTTTTGGCCACACCCTCTGCCCCTATGAAGCATGCTTGGCTCAGTGGAATGAAGCTTAGCTAAGGGTGTTGTCTCAACCAGCTCCTGTGATGATTGCCAAAGGGCATTCAGGTCTCTTTGTTTCCTGGGCCAAACTTGCCTGTTTGTGTGTTTGTGCATAAACCTTCCCAAGATAGCTGTTGCATATGTGGTTCACTGTGCCATGTCTGTGCAGGTAGATGTGCAGCCGGCAGCTGCAAGCAACCCCGGCATCCCCCCCTCCTCCCTCTCCTCCTTTCTTCGGGTCAAGCCCTCGCTCCCTGGGGTGGTGCTGGCAGAGCACCAGGGTCCCTTCACTAACCCATACTATCAGAGTCGATTTGACACTGTGGACAACATCCAACCTGCCAGTTTGGCTGCTGCAGCTGTGGTGCTCGCTAGAGCCTTGCATGGCTTGGCTGCTGGACCAGGCACACCACAGCTGAAGGTATACGCCTGGCAATGAAAATGCAGATACACACTGCCAACTTTACCAAAGTGTTGCACAGATGTGCTTTTGCACTACATGCGCAAGAGCTGAGGGTATAAAGACGGTGGTCATGCCGCGTTGCGCCATTGTCAGAACATAACATCTTGTGGTTGAGGATACAAGACGCTGAGTGACCAAGTACATAGTGGTGTATCAGGAACGGATCTTCATCACTGCAAAGCACTGTCCTGCATGCAATCTTGGTGTTTGCGCCAGCTGTCCTGATATTGAAGGCAAACCTGAACAACAGCCATCAAAACAAAAGCCATCAAAACAAAAGCCAGCCAATGTGTGTGTGTGTGTGTGGCAGATACCTTTACTACATTCACTTTCCTGCATTGAATGTCACAAGATTGACCTGGCCTAAAGCTTAGCATGTTGCGCTCCAGCTATAGTGTCTTGCTGACAATATCATGCATGAGTGTTCACAATCATCCAGTTGGCAGGATTGCGCAATGGGCAGGACCATTCAGTTGACAAGATCGCTCAGTCAACAAGATCATTGAGTCAGCAGGAACATGCACTCCACAGGATCATCCAGTGGATGAAATCATGCAGTTGGCAGAATCATGCAGTTGGCAGGATGATCCGGTTGAGCAGATCATCCAGCTGGCAAGAGCTACTCAGTCGCAGGCCTGGTGCATGCAAAGCTTGGCATGGTGCTGCAGGTTGATGAGGCGGCTGTGCAAGCAACTGTGACACAGCTCATTGACTGTTTGCTGAGAGACACACCAGGTGATGCACAGACCTCTGACCATCAATACCTTTTGTTTATCAAGACAGGTTCATGGTCACCAGTACATCATCCTGTTTGGCTTTGCAAGAGATGCTACAGTGTTGTTGCCAGTTAGTTGTGATGAGAATAATGCCCACAGCTGGCCTGTACAAGCCAGTGTTGACAGCATGCATGATGCATGTCAGCTTGCATGCCAGGTCACACACTGATGCTGGCATGGGTGATGACTATGCATGTGGCATGTTGAGTCACATGGCTATATCACTGAAGACTGTCTTTTCTTTGCCTGGGAGCGGCACCTATCATGTCCTGATACACGCACGTGATCACATTGATGCACAGCATGTGGCTTGCTTGGATGATGGTTCTCCAGTCGTTTGAATCAGTCAAGTATGGATTTAACGACAGTATGCATGAGTCTGCAGATACAGCATCTGAGTGTGATATGGTTGTGTCTTCGATCAGTTGAGTGATTAGCTGGCTGGCCGGCTGACTGTTTATTTGGTGGGTTACATCTGCCTAGCTGGTTTGCACAGGCATGCAGTGTCCCTTGGGGCAGAGATTTCTGGGCAGTCGCAATGCAGACACCATCGAGCACTACATCAGTGTTCTCAGAACTCTCACTAAGGACTCACAGGTGACAGCAGCCGCCTTTGGTATGATAACAGAGGATAATGCCACATGCATGATCTCTTCACAAGCAATGTCTCCTCACAAGCATTGTCTCATGCACATATTGTGGCACCAATATGCACCAGGTGCAGATGTTCCTGTTGCAATGCCTCTGTGCTGTGCTGTGCAAGCCTTCAAGGCACTGCACACTCTTTCTTCACTGCGTCTCATGTTTCCTTCGTATCGTTCCCATCAAAGGCTCACAGTCTCCCTCCAAGGGTTTGTCATCAATCTGTCTCCCCCACTGTACAAGGCCTGTTCCACTGCGGACCTTCAAACGTACCATCAGCGATGTTAGCATGACACTGGCTTGAAATGTGACCTGAATCTTGACAAAAAGAAGACAGCATGATTGTTTTGTCTGCAGGAGCCCTTGGCTGGCGTGAAGAGCAGTGTAGAGTTGTTCATCTGGAACTTCCTGGCTCTGAGTCTGTCACGAGGGCTGGCTTCAGACACAGGTATATTCCCTGAGTGCTGTGCAGCAGTTTTCAGAGCCTGCATGGTTTGGCGTGTACCACTCTGTGCCACTACACATTGTAGTACACTGCTGGTCTGAGATGCTGAGATGCTGGGCTGAGCCAATCTCACTTCAACAGTGTCTTCCTGCCTGCTATACATGCTTTCACAGCCTGCCTGGTTTGGCCTTGTAGCTCACTCTTCTGGTATGCATTTTGTCATATCGCTTCGCTCAGCCAAGCCCATTCCACCTCAATGCCCCACTGTCCTGTCCTGCCCTGTTTTCTGGCAGTGCCCTGCCCTGCAGCCCTTGTGGAGTTGCTGCTGATTGGCTTGCCTGTGTCAGCTTCATGAAAGCATGGAACTATGCAACTCAGTCTGACACAAAATTTCATGGAGAATGCACTGTTCCTATGAAACACAGCTGATTGCCAATGCCTCACACTCCTTGATGCTCCCTTATCTGGTCTGTGCAATGGCATGAACAGAGATGCTGCCAGTCACTTTGCTGATGCCGTGATGTTTGATATAAACTAAGCCAGAGGGCTCAATCCTTTCAAACTTCTGAACAGGTTGTTTCAAAGAAACAGAGGTCTCTGCCTGGCAAAGGCGCACATGCATGAGAAGTAGTTGTGCAGCAGCTTTGACACAAGCAAGCTATGCTCCTGAGATTCACCCTTCTTGCTAATTCGTGCAGGCTCGGAATCAGCATGTGACTTCAACAAAAACCGTTGTCAAGCAGGAGCAGTCTGTGCTGAGTATGTGCCTGGTCAGGAGACCGGTCATTGCGTCAATACAACTGTAAAGTTTGTTCCGTCTTATTCGACACACTTGGAGTGCAAGGTGCGAGAGAACAGCACACTCGCCTGATGATAATACATGATGTTTTGCTAGGGACAAAGCGCATGATTTAGTCAGGAGGTATTCGCTCAGGGATTTGTGTCCCAAACATCACAATGCTTGCTTTGCATCAACATGTCATTACTGACATCTGTGATTCCAGACAATGCAGTACAACAGCCAGCAGCGCACAAGAAACCACCAAATTCGAGCTGGAGGCTTTAGGTCAGCCTGCAGGCTGGCATTGTGATTCAGGCAGCATTCCCCATCAGCAAGAATGCACTTCGGACTCAAACAATCACACTTCTGCCTTTTGTCAGGTGTTACATCAACCATAAACTGTGTCAGAATCTGTGCTGGTTTTTGTATGCAGGACTGTGATGCCAGCAGCAGCTTTCAGTGGCAAGAGAGCACTGCTGCGGTAGGCTGGGAGCAGTTGCATGGCTGGCCCCCAGACCCCATGTGGACCGAAAGCAACTGGCCCCCTGGGCAGCCATCCCTGCAGCTCTTCCAGGCAAGTCTTATGTGCTGCCTTTTGCTTTGCTTTAGAAGCCTGTTGTTCCCCTCTGGTTTGCCTTAGTTGCTCCCGTGGTCTTGGGATTGAGGCCTTTTGCCGAGCAACACCAATCACTCAGTGATATTGTCCTCTTTCTCTGTCTGTGATTAGTCATGAGCACATGACATTGTGAGGCAACAGATGCAGACTGCCAGGATTGAGCATGGGTTGACAAGGTCTTTGCTGACTGCAGAAAGAGAGCAAAGCAGCAGCAACAGCCACACTGGCTGCTGGAGTCATAGCAGCACTGGCAAGCCTATTTGCACTTCTTGGTCTACAGATGATGTACAACAAGTAGTCTCAATGGCAAGCAAGCATGACCAGAAACAGCCAGAGCGTCCCAAAGCTGTGCTGCAACATCAGATTTTATGTAATGACATCAGAGGGATGGCATTGCAAGTTGCTGCATCTGTGACATCGCGGTGATTGCAATGCAAGTTTGCATGTCTGAAGTATGACTTTAGCGCACCTGGTTTGTAACTCTGCAAATTTGCAGTATCAAAGGGAGCTTCTTGCCTGCAGGTGTTATCTGATGCATTTGTTGTCGATTGATGCGTCTCTTTGCATCCTGAATACTCCCTGTACTGTTGCTGCTCACACTGCTTGGTTGTAACTACAAAACTCTACCGTGAACCTTTCAGGACCCTATTGTCCGGACCCTACTGAGCCCCGTGTACACATATATAAGTACCTTGCTGACTACTGACTCTGATCCACTGTGAAAACTAGCTCGAGTATGGCTTGACCTGTACCCAGCTCAGAACCGGTAGCTTCGCAACACCATACATGGCCTGGCAATTTATTGTCACCTTACCATCTGCAAAAAGTACGCGTCAGGTATGAACTAGACCATGATCGTCATTTCGATGTGGCACATTTGCTTTGGCATCATGGAACTTGCGGCTTGCTCCGAAACCACGTGTTGTGCCCACTGCAGCAGTATTGTGCTCTCGAAGCAAGACGTAATTGCGCCATTGTAAAGCAATAGGGGTGCAGGCCTGACAATCTCAAGCAGCAGCCCAGTCTCTATGACGTCGAGGCGCGGGTTGCTTGCTTTGCTGTCTGCAAGTTCACGGGCATGCAGTCCTGCAGTCAGTTCAGCAGTAAAGCCAAGCGCTTGCCCATCCCATACCAGCCTTCGCGTCTCAACCTTGCCCACAGATCTGCGTCTTATGAGCTCAAAATGGAGCCCACAGGTTGTGACGGATACCCTTGACTGTCTGTAGCTTTATTGTATGCATATGCGTGACTCGCATCTTGCAGCGGGCTTTGGCTCCGGCTCCGGTCCCGACAGAGTTATCTGCATTGTGCCATTGCAGGCACCTCGCTTTACCACCTCGACATGTCTGCAAGAAGTTGGCTCCCCCATGGACACTCAAGGCAGCTCAGGCACTAGTGCAGACTTGTCAGAAAAAGACTTTCACCGACATGCCGACTTGAGCATTGGGGATCTGTATGGCAAGCTAGAGGAGGTTGTGGAAGAAGCAGGCTTGCCTGAAGCTGATCTTGAATATAGTCAGGGTGTACTGACTCTGGAGCTCGGCAAGCATGGCACATATGTTATCAACAAGCAGGGCCCCAACAAGCAGCTTTGGATGTCATCGCCTGTCAGTGGCCCAGTCAGATATGACTGGCAGAATGGGCTTTGGCAGTACAAGCATGATGGTCACAAGCTGCATCAAAGGCTTCAGACTGAATTGCGGAAACTTTTGAACAACAGTGACATTGACCTTGAGCCAGAGCCTGTCATAGGATATGGTCCTGATGTCACCTAATTGGAAACTCTGAGTGAAAAAGAAATATGCCCTCATATCTCATCACGTATTTGTCTTGTGGATGTGCTCCTGTTTCTCTTCCTCCGTGCAGCTTGTCAGTATATAGTTTCAACCAGCCCTGTTATCAAAGACTTAAGGGCAGTAGCTCTACCACCTTTACAACTGTACAGTAAAGCGTAAAAGGAACACAGACAAGCTCAGGGTTGCTGGACTGTGCATCGCTAACAGGTCAACCAGTTGCAATTGTGTATATACACCCTACAGTCTGCAACCAATTAATGTAGGGCAACCTTGTAAGGTCTCGGCAGCATCTGCTACACGCTTGCCTTTTTACCGGGGATCATGCCGATTGTCATGACGGGACGAGTCGGTGCACACAGCAGTCAAATCACTCAATTGGGCTCAGGCTCAGACCCTTGATTGTAAAGCAGCTTTCAGCACTCAGCATAGCAGCTTGGGAGGACTTACTGCGAGATGCATGACAAAGCATTACATGCCTACAAGTTGAGCCCCATAGTTTATCACTTGATGTCCACTTACACTGATCCCTTCACTTCATCAAGCTTGCTCGCTAGTGCAAGTTTGAGAAGCTGTCTTTCGAATTCATAACTAAGAAAATCACTCAATTCTAAGGCGAGATGCCTTTGAAGCTCATGGAATGACTCAAAAGTTGGCGTTACAAACGCGTTGGAAGCGTTCGGGTCTGGGTACAGACAAGGGTGCGCTTGTCAAACGGTGTGATATAGTTCGATCTCAACATCGAGCTAAAGCTGCTACAAATGACGTTAAAGCGAGACAAGGGTTGCCACCATGCACTGGAAGGCTGCAGTCTATCAGTATAGGTGCAGAGTCAACGACCATTGCCCGGACCTCACTTCAAGCCACTTGGAGTTCCTGGCACAATACACAGGCCAGCCACTTGAGACCTTGAGAGAACACGTTCTGACAATTTGGAAGAAAGCCAAGACAAAGCTGTGGGTGTACAAGTGTGTACAAGAGTTTACGTTCCTGGCTCCAAGAATAAGTCAGCATCCTCACTATGAACTGGTGCAAGCAGCACAGCGGCAGCAACAACACGGGAGCAAGCTCTTGCACCTAGACACAGGATGCTGCTTCGGGCAAGACACTCGGCAGCTGCTGATGCATGGCTGGAAGCAGGACCAGCTGATGGCCTCAGACTTGGTCCCACACTACTGGTAAGCCTGACGCGGTTCCTGCGTGATAACCGTTCAGCACACGCCAAGTTGCACAACAGGTGCGTCAGCTTCCGGCAAGTGGCAAACTTGGATCAGGCTCTTTGAAAATTTGTGCTGCAGGATCCTAGGAAAGGACTTGTTTATGGACCACAAGTCCCTACACGTACCTTTTCTGACAGGCAGCATGACATCATCCTGTGTGGCATCTGCCAGCCACCCAGCTGACCCTGCCAGAGGTACAAAATGCTCACTGCGTTGCATGTGCCTAATGTTTCCTGAAATGCCTACTATGGCTGCAGTGTGGCCATGCATGCATGTTGAGCCCCTTAAGCACAAGAAGGCCAAATATGAAGCCTGACCTGGGAAGGAATGTGCTCATGCCCACACTTGCCTGGACAAACGTATCAGCACAACCTCAAAGCTGCAATGTTTGCTGGTGGTATCAACATCAATCAACCAAGCCTGGTTGCGCGTCATATGTCATGAATCGCACGCAGCTGTCATTCGAGGCCTGGTAACATAAATTACCATTGTAGGGAGTTTGGCGGGCGCATTCACCTTCATTTGGGCAGCTGCTGTATTGCATGTTCTGTCCAAGGCAGAGTGTGCCAGCTTTGTAACCAACACACACAGTCTGCTATCAGAAGGCGGCAGCTTGTATGGCTGGACACTAGGAGCTAAACAGGCTGGGGCAACAGGAAAAACACCAGATGGCAAACAATATCGCTGGGCTCATTCATTGGTGAGCACTTTACATCTGCACTCACACTCAGGAAGGTTGGCGACAATAGTCAGCCATGCTGACCAGTGCTTTGTTTCAGGCTTTGCAGTTGTTTCCATGCTGGCATGCTTGTTTAACTCTTTGAACTCTGTAACCCAAGCAATAAGCTTGTTCTGCATATAAAGTGATACAGGCTTCCATGTTGCTTGCAGGGTTCCTTGTGGGATCTTTTTTTGCATGTAGGATTCAGCAGAGTGCAGATTGATCTTTCAGACGAGGCACTCTGGGGCATCGCTGACAACAGCAAAGATCAGCTTGTTCTCTGCTTTACAGCATTCAAATGACTGGAGTAGTCAGGCGGACTGACAGTGAAATAATTGGCATTGGATGACAATTTCTTGTTGTGCTGTACAGTGCATACAGTATTCAGGCCATGATTACAGTCAGGCAGGAATGCTTTATACCTTTTCAGCCCCTGTAGCACATGTTTGCTTGAAATGGAGCTGATGTTCTGCTGCTTGCTTGTTACCTTTCAGGCTCACACTTTATACCATGCGCGCAAGGTACTGATGAGTACAGTTAGGAGAGACACAGATACTACGTCTAGGTGTTCTTGCTACTGATGCAGCCAGTCAGCTGTTGAACATGTTGTTTTAGTGACTCTGCACGTCTGCAAATAAAGTAAAATACTAGTCCCACAAGCGGCATATCTATCATGGCAGCTAAAGCTTACAGAGACACACGTTACTATATGCCATTGAGGGAGAAATCACTACAGAGCTACAGTGTCATAAAGCAGGAATGTAACGCTTAAGGTCAGATCAGAAGTACCAAATAGTGTCTAACCAAGAATCAAACCCATGCAACTCATGTATGACATGGTTTGTAGTCACTACAAGACACATTTTGCGATCAGCAGAGGACTGCAAAAGCCCCTTCAGGTATGCGCTCTTATGTGTATATATCGGGTAAAATTGTTGGAAGAAGTACATCTCCTACTCAAACACTGTTTTGTGTGTACAAATGTGGCAAATGCAAACAGTTTGTCAGGACTGATCAGGTGCAACAGCTTGTGGTATATGCTTGTGCAAGCCAGCCTGCAGCATGTCATATCCACAATCAACGCCGCCTGCCCCTCTTTTTCTTGTTTTTAGGTTTCTTCTGTGACTGAGAGCTGCCTGTCTGTTGTGACTGCGCAGCAGGCGGTGTCACCCTCCCGCTTGAGCTTGCTGTTGCTGTCTTGTCCCTTGGGCTGGACTGCAATGAGTGTGGTCTGCTGGTGGATGACCCGCCCTGCACCATTGAGCACAGGTTTCAATGCCTATGAGGAATGTCCCCACTAGCAGAGATCAGGCACAGCTGGCTGTGATTGCAACTTCAGATACAGTGTCTGTGGGAGGAGACGACATCAGGAGCCTTTGCTAATGCCTGAAGTCGATGCGACATCACACTGCTTGTGAGCATTCCCAGGAGTGCAAATCTTTGATGCAAACCAGGACAGAAAGCACTTGCAACATAGAGCCAGCCTACATGTCAGCATGGGGGCAGATTGCTGTCACAAAGTGCAGGGTGGACAACAACTAACACCCCTCAGGCGTACATGCTGTGAAGCTGGACTACAATGTGAGGTCTGGTTTAGTTTGCCACCTTAAGCTGCATGGCTGATTAAGCAATGACGGTACAAAACAGATTAACAAAGATGCTTTCTTGGTGGTTTTGAGCCACACCTGCTGGGGCCTTTGCTGAAGCTGCCTGCAAAATTGGCTTAATTTGGACTTTGCATGCTGCCAACGTCCATCTCGTTGAAGGGCAACAGCAGACAGGACAATCCCAGCTACAGCTGCAAATGGCCAAGGCCCAGAATTGCCTTGAGGCTCTGGTAACTTATGAGCCCGGCGTAGGCGTGCTTCACGCTTTGCTTGCAAAATTGCTGTTGTGACTCTGCTATCATGAACCTCCGAAGACCAGCCCATCTATAAAGGCTCAGAGTAGCTTTCTGTGCGTACTGTAATAGCTGAGACCAGAGTCTCAGACTAGGCGGACACCAGACAGCTTGGAGAATCAGTATATGACGGAGAGTTGGATTTTTGCTTACACCAAATGCTGTGCAAGCAAGCACCAGCAGGTATTCACGTTTTTGATAGGTGTCACAAACGGGCCCTGGCGAAAGCCTGCGCGAAATGGACTTCAAGCTGACGATAAATCAATGGTTGCCGCTGGAGTAGCGGCAAGCAGGAGTGAGCGCCTGCTCGCAAGTCAGCTACAGTCTACGTATTATTCGTTTACCGTAACGCAAGGCGCATGGCGTGGAAACGATACCCCCATAAATCTCTTCCCATCCGCAATCCCAATTTGCCGGAATGTACAGCCATCCGCAATCCGGATAGTCACGTCGGAATCCCGCAGCTCGCACGGAGCGAACCGCCGTGCACGGAGATCCACGCGCGGCTTGTCCGTAAATTCAGCATGACCATTTGCTGTTGTTGTTTTTTTCGCTTTTTTGGCCCTGACTTTCGCGCAAGTCGGTGATCTTGTCTTGCAAGCAAAATCCTGAGGCTAAGGACTTGCTTTGTAAGTAAGCTCAACTCCTAGAAACTGACTGCTGCAGAACTTTTGTATTGAGCATGAAGCGCAGCAAGGCCAAGTCAAGAGATGACATCATGACATCCTGCAGAAGATAGAGAATCAAGACAACAGCTGGTGAGGAGGATGCACCACCTCCAGAGTCACCAGTTCTGCATGCACATCCTCCTTGGCTATACATGCATGTGACCTCTGCAGGTGGCTTACAGGCTGCTGTTCAAGGACCTTTGGCATGCTGATAAGAAGCAAGACAGGAGTGCCTTGACAAAACCCTTGCTGAACATTCTGCAAGAGGTTGAGGGCAATCCTGTGGTGAAGAGCAAAGTGTTACACTTGTTCAGGTGAGGTGGGTGGGGTGGGTGGTGCAACCAAGATTTGCTTGACTGCTGGCTGTGAGAAAACAAATGAAAATTGACTCACCTGACATCACTGCAGGGACAGTGGTGTCATCTTGCTGGCCAGTGGTGGTGCTGGGATGGAGCTGCTCCAAATCTGGGGTAAGACTGCTGCTCTATATTTAGCCAATCATGAGCACAAGGCACCACTCCCTGTGTGAGGGTCTGTGTGACAGTGATTTGCAATTTGACATACATTGAATGTCAACAATACCTGCTGTGCAGGACACTGGGCCAAGGGCAGTCTGGGCCAAGCCTACATAGAGAAAAATCCCCTGGCAGCACTGCAAGCCTTTGCTATTGCCAGTGGTTGGGAGCAGTCCTCCTTTATGAGGCGTCACTTCCTTGGCAGAGCCCTGGTGAGCACAATGGTGCATGTACACTTATGCAAACAGAAAGTGCAGAAAAGCATACAGAATTTCAAACAAATTTGAATCCTTTTTGTGCTGCTTTGGTGTTTATCAATTTTCCTGTACATTTCTGCCTGCCAGCAGTTTCTTTGGAAAAAGCAAACACCAGATTGGCAAATGTTGCAGGTCCCAGTCCCTCCTGAATGGGTAGATGCAATCTTCCCTAGAGTCAGGGCACTGTTGGCCACAGTGCAAGCAAGGAATGCCAGGATGCAGTCTGGCAAAAGGCAAGCAGATGACCTGATCTCAGACAGGGCTGCTGAGGGTTTCTTGCAGACAGTCTTGTACACTGGCATATGCTTCTGGCAGAACTTGCCTTTCAGAACTCAGAGGTGACAATGCAACAGGACTGCTTGTTGCTGGCAACCCCCACCCTTCTCCAACCATGGGCTTATTCTGCAGATATGGGATGGCATATGTTCTGCACAGACTGCCTGCAGCTGCCAAAATCATCATGACCCAAGAGTACCTGCACTTTGCACAGCAGGTCATGTCCAGTCATGACAGGGCAAACAAGCAGGCAGAGATGGATGTGAGTCCTGCAATGGGGGACATGCTGACAGAAATGCAGGGCTGTCTGAAACAGCTTTGTGGCAGCTCTGTGGTTGGAGATCCAGAAGCTGTGGCTCAATTGATAGCTGAGAAGGTGGCAGCAATGAACATCAGCCCAGGGCCCAACAGTGGGCAGGACAGTGATGGTGATGAGCTTGCCTTGCCAGCACCAGCTCAAGTGCCAGCTACAGAAGTGCATGTGGATCCTTCAGCAGAAGCTCAGGCATGCACCACTGGTATGATTCAGGCACCACCCCTCTACAATACAAGTGGCAACATCAGCTCAGTCCAGCTTGCATGGTCAGAATGGAACTTTGGATCCACTAAAATTGCAGAGAGGGTCAAGAAGATTAAGGCTGACAACACTCTGGTAATGGGCAGACGCAACTCCCATCTGCACAAGAAGAACAGGCACTTGCCTCAGCTCATTGAGTCTATGATCCTGGCTGGAGCAAGTGAAGCCACAGCAGTCAGTCTAGTGGTCCAGATGGCAGAGCACATGGCACTCACCTTAGACCAGATGAGGGTGGGGGCAAGACTGCTGGCTAGTCACACAGCAAAGCAGGACCACCATGCACTCACAGCTGACACCAGTGTCACTTTGAGACAGTACAGACAGGCAGTGGAGTGGGCTCACCAGCAGATCACCAGCAAAGCTCTGTGTCAATAAGGCTGCTCCATGTTCAGTGAAGCTGAGGCACACCTGAGACAGCTGGCACCTCACATGAGCTGACTGAACTACTAGCATTGACTTGCTGCACTGTTCTGGTGTTGCTGCCTGTTACACATTTAGCAACATTGAAACTGATCATCAGACAGAACTGGGACCAGAATGTAAGAGTGCCAAACCTGATTCACTGATCAGTGTCTGTGAGAGCAGCAAGACATGGACTTGGCATTTTTGCTCTGTGACAGTTGATGATTTGATGCCACAAGCTGAAAACAAAATTGTTCAGCTTTTGAGCTGCATCAGCCTGAGTGCTATGCATGTAACATTGCTGCACACATCAGAGACATGAGCACCTCACCAGCAGAAATTGCAGACTTCATTCAACAATTTGTCAAACAACAGAGTCAGCAGGGAGCAGTGGGTAAGCTGACTGGGGAGAAAGGATACAAGAGTGTGGAATCAGGGTCAAGTTATCACTTCATCATAGGGCTTGTCATAGATTCAGGTAGCAAGACAGTACAGATGGAGATCACAAAAGGACATCACTACCAGTGTTTGGCTCCATTGCATCAGTATGTACTGGATGCACTGGGGTTTGAGAGGGGCAGTGGTCCTGTATTCAGCTATGAAGATGTGGATGCAATCATGCTTCACTCAAAGCTGGCAGCAGATGTGATTGATACCCTGTTGAGTTTACAACAGGCCATGTCTAGCATCAGGAGATGATCATGGTGACCTCTCACTAGCCATACAACAGATATGGCAAGAGCAAGAGGACAGAGAGAAGCAGAGCTTCTCTTTGTTTGAAATTAGTGATGGTGAACAGACTTGTCATGTTTGTGTTCTGCTGATATGCAAGCCAGAGCTCTGCTTGAGAGCACTCACTTCATGAGAGCACACACAGAATACAGTATACCTCATGAACTTGTTGTGGCCACAAGTGCATCTGGAGACTAGAGACTGTTGCATGCACACAAGGATGAAGATGAACCAGACACAGCTGTCAAACAGACCACTTACTGCAGTCCAAAAGCAGCATCCATCAGGCTCTTGATGAGCTGCCCTTTGGTGGCTGTGTCTGAGGGTGTGCCATGAGTGTAGTGCTGCACAAGACCCACAAGCTCACCTTTACTGAGCTTCTGAAAGCGCCATAGCTTGGCAGTCTTCAGGATGCTGGGGTTCATGAAGTCTTGGACTCCCAAGCTGCCAGCTGAGCTGGATGCAGCAGGACCTGAGCTGCTGCTGACCTCTGGGCTTCCAGCTCTGCCTGGAGCACCACTGACACTGTTGGGCAGGCTGCTGCTGTTGCTCAAGGCAGGTGTGCTCTT
>JAABUP010005791.1_pt1 | contig 18376 bp, 16 predicted proteins | sample 5559201 | NCBI WGS metagenome assembly JAABUP01 (sample SAMN10711887, study PRJNA513373) | rock metagenome | isolation source: Antarctica rocks | place: Antarctica
AGCGGAGTTGGAACGAGCAGGATATGAAGAGGGTGATGCAGGAGAGGTTGTTGGGTGGGGAGGTTGGGAGGGAGAGTGGGTTTTCGGAGAAGGGGTAGAGGGTTTGATGGATGGCGGAGGGAAGAGGGAGGGAGCGAGTGAGGGAGGGAGAGGGAGAGGGAAGGATGAAGGATGGAGGTGGTGGTGGCGGTGGGGAGGAGATTGGGGGATTTTGGGTATGATTTGGTGGGGTTGTGGTGGTGCTGGATCCTCCCAGTCTGAGTCTGGCTAGCAGTTGAGGATAATACGTGGAGGAGAAAGCTGTGGTCACCAATGAGAGTGGTGCGATGGATGACGCGAGACGAAAGTTTTGGTAGTTGTGGTCGTCCTGGTATTTGTGGTCGTCCGAGTGAAAATGACTAGCTTATGTCTAGTCCCACATAGGGAGGGTACAGGTTAGTGTCGTGTGCTGCACATATTGCAGATGTAGCCACATGCAAGTACATCGCTCCGTACAAAGTCCAGTGCCAGCTCGAAAAGCAAAAAGCAACGCGTCTCATCGTTATCCGGAAGCCGTGGCGACACCAAAGACATTGCTGCCCCAGATCCTGAAAATTGCCGAATGTGCAAGAAGACCGGACCGAGTTCGTCAGCCATCTCTTCCATGAATGAACAAGTAACTAGCACCGGATGCGAACGAAAGATCCTCAGCAGTAGAGATCACCAAGTGGGCCAGAAGTCCAGCACCACAAGAGACTCATCGTTTTGATTGCGAAACACCAGGTAGTCTCCCACCATACCGAAGAAATCTCCATGGTGTATTTTCCAAGGGAGTGATGCCTCAAATTCTCGTCTTCTGGTAGCCCGATTGCGTGACTTGACCGGTAGTGTAACTGAAGCCACGGAACCGCTCTCTACAAGCAATGGCTCCCCAGCGCCCGGATAGCTATTATCGACGTCTGGTGCAAGTGGCGCAATACCCATCCTTGCAAATAGATCTTCACTACCTCCATCCCTTGATGGCTCCTGGGCACTATGTTCAATACGGAAGCATAGCTTGCGATCACCACCAAATCCCAAACCCGTAGTATGCCGTGTGGAAGCATGCCGGAACCATACCCTCTGGTGAATGAAGGTCCCAGATTTCTCATCGTAGGTATTCAAGTCGGCGCGCTGATACCTCAACTCCGGGCGGAAGAGAGTCTTCGAATCCTCATCGGACGTATTCACATATCGCCACCATGTGTTCTCATACCGGTAATCGACCTCCCAAAACTTATCTTCCGCTTCACTGAAGACCAGCGAGCAGTATCTTGACCCTTCAAAGTAGTGGACTCGTTTTCCTGTGGCAGTATCGAAAATCCAGGTTTTCCCGTCGAGAAATCTGTAGCTAGCCCACCTTCCATGGTTAAACAATTCAAAGGTATACCGTTCATCCATGCTCGGCAAAAACCGATCTGTCATAACAGTGTGGTAAAAGGTGGACCCGTCTTCTATGCTGCTTGCGACGAAACTGTAGCCTCGCAAACGGCTTGGCTGAAAGATGTAGTAGAAAGCGCTCCTACCCATGGCTAACCTTCCAATGTGGTCGTGATAGTAGTGAGAGACCTCCCATATGATTTTTCCTTCGCGTGACATTCTAATCAGCTTCGGAGTATATTTCTTCGGACTCTTGACCTCTTGTGTGAGATGAATCAGAAGGTCTCCGACGGAAGTTAGCAACGCATCGTGCAAACATATTTCTGTGTCTAAGTGCTCGCGAAGGCTCAAGTGAATGGTCTCTGATGCGGTGTTCGGGATGTTCTTGTCTGATCGAAGATCATGTACTGAAATGCTGCCCTTAGGGTTTGCCCAGAGTAGCGCGTTGCCGTGCAGATGCCAGATTTTAGCAGATGTGCATTCCATGGCGCGCGTAGCGAATCCCCCTTGGAGACTCTGCTGATGGTATACTAGACGTCCCTCGTCAGTAGTCTTAAGTGTCACCGTAGGGAATATGATAATCGTACAAAGTCTTCGAAACTGTAGGTTGGCTTCCTCCCGCGTCTCATACGTCTTTGACGCCGCGGCGGCGTTAGGGAAGTGTGTTCGAATAGCAAGTCCAGCGTTGTGGAACTCGGAACTGGCTTTCCATAATTTGGAGACTAGTCTCAAGGCGTGCGTAGATCTGGCAGGTAAGAAAGCAATGATAACGCCGACCTCATAACTGCTTTGGTATTGGAAAGGATCTCGAAGGTTGTTCTCCGCCGGAATGACAGCCGCCGACACAGGCTGTCTTGTTTCTGTTGTCATGAGTTCCGAAAGTCCATCATGAAGTGCCACAACGACTTCTTCTTCACTGGCAGTCGTGGCTTCATGACTACCGGTGTGATCAGGAGGTGCAACAGAAGGTGTATCCGCCTTGTAGTCCTTGGCCAGTGAGCGCGTCTTCTTTGTCTTCCTAGGCTTGGCCACCTCCTCTTTGGTCTGTTGCTGATTCACAAGCTTCTGATCGACTCGGTCTCTGGTTGATCTTGGCATCTTGCTCTATCAGTCGGCGACGTTCTCCCTCGCGGCTCGTGGTTTAGTTGCGCGGAGATGAGGGTCAAGCAAAGACCGAGAAGTAAAGTTGATGGAAGGAAAAATCAACGTGGATTTGCTAAACCTTGATAAGATGTCGCAGCTAGTAAAGTGTTAGCAAAGCTACGAAGTGATATTTCGAAGTACGAGGACCTTAATGGGACAACCGGCAACGCTACCAAGGCTTATGGATGACAATGAACAACACCATCATGTAAGTAGTGAGAATTCTTGTGATTGTAGCATGATGTGTTCTTTGGCACAACACATTCTAGCATGATCGAACAGTGATTCCAAGATGCAAATGTTAGCTCAAGCTTGTGGCTACAAACTGTTACCTTAGAGTGAATCCAGCCCTAAGACTAGCTGACCGCAAATCGGCTAGTGCACCCGTTCATTAAGGTAGCCAATCCTTGTATCACGCCTCTGTCCTGAAAAAGCAGTCTACTAAAGCAATGTTGTGATTCCCTAACACCTTGTCAGTCAGTCTTGAATGCAAGCTGTTGACTAAAGCAGAAATGCAAAGCGGTACAGGAAGTAACTTACAGCCACCCTAAAGTACTTCAAATTTGAACTGCTGGCCAATATGAGAAAGGATGTAGATCTTGACTTTTTGAACACGGTCCTGACAAGACCAGTCTTACCGGTGCCTGGCCGACCCAACAGAAGCATACCATGAGCGGGCTCCCTGAATCCCGAGAAAGTCTCCGGTCTTAGTGACGGATGGATGACTACTTTACCAAGAGCCTGCTCTGCGGGGTCATATCGCGTAGAGTACAGGATCACATTCTATCATGAGATGTATGGACTATTGTTTTGGCAACTTCCTTATCAATCTTTTTGGTGAATCTTTGGTAACACTGTTAACAATTTGATGTTGGACAAGCTGGTGCGCCTATAAAACAGTCTCAGTTCGCGAGAGGAGCGATAGTGCCAGAGTTCACATTTTGTGGTCTCCACCAGGCCCGCGCCGACGTCTGGGTCCAGAACGCAACGATAACATAGAAACGGTGGATGTCCAATGGAGCCTTTCGAGCCTTTTTCGTGGAGATACACATGGTCGAAGCAAGTCGGGGCTTTTCGACTTGGATACATTTTGATATACCACTTGATATGTGCGCCTCGAAGCTATTCCTTGTGCCGCTCTGAGTGCATGATTTCACCATCGATCAGTGCTGCTCTCCAGGTGTCGCGCTTGGATTTTTCTCCTCCAATAAGAAGATATGGAACTGTAAGAAAAAGTAATTGCCCTGGAATGGAAAACGGCGAAATATGATACTGAGTAAGTTGATATGAAGTGGGTACAGAAGAGCAACGAATACAGATAGCTCGAAGGCGGTACTTGTGGATTGATGGAATCGACTAGGTAGGCGTGACGACGTTGTTGGGGGATGTCGCGGATTGGTGGTGGCGATTTTGTGGCTTCTAAACAAGGGAAGAGCGTCTTGAGACGACTAAGGTGGGTTCCCTGTTTGGTGTTGAGGCGTGTGTTGCATGTTCGAGGGTTCTGATGTAGGGTGAGTCTTTTCATAGTATACTTATGGCTCAGTATCACTTTTGATTGGATCCATCAAGTCAGGTTTATCGAGCCTGTCAGGGTCTCCGAATAATCGCAATCCCATTCTACCCTACGAGACTCGAGACAGTAGAGTGACGGATTGGGACAAACACGTAATCTTACGGTGCCGACAGTGAGGTCGAATAACACTGAAGTTGGCACATGCCGACGCAGTGACGCTCGGACGGGGAGAAAGTAGGAAAAGGTACGCCGATGATGAAGGGAACGCTATGCTATGCAAATGAAGAAAAGCCGTAGTGAGAACAAAGAGTTTTAGACATGGTGGTGGTGGGTTATGCTCGCGACATATGGTACGACCTGTCAGGGATGACAGTTTGAGCTAGGGCTACTTCGGCTTTCTCCAGTAGTATTGCTGCAAGGAATATCACATAAGCTTCCTTGGGACTGGAACTAGTATGTGATTGCAGAGACGTACCTTATGCTGCTTCCTACAAGCCCTCAGCCCAGGCTTCTTCAATCCATCCACTACCGCCTCTCGTCTCTGCGCATCGGTATCTAGGTCAGGAACGTAGTAGTACTCGCTCTCTAAAGGCTTGCCAGCTGCGTCTTTTCCCTCCCTGGTTACTTCGCCAATGCATGAGGTAGCGTCCAACATGGTCTTAAGGTCTTCATGCGTTAGCCCTTTATTCTCCTTGGAGGATGGACTTGCCCCCTTTAGCTCAACAGGAAGGTTGTTCAGGATCGTCGACAACGGCGTCGAAGACAATCGCGAAAAAGCAAGCTGATTGATGACATGATTCACTACGTGATGAGCATCAGCTTCGCGAGTCGACTCGGAGCTGGAGCGGCGCTGAGGTGACACAGAAGCTTCTTTCAGTGGGCTTAGGTGAGATCGACGTACAGGGGATGCCCCGGCTGTGAAGGAGGCCATACGAGGGAGGAGGTTGTCGCCAAATGGACCAAAAGAATGGACGATCGGATCATTCTCTTCATCTTGATCAGAGAATTCGTGTGATTCGTTCAGTGTACCACACTGGGACACTTGCAGACCAGCACCAAGAGGCTGAGACGCGTGCTGGGTGGACTGTGATGTTGCTGCTGTGTCTTGGTCATTCGCAGGCGAGACTGGCAGATGCTCGTCCTCATAGACCAGGATTGTGGTCTGTACCGCTGGGTCTGAAGGCAACAAGGTGGATGACGATGCAAAGGCTGCCTGAACTGCCGGCGAGGGTGAGACCGGAGACTGCAGGCGAGGCCGACGTCTAAGCGGACTCAACTGAGGGGATCGACGCTGAGCTGCAGCAATAGCTCGTCTTGGAGAATACTCATCGTCCCAAGTTGAGTCTGAGTGCGCTGATGCCGAGGACTTTCTCTCGCGTCTAGGCCATTGGACCAGAATCCTGGCATCCTGCACGTCCAACATGATATCTGCATCCTGCGTTTCTGAGGTGAAGCTATCCCCCTTCCCAAGCTCCCAAGCTCTTCCCTGACAATGTACTTTGACTCCGTTCCATCCCATGCACATAATTTCAACCTTATTAGGTGCCAATGGCGAAACCGACGCAGTGTAGGCAGCACGCACATGAACGCGTGATATCAATCGGTTGGCAGAGAGCTGGTAATGTGACGAATTGCTGGACCTACCCATGAGGACTGGCTCGCCATTGTCTTCCAGTGTGATGGACGGGACAGCGGAGAGGGGGCAACGTTCAGAGACAGTGGACTGTGTTCGTTGTGTACCCGGTCGACGCGATGACAGCAGCTGCGGCGGAGAGGAAGGTATGATACCAGTAGAAGACGTCGGTACTGGTGTCGGATACTTTTGGCTCGCAGCAGTATGCTCAATTGGTGAAACGCGAGCTTGGCGTTTTACAGGTCGAGGGAGACCTGGAGAAGAGGAGAATGGCTCGAATGCCGGTAGCAACGAGGGCGCTGGAGCAGGACGTTTCACTCCAGCTACAGGAGATACTCGAACCTTTGCGCGTCTGGGCGTTGACTCCATTGTGCCTGAGGCAGCAGCGTCAGAACAAGGCTCCCTGTGACAGTCACGGTGTCAATTCGCGCACATCCAAGAAAACACATAGGGTCCACATACCAAGAGGAAATACAATTGAATGTTAAAGAGAAGACACAAATGTTATCTAAGGAAAGGAAACAACTTGCTGCTGTATGAAAAGGCCCGTAACACAAGACCCGCGTTCGAGAAAGGTCACGGCCAGCAGCGAGAAAGACCACAGCGCAAGGCCCGAGGCCAGGTCAGAATGGAATGCCTGCTCTACATTACATGTAGGTACTTTGGCGTGTATTGGAAGACGCGACGTGAGAAGCTAGTAGTAAGCGATTCGCTAAGTTACCGAAGTCGGAAGCGATGTTCTTGTGCAAGAATGACGTTTGATTATCAAAGATCCATCAGCACTGCACGCAGAATGCCTATTGTATCAATGGCAGCAGCATAGGTTCATCGAGGGCTTCGAGATGTCGGTTCTATATGGTAGAACATTGCAATGCACACTAAGAGATCACTGGCCCGATATCTGGTACTGACCTCGGCTTCATCCGAGTCATAACCGGAACTCTACATAATGTCGCCCAGACCGTCACGGTAACACGATGCATAAAGGTACGCGCCGACGAGAGATCTTTCACTCGCACATGGGAGCCTCCAGGTTTGTTGGCACAATCAGTTTTCTCCAACATCCGCATCAGCCCAACTTGAGGCTCGTACTCCGATAGTAGAAGCCGAGTCGTCTCTCCTCCAATTGACGAGTAATGTAGGTTGTTCGATTCAGTTGTACGCATGGTGGCCCGCAGACTGTCCGGTCATCGTTGCGGCGTCATGAGAGATTGACTTTAAGCTCCGGGAATGGCATTGCCAGTCTGTGGGAACGGTAGCCTCACTTTTCCTGTCAGATGCAATCATGATAGCGAGTCTGTCATCGTCACGCACAGTACGAGTAAATCGGTTGTAAGGCAAAGCCGGCGATTTTCAGCGCTGGAGGGCCAACCATGATTCCTAAGACTCCTGACCTATACCAAGATCACTTCACATACGCAGTAGAAAGCAAATACAAAGCGGGGGCTTCGACAGTCGCCTCCATCAAATCAGTGAAATAACTTTCTTCATGACGGACGACGTCGCAGAAGCCGATCATTGTTGCAACTAATGTCGGATCACGAGTTCACGACTTGAGTCAGGAATGTCTCCGACAGCAGGTGGCCACTGGCGAAGCTTCAATCGCCAGGGTTCCACATTCCCTACACCCGAATCATCGCTCTACAGACTGTTTCAACTGGCCGCCTCAAAGGTCATGGAGCTTTTCCTGCTTCCGCTCGTGTTCATGGAAACATGAATTTCCAACCTGTCAGTGTTGCTTCTAATGCTTATGTCTTATGGCTTGCCGGGACACTCCGTGATTTTCTGCCGTATTAGTCCCAAGAACCTGTCATGCAATGCCGCCGGATGAGAGTGAGAGTCTGGAGCCGTGGGGCCTGACATCTGGCTTGTACCTGCCGCAATTGCATTGTTCAGGTCTCTATTAGATTTCATCAATGTTTTTGACTGGATCAGTATCAAGCTCGTATCTCTTCCGTTTCCCGCTAACCGTTCTTAGAGCTTACTGTATCGGTAGATAAGGACCCTGGACGACACATGCTTCTCTACTTGGCCCCCAGGGCTGGCGTTACGCCTGCGATCTTTGGCCAGCTACTTCCGCGGGCTACCTCAAGGATGTTGCTTATTCTTTTCTTTTATACCGTCTTCTGGTTGGCTTATGCAAGAGAGATAACGGAAGCCGAGTCCACAGCACCTCCTTTGCTTATGCAATCCGTACCGATGTGCTCTACTGTCTCTGTTATTACATATCTTTGCTGTTGCTTAGATGTATGATATGTTGCACGATATATAGTTCTATTGATTACTTTCGCTGCAATCTGCGCAGGTATGGAAGACTTGGGATCACAAACGCCCCATGACATCGATATCCTTCGGAAGCACGAAGAGCTCCCACCGTCTCCGCCAGACACCGAGATCGATGTTTTAGATGACAGCCTTCAACCAGACCAGGTTGATATTCCACTGCCACCGCTGACTACCATTCCAGAAAAGGTTCTTGATGTTGACAAGAGAACGCCAGACGCACACGTACCCCGCGATCCTAGATTAATTCGACTAACGGGTGTACATCCTTTCAATGTCGAAGCGCCTCTGTCGGCGCTATTTAACGAGGGATTCCTTACCAGTCCAGAACTGTTCTACGTCAGAAACCATGGAGCGGTGCCAGATGTCAAGGATGATGATATTCCGGACTGGGAATTCACCGTTGAAGGGTAACTTCATATAGACTTCTTTGATATTCCATGGTAGTGGCTAACAACTCCCTAGACTCGTGGAAAAGCCTTTGACGATTACGCTCAAGCAACTCATCTCCGACTACAACCAATTAACATGTCCAATTACCCTCGTGTGTGCGGGCAACAGACGGAAAGAACAGAACCAGGTTCGTAAGAGCAAGGGGTTTTCGTGGGGGGCTGCTGGTGTTTCGACAGCCTTATTCACAGGTGTGGCTATGTCGGATGTGATCAAGAAGGCCAAGCCAAAGAGGAGGGCAAGATTCGTGTGTATGGAAGGAGCGGACAAGCTTGTGCGTCAGACTGATACCATGAATGGTTGATGCACGGAAGCTGACACAAAAATAGCCCAATGGCTACTACGGCACATCGGTCAAGCTTAATTGGGTCATGGATCCCAACAGAGGCATGATGCTAGCACACAAGATGAACGGAGAAATGCTAAGACCAGATCATGGCAAGCCCTTGCGGGTGGTCATACCTGGACAGATTGGAGGTAGAAGTGTGAAGTGGCTCAAGAGACTGATAATCACGGATGCACCAAGTGATAATTGGTATCATATATACGACAATCGAGTACTACCGTACGTGAGACGATAAGACCTAAGATTGATAATCAGAGGAGCTGATAGATTTTAGAACCATGATTTCGCCTGAAGAGTCCGCCAACAACCCTCAATGGTGGACTGACGATCGATATGCCATCTACGACCTCAGCACCAATTCTGCCATCGCATATCCTGCCCACGAGGAGCAACTTTGCATTGTCAATGGTCCGGAGAACTACCGCGCAAGAGGTTACGCCTACAGCGGCGGCGGCCGTCGAGTCACTCGCGTCGAGCTTTCCATCGACAAAGGACGGTCATGGAGGCTTGCAGATATTGACTATGCCGAGGATCGGTATAGGGAAGCAGAGCAGAACCTATACGGAGGGAAATTGGACATGTCATGGCGGGAAAGCTGCTTTTGCTGGTGCTTCTGGTCATTGGACATACCTGTCTCCGAACTCACGGACGGCAAGGATATTTTGGTACGCGCGATGGATGAGAGCATGAATGTTCAGCCGAGAGATATGTATTGGAGTGTCTTGGGTATGATGAATAATCCATGGTTTCGTGTTACGATAAGTCGAGAAGGGGATTTCCTACGATTCGAACATCCAACGCAACCTGCTCTGCAGCCTGGCGGATGGATGGAGAGGGTGAAAAAAGCGGGTGGGGATCTTGCGAATGGCTACTGGGGTGAGAAAATTGGAGGTGAAGATACAGAGGCGCCAGTGAGCGAGGAAGCGAAAGAGGTGAAAATGACTAAAGAGGGACTTGAGAGGATCATTACGATTGATGAGCTCCGAAAACACGATAATGATAACAATCCTTGGTTTGTAATTAACGGGGAGGTTTACGATGGAACGGCATTCTTGAAAGAGCATCCAGGCGGAGCGCAAAGTATCATTTCGGCGGCCGGTTTGGATACCAGTGATGAATTCCTGGCTATCCGTAAGTCGTCCATGGGAGGCCGAAAGACCAGATCAAGGTGCTGACAATGTCACAGACAGCGAGACTGCCAAAGCCATGATGCTAGACTACCATGTCGGCACTCTGGAAGAGGCTTCTAAACTAGTCCTCAGCGAAGGCGAAGTCCAGGAGTCAGCTGACTCTTCTATATGCCGTTCCACCTTTCTTCAGCCCAGATCTTGGACGAAAGCCGTGCTCTGTGAGAAGAAGGCTGTATCCTGGGATACTCGTATCTTCGTTTATAAACTTGAGCATGAGGACCAGACCCTCGGGTTGCCTATTGGCCAGCACCTGATGGTCCGTCTTCGTGACCCTGTTACGAGAGAAGCGATGATCAGAAGCTATACTCCGATCTCTGATGTCAACAAAAAGGGACACCTGGAATTGCTCATAAAAGTCTACTTCGACACTGAAGAAGTCAAAGGGGGTAAGATGACCAAAGCCATGGATGCGCTTCCGATCGGTCATTCCGTCGACTTCAAAGGCCCGATAGGGAAGTTCGAATATCTCGGCAAAGGCAAATGCAGTATCGGTGGCTCGCCAAAGCACGTCAAGTCTTTCATTATGATCTGCGGCGGGAGCGGCATAACACCCATATTCCAGGTCTTCAGGACTGTCATGCAGGATCGGGATGACAAAACAAAATGCGTTGTGCTTGATGGGAACAGGCTAATCGAGGACATACTATGTAAGGAAGAATTGGATGTGTTGGCTATGGGGAATGAAGACAGGTGTAAATTGTTGTACACTCTGACGAAGGCCCCTGAGAATTGGAAGGGGTTGAAGGGCAGAATATCGGGGCAATTGGTCAAGGAGCATTGCACGAAGGACGATGAGACTCTAGTGTTGATATGTGGTCCTGAGGCGTTGGAGAAGAGCATACATGTTGCACTGCTTGAACAAGGTTGGAAAGACGAGCAGCTTCTGTTCTTCTAGGGCTAACTTGTGGGGTTGGGCACGAGCATTTGGTTAATCATTGGCGTGTTGAACGTATTCGGGACACCGCATTTGTCAGTACTTTTTCACAAACGTTTTTCACAATCTGTGGCTAGTATTTTGGATACACATACATATAGGAACAGAAGTATTTTTTGGTACAAAGTCGGAAATGCAACAGAAGATTAGATTTGGATATTAGCTTCGGACGGACACATTCTCCGACCCGCTCTAGCGTGTCATTCTTATCGGGCCCACGCGATACGCTATCTGCATGTTGGACGAGAAGTCTTATCAGCTACCAGAAGAACAATGCGTTATCGCTTCCGCACCGGGGAGAAACCCAGATCTTCACTGATTCTCTAGTTACTTTCACACAAGCTTGAGGAGGCGTCCCGATAAGGATCATAAGGTATCGATGACCGAATGCGCACTCGGCTTCTCCGGCACCGCGGCGATGTTCATCTCATTTGGACGAAAAACGCATCGGGTGGTGGTGTGGAGGAGTGGCAGGGAGGCTGATGGTGTATCCCAGTGGCGTATGCATGCTTAGATGTTATATTGTCCCTTTAATGTTGACAATCAATCAACTCCATTTTGTCGTTCTCTTTGCTAGCACCTTCATTACTGCGTGCTGTGCTTCTCTCATCTGCTGCTGTGATACTCGAGTAATCAAGCAACAACCATGTCTTTCGCTGAGTCGTCGCCGGGCATGATGGCTGGCCAGGTGCCGATCAATGGCCACCATCCGGAGGAAGATGGAGAGCAATATCCTCTGCCGCAGAGCAAGAGAAAGAATGTTGTGGTGGTAGGATTGGGAATGGTTGGCATTGCGTTCATGTTCGTCTTCCAGGCCAGTCAACATTTGTAACGGAAACCTGTTAATGACCTTCTATTTGCAGAGAGAAGCTTACGAAGCTCGATATCAAGCGACGCGAATATAACATCATAGTCATTGGGGAAGAGCCGTATTTGGCGTACAACCGCGTGGGCTTGACGAGTTTCTTTCAGCATCGGAACGTGGAAAATCTTTATCTTAACCCAGAAGAATGGGTATGCCGCCTTTGAATGCCACATCTGTTGATTTTTTCACCGACAATGCAGGGCTTCTATTGACACTACGCGGATGAATAGTATTCCACCAAGTCCGAAGGCTCCTTGAACTACCACCTCAACACCACAGTCACCGAGATCCACCCTGAGTCCAAAGTCGTATCAACTTCCAAAGGCGACACCGTTCCCTATGACACTCTCGTTCTAGCCACTGGCTCTGACGCAGTGGTCCCCCGACACACGCCTGGGCACGACGCCAAAGGCGTATTTGTGTACCGGACCGTAGACGATCTGCAGAAACTGATATCCTATTCCGAAACAGTAAAAGGATCTACTGGTGCTGTAGTTGGTGGCGGATTGCTAGGGCTAGAAGCGGCGAAGGCGATGATGGACCTGGAAGAGTTTAAGCATGTGAAGCTCATCGAGCGGAATCGTTGGGTTTTATCGAGGCAGTTGGATGGTGATGCCGGAGGCATGGTTATAGATCTTATCCGAAAACTAGGATTGGATGTTCTGCTTAGTAAGAGAGTGGGCAAGATCGAAGTTAATCAGGAGAACGCAGTCAAGGGTGTGGTATTTGAAGATGGTGAAAGGATGGATTGCAGGTGTCTCATGTTCGCCATTGGCATCAAACCAAGAGACGAGCTCGCAAGAAGAGCGGGGATCAAGTGCGCAGATAGAGGTGGTGGGATAGTGATCAATGCGGACCTCTCATCGAGTGCACCGGACATCTACGCTATCGGCGAGTGTGCAAGCTGGGAGAACCAAACGTACGGTTTGATTGCGCCGGGGATAGAAATGGCTGATGTTCTGTCATTCAATTTGACGCAGGCAAAGGTGCACGCGCCACGGAAATTTAAGAGGCCTGATCTTAGCACGAAATTGAAGTTGTTGGGTGTGGAGGTTGCTAGCTTTGGCGATTTCTTCGCGGACCGGGATGGGCCTAAAGATTCTCCAGTGAAGAGGCATGGGCCGAAGAAAGAGGGGACGCAGAATGGTGAGAATGCGGTGAAGACTGTCACAGATGGCCTGCCACCACCGCCGGTCAAGGCACTGACCTACAAGGATCCGTTCCAGGCGGTATACAAGAAGTATCTGTTTACAATGGACGGGAAATATCTGCTCGGTGGCATGATGATCGGGGACACTAAAGACTACGTGAAATTGGTGCCAATGGTGAAGAATCAAAAGCCGTTAGAAGTACCGCCGAGCCAATTCATCCTTGGGGCTAGCAAAGAAGGGGAGGATGACGCGGATGATCTAACGGACGATACACAGATATGCTCATGTCATAATGTCACCAAAGGAGACGTCGCGAAGGTAGTCAAGAATGGCACTTGTAAGAGCATTGGGGAAGTCAAGTCGTGTACGAAGGCAGGGACAGGATGTGGTGGATGCATGCCGCTTGTCCAGACGATTTTCAACAAAGAAATGAAAGCCATGGGTGCCGAGGTCCTCAACCACCTATGTCCACATTTCGCACATTCCAGAGCCGATCTCTTCAACGTCATCTACGTCAAGAAACTGAAATCCTTCCCGGACGTCATGAAAGAGTGCGGCAAAGACCCCGAATCTGTGGGTTGCGAAGCCTGCAAGCCAACTATTGGCTCGATACTCGCATCTCTTTACAATAAGCATATCATGGATAAGCCTCTTCATGGCTTGCAAGATACCAATGACAAGTTCCTCGGCAATATCCAGCGGAACGGGACTTTCTCGGTCATCCCACGTGTTGCAGCTGGGGAAATTACCGCTGAAAAGCTCATCGTCATTGGTACCGTGGCAAAGAAGTACGGCCTCTACTGCAAGATCACCGGTGGCCAGCGCATCGATATGTTCGGGGCAAAGAAGCAGGACCTCGTTGACATCTGGACTGAGCTTGTAGACGCCGGAATGGAATCTGGGCACGCATACGCTAAATCTTTGCGTACTGTCAAGTCCTGTGTAGGCACGACGTGGTGTAGATTTGGCATTGGTGACAGTGTTGGCATGGCGGTGAGGCTGGAGGAGCGGTACAAGAGCATACGGGGTCCGCATAAATTTAAGGGTGGCGTCTCTGGATGCGTTAGAGAATGTGCAGAAGCGCAGAACAAGGACTTCGGCCTCATCGCTACCGAGAAGGGCTTCAACGTCTTCGTTGGTGGAAACGGTGGCGCGAACCCACGGCATTCTGAGCTTTTGGCGAAGGACGTTCCACCCGACGACGTCATCCCCATTCTGGATCGCTACCTGATGTTCTACATACGCACAGCAGACAAGCTGCAGCGAACAGCCCGATGGGTCGAACAATTACCCGGAGGAATCAGATACCTGCGGGAGGTGGTGCTGGAGGACAAACTAGGCCTCTGCGCCGAGCTAGAGAAACAGATGGAGGAACTAATTGGTACTTTCTTCTGTGAATGGACTGAAGTGATCAAAGACCCCGAGCGTCGGAAGGCGTTCCAGCAATTTGACAATACCAAGGAGACTGTGGACACTATGGAGAAGGTTGAGGAAAGAGGCCAACAAAGACCCACATACTGGGCCAAGGATAGCGTTACAGAAGATTTCAGAGACACAAAATGGAGCACTCTGGCATGGCAACCCATTATCGAGAGCAAGTCCTTCACCGACAAGCCCACGGGCTCAAGCGCGAACGTCAAGAGAGGCGATACTCAGCTGGCCATCTTCAAGATCAAGGGAAAGTGGTACGCTACACAGCAAATGTGTCCGCACAAACGCACCTTTGCACTCTCGGACGGCCTGATAGGGGATGACATCGCCAACAACAAACTCTGGGTTTCCTGTCCTTTCCACAAGCGCAACTTCACCCTCAACGGCGAGGACGCTGGGAGATGCGGGAACGACGACAATGTCAATATTGCTACGTTCCTTGTCGAGGAGCGCGATGATGGCTGGGTGTATTTGAAGCTACCGCCTGTGGAGGAGCTGGATGCGGTGTTGGGGACGAAGAAATGGATGGTGAAGAAGGAGGAGACTGAGAGTCCGTATAGGAAACTGGACCAGAAGTTGAAGGGCATGAAGGGGAGGAAGCCGTTCGATCAGAGTCATTTACCGAACGGAATGGGGGAGACTAAGGCCGCACAGGCGATTACTGCTGGTGGAGATGGGGAAATAGATTGGTAGGGAAATTGCAGGGATATTGTCGTGTTGTACGCTGGATGCTTGAGTCTAGCTTTGTAGGTTCAAATTACGTATGGGGTAGTAGATTCAATGCTTCGCCACTACCTCTGGCCAGTTGATATGGCCGACCTGATGTGTCGCTGCGGCGGCCATTTATTTCTCACCTTCGTAGCTTCTACGAGTAGGTCCAATTGTAGTAGAATTTCAGGTGAAGCTACCTCACTGAAAGTGTTGCAATACCTCTAGAATGGATGTAGCTGAAATTAGCTGGGTATCATTGAAATACGACTTTCCCACCTCCTTGGTTTTGCGATAATGTTTGCTTCGTTTGCAGCAATCTAGTACAGAGGCCCCAACGATGACAACGCGTGCCACCAGCTACGGGACGCAGCTCCGAATGGATGCACGAATCTCAATTGTAGAGGATGGCATCCCAAAATCCAAAGAGCAAGGGTAATGAAGGTCCTTACCCTCTTTACAACACAACATACACACTCCACCGCTTATCCCCGCTCTACCATGGTACAGCGCCATTGCTCGACGACGCGACTTTAGCGCAACACGCGCGGCGCTTTCGTGATATCTTGAAGGGTGATGTATTGAGGGGTGTGCGAGTTGGCATTGGTGGTAACGACGAGGGACTTGGAAGAGCAGGGGTATTGCAAGACTGCAGATGGACGTTGCTGGGGAATGAAAGAGCTTGGGCGGAGCAGGATGGTGGCGGTGGGGTTTACGAGGCTGACGATGTGAGAGTCGATGAGATCGCTGGTGTACTAGCAGAGATACAATACGAGAAGAGCACATACACAGCAGTGATGTTAAGAAGTTGGCAGGAGAAGGAAGCAGTGACGGACGAAGGCTTCACCCATTTACCATTACTCATGACACGCATGCCTGCTCCACTACGAGAGACTTTTCTTGACTATTTGTCTACGACATTCGACACCAGACCCTCGCCGATCAAGCTCTCTTCCGCCTTCCTTACGTCCTCACTGGAGAACTATCTGCAGGATCTAACTAGTGGCGGGGACAGACTTCAGTCCTCAACCAACCTGACGACTATCGTCAAAGATATCCAGCTTACACTCGTTTTTTCTCCGCCAGTCGCACCATCTCTGAAGAGCCTAGAGATCACCATCTCGCAGGACGACATATTGCGATTTATAACCAGGGGCAAGAAACTCGTGCAGCACCAGCAGCCGCCTGAAGACACTACACTTTTACGTAAGAGGAAATTCTCCTCCATAGAGAATCAAGACCTAGCGCGCCTAGGACCTTTCACGGCGGCTCTGTCACGCTACACCAACGCTCACCTGGCGATGCCGCTCACGCATTCAGATATCTCGATTTCGAAGATCGCATGTGGAATTTTCGTGCTGGGGGCGGAGGGTAAGGTCAAGATCTTTGCGCCTCACAATGTCTCGGGGGTAGATGGGGGAGAGGATCGACTTTCACCGGGACGGAAGGCTGTGGAGAGGTTCGTAGCTGGGTTGGTGGGGAGGAAATTGGGAGAGAAGATGCCTTGACAGCGGATCACAGGAGCTCCGGTAAGGCTGTTTAGGGCAAACGTTAGTCGAGGATGCTTCGACTCGGGTTCAGATTTCTACGAGTATGCCGCCACAGATCGTTAATGAGAGGCTGGTATTATACACCTTCAGAGATCTCATTATCTCCCCCGCAACATCTCGCTTCGCGAGATGCTGAGCTCTAAATCGTGAGGTTTCATGTTTTGTATGTGCCATTAGGGGCTTTGCGACATCGTGAGCACATCTTTATCTATATTTTGACACGTGTGTGACTGACCGAAGATTCCAGAGCATTAGAAGCTTAGCGCAGAGGCACCGCCTGTCTAGATTCGTTGCTAAGTCTCAGCGAGAGTACCTGCACCTAGTGCGGGCTCGAATAAGATATGGAAGTCTTGGTGCATTCTGAATTTGCGTGCTTTGCTCTGCCCTACCCATAGCCATTCGAGAATCATCACGACCGTGATGTGACTTGGTACAACTGCTGTGCCCCTACGATGGCCCGGAAAGACAATCTTGGAGTATCACCTCCACACCGGCGCACGCATCTTGCATTGGACATCAAAAGTCCATACATTTGGGAACAGAGATGCAACAGGGGTGATGAGACGTCTCCTCTCACCGTCGACGAAAAGAGCGTCATAGTGACCTCGTAAGCTAAGACAGTCGAATTAGGCACCAGGGAGTACTTTTGTCAGCTACAGCTCTTATTACCGTCAGAGTGGTTGTCCAAGAATCTACGTTCGTCCTCGAATACCAGCTGAGTTGTCTTACCTACCTTCATGGCTTCCCTTCGCATTCTAGACCTCCCTCCTGAAATCCGTAACCGCATCGCCGAAATTTGGTGTCTACCTCCCCTCACACATTCGGCCATGGCCCTAACAACGCCACCTCCACCCTCTTTTCGCGTTCCGGTGGTCCATTGTCATCATTTGCCATCTTGCAAGAGAATCGGCATTCCGATGCGAAACACCAACCATCTCTGTCCTATGCAACCTCCTTGAGGACGAGCTTTGTGATCCGTACTCATGCGCAAATGCAGAGTTCATCATCCTCAGTACCGTCCTATGAGCACAGACATAGGCGGTGTAGTCGCCGACGCTGAAAACAAAGATGGAGAACTGATTTCCTGGCCATCGTAAAGGCTTCCTCTTTCATTCATGCATGTCTTTCGCTATTCTTTGCCCAACAAGGTCGATGACATTTTGCGGTCCTTGACCGGACGCCAATGTGGGCGCCACTGATTGACACGCTGCGTGTCAGATCGAGCATCGCTATCGCGATTGGCCAGGGCGGCATAAGTGGTTATCTTCTTTCGCGTTGCTGTTGAGATGGGGGAGGCCGCGGCTGATGTATTGGAAATGAATGGAAGAAGAGACAGAGGTCCGTTTCGAACTAAGATCCGTCATTGAGCACCTTATTCATACGATGAGATCGTGATCCCAGAAAGAACTGTGAAGGTCAGGAAGAAAAGACGGTGTTTTAGGCCTTTCGCCTAGTTAGGGCTAACCGGCGAAATCGCGAGTGCCAATTCAACTGAAGTCTCCGCCTAGGAAAAATCCCTTTCACAGACACATCTATGCATTCGCTTCGGCTAGGGAATCAACCTCCACGCACGCCAGGTCTTGTGTCTTCGATTCCGCCGAGAGTGCCATCAAAAAGCACCATGTAGAGTACCGAGCAGCTCGCTTGCTTGACTGTTGTGAATCGATGTCGATCTCATCACCTACATCTCTCTCTAGTAATTGATAGGTGGGGTTTCGTCGTATAGGACCCAATCCACAGCATACGTTATCGATGATGAGGGGTTATCAATAGAGGAAGGT
>JAABUP010005792.1_pt1 | contig 18376 bp, 13 predicted proteins | sample 5559201 | NCBI WGS metagenome assembly JAABUP01 (sample SAMN10711887, study PRJNA513373) | rock metagenome | isolation source: Antarctica rocks | place: Antarctica
ACGATCGGGAACTTCTGGAGCCTGACCCGCAGCCAGGTCTATCGAGAACTCGCCTCGATGGCGCAGTCCGGGCTGATCGAAGCAGACGAAGTCGGCCCCCGCGACCGACGGCCCTACCGGCTCACCGACGCCGGACGCCTGGCATTCCGGACCTGGCTCGAGCAGGAACCCGGCCAAGAGCAGATCCGCTACCCGCTGCTGCTCACCCTCGCCTTCGCCCGCCACCTGCACCCCGACCAGATCAGCGAATTCCTAACCCGCCACCGCGCCACCCACGCCGCCCGGCTCAACGACTATCACGACCAGCGGGCCGCCGCCGAAGCCGCCGGCGCGACACCACGCGACCTGATCACCCTCGACTTCGGCCTGCGCTACGAAACCGCCGTCCTCGACTGGTTCGACCACCTACCCCACGACCTCGCCGCACCACAGCGACAAGCCGCCACCTGATAGCCGACCGCTATCCGCGGCACCATCCGCCTCGCCAGCGAAGCCAAGGTTATCGAGCCGCACAAGCAGCGAAACGCCTGTCCGATCGCCGTTCGCTCACCGGACGGCTTGGTCCGGTGAGATTTGGAGGGCTAAGCCGTGCGTAGGCGGCGTCTCATTTGAGTGGTCCGGTGAATTGTCCGGTGGGGGATGGTCAGGCGTTACAGTTCCGATATGTCAGCGACGTTGGTGGGCTACGCCCGATGCTCGACGAACGAGCAGGACCTCGCGGCCCAGCGGATCACACTGAGCGGCTTGGGGGTGCCGGAGGATCTGATGTACCTGGATCACGGCTTGACCGGCACGAACCGGGATCGGCCGGGGCTTGCGCAGGCGTTGGCGGCAGTGCGGGCCGGTGACACGCTGGTGGTGCCGAAACTGGACAGGCTGGCCCGATCGGTGCCCGATGCCCGGGATATCGGTGATTCGCTGGCGGCCCGCGGAGTGAAGCTGTCGCTGGGCGGTTCGGTGTATGACCCGACTGACCCGATGGGGAAGATGTTTTTCAACATCCTGGCGACGTTCGCCGAGTTCGAGGTGGACCTGTTGCGGATGCGCACTCGGGAGGGGATGGCGGTCGCGAAGGCCAAGGGCCGGCTGCGGGGCAAGAAGCCGAAGCTCAGCGGCCGGCAACAAACCCACCTGGCCACCTTGCACGCGGCCGGCGAACACACCATCTCCGACCTGGCCGAACTGTTCTCCGTGTCCCGTCCGACCGTGTACCGGGTGCTCGACCGCATGAAGTCCCAGAGCTGAAGACGTAGCTGAGGGATGGCCCAGGACATCGGCATGGACGCTGTCATCGACCACTTCACCTTGACTGCGGCGGAGGTCGACAATCTGCGGAACAAGTTCGGCGAGACTCGGCTGGGGTTCGCCGTTCAATGGATGTTCCTGTTGTGGCGCGGCCGGTTTCCGCGGGGCCGAGCCGAGTTGCCCGACGACGCCGTCGCTCATGTCGGACGTCAGGTCGGGGTCGAAGCAGCACTGATTGGCTTCTACGACCTGGCTGGCCGGGCCGCGCAGCGGCATCGGCAGGAGATCCGGACGGTCACGGGCTTTCGGATCTGCACAACAGCCGACGCCGCCGAGCTGACCACCTGGTTGATCGAGCAGGTCGCCCACACCAACGGCGGGAAGAGCAGGTCCGGACAGAATTGCTGGCTCGGTGCTTCGCCAGCGGTCTGGAGCCTCCCACCGCCGACCGGGCCCGCAGGATCGTCCGGTCGGCGTTACGGCAGGCGGAAAGCGCCTTGTTCGCGCAAACGACGCTCCGTTTGGATGCGTGCAAGGGGGTGGCGGGCAAACTGGAAGCGCTAGTCGCAGTGGCCGACGACGACGTTGATGATCCAGATCCGTTGCGACAGGGCACCTTCGCGCTGATCAGATCCGCTCCGGGGAACGTCAGTCTGGAGTCGATGCGCTCCGAGACCAGCAAACTCAAGGCGTTGCGAGCGTTGGGTCTGCCAGCGGCGGTGTTCGCCGACGTGGCCCCGAACGTTGTCGCTGGCTGGCGAGCCCGCGCGGCCGCGGAGGCACCAAGCCATCTCCGGGCTCACGAGGACCGTGATGTCCGACTGTCGCTGCTGGCCGCGTTGGTGCACCTGCGGGAGCGGGAGATCACCGACAGCCTTGTGGAGTTGCTCAACTCGGTGGTCCACAAGGTGAACGCGACCGCGCACCGTAAGACCACGCAGCAGCTCATCGAGGCGTTCAAGCGGGTCACCGGCAAGGAGAACATCCTGTTCGCGATCGCCCAGGCGGCGCTGGCCGCGCCGGATGAAGCGGTGCGGACGGTGGTGTACCCGGCGGTGTCCGGTGGGGAACGGACCCTGCGGGACCTGGTGGCCGAGTTCAAAGCGACCGGGTCGGCGTACCGGCAGATCGTCCGGACGACCATGAAAGCGTCCTACACCAACCACTATCGGCGGGGACTGCTGGAAATCGCGGCCACGTTGGACTTCCGGTCCTCCAACACCATCCACCAACCGGTCCTTAACGCCCTGGCCGTCGTGCTTCGCAATGCGGGCAGCACCGGCCGCTACTACTCGGCATCCGAGACGGCGCCGGTCAGCGGTGTCGTGGCCAAGGACTGGCAGGAACTGGTCACCCGGGTCGATTCCCGCGGCCGCACCCGGATCGTTCGCACTGTGTACGAGATCTGCATCTTCCAAGCCCTACGAGAGCGGTTGCGCTGCAAGGAAATCTGGGTTGTCGGAGCCGACCAGTGGCGCAACCCCGACGAAGACCTGCCGGCAGATTTTCAGACGCACCGCCTCGAGCACTACGCCCAGCTCAACCAGCCGCTGGACCCGAAGATCTTCATCGACAAGCTCCGCGGGAACCTCACCGACGCGCTGGACACCCTGAACGCTGCAGTCCCGACGTTGCCGTGGTTGGCGATCACCGATCGGAAGTCCGGGGCGATCAAACTGTCTCCGCTGCAACCACTACCGGAACCTCGGAACCTGCGCCGGCTCAAGAAGGCGGTCCTGGGCCGGCACGGCCCGATCCAGCTGATCGACATGCTCAAGGAAACCGCGCTGCGCACCGGGATGCTCACCCACCTGACCTCATTCAGCACCCGGGAAACCATCGAGCAATCAACGCTGTGGGAGCGGATGATGCTGGTCGCCTACGCCCTGGGCACCAACGTCGGCATCAGATCCGTCGCGATGAGCAGCGGATACAGCGAAGACGATCTGCGCTACGTCGCCCGGCGGTACTTCAGCATCGACGGGCTCCGCGCCGCGGCCGCGGCCATCGCCGACGCGACGTTCACAGCCCGGCAGGAAACGATTTGGGGAGCCGGCACCACCACCGTCGCCTCCGACTCCACCCACTTCCGCGCCTACGATCAAAACCTGTTCACCGAATGGCACTCCCGGTACGGCGGCCGCGGCGTCCTGATCTACTGGCACGTGGAGAAAGGCTCCGTCGCCATCCACGCCCAGCACCTCAAATGCACCGCCTCAGAAGTCGCCGCGATGATCGAAGGGGTCATGCGGCACAGCACCACCATGAAAGTGGAAGGCAACTACGTCGACTCCCACGGACAGTCCGAAATCGGTTTTGGCATAACATGTTTGCTCGGCTTCGAGCTACTCCCGCGGATCAAGCAGATCAATAAGGCAAAGCTCTACCGGCCCGACCGGGACGCCACCTACCCAGCCCTGGAACCAGCGACCACCAGAGCGATCCGCTGGGACATCATCGACCAGAACTACGACATGCTCATCAAGTACGCCACCGCCATCAGGGTCGGCACCGCCACCACCGAAGCGATCCTGCGCCGCTTCACCCGCAACGCCTCCCACCCTTTCTGCGCCTGCGTGAAGGATCGCCGGTTTGCCGTCGGAGCGGCCGGCTCGCGGTCCTGCTGGGTGCCGTGGACGCCTATGTCGTGGTGGGTGTTCTCACCGACATGATCCGTGACCTGGGAATTCCCGTGAACCATCTGGAGCGGGCGACGCCCATCGTCACCGGGTACCTGCTCGGATACGTCGCGGCCATGCCGCTGCTCGGCCAGCTGTCGGACCGCTTCGGCCGACGGTCGGTGCTGCAGCTTTGCCTCGTTGCGTTCGCTGCCGGGTCTGCCCTCACGGCGGGGGGCGGCACCGTCTCCGCCCTTGTCTGCGGGAGGGTCCTGCAAGGAGCCTCCGGCGGGGCGTTGCTGCCCGTCACGATGGCGCTGGTCGGTGACCTGTGGGCAAGAGAGGGTCGCTCGACTGCGATCGGAGCAGTCGGCGCGGCCCAGGAACTCGGCAGCGTGCTCGGCACCCTCTACGGCGTCGCGCTGGCCAGCCTGTTCAACGCGTGGCAGTTCTTCTACACCCTTGAGCCGCAGAGCTGGAGGTGGATCTTCTGGATCAACCTGCCGCTCACGCTCATAGCCATGACAGTGGTGCAATACGCGGTACCGCCCACTCGCACGCATTCAAGAACTCGGTCGCGGGTGGACCTGATCGGCGGCGTACTCCTGGCCACCGCACTCGGCGTGCTGGTCGCTGGCCTCTACAACCCCGACCCCGAGCACTCCGTCCTGCCGCCGTGGGGATTGCCGTTCATCGGCGCTGCACTGTTGGTCCTGCTCGGCTTCCTCTGGTGGGAACACCGATCCCCCGTCCGCCTGATCGACCCCACCTCCATCCGGATGGGCCCATTCTGGGCCATTTTGGGGACCAGCCTGCTGGCTGGATCAGCTCTGATGGTGACCCTGGTGGACGTCGAACTATTTGCCCAGACCCTGTTAGGGAAGACCTCCCGATCAGCCACGGCCCTACTCGTGCCGTTCCTCATCGCCTTGCCTATGGGCGCCCTGCTCGGCGGTTGGAGCGCTCGGCTGCGGGGGGAACGAATGGTGGCTTGCGGGGGGATGCTGATCGCGGCGATGGGCTACCTGTTGATCGCGCACTGGCCGGTCAATGTGCTCGCAGCACGACACTTGACGGTGCTGCCGGTGTTGCCCACCGATCTGGCCATCGCCGGACTCGGGCTCGGCCTGATCATCGCTCCGCTGTCCGATGCAATGCTCAAGGTGGTGCCTGCGATCCAACACGGGACAGGCTCAGCCATGGTTGTGGTCGCGCGAATGACAGGCATGCTCATCGGAATCGCCGCGCTGACCGCTTGGGGCCTGCACCGATTCCGCGTGCTCACCGCGACGTTAAACACGCCCCTGCCGTTCGGAACGTCCGCGCAAGCCTATGCGGCTGAACTCGCGCGGTACCAGCGTGACCTCGGCGTCGCGCTGCACACCGAGTACTCCGAGATCTTCCTGATCACCGCTGCGTTGTGCTTGGCCGGGGCCGCGATGTCACTGCTACTGGCCCCCCTGCATCCAGCGCCGCACAATGATCCGCTGGCAACCATTCCCTGAGCAGCCCGGCCACAGCGTCCAGCGCGGCCGAGAGGGTGTCCGCCTCGATCAGGATCGGTTTGCGTCGCATCCGGTTGACAACCACCCCGAGAGCAGACCGAACAACAGGTATAGCAGCCACTCGAACGATGCCCAGCTCGGTCTGGCGGCATGCACACCCTGTCTGACGGCGCTGGCCGCCCAGGATGCCCATCAGCTGGCCGCCCTGGTCACGGTGGCCGCGGAGCTGGACGACGCGGAGGGTATCGCCGAATCGGCGGTACCGCTTGGTGTTCAACGTCGGCGAGGACGCAGGGCAGAGCGTGCATCACACCCATCTGCATCTGCTCGGCGGCCGTTCGCTGGGCTGGCCGCCCGGCTAGCCGGATTCCGGTCGCGCGGCGCCCCCCGGATCCTCCGGCGGTCCGTCGGGCATGACGGCGGACCGGAACGGCGAGACATTCACCACGACCGCCGCTACCAGCAGGCCGACGATGCCGACCGCGATGGCGGCCCGATTGCCCCATTCGACGGCCATCCAGCCACCGAGTGGCGCTGACACCGCCATCGAACCCCAGTTGAAGGAGCGGATCGTGGCGTTCATTCTGGCCCGCAATCGGTCCGGGGTCACCGCATTGCGGTAACTCATCTCCAGCGGCCCGTTGATACCCATCCCGAGGCCGAGCAGTAATTGGGACGCCACCAGCAGTACCACCGCCTGCAGACCGGGGCGGGCGACGACGACCAGCAGGTACGCCGCGGGCGTCAGCCACTGGGTGCCGACGCAGACCAGGCCGAGCCCGAATCGCTGGGACAGTCGTGGGGCCAGTCCGGCACCGATCACGCCCGCCACCCCGGCGCAGGCCAGCACGCCGCCGATGGTCAGCGCGTCCAGCCGCAACTCGATGGTCGCGAAGAAGATCAACACCGTCGACACCACCGAGTTGAAGAAGAACCACAGGTGCAGCGAGAGGGCATAAGGGGCAAGGGTTCGGTGTCGATAGACCCAGCTGGCGCCCGCTCGCAGTTCCCGCCACACGTGCCGATCAGGTTGCCGAGCAGGGACCGGCTCGTCGGCCCGCACTGTCGCCAGCACCATGGCCGAGACGGCATAGGACGCGGCGTCGACCAGCACAGCGACCGGCGCGGACAGAAACCGCACCAGCGCGCCGGCCGCCAGGGGTCCGGCGGACTGGGCGGCGCTGTAGGTCTGCCCCAGGCGCGAGTTGGCGACCGGCAGCAGGGTGGTCGGGACCAGCCGCGGCAGGAAGGACTGGTGCGCGGCGGCGAAGAACATCGATGACGCCCCGACTCCGAACACCAGTATCGCGACCAACGGCACGGTCAGCCGGCCGGTCAGCGCCAGCGCCCCGACCGCGCCGAGCAGAGCGGCCGAGAGGGTATCCGCTGCGATCAGGATCGGTTTGCGGCGCATCCGGTCGACAACCACCCCCGAGAGCAGACCGAACAACAGGTACGGCAACCACTGTGCCGCTCGCACGATGCCAAGCTCGGTCTGGTCGGCATGCAGGGTCTGGATGAGCAGCAGCTGCAGGGCAAGCGTCGAGGTGAACGTGCCGAGGTTGGAGACGGCATCGGCGATCCAGAACCGGACGAACGCCGGGTACTGCAGTATCCGGGTGCGCGCCATCGGGTCAGTGCAGCATGGCGGCGGGGCACCATGACGGCAGCTGACCACCGCCGCATCGTGGACCACGGTTCGGATCGTGGCGCCCGGCCCGATGCCGATAACCCGGGTCCGGAACGCCGCTGTCCCGGTAGAGTTGGATCTGCAAGGAACACCGTGCGCCCTGCGGGAGAAATCGCCAGATGTCGGGACCTCCCGACCAGTTCAGGAAGCAGGCAACCAACCCGGTGCCGGACCCCAGTTCGGCCGCGAGCACTCGCGGCCCCTCCAGTGGTGATTCTGCTCGTGTCGAGGCGACTGTCGTGGTGGCCGACGAACGCTCGATGATCGGGTTGCTCGGCTCGCGGGACAGCATCCTGCGCCGGCTGGAGGAGCAGCTCGCCGCCGACATCCACGTCAGAGGCAACCGCATCACGCTCAAGGGCAGCGCCGGCGACATCGCCTTCGCCGAGCATGTGATCCGTGAACTCATCACGCTGCAGGAATCCGGGTCGCTGCTCACCGAGGATGCCGTCACCCGCACCGTGGGAATGCTGGCGGACTCTCAAACGGCCGGACGGGACGGCTCGGAGAGCCCGAGCGAGGTGCTCGGGTTCAACATCATCTCCCGGCGCGGACGCACCATCCGCCCGAAGACGTTGAACCAGAAGCGGTACGTCGACTCCATCGATCAACACACGGTGGTCTTCGGCATTGGGCCGGCCGGTACCGGAAAGACCTATCTGGCGATGGCCAAGGCCGTGCAGGCGCTGCAGGCCAAGCAGGTCACCCGGATCATCCTGACCCGTCCCGCGGTGGAGGCGGGGGAGCGGCTCGGATATCTGCCCGGGACCCTGAACGAGAAGATCGATCCATATCTGCGGCCGCTGTACGACGCATTGCACGACATGCTGGACCCGGAGTCGATCCCGCGGCTGATGGCCGCCGGAACGATCGAGGTAGCCCCGCTGGCGTACATGCGTGGCCGTACGCTGAACGACGCCTTCATCATCCTGGACGAGGCACAGAACACCACGCCGGAACAGATGAAGATGTTCCTGACCCGGCTCGGGTTCGGCTCGCAGATCGTGGTCACCGGGGACGTCACCCAGATCGATCTGCCCGGCGGACAGCGCTCTGGTCTGCGGGTGGTCCGCGAGATCCTCACCGGTCTGGAGGACGTGGCGTTCCCGACCCTCACCTCGGCCGACGTGGTGCGGCACCGGCTGGTCGGCGAGATCGTCGATGCCTACGAACGGTGGGACGCCGACAACCCGGCCGCAGCCGATCGGCAGGACCGGTCACGGTTCGATTCGCGCCAGCCCAGGCGGGGTCGATGACCATCGAGGTCGCCAACGAATCCGGTATCGGGGTGGACGAACTCGCGCTGATCTCGGTCGCCCGATACACCCTGGACCGTCTGGACATCCACCCGCAGGCCGAACTGTCGCTGCTGCTGATCGACGTGGAGGCGATGACGGAGCTGCACGTCAAGTGGATGGACGAAACCGGACCGACCGACGTGATGAGCTTCCCGATGGACGAACTGGACACCGCGCGCCGGCCCGACGAGGCGGGTCCGGGCCCTGCGCTGCTCGGTGACGTCGTGCTCTGCCCGGCGGTCGCCGCTCGGCAGGCGGAGCAGGCCGGACACGGACTGGACGACGAACTGCACCTGCTGACCGTGCACGGCGTCCTGCACCTGCTCGGCTACGACCACGCCGAGCCGGACGCCGAGCGCGAGATGTTCCGGCTGCAGAACGAGTTGCTCGACGCCTGGCGGGATAGCGCGCACCATCCGGCGGCCGTCCGGCCTCGCGGCAAGGAGTGATCAGGGCACCGTGGACACCCTGGGTGTCGTCCTGCTGGTGGTGGCCGCGCTGCTGGTGCCGTTCGCCGGACTGATGGCGGCGGCCGATGCCGCGATCATCATGGTCTCGCCGGCCAGGGTGGAGGAGGCCGAGCGGGAAGGCCGTCGGGGCGCGACCGAGCTGCGCCGGATCGTTGCCGACAAGCCCCGCTACACCAATCTGCTGCTGCTGCTGCGAGTCGCCGCCGAGCTGTCCGCCACCGTGCTCGTCACCGCCGTCGCCCTGTCCACCTGGGGGTTTTCGTTCTGGGTGGTGCTGGTCGTGGTGCTGGTGATGCTGCTGGTCACCTACGTGGTGATCGGTGTCCTGCCGCGCACCCTCGGCCGCCAGCACCCTTCGGGCGTCGGCCTGTTCATGGCCGGAACCGTCACCGGACTGGCCACTTTCCTGTCCCCGATCGCCACCGTGCTGATCCACCTGGGCAACGCCATCACCCCGGGCCGGGGGTTCCGCGAAGGGCCGTTCTCCTCCGACATCGAGCTGCGCGAGTTGGTCGACATGGCGCAGGTGCACGGCGTGGTGGAGGAGTCGGAGCGGGAGATGCTGCACTCGGTCTTCACCCTCGGCGACACGATCGCCAGGGAGGTGATGGTGCCGCGGACCGAGGTGGTCTGGATCGAGGAGACCAAGACCATGCGCCAGGCGATGCAGCTGGCCTCGCGGTCCGGGTTCTCCAGGGTGCCGGTGATCGGGACCGACGTCGATGACATCGTCGGCGTCATCTACATCAAGGACCTGATTGCCCGGACGTTGACCCTGGCGCCCGGCGACCCCGGCCCGGTGCTGTCGGAGTTGGTCCGGGAACCGGTGTTCGTGCCGGACTCCAAGCCCGTCGACGACCTGCTCGCCGAGATGCAACGCATCCGCACCCACTTCGCGGTGGTCGTCGACGAGTACGGCGGTACGGCCGGCATCCTGACCATCGAGGACATCATCGAAGAGATCGTCGGGGAGATCACCGACGAGTACGACGTCCAGGTGCCGGATCCGATCGTCACCCTGGATGGCGGATCGGTGCGAGTGGCGAGCCGGCTTCCGGTGGAGGATCTCGGCGAGTTCTTCGACGTCGACCTGCCGGCCGAGGACGTGGAGACGGTGGGCGGACTGCTGGCTCAGTTGCTGGGCCGGGTACCCCTTCCCGGTGCCGAGGCCGAGATCAACGGGCTGCACCTGCTGGGGGAGCCGGGCACCGATCGTAGGGGTCGGCCGCGGGTGAACAGCGTGCTGGTGCGCCGGATCACCCAGGCGGACCAGGAGCAGGACCGCCGCCCGGAGCAGGATCGCTGCCCGGACCAGGATCGCCTGCAGGATCGGGACGGGGACCATGGTCAGGACGATCGGCGCGCCGCTGCCGACGCCGTGCCAGGGGGCGGCGCGCCGCGCGGCGACTTGGCCGGCGAGCGGATCGCGGCGCCCGCGGTGCCCCGGCCGCCGGCCGGGGACATGGAGCGATCCCCGCGCCCGGACGAGTCGGAGCCCGCCGGGTCCGAGCCCCACCGGTGGGGCTCGCGGCGGATGCAGACCGGCGGCCGGCCCCATGACTGATTCCGCAGTGCCCCATCGCCTCGACCGGGCGGGGCAGCGCGGCGCGGCGCAGCGCAGCGGATTCGCCTGCTTGGTGGGTCGCCCCAACGCCGGCAAGTCGACACTGCTCAACGCGATGATCGGGAGCAAGATCGCCATCACCTCCGAAAAGCCGCAGACCACCCGCAAGGCGATCCGCGGCATCCTCAACCGGTCGGACGGCCAGCTGGTGATCGTCGACACCCCAGGACTGCACAAGCCGCGCACCCTGCTCGGGGAGCGGCTGGGCGACGTGGTCCGCTCGACCTTCAGTGAGGTGGACGTGATCGGCCTGTGCGTCCCGGCCGACGAGCGCATCGGTCCCGGCGACCGGCGGATCGCCGGCGAACTCGCGACGCTCGCTCCCCGCACCCCGGTGATCGGCATCGTCACCAAGTCCGACAAGGTCAGTAGCCACCAGGTCGCCGAGCAGCTGCTCGCGTTGTCCCAGCTGCGGGAGTTCGCGGAGTTGATCCCGGTGTCCGCCACCAAGGGGTTCCAGGTCGAGCAGGTGGCGACGGTACTGATGAGCCACCTGCCGTGCGGCTCTCTGCTGTACGTCGACGGCGAGATCACCGACGAGCCGCTGGAGAGCAGGATCGCGGAGCTGGTGCGGGAGGCGGCGCTGGAGGGGGTCAGAGACGAACTTCCGCACTCGTTGGCCGCCGCGGTCGACGAGATCCTGCCACGGGAAGGCAGGAGTGATCTGACGGATGTGTTCGTCACGCTGTACGTGGAGCGTGACTCCCAGAAGCCGATCGTGTTGGGTCCCAAGGGGTCCCGCCTGGCCGGGATCGGCCGCCGGGCCCGCGCCGGCATCGAGCCTCTCATCGGCACCAAGGTTTATCTGAACGTGCACGTGACGGTCGCCAAGGACTGGCAGCGCGACCCGAAACAGCTCCGCAAGCTGGGCTTCGACCGCTGATCATCTCCGGCGGCCGCCCGGTGTCGCTTCGATCGCCCTTGGACACGGTTCGCGGATGTAAGATGCTGCGAGAATCCAGGCACATTCGAGCAGGAGTGATCAGCGATGAGCGGAGCGGGTGTGCCGGGAACGCAGGTCACCGCGGAGATGGCCGAACAGCCGGACGTGCTGGCCGGACTGGTGGCCCGCAGGGTGCACGTGCAGGCCGAGGTACGCGCCGTCCTGCCGCAGGCGTTACGCGGCATCTGCCTGATCGCCCGCGGGTCCAGCGACAACGTCGCGGTGCACGCGCGGTACCTGCTCGAACTGGCCACCGGGATGACTGTGAGCATGGTGGCGCCCTCGATCATCACCCGCTATCACCGCATTCCCGACCTCCGCGACCATCTGGTGATCGCGCTCTCCCAGAGCGGCCGCACGCCGGAGATCGTTGATGTCGCCGAACAATCGGCCGCCGCCGGCGCCATCGTGGTGGCCGTCACCAACGACGCCGACTCGCCGCTGGCCGCGGCCTCCGCTGCCACCCTCGCGGTCGGGACCTCGCAGGAACTGGCCGTACCGGCCACCAAGACGGTCACCGGGCAGCTCGCGTTGGTCACCCTGCTGGCCGAAGCCGTCTGCCCCAGCGGTTCCGACGTCGACCGCTACACCGGGGGATCGGCGGCATGGACACAGTTGGCCGGGAACGTCGCGGACACCCTGGCGGATACAGCCCCCCTGCGGGCAGCGGTGGACGTGCTCGCCGACCGCAGCGGTGGGGTGCACCTGGCGCGGGGTCTGACCTACGCCGCGGCCCTGGAGGGGGCGCTGAAGGCGAAGGAGACCACCAGGCGTCCCCACGAGGGCTACTCAAGCGCCGACTTCCGGCACGGGCCGCTCACCGTCGCCTCACCGAATGTCGTGGTGGTCGCCTACGGTGCCACCGGGCCGGTGCTGTCCGACGTCGCCGAGACGGCACGAGCGGCCGCCGAACTGGGTTCCCCGGTGATCGGGATCGGTCACCCGGGGGTGGCCGGTGGCATCGACGGTGCCGTCACCCTGCCGACGCCGCAGTCCCTGGGCGAGGCGCTGGCGGTGATCCCGATGGTGGTCCGCGGACAGCAGCTGGCCGTGCACACCACGCTCGCCCTGGGGATGGATCCGGATGCGCCGCAGGGTCTGAACAAGGTGACAGCGACGCACTGAATCATCGGCTCGCGGTGCCCACCCCGGGCTGAACCTGCTCCACCCGGCGCGCCGCGAGCCACGGCCCGCGCATAAGGTCCAGGGCATGACAACCGAACGCGAGGCGGTCGCCGTCGGCTTCGACGAATGGGTCGGCACGCTGTCCGAATGGGTGGCCATCCCGTCGGTCAGTGCGGACCCCGACCGGCATGCGGATGTCGGAGCCAGCGCAGAATTCCTGGCAGAATCGTTGCGCCGCACCGGCTTTCCCGAAGTCGAGGTACAGAAGTCCGGGCCGTACCAGCCAGCCGTGTTTGCGCACTGGCCCTCCGGCGATCCGGACGCCGTTCGGGTGCTGGTGTACGGCCACCACGACGTGCAACCCGCCGACGGGGACCAGCGCTGGACGCGCCCGCCGTTCCGGCCGCAGGTGATCGACGACGTGTTGTACGGCCGCGGTGCCAGCGATGACAAGGGAAACATCGCGGCCCACCTGTTGGGGCTGACTGCGCATCTGCAGGCCACCGCCCGCAGCGCGCCCGCGGTCGACCTCACCCTGCTGGTGGAGGGGGAGGAGGAGTCGGGCAGCCCGCACATCGCCGATCTGCTCGCCGATCTCGGCGACAAGTTGGCCGCCGATGTGATCGTGGTGAGCGACACCGGCATCTTCGATGCGGAGACCCCGTCGATGTGTGTGGGAATGCGGGGTCTGGTGGCCTGCGAGCTACAGGTCCACGGCCCCGACGTGGACCTGCACTCGGGGGTCTTCGGTGGCGCCGTCCCCAACCCGATCACCGAACTGGCCAGGCTGCTGGCGGCGATGCACGACGACCACGGACATATCGCCATCCCGGGGTTCTACGACGGCGTCATCGAACCGACCGAGTCGGACCGGCAGCGGACTCGGGCGCTGCCGTTCGACGAACACAGCTGGATCACCGGTCCGGCTGCGTCCCGAGCGGCGTGGGGGGAGCCCGGATACTCCGCGCTCGAGCGCATCGGTAGCCGGCCGACCGCCGAGATCAACGGCATCTACGGCGGTTACACCGGGCCGGGGAGCAAGACTATCGTGCCGACGGACGGTTACGCGAAGTTGAGCTTCCGATTGGTCGGCAGGCAGGATCCGGCGGCGGTGCGGCGGGCCGTCACCGACTTCTTCGCGGCCGGCGTCACGGCCGGTCTGACGGTCGAAGTGACCTGGGAGGGCAACGGCGTCCGGCCGCTGTACACCGATCTGGATCACCCGGCCACCGCCGCCGCCCAACGTGCGCTGGGTGCCGCCTTCGACACCGGAACGGTCCTGCTCACCCGGGAGGGTGGCTCCGGTCCGGAGGCCGAGCTGGTGGAAGCCATCGGTGCCCCGATGGTGTTCCTCGGCGTGATGACCCAGGACGACCAGATCCATGCCCCCAACGAGCACGCGCCGCTTCCATTGCTGCGCAAGGGTTGTGAGGCAATTGCCCATCTCTGGCGGGACCTGGCCGGACTGGGCAAGCAGGGCCTGGTGAAGATCGATGGCTGACGCCCTGAGGTCGATCCACCGCCACCCCGAGAAAACTTCGTCAGCGCGCAGGCGGGGCCGGGGTCAGAAGGTCAGCATCCCGCGTCCGCATTTCCCGATCGAGCGGGCCACCCTGGGCAACGGCCTGCGAGTGGTGCTCGCCCCGGACCCCGGCGCCGGCGTGGTGGGCATCGCCGTGCACTACGACGTGGGCTTCCGCTCGGAGCCGCAAGGCAGGACCGGCTTCGCGCACCTCTTCGAGCACCTGATGTTCCAGGGCAGCGAGTCGCTGCCCAAGCTGGAGCACTTCCGGATCGTCCAGGCATCCGGGGGCGTGTTCAACGGCTCGACACACTTCGACTACACCGACTACTTCGAGGTGCTTCCGGCCGCCGGCCTCGAGCGCGGACTGTTCCTGGAGGCGGATCGGATGCGGGCGCCGAAGCTGACCGCCGAGAGCCTGGCCAACCAGGTCGACGTGGTGAAGGAGGAGATCCGGCTGAACGTGCTGAACCGGCCATACGGCGGGTTCCCCTGGATCCTGCTCCCGCCGGTGCTGTTCGAGTCGTTCGCCAACGCGCACAACGGATACGGCGATTTCGTCGATCTTCAGGCGGCCACCGTCGCCGACTGTGCCGGGTTCTTCGATACCTACTACACACCGGCCAATGCGGTGCTCACCATCTGCGGCGACTTCGAACCGGGCATGGCGCTGGATCTGGCCGGCTCACACTTCGGGGACGTTCCGCACCGGCCGCGGCCCGAGCGGCCGTCGTTCGCCGAGCCGCCGCCGGCCGCTGTCCGCCGCGCCACCCACCTGGACCGGATGGCCCCGGCGCCGGCGCTGGCGGTCGGCTGGCGGATACCCGATCCGGTGGGGGACCTGGCCGGGTATCTCGCTCAGGTGGTGCTCGGCAGCATTCTGTCGGACGGGGAGGCCTCCCGACTCCGCTCGGCGATCGTCACCAAGGGGCTGGCGACCGAAGTGTGGGCCGGCCCCGGGTTGATGGGCGGCCCGTTGGATGCCAGGGACCCGGACGCATTCGTACTGGGGGCGTTGCACACCCCCGGCGTCCCGGCCGACAGGTTGATGGACATCAGCAACGAGCAAATTGCCGACATCGCCGCCAACGGGCCGGAGGAGGCCGAACTGCAGCGGGCGGTCATCCAGTTCTGCTCCTGGATGTTCCGGGACAACGACGGTATAGGTTCGCGAACCAGATCGATCGGATCTCTGGAACTGCTGCACGACAGGGCTGAGTTGATCGACGAGATACCGGATTTGGTGTCCGCCCTCACGGTGGGTGACATCGCCGCTGCCGCAACTGCTCTGGATCCGGAGCGGTGCGCGGTGCTGGAAGTTCTCCCGGGCGCCGGCAGCCTTGATGACGGCATGTCGGCGCAGCCCGGGGGTGAGCGGGCATGAGTCGTGGTCACCCCGCGTCGCGGTCGGCGGACGCCATCGGCCGCACCGCGATCGGGCCGAGGGCCATGCCGGACCTGATACGGGTCAAGGCCGCGCGGCCGCCCGCATCGCAGGGATCAGTGCTCGGCAACGGTTTGACGGTGATCGCCGTCCGGCGAACCGGCGCCCCGTTGGTGGAAGTGCGGCTGTGGATACCGTTCGGCGGTGCCGCCGAACAGCACGTCGCTCGTGCCGAGCTGCTGGCCGCCAGTGCCATGCTGGGGACGGCCGAGCGCAGCCGCGAAGACGTGAACATCGCACTGGCCGAGGTGGGCGGCACCCTGCACGCGACCGTCGATCCGGAACGGCTGATGTTCACCGGATCCGTTCTGGCGAACGGACTTCCAGCCCTGCTGAACGTCCTGGCCGAGGTACTGACCACCGCCGCGTACCGCAAGTCGGACGTCCTGGGTGAGCGGGACCGGCTGGTCGAGCACCTCACCCTGGCGGCTGCCGAACCCTCGACCGCCGCCAGGCGGGCCCTGCAGCGGCAACGGTTCGGCACGCACCCGGCATCCCGGGAAATGCCGGACGTCGAGCAGGTCGCTGAGGTGACGCCGGCGGCCGTCCGGGGGCTGCATCGCCGGGCTGTGGTACCCCGCGGGGCGACCTTGGTGCTGGTCGGTGAACTCAGCCCGAAGCGGACCATCGGCCAGGTCGAGACGGTGCTCGCGCCTTGGACGGCCCCGCGCGCTGCCACCGTGCTCGGCACTCCGCCGCCGGTCGTGGGATCGGACGTCCGAGCGCTTCACCGGCACGGATCCGTGCAGTCCCAAGTGCGGTTGACCGGGCCGGCACTGACCCGCTCGTCGCCCGCCTACACCGCGCTGCAGGTGGCGAACCTGGTGTACGGCGGGTACTTCTCGTCACGGTTGATGGAGAACATCCGGGAGGACAAGGGATATACCTACAGCGCCGGCTCGACGATCGAGTTCTGGCCGGGCCGGGCCGCGTTGACCGTCGCGTTCGACACGACTACCGAATCCACCGCCGCCGCGCTGCTGGAAGCCCGCTACGAACTCGGCAAACTGGCGCTCACCGCACCGACGTCCGCTGAAGTGGAATCCGCCCGCAACTATGCGCTGGGAACCCTGGCGATCTCGCTGGGCACCCACGCCGGGTTCGCCTCCACCCTGGCCAGGATCCATGGCGCTGGCCTGGACCTGTCCTGGCTGCGCGCACATCCGGCGCGGCTCGCATCGGTGACGCTGGAGCAGGTCGCGGCCGCCGCGGCCGATCATCTGGCACCCTCGCAGTTCACCGGGATCGTGCTGGGTGACCTCGACGTCATCTCCAGGGGGCTGAGCCGGGTCGGCGGTGTGTTGCTGCCATGACGACACCGCAGATGGCGCCTGCCGTTCCGGCCGGACAGGGCACCACCGACAACTTCACCATCGACACCCCGGTGCTGTCCCGGGGAACCGCGGACCGGGACGAGATGCTGCGCGACCCGGCCCGGATCACCGCGAGCTGGGCGGCAGCGAAGCTGATTGCCGTCGGACCGACAGGTAAGTTCGCCGCCGTCGGGGAGCGGCCGGCGTGGACCCCGGCGCCGGGTGCGGGTCCGCCGCGGGGCGCGGTGCTCCTTGGCGCCGTGGACGGTGTCGATCATTGGGCAGTGCTGGATGCGGATGTTGACGGCCCGACCCTGCGCGAACTGGGCGCCGTCCTGGGTGATGCCGACGCGGGCCTGCTGGTTACCGCGGCGGCGCTGCTGGGTTGGCATGCCAGAGCCGGATTCTGTCCCACCTGCGGCGAACCGAGCACTCCGGCGCCGGCCGGCTGGTCGCGCACCTGCAGCCAGCAGCATCAGGAGTTTCCGCGCACCGATCCGGCGGTGATCGTGCTGGTGCACGACGGCGCCGACCAGATGGTGCTGGCCCGGGCGCCGAGTTTGGCCCCGCACCGGTTCTCGGTGCTCGCCGGGTTTTCCGAGGTGGGCGAGTCGCTGGAGGCGACGGTCGTCAGAGAGATCGGTGAAGAGGTCGGCCTGGCGGTCACCGAAATCCGCTACCTGGGGTCCCAGCCGTGGCCCTTCCCTCGGTCGTTGATGGTCGGCTTCGCCGCCCGGGCCGAGCAGGGCGCCCAGTTCCGCCCGCAGGACAGCGAGATCGCCGAGGCCCGATGGGTATCGAGAAACACCGTCCGGCGGGTACTCGCCCGTTCCGGATGGACCGGCCCGGCCGACGGTGTCCCGGTGCCGGCCGGCAACGCCGACCCCGGCGATGCGGACGACTTCGATCTGCCCGCCTCCATCTCGATCGCAAGGCGCATGATCGAAGGCTGGGCCGGCATCGGGTGGTGACGGGCGCCGGGCGAAGACCGGGTGAGCGGCGCCGCTGTGGACAAGCGGAGGCCCGTCGTACAGGTGTGCGAAGCTGATGGATGTGACGGACCTGCTCTCCGGCCTGGACGACGGGCAGCGCGCCGCCGTGCTGGCACCGTCCGGGCCGGTGTGCGTGCTGGCCGGCGCCGGGACCGGCAAGACGCGCACCATCACCCACCGGATCGCGCAACTGATCCGTGCCGGCGCACACCCGGTGTCCGAGGTGCTGGCCGTCACCTTCACCACCAGAGCCGCCGGCGAAATGCGACTGCGGCTACGCGCGCTGGGCGTCCCGGGGGTGCAGGCGCGGACCTTTCACTCGGCAGCGTTGAAGCAGCTCAAGTACTTCTGGCCGACATCGATCGGTGGCCACCTGTGGCCCGTGATGGACAACAAGATGCGACTGGTCGCCACCGCGGCCCGCCGCGTCGGCGCCGGGACCGATACCGCAACCCTGCGGGACCTGGCCGGCGAGATCGAATGGGCCAAGGCCACGCTGGCGTCCCCGGACAGCTATCCGCAGGCGGTGGCGAAGGCGCAGCGGGACACCCCGGTTCCCACCGAGACGGCTGCCAGAGTGTTCGCCG
>JAABUP010005794.1_pt1 | contig 18366 bp, 24 predicted proteins | sample 5559201 | NCBI WGS metagenome assembly JAABUP01 (sample SAMN10711887, study PRJNA513373) | rock metagenome | isolation source: Antarctica rocks | place: Antarctica
GCATGTGTTACTTCAGAGCCTCACTACATCCATGAGCTTCATGCGGGGTTGCTCAACCCAAGCGGTGAGCTGACCGAGGCCCAGCCGCGCGTCAGCATCTAGAAAGGCGCCTCGCTACAGTCTTGGCATGCCTTGACCGGACTGACCCCGCCCCTGCTTCCGGAGCAGTGGCCAGCGCGCTCGAGCGACAGCAAATAGCACCACGCAAACGCCACCTGTCGCCTCGATAAATTCGCTTCCCCAGATTGCCTGCCCTCATGCCTGCCCAGCTTTGGCGCAGCGCGCACGTATAGGCTAATGAGACGCTATATGCGACAGGTCCCTTGGGCCCCACCTACCTGGCCGTGGAGAGCGCCGCGCTCAGGAGCAGCAGCCTGTGCTGGCGACGGCTGATGGCGCCCCTGCATCAAACACGCCCGCCGGGAGCACGCCCTCAGGACCCTGGAAGGCCCCAAAGTGCTTGGAGCGCTCGCCGGTTACCTGGCGCCCCAAAACCTGGTGTGAGGCCCCTGATGGCGCGCTCTGCAGCTGCCGCATCACCAAAAGACGCAGCACCAGAGCGAGGATTATGCGTGGACGGCCAGCCGCTGGCTATGGCAGCTGTCAGAGTGCCGGCCCCAGTGCATTCCCCAGGGTGGCGTGCATGCCCTGCAGGCTCAGGTTCTCAAGCAGGGTCGCGCATGACCTGACAACACAGCATGGCGCGTCAAAACTACCCAGGGCAGGGAGGGACGGGAGTGCGGCGCGCCCGAAAGTGCTTGGCCAGCCAGCTGCCGCTCAGGATGGCCGCGGTGTTGCCGCTGACCGGCACCGCGCGGCCCGCGTCAAACACGCAGCTGTGGTCCAGCGCATAGCGGTGCTCCTCGCCAGGCACGGTCCCCTGCAGGCGCGCCCCGCACCCACCGTGACACAGCGGGCGACACGCCGCCACGCCGTGCAGGCCCAGCGATGCAAGCACGCAAACAGGCTGCGCAGGGGCCAAGCAGGCCTGTCGCATGCGCATGCACAGGCGGCGCGCGTCAGGCACAGCGGGGGAATGGTTGTAGAGGGGCCGGCGGCCGGCCTGCCGCATGCGCATGCACTGGGGAGGGCCGCGTCAGGCGCGGCGCGCGAGGGGTCGCGCCTGGTAGGTCGCGACATGGCCGTAGTCCTCCGGCGTGCCTTCCAGCGCGCCGGGCGCCAGCTTGAACAGCCGGAAGGTGACGCTCGCAAAGCGCGCGCCGCCCACCGCCGCCGTCATCGCTTCGTCATTTATTGCGATCGGCGCAGCCTGCAAAAAGGTGCGTGTCAGCGGTCAGCGTGTTGGCACCATGCCGCAGTGCGCCGGACGGCGGGCAGGTCAGGGTCATGGGCTCCGACGCCGCCGCTCCCCGACGCGACCGACCCATGGCGCGCCCCGCGCATCGGACTGGGAACAACAGGTGATGCGGCGAGCGCGGCAACCCTCAGCGGTCGAGCTTGATGTGTGGCATCGCACTATTCAGTGTGTGGCGCACACGCGCCACTGTGACCATGCAGGCGCGCGTCACCTGCAGGACGCGCGCGTCGACAAAGCCGGCCTTGGCGGCCATGCGGCGGAAGTCCGGCAGGTACAGCGCGCCCGCGATGCACTCGCCCCACAGCACCTGCGCGGCTCATCCTCGCTCAGTGGTCACAGCCACAGCAAGCTCCTGGGTCCACTGGAGTGAGGCTACCGTGCAGCACTGCAAGCCCAAGCAGGACATGCAATTCATGTTTAAGCACCCGGGGGCAGGGCACACTGTGCAGCGCGGCTGAAACGTGCCAACGCGGTGCAACACACTGCCTCCGTGCTGTGCAGTGCACAAGCGCAGCCTGAAAGCCTGAGTGTCACGCATTGCGCGCCTTGTCCGTGCGGGCGGCGTCCGGCAGGCGGCGGTCGCAGTAGACGTCCGAGAAGTGCATCTCGCCGCCCTCCGCCAGCGCGCGCCAGGCCTCCGCCAGCACCTGCAAACCCCACCACGCCCTGCCTGCGTCAGCCCGCCGCGCATGCCTGAGCGCGGCAGCAAGGCTGACGAGCGGGACCGGCGGCGTGTTGGTGGCGGAGCGGGTCGGGAGAGCACGCCAGGTGAAGCGCACACAGCGTGCTGCAAGGTGAAAGGCCTTGCCAGGGGCCACACAGGGGCCACACAGGCGCGCCTGGGGCTTGTCCGGTGATAGGTTGACCACGCAATTGCTGATGACCAGGTCGGTGGAGCCCGCGGCGATGCCGGCCGCGTGCAGCGCCTCGATGCGCCCCTCCAGGAAGCGCAGCGCGTCCGGCGCCAGGCCGAGCCGCTGCGCGTACGCGGCCGCGTGCCGCTGCGCGACCTGCCCCGTGCGCGCACAGACAAACTTGGCTTTGCTTCGTAAGTCTTGGCGTGCGCTTGGGACCCACGGTACAAAGTGGTGACGGACGGGCCCAGCTTGACCACACCCCTGCCGCTCCAGGGTGCTTAGAAAGTTGTGTCAGGAACCTCGAGCGTGAGAGCGGTCACCTCACGGACAGGTGTTCTGTCCCGTTGGCAACAACTGCTGTTTCCAGGCGGGGGCAGACTCTGCCAAACGTCTGGTTTGCCACGACTCTGGTCAGCCTGCTCGTCCAGGGCCGGGTATGCGCACAGTGAGCTGCGCGCGAGTCATGTCCACGCCGGTCACAGCGGACGCGCCGAGGGCGGCGGCCACGTAGCAGTCGCGCCCCGAGCCGCAGCCGAGGTCCAGCACACGCAGGCCGCGTATGCCGAGCGGCACGGGCGCGCCGCAGCCGTAGAACTTGTCCAGCACCTCGGCCGGCACGTCCGCCAGCGCACGGCGTATGAGGGCATGCGGCCGGCCGCTCGCCGTGCACGCGCTCGTCTTCAAGTCCGCGCTGGTACTGAGCACGCGGCCGTAATAGTCCTGTCCGCGTTCAGCGACTTTCAGCGCCTTGGTAGCTGCTGCGCACTAACTCCTGACAAGCCGCGCAGTAGCGCGCACGTGACAAGCGCATGCAGTAAGCTTCACAAGAAAAGGTATCAGCTCCAGACAAGCTGCCACACAGCCCTGCTGAGCTCGGTGCTTCATTGCAGCACAGGCCAAACGTGTCGACACGCGCACCTGCACGTCTCCGTGCGTGGCATCGTCCGCGCCGGGGGGGCAGCAGGCGGGCGAGGGGAGCGCTTTTGCGCTGCTGGCCTGCTTCTTGCTGCAGCAGGACATCGCAGCGTGCACGCAATAGACAGCCGTGAACGTTAAAACCAGAGTCTGAATCACTATCTTGCCTGGTACAGCGCACAGCCAGGCACTCCAGGGCTTTCCAAGCCCTGGAGCCGTTGAAGCTGTTGCTGAAGCTGGAATACGTTATATCATTAGCGCGTGGCTTCGCAGGCCCTTCTCTTCCCCTTCTCGACCCACATGGGCAGGGGGTTGCATGGGGGCGCTGCAGGCACCAAAGAGTGCCTCCATGCTGTCGGCAATTGATGATGCATGCCTCTGCAGCGGCGTCCGGGGCAAGCAGGTACCACTCCAGCCAGTGCACCAGCAACGCTCGGTGCGGATTTGGTGCAGAACACCAGCAAGCAGTATATGCGCATGTTCATGTTGTTGTGCTAAGTGCTTGGGCCCAGCAACTGGCCCCTCCTGCATACGCACAGCTGTCAATAGACGTTTCGGCACGCCTGCCGGAGCTGCTGTCAGACCGTTGTCAGCTCAAGGCTGCGCTACTTGGCGGGCGCGGCCTCCCTGAGGCGGCCATGGTCAATGCAGCTGGCATGAAGTGCACGTTGCCCGGTGCGCCTGGCTTGACCGCCGCCGGCATCACACTGCCCCACCGCGGTGTCACCTTGCGGTACACCTGTGCTGGCCCCTGCGCTTGCATGCATGCTAGGGCGCTTGTGGCATGGACTGTGTGCTGTCTGCTTGCGTGACTGTCTGCTTCACAACTGGGTGTGCGTGAGCATGAAGCAGATAGGGCCGCTGCCGCGAGCGCCCATGCTGTGACGCATAGCGCCAAGCACATCAATACCTTCGTGCCAAGCGAGACGGCCAGTGTATGCACCACTGTCGCAGCGGGTCGGGTGGCATGCCATACATAGCACCGTGTCTGGACCGCACATGGCCGAGATGTCCCGCCACGGCGCCCTTGCGGAGCTGCAGCATCGTTGGCTCCTGTGCAGCCCTGGGTCAGGTGAGGGCTGAGATTTCTACTTAATACTGTTGGGTGCGGTATAAGAGAACCATGCTCGCTCGCTCGAGAGAAAAGCGACAGCTGGGATTTAAATCCCTCGCCAGGTTCAAGGGGCTGCTTGGCCCCAAGCTGCTTCGCCCCGGGCTCGCTCGAGTCGGCGCACAGCTGGAGGAGGAAGCCGGCGAGTATGGGAGCGCCTATTCTTGCGCAGCCGACTCTGAGCGCAGGCCGCGTCCGTGATGTCTGGGACGGGCGTGCTCCGTCTGGGCCGCTCACGCTCCAGTGCATGCGTGCGCCCCGAGGCCACACTTTGTCAGTGCCACAGGTCCTGCGTGTCCGCGGTGGCTCACAGACCATGTGCCGTACCCGCTGTGCAGTTGCCTGGCAGCGTTGCGCAGATCCCAAGCTGCGCGTCCCTGGGTGCTGCCCCGCAAGATCGCAGATAGCTCACGCAATGCTGAATTAAGTGCCTTGGCAGACTCCCGGCAGCCAGCGCGCCAGCGGGCTCATGCAGCACGAACAGAGCCCGACCGGCGGGGCCCGGCCGGGTGTGCGCGTCTCGCGCCGCAAGCGCGTCGCACTGCGCGGGCAAGCGTGACGAGCGGTCGCCCCGGACGAGGTCTGCTGAGGTGCGCGCGCGCGCGCTGGCGGGCGTCTGCGGCATGCAGGGCTCGGGCAGCTGCGCCGGCGCGCACTTGCGCAGCTCGAGCAGGCACGCCTCGGACCCGCTCCTGGCCAGGCCCTCGAGCAGGGCGGCCCCCGGCTGCGCCTGCGCGCGTCGGCTTGGGTCTCACGGCCATGCGCGCGCCTTGGCGGGCCGGCGGCCGGCTGGCACACCGCAGCTGCTCGCCCCACGGCGCAAGTACAGCGCAAACAGGCTGCGCACACTGCTCGCCAGGGCCTGGCGGCGCGGCGCGTCGCCGCAGGGGCGACTGTTACGAAAGAGGCCCAGCTGATCATGGCGATCAGGTTACGCCGTCGGCCAGCCGACACGGGCTGCTGCTTGAGCGCCCGCCAGGCGGTCACCAGGTACTCAGCAAGAGCGGTGCAGGCAGGCGTGCCGGCTTGCGAGATGCCTGTAGGCAGGCCTCGCGTGCGCAGCCGCACTTACCGTGCTGTGGGCGGTGAGCGCAGAACATATGCCAGGGCGCGCACCGCTGTCAAGGCATGCTCGAACTTGGCTGCGGAGATGACGGCCGCCGCGGCGCTCTGCGCGGCCGAGGCGGCCGCCGCGGCCACCTCGTCGAAGCTGAGGTGCGGCGCGAGCCGCAGGTGCCGGTACGCGCCCAGCAGCTCCTCCAGCGAGCGCACCGGCGGCGCCGAAGCGTGCCGCCTGACGCAGATGCGCACCGGGGCGGGCCCCACCGCCAGCATACGCGGCCTGGGCACGGCCGGACCGCCGCCGCCGGTGGCCGGCGCGTGCAGCTCGGGCGCGCTGCTGCGCCCCGGCCGCAGCGGCGACGCGGCCGCGAGCTGCCCGGAGCGCGACGCGGTCGGCGAGCTGGGCAGGCTGGGGTGCCTGAAGCCGCTCGGCTTGGCGTCGCCTGGGCCATGGCACACACAGCCCGTCGGCGGTTCTGCGCCCTGGGGCTGGCCGCGCTCGGCCTTGATGGCCGCAAAGCTTGGTAGGTAGCCGCCGCTGCGGACGCGCGGCGGCGTGTGCGGATATGACAGGCCCCTCTGGACACCTGCCGGCGGAGCGCGAACTGACATCAAACACCCGGCCAGGCTGCTCATTGTGTCTATTTTGCGCAACCGCAGCAGCAGCGCTTGCACTGAGGCAGGAAACACCCAGCAGGGAAGGCTGGGGTCTGCAGAGGTGTACCTGTGGAGGCAGAGCCCAGACAGCAGGTACAGGAGGCATATGCGCTGCACAAGCGAGCTGCCCAGCAGCGCCTGGCCGCAGCCCTTTGCACGCGTCGCTACGGCTCGCTGCCAGCACAGATGGGCACTTGGCGCTCGGGCTCGCCTGCCAGCGGCGGGCCCGAAAGTGCCTGCTCGCCCGGCGCCTCGGCCGCGCAGTCGCGCGCCGGCGCGCTCGGCGCCGCAGCTCTTGCGGTCTCCGCAGCTCGTGCGGCCAGCGTGCACGCGTACCCCGCAAACACGCTCGGCGGCGGGCTGAGCTCGCCGCGCCCGCCCAGCAGGTCCGCCAGCAGGACCGACTCCGGCTTGTCGCCCAGGCTGCACCCGCTGCGCGGCGGCAGGTCGGGCTCAGCGCGTCCCCCGCTGCGGAGCCTGATCAGCTGCCTGGCCGGTCCACTATCGTGGTGCACTATGGTGGACTACATGCATCCACCGGTACTTCAGCTCGCTGTCATACTCCTGCGCGGGTCAGGCACGCCCGGCCGGTGCGGCGAGGGTTCTGCTGCCGCTGCTGGACAAGCTCGCGCATGCAGGCGGGATATCACCGCGCGATGGGGCGCGCCTGGACCAGGGCGAGAGCATGTCCAGCTGCCCGACGTCGGGCACCCGCCAGTCGACGGACGCCGCCGGCGGCAGGCCCAGGCTCGGCAGCTCCTGCAGCTTGCTGTCAGCTGCCGCCAGCGCCGCTGCGGCGGGCTGCGACGGCGCCAGCAACGCGCCGCTGGCGGAGCCGGCGGCGAGGCCCTGCGCGGGCCGGCGGCGGCGACCCTGCGCGGCCGGCCGCGCTTGCGCTTGGCCGGCGGCGGGGCGGCCAGCCCCGCGCTGGCATCGCTGGCCGGGAGCGCGTGCTTGCGGGGGCGGCCGCGCTTGCGCCGCGGCAGGCCTGCCGCCGTGGCAGGCGCAGCGACCGCAACCGGCGCTTCCTCGTGCTCGGGCTCCAGCGAGGCAGCCTGCACAAACCTGCCCCTGGCCGCCGCAGCGCTCGCGCGCTGCGGCGGCCGCTCGTGCGCTAGCACCGCAGGCAGGCCGCCGAGGCCTGCGGCGCGCGGAGCAGCGTTGTCAGCCCTGTGCCGCCGTGCAAAAGCTGCTGGGAGCCGGGCCTCGGGGACGATTTGGTAGCAGTGTAGTTCCGATGAAGTTCGGCCTAGACACAGGTTATACCGTGCGAGCTCCACAGGTTGCGCACATCGCAGAGAGTTTCAAAAGCCCTCGAATGATGCGCTTACAAGTCACAGAGTTCCAGTGCACTGAGCAATGCCAGCTCAGCAGTGTGGGCTCAAGCAGTGGTTCCTGGCAAGGCAGGAGAGGAGCAAGACGACCAGTCCTGCGACGGACCTTGGCTGCCCTGCGTCTCACAGTTGGGCAAGAGCATGTGCTACGCTGCAGCGCCTCCAGCGTGTCCAGTGGCAGTCCGGCCCACCCGGTGCAAGAGGACGCCCCTGGTTGGATGCACAGCAAGCCAGGCTCAGGCTTCAAGGCAGCCCCTTGTTGTGCACACATAGAGCTGCAGAGCAGTGTGCAAAGCGCGTGGGCGCTTTGGGTCACGCCAGGCGCACACTAGTACAGCAGTGGGCCAGGGCGGCTTGCACACAGATGAAGTTCAGGCCCACCCAAGCGCTGGCTGCGGGCGTGATGAGACAGGACAACACAGCTGCAGCACAGCCACATGAGCAGCCAGGAAATATCATGTGCATGTCGATGCGCGCGCCTGGTTAAAGAGCACGCTGCGCGCAAGGCGATGCTGCTAGGCGCCCTGTGATTTTTGCAGCCTCATGAGAAGACTACCTGTGAGCAAACACCACCCCTCTCAGCGGCTGCATGACTACCATTGGGGTTGGAGCTGCCATGTTTGACCGCAAAGCGTGCTGCTCCGAAGCCAGCTTGCGACGCCAGAGCGACTTTTCGCTACGTCTGGGTACCAGCACCTTGCCTGCTGCCGTAGCCTGGGCGCCAGGACAAGTACGGACTCCAGAAGCAAGCTTTACAAACGACTGTGCAACGCCCAGCAGTAGTAGTAACCCAAAGAGCCTTGAAAGGGCGTGCCGATCTGCTCGCCACTGACTATCAGCGTACTCTGTACTCAGCAAGCTACCTCTCAAGTGCGCCTCTGCTTACTACAGCGCCAACAGGGTTCGCATCCTTGCCCTAAACTCCGTTTTGCACCGTAGGCGGTGGTACTGATTGTTTCGCGTTAGGTCCTTGCGCTGACTACGGCGTTACCTGAGATCTCCACTGGCAGCTGTTACAGACTAACATTAAACGTTAATGCTAGAACGTTAAGCTGCCTGTTCTACTTTGAGCTGCCTGTCTGGACCAGTGTTACGCACGTTGTATGCAGCGCACCACAAACACGGATCATTGGTGTGCAAGGACGTCCGGGACTGCTTGGAGTGCTCTGCAATCAACACAGCAAAGATGCGGTGCGCCTCGCCCCAGGCTGTGCGCTGCTTTATGATAATGATACAGTCTCAATCACTGCGCTTCCCTGTGCTCGTCGGTGCTTGCGAGCTTTTCCTAAAATGAGGGCAACCGTGCGGCTGATGCTGGGACCTGTGTGCTGGAGAAGGAGGCACGCTGCGCTGATACTAACCATCTGCGCCCTGCTATCCACACAGTGCGCATCCCCCAGCACTTGCTCCGTACGCGGCTCTTGCGGCTGCAAAGTAGTGCTGGCAGGCAGTCGCCGCTCGGCGACCGCGCTGCGCCTGTTCTGTGTCACGCTGCGCAGTGTAAAGTGGTTGTGGCTGTGAACGTGTGTTATGTGTAACCTCTGCAAAGCTTACTTGCCCATGCAACAGGCGCGCCTATGGCTGGGTCGACCCCGACCCGGGTGTGGAGCGCGACCCCCGCCTGACCTCAGCCCCTACATACGTGGTGAGCGTTGTTGAGGAGCGCTGGCTGCACGCACGCGAGGTGGGCACATGCTGGCGGCTGCCCATACAGCAGCTTCTATCGCGCCGCCGTTGTCAGGCCGCGTCCCACAACGGGACCCGAGAGGCGGCCGTGTCACCATGGGTGCGCAGGTGCTGGCGGCGGTACTGCACCTCAGAGCCGAGCGCGTCACTCCGCCAAAGCCCACTTCCAAGCTGGCGTGGGAGGCTCGCAAGCGCCACAATTACGACAAGGACATGGACGTTGAGAACGTCGTCACGCAGAGGTCGTTGTCGCTGACGGTGGCCTGGGAGCGCTTGACGCGTCACATCGCGCACGACCCTGACATGGCGGATGATGACTTTGCCTTCTTGTTTGAGGGAGACGTCGCGCTGCACGACAACGTCTCGCACGCCGACGCGCGTCAAGCTGTCCTGCACGGCATGGACCTCGCACGTGAGGACGGGCTGCTGTACCTGGGCGGCTGCTTCCCCCGGTGCGCGGGGGGGCCTGACGGGGAGCAGTGGCTCGGCAGCACCAGGTTTGAGAGGTGCAGCAACAAGTGCACGCACGCGCTGGCGGTCACCAAGCGCAAGGCGGCCACGCTCATGGCGGAGCTGCGCGAGAGCATGCTCGCGGACGCCGGGCCGGACGGCAGCACGCTGTATCTGGGCTACCTCATCGACCAGATGCTCAGCACGTACAGCGCACACCACAATGGTACGTGGACGGTGGGGACCAACTTTGCCGCGCCTGGGAATGGATGGCACACTGGCATCTTTTACCAGGACCGGAAGGCCTTCCAGACCACTATTGGCAATGCATTGGCCACCAGGTAGCCAGGTCTGGGCATTGGGGGCCCGGCAGCGTGTGCATGGCAGTTGCTTGCGCATATGCCCGATACAGGGGCGGTTGCTGTCAATGCACTCTTGGCTGTGTGTTCAGTATTTGTGTGTGTGGAAAAACTGCCTGTACCTTCTCTCCAAAGAAAGCTCACTCCCCGTCTTGCAGCCTGTCCTGTATAGATTGTGTTCTGTTCTTGTACAGGTTGGGTGACAGTGAGTAGATCTGCAGAGTTTGTGTGATAGCTCGGCCGAGGTCTGGGTCACCGGGTGCACTGCTGCTGCCGACGCAAAGATGGCAATGCAATGTTTTTTAAATGCAAGGTTTGAATGCTTGTATGGCAACATCCATTTAGTGCTTGTGGATGCTGCCATCTCTTCTTTTGCGAATTGCCTTGGCCTTGATAGGGTGTGAAGCTCTGCTCCTTGGTGAGCAGAGCTTCTCTCTGATCGTTGGTCGTTCGTGCTGCCCGCTCTGCGACAGCTGCATGCCGCACTGGTGGCGTGCCGGGTGCATCATGCAGCCTGCAAGGCAGTGGACTGGGCAGGGCAGTGAGCGCGGGGAGCTTCTACGTAAAAGTATTCAGTGAGTGCGGGTGCTTTCGCAAACTGTCACGGTGCAACCTTGAGACCAATGTTGATATACGGATTGCGAGAGGAACCTTGCTTTGTACATCGCCTTGCGATGCTGCCTGCATATTGAGGGTTAAACCAAGAGTATTGGCGCGCGTGCTTTTGCAAGCTTTCTCGCCTGCTTTATTCTGGTCTGTGCATGTGCTTTATAACTTGATCAAGTACTGCGTCGCTGCAGTGGCGCCTTGTTGACGGCATGTCATCAGAGAATGGGTGTCTTCAGGTTTTGATAATGAGCAGCACCAACCAGCTGCCAATGATGGCATGAGCACATACATGACAGAAACCAACAATAGGGACTAGTGCGATCTACAACGCGCGCCCTCGCATACCTGTAGTTCGGATACGCTTGGTTTGACTGGGTGCTAGCATCCCCGGCATGTTCATGTAAGCGCGTTCCAAGCATGCTGCTGCAAGTTCTAAGACTAGCTGTTTGCACACTGTTCATTGCGTCAGCTGTGGGCGCTAAGCTGCCCGGTGCAGCCGGGAGCCTCCAGATTGACGGCCTACCTCTCCCCGTGGCGCCGCTTCTCCTCATGAAAACCCCACAGGTAGCCCGACGACGCCTGGTAGTGCCGCAGGCCGACAATGACCGCTGCGCACGGGCGCACAATGTAAAACTTTCCAAGGCGATGCCGACGCTCTGTGCTTCCGAGCGCACATCCACACCATGACGCACACGCTGCAGCAGCAGCCCTCGGCCGAACAGGCGGCTAGCAACGCGGAGCGCCCCAGCCTGCATGCCTTGCCGGCGCGGCGGCCGGCGCCGCGGAGGCCGCCGTGCCCGCATACAGTGGGTAACCTACCCTACCCAACCCTATCTATTCTGCCGCCCGCACCCGACGCGTACGGCGGCCGGAAGCCGTTGAAGTGCGCGACGAGCGTGCGCCGGTCCAGGCGCACCGCGGCCGACTGGCGGTCCGAGCACGCGCGGCACTGCGGGAAGTAGCGCTGCGCCTCGCCCGCCAGCCGCCCGCGCGCGTGCACGCCCAGCTCGCGCTCGACCCAGCGCTGCAGGCGCTCGCCGGGGCCCCTGCGCGCCGCCCGGGCCGCGTCTCGCCGCGCTTATGCGGCGCGGGCCCGCCAGCGCCGGCGCGGGTGCTGTCCAGCCTGTGCGCCTGTTGAGCGCGCGGGCTCCGCGAGGCATGTCGCGCTGGCCGCATGCGCTCGCATGGCACCAGAGCACGCCTGCGGCACAGGGCGGGGGCCATTGCCAGCCGCCCGGCGAGCACACAGCAGCACAAGCGGCCACGGGCGTGCCCGCCGCTGGCCAGGCGATCAGGCGCTCTGCAAGCGTGCAAGGGGGCGCGCGGGGCGGCGGCGCGCGCACCGAGGCGCCGCCAGGCTGTTCCGGCCCACCGGCGGCACGACGCCCAGACTGCGCTCCACCTGCGCCGCGCCACGTTGCCAACTCCCCTCAGCGGGGTTGCCGCACACCCGGGGACAAGGTGCAGGCTTTTGGCAGTGCTCCACCTGCACCGCGCCACATTGCGCCGCCCCTCCCCACCTTAGCGGGCAGCCGCACGAGCGTGGGCGGCTGCGCGGGCGTCTGGCGGCGCTCCCTCGGCAGGCCGCTGGCGGTGATGCAGCGCATGCAGGGTAAGCTCGCACGGTGAGGATGCATGCGGCTCGGCGCCTGCTGTTGCCCGCCCACGCAGCATGGGCGCCCGCTGCGGGCGCCCCGGCTGCCGAGCGGGGCTGACAGGCGGCGCCGGCGGGCGGCTGCCTGCCCACGGGCGGATGGCTGTGGGCCCCTCGGCCGCTCGGGGAGCGGGCGCGCCGCGCCTGGCGCACGAGGCTGGACGCGGCCTTGGAGCCGTGCACCAGCTTGTTGGGCGGGATGTGGTCGCCGACGACCTTGCCGGCGCGCTTGCCGCAGTGGTGGCACCCGTCCCTGCGCGCGCGGGCCAGCGTCTGCCGCTGGCACGGGCGCACGTCGCAGCGCCACGGCACACCCAGTGCCGTGCAGTGACTGGCGGGCCCATCGCTGAGCATGTGCGCACAACATGCACAGGTCATGTTGGCGCGCCGACCCAACACGGCAGAGCGGCGTGGGCCCCAGTCTGCCACCCTGGTGGCGACATGCATGGCCGCAGCCTGATACACTGTGCTTCGTAACCACACACAGAGCCCGCACGCTGCCGCAGCCATGGCCGCATTCGTACACTGCGCTTGGCGCTGTCCCGTCAGGCAGGCAAGGCGCCCGCTCTGTCGGCACAATGTGAACCATGAGGAGTGCGCATGCGGCCCGCGCCTGCGGAAGAGGCGGTAAAGCTCCCCGCGGTGCTCGACGGCCGCATACTTGGCGCTGGGCGCCGGCAGCGACTCCACCGCCAGCGCGCCCGGCCAAAACAGGTCGCTGGGCAGCAGGCTGCGGAAGCGCCCGCCCAAGGCCTGCCCGGTCGCACCCTTGCTCCCTTATGTTCGAGCCTTGTGGACATCCCCCGCTCTTCAAGTCCGGTGTCGCATTTGAGACTAGGTGTGCATGTGCCGCACTCAGCGCGCTGCGCAGGACCCAGCAGTGGCAGGCACGGTCAGGACCAAGGGCGGCTGGTGCAACAAGGCTTTGCCGCAACCCACAGGAAGCCATGCATGCTGCACGCAGAGCAGGCGTGCGCCCGGGCAGCAGGCCACCGCAATCTCACCAGGCAGCGGCCACTGCGAGGACCACTACTCCTCATACGGCGCCGACCCTCGCGTGCTACAGCAGCGCCGCGGGCGCGTCGTATGCTTCAACAGTGCCGCGGGCGGGTCGTGTGCGTCAGCAGTGCCGCGGGCAGGTCGTGTGCTTCAACAAGGCCGCGGCACGCCTTGAACAGCGCCACGCCCAGCAGCGCGTCCAGCACCAGGTCCTGCCGCCGCAGCAGCGGCGGCGGCGGCGCCCACGGCGCGGCGCGGCCGCTGCCGCGCTCGCGCTCCAGCTCGCGCCGGCAGAAGATGGCTGCCTGGCCGGCCAGCGCGGACGCCGCGCCGATGCCGACCACGCCCAGCGCCGACCCCAGCACCGGCGTCGCGCACGACACCCGGCACGCCAGGCCCGCCGCCTGCGCCGCCGCTGCGAGGCTGGCGCCGGCGACCTCCGTGCAGGCTTGCAGGAGGAGGAGGGGCAGCACCGGTGCACCCGCGCCTCCATCGAGCGCCAGGCCTAGCGCGCGTGCTGACAGGGAGGCTGCAGAGTGCCTCGCGAGCAGCAACTGAGCCTGTGACCTTTGGTAGGAGATACGACCTGTACAGGAGAACAAGCTAGCGCAGCGGCAGCGCGCCTGCGTGAGCGCCAAGCCCAGAGTGAAGGCTGACAGCGACGCGGCAGACTGGATGGCGAACGGAATGGCCGGCTTGACCACTTCGCGCACCTGTAGCACAGTGCTCCTGGCGCAAAGAGCACACCGTCAGGGCAGACCATGCATGCGTATGATAGATCTTTCGCAAGAACACACTATTGTAGCTGCAGTTGGGTATGTAGGCACACCTCAGGTCGCAGCTCATGCTCGGGGTGTGCTGATTTGAAGAGCAGTGCGACTCTGACTTTTCATTGGAAAAACAGCTTGGCTCCAGGGAAGGTCAAGCAAACAAGCAAGGATGGAGACAGGAGTTACACAGCAACTTGCTTTTAATTCTCTTGAATTACAAAGTCTTTGACTTTTTCTCTTGACTTTGTAGGCGGTACATGCATGGGAGGGAATGCCTGTGACTCACACCTGTCTTAACGACCTGAAACTAATGCTGCTCTTCTTGCCCATATGCGCTTGCACTGTGCAAGCGCATATGGGGCAAGAAGCGCATCATGTGCAAGTTGCACATGATGTTGATAGCATTCATGTCAATGATGATGAGTGTGCCTACGTTTTGCCGCAGTTGTCTACGGATGCTGCATGCAACTCTTATCACGCTGCAGGCGCATGGCCTTCTGGCCTGCTATCTATCGCTTGCTATGTGCAGAGACCAATAACTGCATTACATGTATGCATGTAGCCTGCCACTAGGTAAAACATCAGTGGCTGCACTCGAGCGACTGCATTGCACACGCGCCTGGCAGCTGGGGCGCCAGCAGGCTTCAACGTGTTGGGCATGACTTGGTAAGGCAGTGTATACCAAGAAGAAGGTCGAGGCTACTATCTCGATCATAAGCGTGTACTCAAACATCCGTACATACCGTGCATGCACTCCATAGCTGGCGTCAAGCACAGGCAGAATATTGCACACAGGCGCCGCGGTTGCGATCCACACATGCCTTTACTAGGTGCCACCGCCACAGCCTAGCAATGCAGGGCAGCATTAGCAGCCCAAACAGATGTGGCACAAACACAGGTGCACATATCATTATATGGCTGTAAAAATGAAAATCCGCTGCACATGCACCAGCAGCTGCTGGCCTGCTCACCTGCCACTCGTCACAGTCTCCTCTCTCACGGACCTCTCTCTCATGGCCTCCTCTCAAACAACCGCAGCGGCAGTCAGGGCAGCGCCGCGCCGCCACGGCCGGCGCCCTGCCCCGAGATGGCGAGGAAGCGCTCCATGGCCGCATACAGGCGCGGCGGCCAGCGCGTCTGCTCGCGCACGTGGCGCATGTCGCCCCAGGAGCCATCCAGGCCGAGCGCGGCGTCAAAGTGCTCCTCGGCCGCGCCGCCGTCGCCGGCTGCCCAGCGCACCGCCGCCAGGGCCGCGTGCGCCTCTGCGCGCGCAGCGCGCCAAGTCAACCATTCCTTCTAAGTGTAGTGATACTGAAGAGTAAGATCTTTAGCGCCTTTCCATTTGGCCGCAGCGAACACGCCTGTGCTGCCTATCCATCCAGTACTGTGACTCATGAGCATTCCCTGATATGGCTTTGCCGACAACCACAACACAGCGGCGCGCAGGCATGCACGCCGGCCGACGTGCACGCACAGACAGCATGCTAGGCGCCTTTTGCGGGGCCCGGACGAGCACCCCGGCGCTTTCTCACACAGGCGACAGCCGCTCGCGACAGCCAGCGCGCTGCTGCAGCGTGGCTGCATGCAAGGCCGGGGCGCGGCCGTGCGCGTGCCTGCGTAGCGCGGGTTCTTGCGCAGCACGGTGCGCAGCATGCGGTCCGCGTCGCCCGCGCGGTCGTTCTCAAACAGCAGCTCCGCCTCGCGCAGCCGGTAGCCCGCAATCTGTGGCGCGCGCGCGCCACGCGCGGTCAGGCGCGCCAGGGGTCTCGCGCGGCAAGCCAGGGCCGCTCTTGAAAGTTCCCCACCAGCTCGCACCTGTTACAAGGCACCACACCCACCTGCATGCACCAGACGTACCGTCACTGCACCCCATCATGATGCCCTGCACTTGCTCCGCGCAGGTCGCCGCATGACAACCAGCGCTCCTCAAACTGCAGGTATGCTCATCTTACTGGACGGCAAGCGGCCATCCCTGCTTCGGTTGCTGCAGGCATACACACAGGCGTGGACATTCGCGCTGAACTGTGCTGCCCAGTGCGCGGGCGCGCACGCCGGGCGCGAGGTCGGCGGCGCGGCGGTAGGACGCGAGCGCGCGCCCGAACTGGCCCAGCCGCATCTGCACGTTGCCCTGGCCGAGCGCGTGGCAGCACAGCATTTATGAGCGGACCCGCTGCACACCGCTTGCCTGGTGTAGGTGCCAGATTACAGGAGTGACTTAACCGCTCCATGCTGCTCAAGCAGCAGTGGTAAGTGCCCGGTGGAAACCTCAGCGTCTCGGGCGGGACAGCAGTGGCGGTGGTGGTGGCATCGGGGCAATGCAGCAGGCACTGCCTGCTCATCATGTCCGCCTGCTCAAACCTGGCTGCCTCGAGACAGGCCACCAGAGTGCAAGGCAGTGTTACGACAGGCGCCCGGGCCATTGCAGCCCGGACCTGGTTGAACCAGGCCGCAAACTCCTTCGGGTCCAGGCTCTCCGCCTCCTCGCAGTCCTGCGCCGCTCAGCGCGCTCGGGCTCGCTTCAGTTCCCGCTTCAGTTCTCGAATTCAGTGCGGCAGCCACAACAGCAGACACGCCCACATCCTCCCTCCCCACTCACCCAGCGAACAAGCCGGTGCACCATGCGGCGGAAAGCAGCACACAAGGTTTTGGCTCAAACATTCACGCTCAACCCTCAACCTACCTAGCACGCCGCACGGCAGCCCTGCGCGCCGCCCAACCCTGCCCGCCGGCGCACCATGACGGCCGCGGAGTACAGGCGGTCGGCGGCGGCGATGTCGCCGCGCGCGGCCGCCTCCACGCCCAGCTGCTCCTCCACAATCGCGCGGTTCAGGCGGGGCACCGGCGCCTGCGCCGCAGGCGCCCTGCGTGAGCGGTGCCCTGCATGCACGCCTGACGTTTGCGCGGTTCAGGCGGGGCACCGGCGCCGCAGGCGCGCCGCGTGAGCCGTGCACTGCACACGCGCCTCGCGGAAAGGACAACCTCCCGTGCAGGCATGCTGAGCCGCGCTTGGCCAGGGGCTGCAACAGCTCGATGATGCTTGCTTGGGATGAGGGGCGATAGGAGGAAGGCGCGGCGGCGCGGCGGGCCGGCGGCGAGCGCGCGCCTCGGGCGCGAGCGACACGGCCGTGTCAAAGTCCTGCAGCGCGAGCGCGGGCTGCCCGGTCTGCAGGTGCACGTTGCCCAGGTTGCTGTGCGCGGACGCGCTGGCACCGTCCTCGGCCAGCACGACCTGCGCGCGCGCGGGCTCTGTGAGGCTGTGCCTCGCTGCCTGCCAGCAGCGCCGTTTCCAGTCCTTGCCGCAACTATTCAAGTGACAGACACCTAGCTCCTAAGAACGCCACACTGAGCAGACTGCTGTCTATTGTATACATACGCGGCTACACAGACTTCCTACAGGCTCACGCGCACGGCTACGGTGCCGTGCATGCGGGTCCTAAGGTCGGTGCTCCAGGCCAGTCAGCCCCTGCAAGCGCGGCTCGCCCGCCCGCCGCACCCGGAAGAAGCGCTCCGCGTCCGACCAGCGCCCCTCCGTCGCAGCGCGCACGCCCGCCTGCATCGCCAAATTCTCGACGTCCCTCAGGTGGACGTTGTAGGCGGCTGCAGGCGGCGGCGCAGCGGTGACCAAAGCGGCTGCAACAGCGCCCGCGAAGGCGCGCTGCAATATGCTGTGCAGGGGCTGGCAGCGCTTTGGCGCTGGCTGCTTGTCCGCCGCGGGGGCGCTGCAGGCGTGCTGGCAGTGGGCGACGTCGTGGTGCAGGGCCGCTCTGGTGGGAGCGGGGTGCGCCCCCCGCTGCATTGCATACATGTTGTTCGCTTCGGCGGCGCGCGTCAGGACAATCAGCTCTGAGTGCACACACTTAACGCTCAGTGAGTATGTGCACCCACTGTGAGTCTGTAACTACCAGTGGTGGCTCATGTGTGTCGTTTTGAGCTTTGCCATCGCCAATGCACGCAAATTGCCACGAGTGCTTTTATGGGCTCTTCCTCAAGCAGGCCACTCACATGTCCTCGAGACCCATGTCTTAATACTGCCTTGCACATTTCTAGCTAGTACAGGCACTCACTGACCCACACTGCCAGTGCCGGGCACCAACGCTGCATCACGCTGCATCATAGGACCAGGTTCGTCTGGAAGGCTGCTGCAGCACTGCAAAGCAAAATATGCATGACAGGGAGAGGCGCTCACTCTGGTGCAATCTGACAACTAAACTGGCCACTCTCAATGGTGCACTCCACGCGCGAGTGACACCATATTTTGATCACTGACACCATGACCCACTCAAGCCCCAAGATTCCCAGCTTTATAGTTAGCAGCAAGGCATGTCAAAACAAAGGAAAAAAATGATGAGGTGGCATACCCAGTGGCATGCACGGCCCGCAATGTCGGCGCATGACAGAGCCCGCGCCAAAGTGCACGTGGTGCTGACGCAGCAGCACAACTCGCAGCTAGTGCGAGGTTAGAGTCACACAAACCCTCACCAAGAATGCACTCCGCAGTAAGTCCGGTTCCACCCTAGCACATGTTGAGCGTTCTTGTCATAGCTAAACAAAGGGCAGCGGGCAGGTCGCCCAGCAGCTGGCTGTT
>JAABUP010005795.1_pt1 | contig 18366 bp, 26 predicted proteins | sample 5559201 | NCBI WGS metagenome assembly JAABUP01 (sample SAMN10711887, study PRJNA513373) | rock metagenome | isolation source: Antarctica rocks | place: Antarctica
ATTGATGTTGGCATGATGAATAGTAATCCTCGTATGGCAATGCTCATCGCCGATCTCAAGACAAATTTGGAGTCTGTCGGTTGATTAACAGTGAAGCCTTCCTGATAACTTCTGCTCCGGTTAAACTCTATGTGACTGCTTGATATGCAATAACGCGATATGTGTGAAGTATCTACATCGCTGCCTTGGAGAAATGTTTGTTCAACTTGTTTCCCCGGCTGCAGTTTCTCCGCCGGACCGAGGTCATGCACCCCAGTGCCGATCAACGCAAGCTCCGGCGGGAGCTTTCAACCTATGCGCATATCTTAACGCACCTGTCTTCTATCTTCTTCCCAAAGAACAACAATGTCTCCCTCCTCCTCTTCCTCATCAGATCACTCAATCCCCAAGCCCGAGATCCCCTCGAAGGAAGAAATCAAGGAGGAAGTCGCAGCAGCCACAAAATCCACACTCTCGGGCCTACGGTCACTGGCCGCTGGCGGTGTCGGTGGTATTTGCGCTGTCATTGTGGGGCATCCGTTTGATTTGGTCAAGGTCAGGTTACAGACGGCGGAGAAGGGTGTATATACAAGTGCAATTGACGTCGTGAGGAAGACGGTTGCGAGGGAGGGGTTGGCCAGGGTGAGTGGGGCATGCAGTGGGCGGACAGGGAGTAGGAGAGAGTGCTGATCACAGCGATAGGGACTCTATGCGGGTGTTTCGGCGCCTTTGGTGGGCGTGACGCCAATGTGTAAGCTACTTCAGCCTTTTCGATAGCAATTGCGTATCTAACGATGTCCAGTCGCTGTCAGCTTCTGGGTATGAGCATTCCTGAAAGCAGCTAGGCTCGCGGCAATTGACTCGATTTTAGGGCTACGATGTAGGCAAAGGCCTAGTTCAACGCTTCTCAACAGTCGAAAACGACCAGTACAGTGTCGCGCAAGTGTCAGCAGCCGGGTTCTTCTCCGCCATCCCCATGACCCTTATCACCGCCCCATTCGAGAGAGTAAAAGTCCTTCTTCAAATACAAGGTCAGAAAGAGCTGAAGCCAGGAGAAAAACCAAGATATTCGGGTGGTGTGGATGTAGTACGGCAACTATATAAGGAAGGAGGTGTCAGGAGTGTCTTCAGGGGTAGTGCAATGACACTCGCAAGAGATGGCCCCGGTTCAGCTGCGTACTTTGCAACCTACGAATACCTCAAGCGGCGGCTAACACCGAAAGATGCGAACGGGAACCCAGGGCCACTGAGTCTGCCGGCTGTGATGGCTGCTGGTGGTGCAGCAGGTGTGGCTATGTGGATCCCTGTGTTCCCAGTGGATACGATAAAGAGCAGGTTACAAAGTGCGGAAGGACGACCGACGATAGGTGGGACTATAAGAGGCCTGTATGCAAGTGGAGGGCTGAAGGCGTTCTTCCCGGGAATAGGACCGGCGATGGCGAGAGCTGTGCCGGCTAATGCTGCGACCTTCCTTGGCGTTGAACTTGCACATAAGGCGATGAATAAGATGTTTTGAGAGCATGTCAATATTAACCTAGCATGCCCGTGAATGACATACCTGTCCATACTCGAAGAGTTATCGCCAGCCCCTGATGGCGGGTCTTACAGTGGGACATGGCGGACTGTAAAGCATCAACATGTCAAGGATCGTGCTGGACCGGTTGTACTGGAGGTGGATGCTCTGAGTCCCGTAGAAAATTTACATTCCTTAAACAATCAGTTTTACAGAACTCCCAGAAGACCATCCCCATTTCTGGCCAAGGAGCATATCACATAATAAGCCAGCTCAACCCGACCCAAGCCCCAACACCCGTCCACCCCAGCAGAAGCACAAACGCACCCAACACCATCCCCGTCTCCACCCTCCCACCAGCATCCCTCCACCCCAGAGCCCCTCTCTTTCCCATCTGCCGGCCTCCTACCCCGACTAGAACCCACAACACCGCAGCCATGACACTCAGCACGATCACGCTCGCAACAGCCGCAACAATCTTAGCGACAGACCACCCTTCGACAAACTCCAATACGATCTTCTCATCTTTATCCGACCCTTGCCCACTGTTAAGGTTTTCAGGAAGTTTCGGCACCCAATTGACCCACTCGTGCTCTCCCCTCCCTAATTTCGATTTGCGATACAATCGGAGCATTCTCTCTTGCGCGAACTCGTCGTCCACTGCTCTGAAATTCTTCGTGTGTACGGGCTTCAGGGATCTTGAAGCTAGTTGAGAGAGGTGTCTGTAGGAGAGGAGATTGATGCTCTGCAGGCCCCTGAGACTGCCGAAGCGGCGGAAGGGACCGCGCATTTTGGCGTACTCGGTGCGGATGAGTTTGAAGAGGGTTTCGTCATCGAAGTCGGCTCTAGAATCGGGCTGCTTTTTCTCAGAGACATCTGTCACAAGGCCTGAGGCGCCGTTCGCAGGTACAATGATTCGAGAGATCTTGGGTACGGGACTGTTGTGGCTGTACAGACAGAATGTAAGTACTGAGTCTCTTGTTGTGCCCGTGGATACTGACGAGTCGTCTTTTTCGTTCTTCTCAGTGCGAGGGTAGGGGGTACTGACGATGCTTTGTCGTAGAAAACGATGGCCGGGCTTGACGTCAAGAGGAGGTGGAGTGAAGGTGACTTTCCTTCGGGGTGGGGCAGATGCAGCGCGCTTCAGAGGGTGAGATCTTAAACCGTCCTGTTCGGGGTGGAGCCATATCCCTAATCCCACCGGGTTCTCTAATGTCCCTGGGTCGATGGAAAATTGGTCCGATCGTTGAAACACAGCCGAAGGGCCTTGTCCTGTTTGCATAATATCTCCAGTACCAGCAGGCTCCAGGTCCCGGAGATTAGCGAGCTGGGTTCCAAGTATTCGCTCTGCTTTGCTTTTCGATGGTCCTGGTCTGTCGTCAAGGTCTCCATTTGTAAGCGGTGGCCGGAAGTTGGCTCCAGGCTTCACAGCGCTCGATGAGTGATGCTCTACAAGCTGCGGTCGATCGACATGTCCTCGTCGTGCTTCAACAATTACTCCATCGTGATCGGAGTCTGTGTCTGAATCATCGAAGAACGATGTTGGTCCTGCAGCGGTCTCCTGATGACCATGGGCATCGCTCGTTAGTCGAAGGAATCGTGGGTTGAAGGGTGCACGCCGTGATCGATCAGTTCGTCGCCTTGTAAGAGTACTTTGTGCGGAGAAAATGGATTCTGTCTTCTCAGTTGAGGTACTCTGTAAAGAACCGGGAGACTTGATGGCACGTGTGGAGTCGTCTGTCGCTGCAGATATTGAAACAGCATCGGGTTCTGGAGAGTCAAAATCGTCGATAGTCCGGAGCTCGTAATCTTGTTGCTCGATAGATACAACATTTGTGCGGACACTCTGGGTCGGGCTGCTGGTTGATAGAACGAGCTGAGGGGAACCCTTAGGCGTTTCAGATAGTAGGAAAGATTCACGGTCTGGGGTATTCAACTGCTCCATACTGCACAAGATGATGTTGATGTTGTCACGAACTCTCTTTGGCCTTGTGCCATCATTGCTTATATCGAGAGATCAATTTCTCGCTCCGGATGCGGATGCCCGCTTGCGGTGTTTTGAAGAAGCTCTCAGCCCTCTCCCAACAAAGAGAAGTCTGAAGCACTGGTCAAGTTTAATCAGGAACACTCATTGAAGCAATTCGACAATGCAGTATGAAGTAAGTTGAAGCTGAAACATCACGTCATTCTATTGTACTCAGCGCGTCAAGTCTTCGCAGGGAGGGTGCAAGCTAATTACCTATGTGCTTGGAATGCCCGCTTAGCCAACAAACTTGCCACCACAATATACGCATACATCGTAAGTGCTGAAAAGCATACGAACTAAAGGCGCAAGCTCACGTGGTGGGCTTGAGGCCTGCCCTTGCTTGACCGTTGATGTCTGATCGTCCTCCACGGCACCTTCTTGCCCAAGGTTTACGTCCTCATGACGGCTCGTCGTAGCGGCCAGCACTTCCATATTAGGTTGATGAACATCTCGCTCGCTCTTCTCATCGTCGAGCAGTGCCTCTTCGGTGAGGTATTCCGTTCCGCAGCGTTCGCAGTATTTGGATATTCCTGGCTCTTGGATGGCCAGGAATGTCAAAGCGCATCGAACTAGGGGCCGGGGATGGTCAGCCATACGCTCACAGAGCTCTACTACATTTTCGTACCATATACATGCCCAACGGCGCATCGTGCTTCTTGCAAGCTGTACCATCCGATGCCTTCCCCACAAATGGCGCAAACTTCCAAGACATCCTGTGCATCATTCGACACAAGGGTTTGTCTGCTCCTAGCTGAGATGTTGCCCTTGGCGACTACGCCAACACCGACATTATCATCAAGATCATAAGACTCCCGTAATCGTGCGCAAAGACCCAGCTCTTCGCTCATGTCAACTCCATCATGATTAGCCAGCCAACGTAGAGCGTCCCCACTGAGATCAACCAAGCTCCTATCCACATCAGGCACAAATGTACTAACACAAGCTGCAGCATACAATATTCTCTTGCAAACCTTGCCCAAGCCCTCTCGAGGAAAACCCAGGACCGAAGACACGAATTCTGAGCAAATCATGCTTAGCTCTCGAGACTGTCTTTGTGTAGCAGTCCATGGAAGGAGGTAGCTATCTGAAAGACCACCTTCAATTGTTGCTTGATATCCAAAGACGATCGTCGCCCTCTCGGCTGAACTGATAGTGTACTCCACCATATCGCCTGGGTGTAGCGTAATGCATGCCGCAGCATAATTCCTCAAATTTGCCAGACCCCAGGTCTTCATGAATGCGAGACCACCAAGATCGCGCCGTATGTTGAACTTCGTTAGGCAATCGGCCATGCTTTTCTGCCACTGCGGTGGACTATGTGGAGTGAGCGTAGCATATGGTATCGCATTTGCTGGTGCGTTGATAGTGTATCTGAATACCTGGACATGCGACAGATGCGTGACCACTTCCAGACAGATATCACCGGTATCAGGATCAAGGCGGTATGTCATACCTATCGTAAGATGAGTACTTCTGCTATACAGTCCATTCGAGAGTGGAATACCGGTGATCTTGTCCAACGGATATGGCGTCAACTCCCACTCTTGGTTATCACCGACAGAGGCACGGTCACATTGAAGGACCATTCTGCAACTGCAAGCAGTGAGCCCAGTAATCTGAGATGGCGAACCAACTACTGGAAGTGTGTGCTCAGTTGCACTACGTGTAGCTATCAAGTGTCTAGGTAAAGAGATCATGTATATTCTGTCGCGCGCAGCTGCCGCAAGTGAAAGTCTACCGCTTGACTCCTGCAAGCAATCAGTGTTTATGCCGCAGAAAAAACCAAATGGATCAAAGAATAAGCACATACCTCACCGTACCAATGCAATGGCCCAATAAAGCCGGGTTCGGCAATCCATTCGTCGTTCAAATCTAAGTCCTGCTCGTCAATATCCAGGATAAAGGTGTCACTCCCAATGGAGGACTTTGCCGCTGCTGTTCTGGAGACTTTCAGACGCACCCTGCGGAATCTCAGCTTGTCGCCAGCCAGGTATGCTAGGATAGCACTCGCCCCACCATCGTGTGAAGCTGTCCAGGGACTCCATGATGAATGGGAAACAAATCGTTGCTCGTTCAATGCCAATGCTAGTAGAGAGGAAGGAGCAAGAAAGGACGGTATTTCTGAAACTCCTGATGCTTTGAGATGTCCCAGCACCTCGGCGTGCCATTGCTTAGTAGCTGTAGAAATGTGGCCGTTAGGCCTAAGAATGTGTACAAAAATGATCTCGTTATTATCGTTTGTGACTGCTAGTATTGATGCTCCCCACTTGTCGTATCTCCCTATTTCGCCTTCTAAATGACACGCTTGACTCCAGGAGAATGCCCTCATCCTCTTTCTTAGCCGGATCAGCTCTCTCCTTCTGGACGCTTCAATCTCTTGATGCTCTTCCAACTGTTCAAAGTATTTCTCTATCAGATTATTTATAACCATTACTCTTTTCCAACTTCCGGGTTCTTTTGGATCATTCGTGGACCCCCAGATTGAAAGCACAAGGTTGGTAGTCAAAACACCCAGTACAGACCGTTTGTGCTTGGCCGGACCTGGAGGGGACCACAGTAATGCAGCAACGCTACTCGTCGACTCTTCTTCGCCAATCGAGAACATCTTAACGCTGGTAGGGTGTTGCAGGGGCCATTGTTCACTTGTAAAGGTGTTGGTTCTGAAGCGGACGCCTTCAAACAATGGTAGCGCATCGGCATGAGTAGTGCTAGCTCCAGTCTTATGCTTGGGTACCTAGGGCTCGCAAGTCAGCCGCAAGTCAATCATCATTTCGGCGTCTTCACAGAAATCAAGACGGACCAGTATGTGGACGTGGTCAGCTGCTGCGACAGCGAGCTCGCCGTCCTCTGACCAGGATAGGCAATTTGTTGCTGAGGGTTGGAATGGCAGCTCAATGTCTGGCAACATTGTGGAGCCAGTAAAGACAAGGCTTTAATCGAGCTGCTGTCTAACATCTCGATGTTCCCGTCCAAACAACGCTGTGCGGATCAAACATTAGCACGGGTAAAGAAGCTCCGGCTATACCATACGTGGTTAGTGGCTTTTCAGACAAGGGACTCTCACTATCATTTGGCTGCTACGCACGAGCTTTTGGATGAACAATTCACTCCTCTCTGGCTTCCTTTGGCTTTTTTTTCGATTGAACACAGCAATTATTTGCGGCCGACTAGCAACATTCCGTGTCTGGAATTGGTGCCTGACTACTATCCAATGCAGTCCATGTGCGATGCGTTCCATTTACTGTTTTGCTCTGGTACTAATTGAGGCATATATAGTTTAGTTTTTTTTTCTTACTACTGTCATCGCAGCGGCTCCGAACATGACGAGCGTCTTATTATTGAAGATATCAGCCCTTTACAGTGAGATGCAAGCCGTAGAATAGGGTCATTTTTCGAGATCAGATGCACCTGGCACCCAATATCTCTGAAACCAGTGCAGTGACGCGGCTTTCACGAGTCTCTGATCGGCTACACCATCGTACAACTCGGCTTGAGTCGCCGGGCGAACCTAAGAGTCAACGCACCCGTCTGTGGCTATGAACCGCTGTACACTTTATACCTTCCTACGTGGCTATCTGACAGCCGTTTCCACGTCGATTGCCACGCTATTCAATGGTCGATTCGACGTTGAGTTCATACCTCCAGCGGCTACCCCGGCTACGGATGTTCCGGTATGGAATCCATAAGGCTAGTGGGTGAACTGGGAGTCAACGGGCAAGCGAGACGTCAGCAGGACGTAGCTAGTAGCATTCCAGGTACTAAACATTGAGTCTTTCCAAGTCGAGATTGATCCTCAGCATAATCCGAGCAATCTCCCAGCTACTGGCTCCCATTCCTCATCCCATCTCCGCTTTCCCTCTTTCACTGCCCCTTCTCTCAACTTTCGCAACTCGTTTCCATCTCCACCAAACAATTCAACAAGCACCCTTTTCAAGCCTTCTGCACTCCCAAAGCCTCTACCATTGATACCCTCCGTTACGAGCTCCGGCCACGTTTGATATCGACTCCAACCAACCACCGGCAGCCCGGCTCCGAACATGTCGACAACTTTCATTGGTAGATCCACACCGCTGCTGCTCATATGCAGACTCACTCCGAGATCAGCGGCGCCTAAAAGGCTTGCGTAGTCCTCTGTGCTCAACCAAGCCGTTCTGATGGTAACCATCTCGAGCTTGTTTTGATCTTCCAGTCCTGTGATTTGTGAGAGGTAGTACTCTTTCTGAGGTCCTTTACCAGTAATGATGGCTAGCAATTCTGGCAGATGCGGATGAGACGATGTTGCTAACTCTGAATAGCGAATCAGGGCGTCGAGTAGCAATGAGAAGTCTTCGTCCGGAGTCCAGGAGCTGGAACTAACCACCAGCCTCATTTTGCCCGTCTCAAGCTCATCAACATGGGGCGCTGTCAAGGGCAACTTAACTAAGAATGCGAGGCGTTGCTTGTCCGTTAGAGGCTGGAAGTCCGCTGCAGGTCGGTCGTGGAGAGGTAGTATAAGAGCTGTGATATGGTAATCCTGCCTCAGCACGCGGGCCATAGCATTCGTGACGGTGAAGTGTGCAGTAGCAGCGCGGCAGAAAGTCAATTCGTACCACCGAGAAACCTTCACCAATGGATGGGACGGGCCAAGCTTGAGAGCCAAGATGGAGTGCCCGAAATTGTGCCAGTCGATGATGAGCTGCGTGTTGCGCAGGAAGCACATAACTTGAGCAATAGCCAGAGTTGGAATGGAGGGTGGATTCTGAGTAGGAGATAGCCATTCAGCACATGGTCACTGCTTGAATACAGGGAGGAGTCGATCTCTTAATTTGTAATTTTCTATAATACATTTGCACGTAAGAGACCTGGTACAGTCTGTGAAATAGAAGAGCCTTTGATTTGGGCTGATGACTACCAATTGCACGCGACACATAGGACCGAATGAGAGCAAAGCGTGCTCTCTCGAAATAGGTCGATTACGTACCTGGACAAGCAGCCACCGAGCAGGCTTCGTTCGGTAGCCCAGTATGAGCCACAGACTCCACACCTGCCACATCACCTTGAGAGGTGCAAAGACGGGGAATAAGAATCTGCTGTTTGTCTGGAGAGGTCGAGGTGGGGCAGATATTGGTTGGATGGAGATCGAAGGATTTGACATAAGGTCAGGATGTAGATCGGACTCTAAGGAGTATACTTTAGTACGTTCCAAATTGCTACGAAGGTCGTCCTCTAGCAAGACTCTAATACCTTGATAACCTATGATTGCCACTTCTGCTCCATGTTTGGCAATGCTGATGGCATGGTATTGCATACGGGGACTGCGGCCGATGTCTCCAAGCACCAAAACCTGAACAGCATTTCTAGAATCTTTAATATATTTGCCAGCTTCCTTATGCAAGTGTTCTTTGGTGGATTCCGGGTGCAACGGCACGTATCTCGAGGGCAGCAGGAGCAGCATGATTGTGAAGAGGGTTGACCCCAAGGCAGCGCAAGTCAGGAGTATCTCAAGCATGGTCGGTACGAGGCATGGGCCCGTGTTCATACGTTGATGATTTCAGTCCAAGACCAGAGGCTGTTGTAACTAGACCCTCACGGGGATTTTTACATGAAGATAAATCTGGGAAGTAGGTACAGGGAAGCTGTGACGTTGCTTGAGCGCGACCCTTGCTCTGACCGGCCTATCGTTTACGCGGAATGCCCCTGAACCACTGATTGTTGCTCGTGATAAAGACTTGTCATTGGTGATGATACTAATTCAAACACTCACCAAAGCCGAGAAGTTTATCAAGACATTCCTGCGCTGGTAGACTGGATCGCAGGATGTCGGATCACCATGTACTGTAGCTGGGCTCAGCCGTTGAGTATAACAATCTTGGGAGCCGGCGGACAGCGTTCTGCGAAGGAAACAAACATCAACCGTTTGACGCTCAGGAAGGCGCTATGGCAACAACCTATGCGCTACCCATGAATGGAACCGTCACACAGGATCACGAACACACGCGGTCACACAATCGAACGCTACCTCAGGAGCGCTTTCCTAGCCAGCACACGTTGATAGACGCCGGTCCAACAAGCAAAGAGATGTCAGACAGCAGCTTCCACACACATCTGCATCCTCACTCGTATCCTGAGCGGTCTCAGGTACAACCAGACCTGAGCAACCATCAGCGTTTCAGTTTAAACGCGCACCTTTCAGCAGCAGAGTGCGGCGTTAACGGACACATCAAGGGTGGAGCCAAGGGTATGGAACAGTTTTGCAATGGGGCTTCTCTCGCTTCACGAACGCAGGGTGACGGTTACGGCTTTCCAATAGTCGACAGAAACACAAGCCATGGCGCGGCAGCACCAGGCTCCGTCAGGACATCGTCAAGGTCAGTGCTCTCAGCCGTTTCCATACGCCTTCACAGACTCTTTCAAGCATAAGCTGACTATCAGTAGAGCATGGCTACTATCTAATGAGATTATTACATCAATACTTATGCCTTTGCCTTACCTCCTAGTCTCTTTCGCGTATCCGGAGTCATCCACGCAGCAACCCTTACTCGTGGCTGAGCCAGGCATTGCACATCTTGTGAACTCTGTCTTGAAAGACATGGCTTCACCCGATATTCCCTTTCTATCTCCTCCGGCAGGCCTACCACAAGCTTGTGCCCTCACATCTGGGACACTCTTACTGCTTGGGTTCATGGGACGGATCCGCGCGTCCCAAAGCTCCCTGGATCGAAGGAAAAGAACGCTTGGTGTTGCTGGGGATACGGAAAGAAAGCCTGCAAAATTGGTCGGTGTTGAAGGAGCTAAAAGAATGGCTGGAAGATTATTGAGCGTCGGACTGCCCTTTTATGCTTCTCTGAAGCTTGGTGGCGCGCGGAGCAGTGTAATGATGCTCATCGCGGGCGCAGGGGGCCTGCTCTCTACAGAAGGTGAAGAGGAAGATATGACTCGAGTTGAGGGCTGGAAACGTTTGGTTAATGCCCGGAAATGGACTCTAGTAGTCCTAACAGCTGGAGCGATTTGCGACGCAGTCGGCTTCACTTCAAAGCAGGCAGCAACTTCTCTAGGGCTGGGCTATCTAGCCCTTACCCTGTCTATCTTCGTTCTTCCGCCGCCTTTCCCTCAACGACCTACGAAAGCTTCTGTCATCAATGCATCGAAACCAATATCAGCAGCGTCGACGTCTGCTGTGCCTGCAACACCATGGGAGAATCCTCCTATTGTGACTATTTCCCACTCGTCTTCGGCGCGGCTATCGCCGTTGATTTCCACCGCGCAAGATACCAACCTGACTCTTCTGACTGGTGCTATTTCTTCGATTCTTCTAGTATCTACCTCGATACTTTCATCAACTCACATTCACCCCGGGACGGCCTTCCAATGGATGTGGTTCCTGTCAACCATAGTGGGGGGCGCCACCGCCCTGGTCGTTTCGCAACCTACGACCCTCTGTGCAAATCGGAAATTGGGCTTCTTGGTTGGGTCGGCTTTGTTACTGTTCATATCCAACGTTTTCTCAACAAGTACATGGACACTGTGCGCTTTTCAGGCCATCTTAGCGGGGATATCTTACTTCGGTGTACAGTTAGATGACAATTCATACTCTTCTCTCGGGATGTCGAAGCGTGATCATCAACATCACCCTCATGTTTTCGAGCCGCACGCGAGTCGCCGCGAACTAAACCCTTCCAAACTCACCCTCTTCCTCCTTAGTCTATTCCACCGTTGGCCTCTTGTCCACGGTATTCTGGTGGAGAAGGACTCACGCCGGATCTTCTACTTCATGAGGTAATTGCACACAAGGACTTGTACGCGCTCATTCCGCTGACCAAATGAGCTAGTCTCAACTTTGTCTTCATGATTATCCAATTCTCCTACGGTCTCGCCACCGACTCCCTCGGTCTGCTTAGTGACAGCATACACATGGCGTTCGATTGCCTTGCACTTGCTGTTGGTTTATGTGCTGCGGTCATGAGCAAATGGCCACCCAGCATTCGGTTTCCTTACGGCTACGGCAAGATGGACACATTGGCTGGCTTTGCGAACGGAATCTTTTTGATGTTCGTCTAGAATACCATTTCGATTTTTGGGTTTCAAATCTAACTCCTACTATAGGCTAATCAGCATCGAGATCGTTGCGGAGGCAATGGAACGACTCGCGGAAGGAACGGATTTGAAAAGGATAGGAGAGTTGCTGATAGTTAGTACGATCGGATTGATCGTCAATCTCATTGGGATTATGGCCTTTGATCACGCCCATCATGGTCATGGCCATTCCCATGGCGGCCATGATCATGGTCACCATCAATCTCACGCTCATGAGGAGCACAACCATTCAGAACACGAGCACCACGATCATCATGCCGAGAATCATGCGCATCCACACCATCACCCTTCACCAGATGTAATGCCTGCAACCCCCTCGAAACCGCACCCTCCACACTCACATGGCCACCATCATCATCACAACAGTGACAACATGCACGGCATCTTCCTGCATATCCTCGCCGACACTCTCGGCTCGGTAGCCGTTGTCATTTCCACTCTCCTCGTTCACTTCTACGGGTGGTCGGGCTTTGACCCACTAGCTTCCTTCTTCATCGCTGTCTTGATCTTTGCATCCGCCATTCCGCTTGTCATCAGTAGCGCCAAGACGTTGCTCCTAACCGTGCCCGCGGATGTAGAGTATACACTGCGCGATACTTTGGCTGGCGTCAGTGGCCTGAGAGGTGTCGTCGGGTACTCGGGCCCAAGGTTCTGGGTGGAGGATTCGGGTGTCCCGCATGAAGACGAGCTCGCTCACGGGCATGACGGAGCGCATGATGTTGGCGAGCCAAGAGTGCTGGGGGTTATGCATGTTGTTGCTTCGAGAGCGGCTGACGTGGAGGATGTGAGAGAGCGGACGGTCCAGTTTCTGAAAGGTAGGGGTATGGATGTCGTGGTGCAGGTGGAGAGGGAATGGTAACGGAGGGGCGATGAAGTGTGTTGTAGAGGAAGGAATTGATATCACGCGTGCACATGCTGTCTCTGTATCTTCTAGGTGGAGATGAAATACGTTGTAGCATATGAAGAAATATGGATTTGGTCATGATGCGTGGAATGCTTTGAGTCAAGCTATCAGAGATCCTGCTCCCACCTTTCCTGTGCCTCTTTAACTCCGTAGATAGCTGCATCCCAAGCACTGTCAAAGTCCCCGTCCTGAGTGATGACTGCACCGTTTTGCAGCAGGAATTCGAACATTGCCTTATGGTCTTGACGGGCTGCTGCCTGCAGAGCATTGCCATAGTATCCACCTTGAGAATTGACATCTGCACCTGCCTTCAGCAACAGCTTGACTGTTGTCTCATTGTCTTTATAGGCCGCTGCCTGAAGAGCATTGTCATAGAATTCACTCTGAGCATTGACATCTGCACCTGCCTTCAGCAACAGCTTGACTATTGTCTCATTGTCTTTGAAAGCTGCTGTCTGAAGAGCATTGTCATAGAATTCACTCTAAGCATTGACATCTGCACCTGCCTTCAGCAACAGCTTGACTGTTGTCTCATTGCCTTTGAAAGCTGCTGCCTGTAGAGCAGTGTCATAGAATTCACTCTGAGCATTGACATCTGCACCTGCCTTCAGCAACAGCTTGACTGTTGTCTCATTGCCTTTGAAAGCTGCTGTCTGAAGAGCATTGCCAAAGTCTCCACCCTGAGCGTTAATATCTGCACCTGCCTTCAGTAAGAGCTTGACTATTGTCTCATTGCCTTTGAAAGGCCGCTGCCTGTAGAGCATTGCCGTATCGTCCACCTTGAGCATTAACATCTGCACCTTCATCTATCAAACGCCTAGCAGAACTCAATAGGCCACAGTATGACGCATAGTAGAGAGGTGACCGCCTTTCCTCCGAGATTTCCCGAAAAGATGGTTCCTTATAGTATCCCTCAGGTTGAGAAATCCGCAGCCAATTCGGGAGACTTGAGCTTTCTTTGTTGTTCAAGAATTTGACGATCAGATTGTCAATCCCGTTCTCTTCATCAGCGATACGAGCGTGCTCATACCAATACTGGGCCGCATAACCAAGCAGCGGAAAATCCCTGAGGCTGGCTTCCGACAGAGAATCAGGCTTGTCGAATAGCGACAGATAGGTAAGACAGAGTTTCGTTATATTTCCGTTTGTCGGAACCTCAAGTGTAGCGAAGGCTGAACGAGGCCCTGTGAGAATTCGCTCGGACATGAGATATTCCTTAACGGAGTAGTGCGCGAGTCGGATCTCGGATGCTTCGTCTGATATGGTTATAAGACTGGAACATATGGTCAAGATCTCGTACGGATCGAAAAGTCGATCTTCCACGAAATCCAAGCCGCAACCGGGTTTCACTGCAATTGCTTCGGCGACTTCTTCGAGGCGCAGGGGTCGTGCTGAGAAGGCTAACCATTGTAGTGCTGTATGAGCCTCCGTGCGATAGTCCTCCCCGATACTGCCTAGTATGCGGTCATAGGTGTCGGGTAAAGTCTCCGGCAAGGTCTTCAAGGCTCTCCTGAGCGCAGCCGGACTCAAACAATTGCCCAAAGAGTCTAGTTGACATTCAACCCAGCGGAACCTTGAGACGTCCATGTCAGCACTTTACAGCTAAACAGAGTAGTATCGAAAGTGATCCTTACATTCCGTTAGCGCCTTCTATTAGCGTTTTTTCGATTTCTTTCTTCACTGACTCGGGTCGGCGTTTCAGTCTTGAGTCATGTGAGAGTCGACTGTTGACATGCAACCTGATATCGGCCTCAATCTGGGCGCTTTGAATACGGATACTGTCAGTCACGATGTCTTGCAGTGTTGTCTCGATGTCTCGCTCCCGTCGGCTGGTTATCAAGAGGTTGATCTTTTTCAAGTTCTGGTCCCGGGCGACCACCTGAGCTATCAACTCGAGCATAGCTTGTCTCTCTGAGCATTCATCCAGGGCGTCCATCATTAGGTACGTCCTCCGAAAGCCTTTCACTAGCGAGATAAAGGTCTCAATGAGACTGCTCAATCTAGGTTCTTGCTGTTGCTTTATGTGTGCATCGTATAGGTTCTGAACCTCTTCCGGCAGAGACAGTTGCTGACAAGAAAGCTGTACGATCATTGAGCGCAAAAACCCTTCGACCGTCTGTTTCCGCTCATTGTTGAAGTCGAAATAAAAGTATGCATATCCAACCTCTGAGGTATTGCTGCAGAGAGCCTCTACATGTTCAACTGTGGTAGAGCAAAGGACGGTTTTGCCGCATCCAGGAATCCCATGAAGCCACAGAGTCTGGCTTGCATTGTCCCACCAGGAGGTAAATTTCTCCGAGCGTATGAACCAGTCTCCAGTCGTAGGTTCATGCTTGAGACGAGCTGCGTTGTGGTTCGTGGAGGCATCGGTTGTGGAGAGCCATTGAAGGACCTTCTCACGCCCGGTGCCTATCGGTTTCAACATCAGCTTTTCGAGTTTGGAACGCGGTTCAGTGAAGGCTTTGCATTCATACTTTTCTGTGCTACTCGTAACTCTGTAAACCCCCTTGCAATCTCTGTGACATTGTCATTGATTGCCCGTGACAGCGCCCTATTGGTAATGAACACCTGAAAGCGGCAGTAGATAGGTGCCTGCCAACTCACATGTGGTCGTTCTGCAGAGCAAGACCAAAAAGACTCTTCTGTCGCTCGATAGTACATAGAATATCCTTGATCTCCCCTTTCTGAAATGGCCAGGTGAATGCTTTTCCCGCCTTCTTCCACCCGACAACCGGTTTCAATTTCGATGCTAGGGTCTCCAACACTGTTTTGAACTGTTCTAATGGTCCTTCCGGCACGCTCAGCGAGTTCAACGTCTTGAACCATGAGTCTTCCCCTTCTGTACGTTTTGCGAGGTCTCTTAACAGGTACAAGAGCCCGCTGACGCTGCTAATTTGGAGGAGGATGTTTTGGCGATCTTCCGAGGCTCCCATGACAGAGTTGAGGTATTGCACGACTGTTCCAGTGAGCTGTAACAATGCGGCAATGCTGGCAGAAACACTAAGTGGGTCCATCTTGAGTGATATGACTGCTACTTCGACGTTGTGCTCGGAACAGTGCTTCTATGGTGATGAGATTTGAAGAGTGAACGTGCTGCTCCAACACGGCAGAGATGAGCGGAATGGAGCCATCAAAGTCGAATGGATATACAAGCACAAGGCTGTACCTTCCAAACGGCATTGATTCGTCCGTTGACGACGTTGTGTTAGGTGGCTGCTCTTACGCCACATGAAGCCTCGCCTTGTTATACAATATTATGGCAAGGGTGCGTGTGCACCAAGTCTTCCCTCTCTTGGACGTTGAAATAACATTCTCGTCACCGTATTTTCGTGATATTCCTTTTCCATACACTTCTTTACTTGCTCCTGAAGCAGGAGAAGAGCGCAGTCAGCTAACATTGAGGCGGACAACTATAGCCTTGGGTGTCGATGGCCCTTAGCAAGAATATCCTTAGATGGTCAGCGCAGTATTGATCAAGCTTGAGAGAGAGCAATACTCCTACCACAAGATGATTTTCAGCTGTTGGACACTGTTACCCTTGCGTTTGGAAGGCCTTGCGATCCTTTATGGTCATCGCCAACCTCGATCGCAAACTCCTGGCACGTTGAACCAAATTCCACATCATGAGCATGCGCATCACAAGAATACTGCAGTGAATATCATATTGGAGACCTCATCGCTTTGCAGAGGGCGTTGACAATCTTGGTGTAGGAAGCCTCGGAGCTCTTAGAACCGTCCTTACAACGTTGACTGAAGACAACGCTTTACCTTTGGCCCATACTCAGGTCAACCAAGCTGGATCATCATCCCTATGCTATGCTACACTCGTCAAGCGGGTGCCTGATACACTTCGGGGTTCCTCTACAGTTCGACTCGAGGACAAGCGTTGAATTGTCCGGCGGCGAAACGATGCATCGTCGGTCCTATCCAACACCGCCGGTGGCCAGACTACAACCCAGAGATGAGGCAAGAGCGTGACTTGCTCAAGGATGTCTACATATTCCGGTGAGACTGTTGGCTTGCAGATCATCTCATACTGCTTTCACACAATGTGAATCCATCTATCGGGACAGCTTACTAGCGCTCGTTGCGGATCTGTTCCTTCGGACGTACGACGACCACCATGTGGCTGCGAGTCCACCCGCCTCTGGCTTCGAAGTTAACGCAGAAAGCCTAGTGTGCGAACTACGCACGCAAGATACATAAATTTGCCACCCAGACCTAAGATGCGCCTCCCAACACAACCTCGGGTCAGTCGTCGATGCTATGGTCAAGGAATCAATGATCCATTGGGGAATGCGGACCTTGCATGTGTGCATGGAGGTAATGCGGATAAGAACCGCAATTCGATGCTCAATCTTGAGATCAGGGGCGTGTGGGAATCTGGACTGGTACAACTGATCCAGTCCTGAAAGCCTTCGATGTGACTTCAACGATTACTGGCGGCAGTGTTACAATTTCGAGCAGACGCCGCTCACTCCAATGAAGTTATCAAGGGGTCGTATCTAACGTGACCAAGAAACGTGTTGGCTGCATGAAACGGTCTGGAAATCATCGATTCACGCAATCTCGGAGCCTGGTGCAGTGTCTTCCAAAGATCTACTGCAAAAGGGATTTTCTGATACTGTTGGACTAGGGATAGGCAATGGATCTCGGTAGCCCTACCGGCAATTTCCAAGTAGTAGGTCATCGAAGAGGACTCCGAGCTGTACAGGCGCCTTGCAGCTCGTCACTCACTGGATGGACGATATCCCAAGACGCTCACAACATTGCACGGGTTAATCGATTGACAGTCTATGAATGGGCAAGAATCTTGCAATCGTACCTAGCGCGGTCCAACATGCAAGCACCGTTGTTACCATCAGGCTTTGTAGTAAGACTATCGACCTACGTAACACTGTCAATGTGTGTGACACTCATATCGACCATAGCCTTCAAGACCTAGTTCAGCACTGTTATCAGCGGCGTTACGCCCGGAAACTTTGTCCCCGCTCTGGAGATGAGACCTCTAAGGGAAAAAAACCACACTAGGGCTGTCAGCGGCAGAGAAATCGCTGAAGACCTTCTAGTCGTTCTTACTCTGATGGTGTTTGGAGAGGCTGATCTCACCTATACCATCAAACACCTACACCAACCCCCCCGAATACCAAAACTCATACCTAAGAAACCCGGTCCCAACTACCACACCGCTCAAAGACTGCTAAGTAAACATCCAACTCCAATCTATACAACCACTACAATCCAAAGACAGTCCACTGACAAAGCCGGCGTTTCATCATGTTGCCCCAACGTCCAATCTCCCATACATGTATTTCGATCATTTCCGCTGTAGGATTGCAAGTCTTGCTGTTTCTGTGTCGGTTTGGCTTGCTGTGTATGTGTCGGTTTGGACTGAGAGCGAAGACTTACAGTGCGATTAACATCTACAGATATAATGACGACTACCGCAAACCCAAACCTCGTTCAGCAGCATCGCCAACTCACCTTCCAAACACACCATCTCGAACTTCCAACCCTGCTCTTACTACGCCCTGACCACCGTCCATACCGAGAATCATCACTTATCCCGCACGGAAAAGGAAAAAGGAAAACCCACATGTAGAGCGACAGCTTGCGATAACACCGGAGACCTACAAATCCAGCGACTTACGACGTCGTACGGGTATTCTCATCGCTGGACTGCTGGTGTTGGGTGCAGGTGAAGCGTTTCGAGGACTTCGAGGACTTGGTGGTGTGCTTTACTGGCCTAGGCGGTCATCATACGGATTCTCTTTGCGTTTCCGTCACGTTCCCGTCACTTCAAGATTTCCAAGCTTTTGGAAATCGGTCTTTGCGCTAGTGTACTGAACGAGCATTTGCCTTGCGTGTTAT
>JAABUP010005796.1_pt1 | contig 18363 bp, 16 predicted proteins | sample 5559201 | NCBI WGS metagenome assembly JAABUP01 (sample SAMN10711887, study PRJNA513373) | rock metagenome | isolation source: Antarctica rocks | place: Antarctica
GTGCTATAAATCCCAGTAGGATGACTCCTTTGCTTCGCATGGTCCACTGTGGTCGTCGTAAATCTCAGCATGCCATACTCCGCAGTAGGAGTCATCCCTTCATGTTTTCCCTAACTACACCGTATTGGTTGTAGGCCTGGTCGCGCAGCGCCACGCGGTCGGCCAGGAACAGGACGCGGCGCGCGCGGCCGGCGCGGGTGAGCTTCCAGGCGATCTGCAGGGCCATGTAGGTTTTGCCGGTCCCGGTGGCCATGGTCAGCAGGATGCGCCGCCGCCCGCCGGCGATCGCCGCGACGGCCTTGTTGACGGCGATCTCCTGGTAGTAGCGCGGGCGCTTGCCGTCCCCGTCGTAGTAGGGGACAAGGAGCGGGTCCAGGTACGCCGCTTTCGGGTCGGCCGCTTGCCGGCCGCTCGGAGGAGTGGCGACCGCGGGGTTGGCGGCGGTGTAGCGATCGTAGAGCTCGTCGGGCGACGGGAAGGCGGCGAGGCTGCGCTGCGCCTGCGTGCTGAAGTCGAACTCCTCGATGCCGTGGCCGTTGCTGCTGTAGGCGAACAGGAGCCCGAGCTGCTGCGCATACCCCTTGGCCTGTTGCAGGCCGGCGGCGGGCGTGAGCCCCTCCTCCTTGGCCTCTACGACGGCGAGCGGGAGCGCGTCGTTGTAGCGCAGCAGGTAGTCGGCCTTGAGGGGCTGCTTGCGCCTGGCCCTATCGCCGACGAGGTAGATCTGCCCCTTGGTGAAGTAGTGCTCGCGCCTGATGCGGCCCTCGTCCCAGCCGGCGTCGTGCAGCCCCGGGTCGATGAGCTTCGCGCGCGTGTCCGCTTCGTTGTACGTGTCGTCGTTGGACATGGGGCGCCCCGTTCCAGCCTCTCCAGGTTGCGCGAATCGTGGGGTCGCGCGCTATGCGCCGGCCATGCGACCGGGGACCCCTCATGCTGTCCTACTCGCCGGCGCACGCCTGTAAACGGTACGTAGGGCCAACGTTTCACCGATGCCTATTATGCTGAAAGACGCGGTGCGCTGTCAACCCCCATCTTCTCGCAGGGCGCTACGTCAAAGGCACGTCAGTCTCGATCTCGTCGCGCAGCCGCCGCGCCGCCTCGCGCGCCTTCTGAGCGTAATCCGGCCCGCGGCCGGCCCCCGTGACCGCGCGCGAGGCGTTCCAGAGGGTGTGGGAGGCGCTCGCGCCGAGGGCGCGCGCCGTGCCCTCGAGATCGCCGCCCTGCGGGCCAAGGCCCGGAGCCAGGAGCCACAGGTCGGGGGCGGCGGCGGCGACGCGCCGCGCCGCCTCGGGGTCGGTGGCCCCGACGACGAGGCCGCACGACGCGGGGCGACCCTGTCCCTGCACCCAGCGCGCCACGCGCTCGTAGAGCGGGACGCCGTCGACGGGAAGGTCCTGCAGGTCGCGCGCGCCCGGATTGGAGGTGCGGCAGAGCACGAAGGCGAACGCGCCGGGGCGCGCGACGAACGGCTCGATGGCGTCGAAGCCGAGGTAAGGGCTGACGGTGCAGGCGTCGCAGCCGAGCCTGTCGAAGATGGCCGTGGCGTAGGCCGCGGCCGTGCTGCCGATGTCGGCGCGCTTGGCGTCGGCGATCACAGGGATGCCGTCGGGCACGAGCCGCACCGTTTCCTCCAGCGCGCCCCAGCCCTCGGCCCCCAGCGCCTCGTAGAAGGCCAGGTTGGGCTTGTACGCGGCGACGAGGTCGCGGGTCGCCGCGATGATCTCACCGTTGAAGCGCACGATGCCCCGCGCCGAGCGCTCCACCCCCTCCGGCAGCGCGTCGATGGTGGGGTCCAGCCCGACGCACAGCCTGCTGCTGTTGCGCGCGATCGTCGCGGTCAGCTTGTCGAGAAATGTCATAGAAACCTCGACTGATAAACTCGTACGCTTCCCCGTAGACGAGAATGCTTGTGGCCACGTCGTTAGAGCTAATCCAAGGCGATAAAAGGCCGGTGGCTCTGCGGTATCCCATTAAATATGCAGTCAAGGGCGACGTATCCAGCAGATACCTGCTCATGAGCTTATAGCGAGTCTATAGGTGGTGTGGGCACACTCTCGTGTCGGATCTTGTCGAGCGCCTCGAACATCTCATCTTCGCTCATGCCGAGATTACCCCAGGCGCCGGCCAGCTCCAGTCCCCTCTGGATGGCGTCTTGCCCGATTGCCGCGCGCAGCCCCTCTTCACTTGTAAAATATCTCGCCTGATTATCCCCGACCGGAACGACAATCAGCGGCTCAGACGTGTGGATTAGCAGGTTGCCGCTTTGTCGTTCCTGTAGTTCGTGTAGTTCGCTCATTTCTCCACATCGCCTTGTTTGGTCTCAACATAACGTACAAGTGTGTACAGTATAACGCGTTGGATATCACGAGTACTGCTGTTGCGCGCGACGCGCGATCGTCGCGGTCAGCTTGTCGAGAAATCCCATCCATCCCCCCTCCACGCTGTGCGCCAAGGCGACGCTCACCAATCCTGGAGATGACACGCCCTTACCTAACCATCAGCGTAGCAGGCCCGACGGCGCGGACCGGATATACTGTCCAAGATTGTGGGCGATAGAAGGAGTCCTGGATAGATGACAGAGATGGGGCGTCCCGTGGCGCTCGTGACGGGCGGCTCGCGCGGCGTCGGGGCGGGGACGGCGCTGGCCCTGGCCGGCGCGGGCTATGACGTGGCTTTCACGTACCGCAACAAGCGGGCGCGCGCCGAGGAGGTCGCCGCGCAAGTCGAGGGGCGCGGCGCGCGAGCCTTGCCGGTCGGCGCCGACATCACGCGGCGGGATCAGGTGGACGCCCTGTTCGCCGCCATAGAGGGGTGGGCCGGGCGGCTCGATCTCGTGGTCCTCAACGCGTCGGGCGGGCTGGAGCGCGACCTCGTGGTGGCCGACCCCGCGTACCCCATGCGCATCAACCACGACGCGCAGGCCATGGTCGTCGACAGCGCGACGCCGCTCATGCGCGACGGCGGCGTGGTCGTCTTCGTGACCAGCCACTGGGCGCACCTGTACGGCCAGGTCGAGCAGATGCCGGCCTACGCCGTGGTGGCGGAGTCGAAGCACGCCGGCGAGCAGGCCCTGCGCGCGCGGCAAGACGAGCTGGCGGCGCGCGGCGTCCGGCTGATCGTGGTGACGGGCGACCTGATCGAGGGCACCATCACGCCGAAGCTGCTGGAGCGCGCCACGCCCGGTCTCGCCGCCGAACGGCGCGAGAGCGTGGGACCCCTGCCCACGGTCGAGGACACCGCGGCGGCGATCGTGGCGGCCGCGACCGACAGATCGTTGCCGGGCGGCCACGTCGTCGTGGTCGGCGGCGCGTTGGAGTCCTTGCCGCGCCTCGCGGGGGCCGGGGTCGCGGGGGGACCCGAGGGTCCCGCGGCCGCCTCGTGAGCGAGGTGAGCGAAATGAGCGAGGCAAGCGGGCCCGCGGACGGCGCGGGCCCGTTCGTCGACCTGTATCGCGACCGCCCCGACCTGTACGACCTGCTCCACGACGACCTGGCGCAGGACCTCGAGTTCTACGCGGACCTGGCCGGCGTGATCGTCCCGCCCGGTGGCGGCGTGCTGGAGCTGGGCTGCGGGAGCGGGCGCGTCATGGCGGCGCTGCTCGAGCAGGAGCTGCGCGTCACCGGGCTGGACGCCGAGGAGGCGATGCTGGCGCGCGCCCGCGCGCGGCTGGCCCCCTTCGGCGCGCGCGCGCGTTTGCTGCGGGGCGACATGCGCCGCCTCGCTGCGCCCGGCGCCCCGGGGCTCGGACCCGACCGCTTCGACCTCGTGCTGATCGCCGCCAACACCTTCATGCACCTGGAGGGGCACGACGACCAGCGGGCGTGCCTGGAGGGCATCCGCGCGCGCCTGAATCCGGGGGGGACTGCTATTCTGGACCTGGCCAACCCGTTCCACGCCATGGCGCTGCCGCAAGGGGTCGTGACCTTTAGGCGGCAGGCGCGCGACGAGGCGACGGGCCAGACCGTCACCGTGACCGGGGCGCTGGAGGTCGATCCGACGGCGCCGCGCGTGCTCGACCGCCTGTTCTTCGACCAGTGTGGCCCTGACGGCGCGCTGCGCCGCCTCCTCTCGCGGGTCGAGCTGCGCCTCGTGTTCATGCCCGAGCTGGAGCTGCTGCTCGGCGCGGCCGGCCTGGGCGTCACCGACGCCTACGGCGACTATGACCTCGGCCCGTACCACAAAGACGCCGAGCGCATGATCGTGGTCATCAAAGCCTACGACTAGCCTTGATTTGACATCTAATACAAATCAATCTATAATTTAGATAGGACTAAAGATTATGGTGGACTGAGGCGCGCATGGGATTTTGGACGCATGAGCCATAGACTTTCGACCGCCGAGCAGGATTACCTCAAACACGTCTACGCCCTGCAGCAAGAGGCCGGCCGCGCCATGACGCAGGCGCTGGCCGCGCGCCTCGACGTGAAGCCGTCGTCCGTCACGGCCATGATCAAGCGCCTGGCCGACGACGACGGCGGCCCCTACGTGCGGCATACGCCCTACCACGGGGTCGAACTGACCCCACGGGGCGAGGCGACGGCCCTGGAGATGGTGCGCCGCCATCGCCTGCTCGAGCTGTTCCTCGCCGAGCAGCTCGGCGTGCCCTGGGACCAGGTCCACGCCGAGGCCGAGCGGCTCGAGCACGCCATCTCCGAGGACGTGGTGGAGCGCATCGCGGCCAAGCTGGGCCAGCCTACACGCGACCCGCACGGCGACCCTATCCCGCGCCGCGACGGGACGGTGGACCCGCCCCCCGGCGTGCCCCTCGACGCCCTGCCGGTCGGGGCGGCGGCCACGGTGGCGCGTGTGCCGGACGGCGACCCCGCCCTGTTGCAGTACCTGGGCGCGCTCGGCCTCGTCCCCGGCGCGCGCCTTACCCTCGAGGAGATAGCGCCCTACGGCGACACGCTTACGCTGCGCGTGGGCAAGGTGAGCCGGACCATCGGCCGGGCCATCGCCCGGCGCGTCACGGCGGACCCGGCCGTCCCCGTCTCCCCCCCTGTCCCGACGGGCGGTCCGCGATGAGCGCGCGGCCGACTGAGTTGGCGGACGCGCAGGCGCTGCCGCAGGCCGCGCCGGGGGGCGGGCGCACGGCGCGCGCCGGCCAGGAGGCCCTGGAGGGCCGTCGCCGCGGGGTGCGCGCCGCGCTCCCCTTCATCGGCCCCGCCTTCGTGGCCTGCGTCGCCTACATCGACCCGGGCAACTTCGCCACCAATATCGGGGCCGGCGCGCAGTTCGGCTACAACCTGCTCTGGGTCGTGGTCTACTCCAACCTGATGGCCATGCTGATCCAGACGCTCTCGGCCAAGCTGGGCATTGCCACGGGCAAGAACCTGCCCGAGCTGATCCGCGCCCACTTCCCCCGCTGGATCGTCTGGCCCTTGTGGATCGTGGCCGAGGTCATGGCCATGGCCACCGACCTGGCCGAGTTCACCGGCGCCGCGGTCGGCTTCAACCTGCTCCTGCACGTCCCGCTGCTGGCCGGCGCGGCCCTCACCGCCGTCTGCACCTTCGGTATCCTCTATCTGCAGAAGCACGGCTTCCGGCCCATGGAGGCCCTGATCACCGCGCTCGTGCTCGTCGTCGCCGCGGCCTACGTCGCCGAATTGTTCCTCGCCCGGCCCAGGCTGGGCCAGATGGCCTACCACGCCGTCGTGCCCTTCGTCGGCCCCAACACCTTTCTGCTCTCGGCGGGCATCCTCGGGGCCACGGTGATGCCGCACGTCGTCTACCTGCACAGCTCGCTCACGCAGAACCGCATCCGGCCGCGCACGCCCGAGCAAGCCAGGCGCCTGTTCCGCTTCACCGTGCTCGACGTGCTCGTGGCCCTCCCCCTGGCCGGCGTGGTCAACGGGGGCATGCTGATCATGGCCGCGGTGGTGTTCCACGGACACGGCAAGACGAATGTCTCGGACCTGGGCGAGGCCTACAAGACGCTCACGCCGCTGCTGGGGCCGGCCTCCGCCACGATCTTCGCCGTCTCGCTGCTGGCCTCGGGGCTCTCGAGTTCGACGGTGGGCACGCTGGCCGGGCAGGTGATCATGCAGGGCTTCGTGGGCTTCAAGATTCCGCTGACCCTGCGGCGCGTGCTGACGATGCTGCCGTCCTTCATCGTGATTGGGCTGAAGCTGCCCACGGCGACCACGCTGGTGATCAGCCAGGTCGTGTTGAGCGTCGTGCTCGGCTTCGCGGTGGTTCCGCTGGTCATGTTCACGTCGCGCCGCGACCTGATGGGGACCCTGGTGAACCACAGGGTGACGACCTTGGCGGGCTGGTTCTGCGCGGCGGTCATCGTGACGCTCAACGCCCTGTTGATCTATACTGTCCTGGGCGGCCACATCCCGGGGCTGGGCTGACGGGGCGAGGGGCGGGGGCCGGAGGCCGGGAGCCGGGGCCGTCCAGGAGGACGTATCATGCCGTTCACGCGCCTGCTCGTGCCCCTGGATGGGTCCCACCTGGCCGAGGCGGTCTTGCCGCTCGCGGAGCGGCTGGCCGCCGCCTGCGGCGCGACGCTCGTGCTGCTTCACGTCGTCGAACGCGCCGCGCCGGCGGACGTGCACGGCGAGCGCCACCTGACCAGCGCGCCCGAGGCCAGGGCGTACCTCGAGGCGGTGGCCAACCTGCTGCGGGCGCGGGGCCTCGCGGTGGAGACCCACGCGCACGACGCCCCCGAGGGCGACGTGGCGCGCAGCGTCGCAGCGCATCGCCAGGAGGAGCACGCCGACCTGATCGTCCTGTGCACGCATGGGCATGGTCGGATGCGCGACCTTCTCTTCGGACGCATCGCACAGCAGGTGCTGCGCCGCGACGCGACGCCCGTGCTGCTGGTCAGGCCGGGCGACGACGGCGGCCCCCCCGCGTTCGAGCCGCGCCGAGTGCTCGTCCCGCTCGACGGGACGGCCGCGGCCGAGGCTGCCCTGCCGCTCGCGCGAGAGTTGGCCGCCGCGCTGCACGCCGGGCTGCACCTCGTGATCGTCGTGGCCACCCGCGGGACGATGCGCGGCGACCGCCAGGCTGTGGCCACGCTGCTACCCTCGGCGGCGCGGGCCGCGCTGGACCTGGAGCACGAGGGCGCGCTCGAGTATCTTGACGGGTTGGCCGGCGGCCTGGGCGCGACCGGCCTGACCGTGACGACCGAGGTGCGGCGCGGCGATGTCGCCTCCGCGCTGGCCGACGAGGCGGCCGAGCCGGGTGTCGGGCTCGTCGTGGTGGCGACGCACGGCCATGCCGGTCTGCAGGCCATCTGGGCTGGTAGCGTGGTCGCACAGCTCCTCGATCGGACCCGCGCCCCTATCCTGCTGCTGCGCAGCATCGAGAGATAGGCGGGGGCGCCCCCTCTCGCCCCTTCTCGCCCCCTCCGCCCCTGGCTGACTAGTCCCCCGGACCCTAGCCGCGGGTCCGACGTTGGGGCGCGCCTCCGGGGGAACCCCGGGAGATGCCTCCCCCCAGACCCCCGCCAACGACGCGGCGTGCCGGCGGACGGACGTGGTCGCCTCGACGATGTATAGACTTCGGGAAGAGGGACGGGCGCGCCCAAGAGGGCAAGAGGAAGCTCCTGGTTGCGCCACTATCCGGCAGGTGACATAATGGCGGTAGTGGCCCATGGGTCTTGATTATACATGTGATGCGCCGGATCTCCCGGCGGAGGTACGACGATGGCTCGAAAAACGATGGCGGAGCGCTACGCCAGTCAGCGCAGCAGCAAGGCGGGGCGGCGGCGCGCGCTCCCGCGCCTCTCCGATGGTGTCTCGACGCCCGACCGTGAGGGCGCGCCGCGCGGCGGCGCCGCGACCGACCTGTACGACGTCCACGAGGTGCGCCTGTCGCGCCACGCGGGCGCGGGCGACGGGGCGACGACGTTCACCGCGGGCGCGGTCGCCGCGGCGGCGACCGCGCCGATCGCGGCGTCCAGTACCCGCGGCGCCATGCCCCGGCGTGTGGGCGTGACGAGGGGGGGCGCGCCCACCGCGTCCGCGTCGGCGACGAGCGTGGTCAACTACGCGTACGTGCGGCGCGACCTGCGGCGCATCGCCGTCACCGCCATCGCCATGCTCGTCCTGCTGATCGTGCTCAACGTCATCCTGCAAGCGATCGTCCACTAGAGCAGTGCTTAGCGCTTAGTTGCTAGAGAGATCGCGCTCAACGCATCCTCTAGATACTACACACTACACTAGCCACTGATCACTTGTAATGGACATCCGGCGTAACCTTCCCTCGGTCGACGCGGTGCTGCGGCAGCCCGCGCTGAGGGCGCTGCTGGACGCGTACGCGCGCCCGGCCGTCACGGGTCTCGTGCGCCAGGTACTCGCGTCCGCCCGTGAGGAGGCGCCCGGTGCGGCCCCGGCGCTGGAGGAGCTCGTCGGGCGCGTCGTGGCCGCGGCCGGCGATCGCTGGCGCGCCGGGCCGCGCGCCGTCATCAACGCCACGGGGGTCGTGCTCCACACTAACCTGGGCCGCGCCCCGTTGAGCCGCGCCGCCGGCGAGGCGGCCCTCGCCGCCGCCACGGGCTACAGCGCGCTCGAGTTCGACCTGCGGACGGGCAAGCGCGGCTCGCGTCACGACCACCTCGCCGGCCTCCTGCGCGAGGTGACGGGCGCCGAGGACGGGATTGCCGTCAACAACACGGCCGCCGCGCTGGTGCTCGCGCTGGCCGCCTTGTGCAGGCGCCGTGAGGTGGTCGTCTCGCGGGGGCAGGCGGTCGAGATCGGCGGCGGCTTCCGCATCCCCGACGTCATGCGCCAGGGCGGCGCGACGCTGGTCGAGGTGGGCACGACCAATCGGACGCGCCTATCCGACTACGCCGAGGCGCTGAGCGGCTGCACCGGCGCGATCCTGCGCGTGCACTCCAGTAACTTCCGCGTGATCGGCTTTACCGAGAGTGTCCCGGTCGAGCGCCTGGCGACGCTGGCCCGCGCGCGCGGTGTCCCCCTCATCGACGACGTGGGCAGCGGCGCGTTGCTCGACGTGCGGCGCTACGGGCTGGCCGCGGAGCCCCTGGCGCGGGACAGCGTCGCGGCCGGCGCCGACCTCGTGCTGTTCTCGGGCGACAAGCTGCTCGGCGGCCCCCAGGCCGGCCTCATCGTGGGCCGCGCCGAGACCGTCGCGCGCCTGCGCAAGCACCCGCTGATGCGCGCGCTGCGCCCGGATAAGGTGACTATCGCGGCCCTCGCGGCGACCTTACTGCACTATGTGCGCGGCGAGGCCGAGCAGGAGATCCCGGTGTGGCGCATGATCGCGGCGCGGCCGGACGAGCTTGAGGCGCGGGCGGGGGCCTGGCTGCGACGCCTGTCCCTGCCACGAGGCGTCGTCGCCGCGGTCGAAGGGGTCGACTCGACGATCGGCGGCGGCTCGCTGCCGGGCGAGACGCTGCCCAGTCGCGCCCTGACCCTACGCGCCGAGCGCCGGCCGGCGGCGTGGGCGACGGCCATGGCGTCCGCGTTGCGCGCGGGCGATCCCGCCGTCGTGGCGCGCGTGGACGCCAATCGCCTCGTGCTGGACCCGCGCACGGTGCTGCCCGACGAGGACGAACGACTCGTGGCCGCGCTGAATGTCGCATTGACCGGTGACCCTCTTGGTGCTAGATTGAGGGGCAAGTGGTCGGGCGTGGAGGACGCCGCGGGCACACCTGCGCCCGTACGTCCGTGGGAGAACACTGTTGAGCAATAGTCCTGTCGAGTCTAACCAGTTGGCCCCGATCGAACCCGACCAATTTGCTCCGGCCGGGCAGATGGCGGTAGCGCCCGTCGCCGGGCCGTCCACCGCCGTCGGCAAGCCCCACAAGGCGACGACGCGCAAGTCCCTGGTGCAAGAGCTGCTGGAAACGGTGCTGCTCACGGTCCTCCTGTTCGGCGTCGCCAAATTCAGCGTGCAAAACTTTCAGGTCGACGGCGTGAGCATGGTCCCGACGCTGCAGAACAACGAGATGATCCTCGTCGACAAAGTTAGTTACCACTTCAGCAACGGCCTGCCCTCGCGCGGCGACATCGTTGTTTTCCACGCGCCGCCCAAAACGAATCAGGTGGGACGCGATTTCATCAAGCGTGTGATCGGGCTGCCGGGCGACGTCATTTCCGTCAAGCTCGTGGCCGCCGACGGCGGTAAGAACCACGTGTTCGTCAACGGCAGGATGCTCAGCGAGACTTACATCAGGGAGGCGCCGTTCGACACGTATCCCGAGCAGTGTATCGGCCACTTCAAGACCTGCATCGGTGACCGCGTGCCCGCCAACAGCGTCTTCGTGATGGGCGACAATCGCAACTCCAGCTTCGACTCACGCATGTGGGGCTACGTGCCCAAGGGCAACATCATCGGGCGCGCCCTCATTTCCTACTGGCCGTACGACCACATCGCGCTGATCCGCGGCCAGTTCGTGTATGCCAAGTAGCCAGTAGCCGATACCTATTTGACACCTTCCAGAGGGTGTCCTAGAATGGGAACAGCGTCGGCGCTACCGCCAGGCGCTACGCCTATCGGCCGGCCTGATGCGCGCCATGCGGCGGTTTCGCGTTTCGCCCCCGGGGAAGTGTCGGAATTGGCAGACGGGCATGACTTAGGATCATGTGCAGCAATGCGTGCGGGTTCGAGTCCCGCCTTCCCCACCCGAGCATTCGCCGGGCCTCCGAGTCAGCCCTCGACGGCCCACTATCCCCCGCCGATCACACCCGTTGGAAGGAACAGCAGCTATCTTGAACGTCACGGTCGCCACCCTGCTGCAGAGCCAGGTCTCCCTGGACATAGAGGTCGATTCCGCCGCCATCGGCAGCGCGATCGACCGCGCTTACCGGCGCCTCTCCGAGCGCGTCAACGTGCCGGGCTTCCGCAAGGGCAAGGCCCCGCGCGCGGTGCTCGAGGCCGCCGTCGGCCGCTCCGCCGTGCTCGAGGAGGCGGCCGACATCGCGGTCAACGACGCCTACCGCCAGGCCCTCGAGCAAACCGGGCTCGAGCCCATCTCACAGCCCGAGATCGACCTGCAGGGGACCGGACTCGACCCCTCGCAGCCCCTCTTCTTCACGGCGAAGTTCTACGTGCAACCCGCGGTGGAGCTCGGCGACTACGGGGCCATCCGCATCGAGCCGCCCAAGACCACGGTGACGGACGAGGATGTCGACGCCATGCTTACGCGCCTGGCCGAGTCGCAGACGCCCTGGGAGCCCGTCGAGGACCGTCCGGCCGAGGCCGGCGACCTCGCCATCCTCAACCTCAAGGGCATGGTCGACGAGGAGACGCTGATCGACCAGCAGGAGCAGGAGCAGTTCCTCAACCCCGAGGGCACGCCCGACCCGACGCTGCCCGACCTGACGCCCCATATCCTGGGCATGGCGGTCGGCGAACACAAAGACTTCGACCTGCCGCTCCCCGAGGGCTTCGAGCCCGCGCAGTACGCGGGCAAGACGATGCGCTGCCACGCCGAGTTGGCGCGCCTCGAGCGCAAGGCCGCCACGATCCTGGACGACGCCTTCGCCCAGTCCGTCGGCAATGGCGAGTACGACTCGATCGAGGCGTTGCGCACGGCTGGCCGCGCGTCGATGGAGTCGCAGCAGCGCCTCGCGGACGCCGAGACTTTCGTGGAGGAGGTGACGCGGCGGGCGGTCGACGAGGCGGGGGTGGAACTCCCACCACCGCTAGTGGAAGAGGAGATCCATCGCACGCTCGACAACTTCAAGGCCGAGATCGAGGGCCGGCAGAGCCTGACTTTGGACCTGTATCTGCGCATGGCCGGTAAGACGATGGAGGACCTGCACGAGGAGGTGCGCGGGCCGTCCGAGCAGCGCGTCAAGAGCAACCTGGTGCTCGAGGCCATCGCCGCCAGGGAAGGGATCGAGGCCCCGCGCGCGCAGGTCGACGCCGAGGTACGTGAGCTCGCGACGCACCCGACCGTCAAGGAGCGCGACCGCGGCCGCGTACTGACCTCGCCCGTCGTGCGCGGACGCATCGAGGAGCGGCTCAAGCGACGCCTGGCCCTGCAGCGCCTGCTAGAGATCGCTAACCCGACGGTCGAATCGGCCGATACTAGTGAGAGTGACGAGTCTACGCAGCAACAGCAACAGGTCCTCCAGCAAGCGGCGGAGAGCCATGCCGATGCTCTAGAGAGTCCGACCGTTCAGCCCACGGACACAGAGGAGGAGATCTAGATATGAGCCTGATTCCCATGGTGGTGGAAACCACCAACCGCGGCGAGCGCGCCTACGACATTTACTCGCGCCTGCTCAAGGAGCGCATCATCTTCATCACGACGCCGGTCGAGGACACCATGGCCAGCCTCGTGGTGGCGCAACTGCTGTTCCTCGCCAGCGAGGACGACGAGCGCGACATCCAGCTCTACATCAACAGCCCCGGCGGCTCCGTCACGGCCGGGCTGGCCATCTACGACACGATGCAGCACGTCAAGCCCGACGTGCAGACCATCTGCATGGGCTTCTGCGCCAGCATGGCTTCCGTGCTGCTCTCGGCCGGCGCGCAGGGCAAGCGCTACGCCCTGCCCAACTCGGAGATCATGATCCACCAGGGCTCGGCCGGCTTCCAGGGCGCCACGCCAGACATCGAGATCCAGTCGCGCTGGATCTTGCGCACGGTGCGGCGGCTCAACAGCATCCTGGCCAAGCACTGCAACCAGCCGTACGAGAAGGTCGAGAAAGACACGCAGCGCGACTACTTCATGACGGCCGAAGAGGGCCGTGAGTACGGTATCATCGATCATGTATTGACGGCCGAAGACGTGCCGGCATTGGCGTAGGCTTAAGGAGCCCTCTCGATGGCAAACAATAAGGGCGGTACGCCCCGCGTACAATATAGGTGCTCTTTCTGCGGCAAGAGCCAGGAGCAAGTCCACCGCCTCATCGCGGGACCCGGCGGCGTCTACATCTGCGACGAGTGCATCGACCTGTGTCGCGAAATCATCGAGGAAGAGCAAGCCAGCGCGCCGAAGCAGAAGCTGCCGATCACCAAGATCCCCCCGCCCAAGCGCATCTTCGAGCAGCTCAACCAGTGGGTCATCGGGCAGGAGCGCGCCAAGAAGGTTCTCTCGGTCGCGGTCTACAACCACTACAAGCGCGTCGCCGCCGGCATGCAGATCGACGACGTGGAGCTCGGCAAGAGCAACATCCTGCTCGTGGGGCCCACCGGCTGCGGTAAGACCCTGCTGGCGCAGACGCTCGCGCGCATCCTCGACGTGCCCTTCTGCATCGCCGACGCCACGGCGCTCACCGAGGCCGGCTACGTGGGCGAGGACGTGGAGAACATCCTCTTGCGCCTGATCCAGGCGGCCGATTTCGACGTGGCGCGCGCCGAGAAGGGCATCGTCTACATCGACGAGATCGACAAGATTTCGCGCAAGAGCGACAACCCGTCGATTACGCGCGACGTGTCGGGCGAGGGCGTGCAGCAGGCGCTCCTCAAGATCATCGAGGGCACCGTGGCCAACGTGCCGCCGCAGGGCGGGCGCAAGCACCCGCACCAGGACTTCATCCAGATCAACACGGCCAACATCCTGTTCATCTGTGGCGGGGCCTTCGAGGGTCTGGCCGACATCATCGAGAAGCGCACCGGCGGGCGCAAGGCCTTCGGCTACTACGTGGCGCAGGACGGTGAAACAACGGCGACGCCGAAGAACGTCATCCCCGAGGATCTGCTGCAGTACGGGCTCATCCCCGAGTTCGTGGGACGCCTCCCCGTGACGGTGACGCTCGACCCGCTCGACGAGGACACCCTCATCAAGATCCTGACCGAGCCCAAGAACGCCATCGTCAAGCAGTACCGCAAGTTCTTCGAATTGGACAAGGTCGACCTCGTCTTCACGCAGGAGGCGCTGCAGGAGACGGCGCGGCAGGCCCTCAAGCACAAGACGGGCGCGCGCGGCCTGCGCACCATCGTGGAAGAGGTGCTGACCGACATCATGTACGAGATCCCCTCGCGCAACGACATCCGCTCGGTGCGCGTCACCGACAAGGTCATCCTCAAGGAGGAGCCGCCGGCGCTCGAGCCGTCGCGCCTCATCCCCCGCGCCGAGGAGGACATCATCGCGCGCGATGAGTCGGCCTAGCCACCGGCGTTGCTCTGTTTGAACGTGTGAGGGACGCGGAGTTGTGCTCCGCGTCCCTCGCGTTTTATATCCGGGTCCCCGACCGTACCGCGCTGGCGCATTTGATGTAGGGTGGCGGATGTAGGGTGGCGATAGCTGCAACGCGCCGACCGAGGATGATGACAGACCCTGCGCCCAACCCGTTGACGGCGTCTCGCCACCTGTGCTACGATGCGTATAGAACAAAAGTTCTATATGGTGGGATATGCGGGACGGGAGGTCGCGAGATGAATACGACGGTGGGCAAGCGCGTCAATCCGCTCAGCCGGCGGCCGCGCCAGCAGCGGCTCGTCGTGGCCGTGCGCGGCGCGGCCGGTACGGGCAAGAGCTACTTCGCGGCCAGCATGGCCGACGCGGGGCTCGGCCGCCTCTGCTATTTCGACACGGAGCGCAAGGCGCGCCTGCTGCCGGGCAGCGACGGCAGCAAGTACGACGCGCTCGAGGTGCAGCACCCCGACGAACTGCCTGAGTTCATCGACTGGGCGCTGGAATCGCCCGAGGGCCGGGAGCAGAACTACGGCTGCTACGCCCTCGATAGTTGGGCGATGTATTTCGGTCGTAAGCACCGCGAGACCGTGATGGCCGTGCGCGCGCGCAGCGGCGACCCGACGGCTCAGCCGGGGGCCGACGAGTTGGCCTCCGACCAGATCGTCTACCAGGAAGTGCTGCGCCGCCTCTGCGTCGATTCCGGCGCCTGTGTGGTCATCGTGGACCAGATCGGCGCGCGGGGCAAGGCCGAGCGCGAGGAGAACGAGATGGGTCGCGTGCTGCCCATGACGGTGAGCGGCCTGGAGTACTTCGTCGACGTGCTGCTGGAGGTGGAGTTGCGCATGGCTGGCCTCGACACGCGGCGCGTCTTCCGCGTCGTCAAGTCGAACAGCCCGGCCTTCCCCATCGGCCTGGAAATCGTCGACCCCGTCTTCGCCGACCTGCTGGGCCGCCTGCAGGGCGACGCGCCGGCCCCCGCGCGGCCGGCCCCGGCCGAGGATACCCCCGAGTGGCTGGAGGACGTGCCGTTCATGGTGGTCCGCCCGTCCGTCCTCACGCTGGACGAGCTCATCGCCAAGGCGCAGGAGGCCGGCTTCTCGCGCGCCAACCTCGTCACGGCTGCCGCGCATTACTGCGGCGGGAAGACCGACCTCGAACGCCTCTCCGCCGACGATGTCGCCGAACTCGACCGGCGTCTCTCCGCGCGCATCGACGCCGCGCGGACGGCGCCGCTGGCCGGCGAGGGTGACGAGGGCGGCGAGGGCGACCCCGCGGAAGCCGCGGGCGCGACGCGCGTTCGTAAGGCGCGCTAGGGCGGCGGAGTTGGGGCGCGCCCCCGGGGCTCCCCCGGGAGGCGCCTCCCCCCCAGACCCCCGCCACTCACGACGCGTGCGGGCGAACAGGTGCGGCCGCCCGATGATGCACAGACCTTGTAATTGCCCTTGACAAAGGCGCTAAAGGCCGGTATATTTCAGATATCAACCTTAGTTTGAAAGGAGGTGATGCCAATATGGGTAGTCATAGTTGCGGTAGCGTCATGAGCCTGGTTGGCGGATACATTATGAGTGAGGTTACTCATTCCTAATAGGGCTGCCTTCGGGCGCACCTATCATACACGGTAGGCTTGACCTATCGCAGCTTGGGGCGGAAAGCATGCTTCCCGCCCCTTTCTCTTTGTGTTCAAGTACAAGTACATGATAGTCTCCTCTTCCCCTTCGCCTTCTCCCCCGCTAGACTGGCGGCGTATCGCCGACGCCCGCGCGAACGCGCGCCTAGGTCACACTGTGGTGTACTACCCATCCATCGGCTCGACGAACATTGCAGCCCGCGCCCTCGCGCGTATGGGCGCCCGCGATGGGACAGTCGTGCTGGCCGACGAGCAGACGCAGGGGCGCGGCCGCCAGGGCCGGCGCTGGATCGCCCCGCCCCGTGCGGGCCTCGCCGCCTCGGCGTTGCTCCGTCTCACCGCCGATTTTCCCTTGCCCGCCCTCGTCATGGCCTCAGCCCTTGCCGCCAGCGACACCGTGCGCGCCGTCGTCGGACCGTCGCGCTGCACCCTCAAGTGGCCGAACGACGTGCTCGTCGACGAGGCTAAAGTGGGAGGTATCCTGCTCGAGCTCGACCAGGTCGGATCGTCGTGGGCGGTGGTGATCGGCATCGGCATCAACGTCAACGCCGCGCCGGATCTTCCCAATGTCTGCTCGCTGGCCGGTGCGACAGGTCGCCACATAGCGCGGGAGCCGCTGCTGCTCGATCTGCTGGAGGCGCTGGAGGCATACGTGGACCTCGCAGCGCGTGAGCCCGCGGCGGTGCTGCGTTTGTGGCGTGAGCGGTTGTCCACGATCGGGCGAGAGATTTCAGTGCGCGCGCCCGACAGCGTCTTCGAGGGGGTGGCTGCCGACGTCGACGCCGACGGCGCCCTGCTCGTGCGCTTACCTGATGGCACGCTCCGGCCCGTCCACGCGGGGGACGTGAGCCTGGGTAGCGGGTAGCGGGTAGCTGATACTGATCCTCCGGCAGACCGGCCCTTGTGAACTACGGCGCGCTGTCGGTGTCGCGGGCGTTCGCCGCCGCGATCAGGCGCGCCAGGTCTCCCTCGCTCAACGCGCCGAACATGACCAGCTTGGCGATGGGCATGTCCGCCACGAACCCGTTGATCGAGTCGACGCTCCCGGACCCCTCGGCCGGCGGCGCAGCCTCGGCGCCGAAGAACTGTCGCTGCAGGGCGCCGATCACCGGCCGCAGGCTGTCGCGGGTGGCCGGGCGGGCCAGCCAGTCCCGCAGTGGGCTCAATCGCCCCAGCGGCGCCGGCCGGGCAGGGGTCCTGGTCAGCGTCACGCTCTCCCGCGCGCGGATGTCGCGCGAGGACGCGCCGACGAGGATGTCGAAGACCGAGCTCGTGGGCGCCCACGCGCCGGCCCGTGGGTCGTAGACGGCAAAGTCGCGCTCGTCCAGCGCGAAGCGCACCTCTGTCTCCTCTCCCGATTCCAGAGCAACCTTGGCGAACGCCTTGAGTTCCTTGTCCGGGCGTTGCAGACGCGGACGCCGCTCGCGCACGTAGAGTTGGACCACCTCTCGCCCGGCGCGCCCCCCCGTGTTGCGCACCGTGAGCGACACCGCGACCGTACGCCCCGCGCCGTCCCGCCCCGGCGCCGCCGGCTGCTCTACCGTCAGGTCGCTGTAGGAGAATGTGGTGTACGACAGGCCGTGGCCGAAGGGGAAGAGCGGGGCGATCCGCCGCGCGTCGTACCAGCGGTAGCCCGTGAAGAGGCCCTCGGCGAAGGGGACGCGGCCGGTCCCGTCGTCGGGGAAGCTCAGGTAGGCGGGCGTGTCCTCCAGCCGGGCGGGGAAGGTCTCCGCCAGCTTGCCGGAAGGGTTGACCCGCCCGAGCAGGACGTCGGCGATGGCCCCGCCCCCCGCCTGCCCGCCGAGCCAGCCCTCGACGAGGGCAGGCGACCGCTCGGCCCACGGCAGCGTCACCGCGCTCCCGTTGAGCAGGACCACCACCGCGCGCGGCTGCGCCTCCAGCACGGCCTCGACCAGCGCGGTGTGCCCCGGTGGCAGGTCGAGGCGCGCGCGGTCGGCCCCCTCCTCCTCGTAGGATCCTGGCAGCCCGACCACCACCACGGCCGTCCGCGCGCGCTGCGCCGCCTCCCGCGCCTCGTCGAGCAGCGCCGGGTCGGCCACGCCGTCCTCCCCGTAGCCCGCCGCATAGGTCACCCGCCCGGTCGGGCCGATTAGGGCGACCAGTTCGTCGTGAAGGGTTTCCGCCGGCCGCGTGGGCACGACCTGCGAACTGCCCGCGCCCTGGTAGCGCGGCTCCCGCGCGAAGAGGCCGATCACGGCCACCTCGGAGAGCGCGTCGCCTTCCAGCGGCAGCAGGGCGCCCTCATTCTTGAGCAGCACCACACTCTCGCCCGCGGCGCGCCGCGCCAGGCGGTGGTGGGCGTCGAGATCAGCCGGGGCGCCCTGCCGGCGCGCGGCGCCGGCTTTGGAGATGAATACCAGCAGGGCGCACACGATCTCGTCCAGGCGTTCCTCGGCGAGGTGGCCCTCGCGCACCGCGGCGACGACCGCGTCCGCCGTCGGCGCGGAGGGCATCTGGAGGTGCAGTCCCGCCGCGACCCCGGCCGCGCGGTCGTTGACGGCGAACCAGTCGGATATGACGACGCCGCTGTAGCCCCACTCCCCCGCGACGATGTCGCGCAGGAGGCGCGGATGCTCGGCGCAGTAGGTTCCGTTGAGCCGGTTGTAGGCCGCCATGAGCGACCATGGAGCGGCTTTGGCGATGGCGATCT
>JAABUP010005797.1_pt1 | contig 18361 bp, 20 predicted proteins | sample 5559201 | NCBI WGS metagenome assembly JAABUP01 (sample SAMN10711887, study PRJNA513373) | rock metagenome | isolation source: Antarctica rocks | place: Antarctica
TCATTTTCTATATATACTTGTACATGGTGTAAACGAATAAAGCAACTTTCTACAGACCAATTCACAATTTTAAGCCGCTCAAGTCTCTTTCCCCTCTGGGCTTTTTTCCTGTTTTTGAACCTGTTTTTGAGCCTTGAACACTCTCACAGATAAGGTCGGGAACGCTGCCGCACCGCACCGCACCGTACCTGAAGATGGCATGGTACAGGTACAGGTACCGGTATGAAGGTGGGTGTGCCGTTTTCGGCGTCGAACACAAGGGAGATGTTGCTGAGCTTTGCATTGCAGCAAGACAAAGGCCCCTTACTGATCACTGAACTGCTTGAGTGCAGAAGCTAAGGTGATTTGTGTGATGTGACAAGATGAGATAAAGAAGAGAAGAAATGAGAAGGGATTGAATGAGAGCTTGAAGTTTAAAGTTATGTGTGAATTACACTATGGGGTGGAGTTGGTGTGCAGTGGCATATTGAAAGCAAAACACAATCTGAACAAAGAGACAAGGGTTCAGTGAAGCATCTGCGGAGCAGAGGTGGAGTTTCCTTCACTTTGGTCAAGTTTGAAATATTCTCAAGATTGGCTCAAGAGCTTTGAGTGACGCGTGAGAAGGGATTGCCTGTTTTACAGAATCAGGGACCCGCTTTTCAGATCATTCAGCCCATGAAAGCGACCCTGTAAAGAGGTTAAAGAAAAGCAGAGCAAGCTCATCAAAGAGGAATGTGATTAACACAAGGGATGATCCTCAAGAACTCATACAAGGGAGCTTTTTGAATGGCAACAACGACAAAGCTGTCAAAATTGAGCTCATATACCTTCTCATAGCTCTTTCACAGTGAGTCATGTTTCATCAGCACATAATTGTGTGCTCTGACACCGAATTCAGCGGCTTTGACATGCAACCTCATCACCATCAAGGAGGTTTTCAGAATCAGATAGGGATGGGAAGGTGAAAATGCTACAACAAACCCAGCATCCCAATTTTACGGCTTTTCTGAAATCTTTCGATTTCAAAGGGTCTTTATATGTCATATTTGACTATGTTTCAGTCTCACTTGCTCAGGTTGTTGTATCTTCTGCCTATTCTACTGAGCGTCAACTTGCAGCTATACTTGCACAGGTTAGCTATGTCATTGTTATGATTTAGAGAACAGAAGTGAATGGAATTTAGATCAACAAACACCATTGTAGAATGTGAGTGCAAAAGGAATAAATGGTTGTAATTCAGCCACTTTATTGTTTGAGTGGCCTGCAAGAGCCATTCAAGGCCAATTCAGTGAGAGAAGGGTTATATGTACTCAAGGGCTGGCAGACCATCCACTGCAATTGTCATGGCTCACAAATCCCACTTGTCTCCGTCTACACTTCAGTGATCACAGATCGCTGATCTCCAAGCTCGCTGAATATTAGAAGACAAGCCCCAGCTTAGCTTTCAGCTCGCTGAAGCCTCACACCTGATTGACATCCTATGCAGCTTGATTCCCACTGCACCTCTCATAGACATTCACATTGTGTTGAACACGTCAGCTGCAGCGGCCTGGTCTTTGAGCTGAGACTGTCATGATGCATCAGCTGTACTGCATCTTTTGTGATGCTCAGCAAAGAACAAGATTCTCATCTTGACACTCAGTTGTGCAGCTCTCAGTGCCTTCTTTTCAAACTCTTGCCTCTCTTGTCGTTCAATCATCTGCTATCACTCTTGTAACCTTATGCCTGAATCAAAGCTTCACAGCAACCGTCAGCTGAATCGTCATACACGTTCACCTGACAGAACGCCTTGCAGAATACCAGACAAGGCCCTCGCGGCGCGGAACTTCGCTCTTTTGAGGCCGGTGGTTGCTGATTCACTGATCGTGCAAGATAGGCCACAAGACATGTGTGAGGCTGTCTTCACATGCAACAAGATCATGTGCATCTGTGTTGTGTGAATTTGAACACCATGACACATGCAGAAGGACCAGTTTATTGGCCACATCAAGCTGAATCTCAAAGGGATATTTGGTGCACCTTTGCAGTGTGGGCCTTGAATGCTATCACATTCAATATGACCAGGGCTGCTGCCTTGCATTGAGGATGTGAACACAGAACCTGATCCTGAGATGAGTATTTTGTCAAGTGCTTCTTCACCTCATTCATCATCTTGTTGGCTTTGGTGTACTCAAAAACTCACTGCTCATATGGCTTGCATTTGTTCTCAAGGCAGAAGATGCATTGTTTGAGCTTGCACACCAGGGGAAATTCATCTTTTCTGTTCTTGATGAAGTTCTCTGAAGATGTGTCTGAATACTTTTGTTTGATGTGAGACTGAGTTTGACGACGGCGGCGGCAGCTTTCTTGTCGACAGCAGAGTGTGACCCTGGCTTCGATTGCTCTGATTTGCCGGGTGAGCTTTTGCTGCTCTGTCAGGCCATTGGTGAGTGAACATGTCAAATCAATCACTGCAGCTCACTCAGAAAGATGATATTTGATTGGCTTTGCACAGTGTACATCTTGCAAGAATGTCTGAGTGACTTCAGTGACAGAAAATTGAGAGTCAAAGGCAACAGTATCAGCTTTTCTGAAGTGTCATTTTCGAGCTTTCTTGATCATGTCAATACACAATCTATTCTTGAAAGAATTTAAACAGGCTTGAACTTTTTTCTTCTTCTCAAAGAGGGGCGTCCCTTTTGCAGTACTGATGGGTTGGTATCTCACTGCATGAATCTTTGCAGTGAGAGCTTTGTTCTTTTGACAGAGCTGAATTACTTGAGAATGTTGACTCAGCTTAATCTGCTGCTCAGATGACAGCTCAGTTGATGCACTTGCATCGGCCGTCAGGCTGGTCAGTCAAGTCATCTTTTGAATGACATTGTTGAATGGGCGCCCTAAATAGCAGGCCTTGGTATCAAATCAGACCTCTTCATCTATGTAATACTGAACAGTGTTGCTGTTGGGCTTATGGTCAAATATTTGATCTCGGACTGAAGCCGGAGCTTTGTCTAATGACAGTGGATGAATTCAGTGACTGTATAATCTTCACAAGAAAACAAATTCAAAGTCAAGAACAAAAGAGTAGACTTACTGTTCACAACATTCAGAAGGCCATGTCAGAGCTTGTACTGAGTGAAAGAATGTTGAAAGCCCGCCGTCAGTTCAAGTCATTGAAGATAGTGAATCCACGTGCTGGCACACAGAGGCTCAGTTGATGATGTCTCAGACTCAGCTGTGCTGTGCAAAGGTTCACGAAAGACTGGGCAATTCAAGATGCCACACTTTCATTTCAGTGTCAGGCTTTTCTTACCTGATGGCATCTTCACTCAAAATATGTTCTTGACGTCGTTTGTCAACTTAGCTTCAAAGGCGTCATCATGCAGCGCAAGAGAGATGAGATGATCAAGGAGGGAAAATATCGGATCATCATCTTTCCCATCAACAACCAATGTTTTTCTAGATGCACACAGATTAGTAGCACAATATGATTCAGCAGCAAGCCAGCGTTGCTTACATTCTTGAGTTATTATCTTCACCTTTGATATGATGAAGTGTGACCTTCATGAAAACCATGTTAGGTTTCCTCGGTGTCTCATTGAGAACAATGATGATGGTGAAATGTCGGTACAGAAATGCTCAAGTCTTCTCAGGCCCAGCACCACAGTTGTCATCAGTGTTGCTGTCATTGTTGTTGATAGGATACACCAAGCTGAAATCGCTGTCGCTATCATTCTCACAAGCAGTGCTGGGATTGCTGTTACTGTCACCATCATAAGCTGTGCTGAAATCACTGTTGAACTTGCAATCAGAATTGATAATCATCACAATATCACCAATGCACTTGTGCTGCATATCTCTGCCTGCATTCATATCAATGTTACTCAACTCATATCTCATATTACTCTGACCATCATCTGCCAGCTTGCCCAACTCCTTCTCAAGTTTGACTCAGGTATCAAACAATGAGCATGGTTGACAACCAAAAAAGACAGCTGCAAGAAGCCCTGTGGCCACCTGAACCCGCTGACGCTCATCATTGTATGTTTGATCATCAAGGACCCAGTGTGTGTAAAGAAGGTGGTAGAGATTGTCAAGGTCAATGACAGGCTTCTTTTTGAGCACAGTGCGAAGATGATACTCATCAATGAGTGAGTTGAGATACTGTGCATAGTCAAAACATCAGTGGAGAACTTTTCAGAATCCAAATAATCAACACAGCTTACATTGTGTATATCTCTCCTTTCACTCTGATTGAAGTCTCAATCAGCTTTGTCAAGGATGTGCATGTGTAGAACCCACCAGTAGTTCTTGAGACTGAAGGCCGTCTTGATTCTGTTGTAGCAATTCAACATTCATTTTCAGAAGACCTTGAAATCCGGCACTTGTGCATCCTTGAAGAAGGTTTCAGAGTCATAGCTGCACTTGCTGCAGTACCTACTTGACGGTGTAGGCCGTGATGAAAGATGTCTTACCTCTTCCATTTTCTCAATATTGATATCAGGCTCTTCTTTGTGTTGTCTGCAACCTTTGGTCTGGTTTGGCCTTGTACTGCAAGCTCTTGGCGCTGCTGAAGGTAATAGCTTGGCAGTAGCTTGTCAGTTTTGCGGTGTTCATCAACCATTCTGTCATTATATATGACAGGTGAATGAGGACTCAAGAGAAGAGAATATAGGTCAAGAGGACCTTGAGAAGCAAGTTCAACCAGGTGGTCAGAGAAGAGGATGTCAGTAATGTAAATTGATAGAGGTGAAGTCCAGCTTCATTGACAAAGAGAGTGAAAGATTGAGTTGAGAGCAAAGAAGTGGGCTTCATGCTGTATTAATGTTCACTGCCTCACTGTGACTCAGGTGTGATGAAATGAGTGAGAAAGGAGAAAGAGTTCAAAACTGAAGTCTCAAAGGTCACAACATGAGGAATGATTCTTAGCTCAACAAGGGTCCTTGTACTGTATAGCCGCCTTCTTTATTCTGAGGTGGTTGGCACATGGTTCATTCGGTTCAGACAGGTTTTCCCTCGGTGTCTGAACAGCTTAAAGCAGCTTTTAACCTATCTCCTTTTGGCTGCACTAACACCAGAAAATAGATTCTGAGTGTAAACTAAATTCCTGGCAAAACGGAAAAAGCTCGGTTGGCTGCCACCAGACAGGAACTCAAAGCATTCACTGAGTGTGTCCGTTGTCTTTGCAGCACGCTTCTCGTGAAATCTGAGAACTATGATTGTGGAAGAGATTCTTATCCAGTGTGATGTTTCCTCTCTAGTCCGCCGGACATGACAAATTTCTGTGAGCTTCTGTGCATGTCTATCTATCTTCTATGCATGAAGCCCTGCAAGATCACAGTATCGATAACTGTGTTTGATGGTTATTCCTCCATCTCAATGTCCCACTGTCGCACTCATGCTTGAATTTCTCGGTATTTCATGCACGGCACATACGTTGTCATTCTGAACTAGCCGTTCGTCCAGTTTCTGACTGGCCTAGCCTGATCTGATATACTCTTGCAGCTCAGGCCAAGGGCAGTCGTCGCTCTTCAGGCCAGTCAGACGGATCAGAAATACGAGTGCTTCCCAGCACTTAGTAGTGGACCACTAAACTCAGGATGCCCCCGGCTGTAGATCTCGAAAGGACGCAGCGGCTCATGATACACCGGGGTGATTTCTCGAGAGATCTCACAGCTTTCCATCTTCATCCGCTATTAACGAAAGAGATCTCTCTAAAGTCCCTCCACCCTGTATCCAAAGCCGGATGCTCTGTACTGTCTAGGATTTCCTGAGAGATCCTGCGAACAAACACCCGCCAGCCGCCAATATGCCCGTGTTATCTCATACCAAGCAAGCAGCACCTCAACATGTCAGTAACCAAGAGTGGCCAGTATCAACTCCCACAGGCTGCCTGGGTACACCCGGAAATATCGCCCGCACCAAATCAGTCCTCCTTGAACACCCCCTGAACGATCGAGATTCGGTGCGCGGTTTAGGGGTTTCTCGACCTTCAATTCTAGACGAAAGGAATCAGTATTCTCTAGAACGCAGTAACAGTTCAACTTCGAACGCCGATTATAGCACTGTTGAGTCCGCTGGCACGAGTGGGAACACCGCAGTAGCGGCAATTGACCCTGACCTCGTCTGGGTGTATTTCGCGGCTGGCATTCTCGTCCTCTTTTCGATTGGCTGGTGTTTACTGAAAGCGGAGGAGATCAGTCGCCGTAATAGGAGCGAGGTTGATCCTAACAGAACTGAGAACGGCGAACAGACCAGCAACACAGTCGGGGAGGGTAGCCCTGCAGCGTCCTTTTTGAGTAGAGAACAGAGTCAAGAACCGCTTCCGAAGTACCAGCGGGAGGATCCTACGAAGGCTCAGACGCAGCCGGAAATCTATGAAATGGGCAGGCTATGAATCCAGAGAACGTACTGATGGCTTGAGATGTCCTTAGGATTGTTACAGACAGTTTAATCATTTTTCATCTACATACGTAGTCCTTTGTGTCATGAATCTATTTGTCACTGTCACTTCAGCTAGCGTCGCCCAACCACCCTCATGTCTTCAGATAGAAAGTATTGCGCTCCGATAACTTTGTATGAGTTTCATTGAGAGCTTGGGTACCACTTAGAACCAGTCATGTTCATAATGCGCTACATCAAAGCGGCGCGGATCCGTTTGCCTCTGCGCGACTACCTCAAAAGAACTAAACCTATTTCAAAGACTACAGTGTCCAGTATCAGAGAAGCTCCAGACGGAGGACGATGGCAGTCTCGCCCATAAAGGGCTCTCGAGACTCTCTCACTTTGCAATCTGACACCATGCTCTTTTCCCGAAAGGTTTCATACGAAGAAGCCGACAGTACCAGACACCATGCCTACGCTCTCACGTCTTCGATCTGCAATTCCCCTGTCGAACTACGGAGGGCTTTCAGATAGGGAGGTCTCACCGCTACCAATCCAGTTACTTCAGCCTTCAGCTCCTGCAGGATGCAGGCTGTTTGCTTCGCACATCGCTTGCCCGCGCTCATGGACGGCGGGACCTTCGATGGATGCTTCGCAAGTCGCAACAGGTGATCTGATAGCGGGCAATAGCCGTTTCGAGGACAATGGCAAGACTCTCTCGGTACAAGGGTCAATTGTCGCACCTTCTTGCATGGTGGCTCTGGGAGGATCCACAAAGTGCACCCGATCAGCTCCTTTTTGGGAGGACTCCAATAATCCTAGACCTGACTTGCCCGTCCACCATCGCATACCCGAGGACAATTATAATGCGGATTCCCGCCCGATAGTTCAATATGGAGACACTCCGACAAAGATTGGACCACGATACATAGCCTTCAATGGTGTCTCTTACCTCTGGCTTGACGGAACCATCTCAACCAGCCCTTCGAATTCCGCAGCGAACAGCACCGAGGACACTGAAGGCTCTCAAACTAGTGTTGAACAAATTTGCGTCTATACGGTGGTTGCTTTTGCCGCCTTCGTTGTGATCTGTATTTCGGCCTGCGCATTTTCCAGGTGTACAAGACCACACAGAGAGGCGCGGAAGAGAATGAGAGCAGTGAAAGAGGATATGCAGAGGAGACAGATGCATGACGTCGTTCGAGCTAATCACAGAGCTCGTGAAGTAAGACAAAGGGAGCGGCGAGCTCAGAGGGTCGCTGTGGAAGCGGTGACTATCGAAATGACGCCTCAAGCTGGCGACTTTGCTCGAGAGATTAGCCATGACTCTGCCGTCACAACTACTGAAGAGCTCGCACTGGGAGCGTCGGCTGAAGTATTTTTGACGCGGCCTGAGCCTGCGTTGCACCGAAGACTATCGATGACAGCCTCGTTGGACATAGCCGGTGCTCCCGCAACACCATTGCCGAAGTATGAGCGGGAGGATCCTTTGCAAAGGGAGGAAGCTACGGCTGATTTTTATCATATGGAGAGAAGTCCAAGCTACGTCGAAGGATCTAGCTCTTGGGAAACCATCGAATCGGCCCAGACCCAGAGCTATTTTGATGAAAGAATCGATTTGGGCTAATTTGTACATATGGCATTAATGAAAGAGACCCCATCTGTAGCTTCACATGAAACCTTTCAGATGGGTGAGAATGAACATGTAATTGATGCTGTGAGGAACCCCGGAATAGTCTCAGGCAGATAGTTACACAGGCTCTCGAATTACCTGCGCTAAGCGATTTGGGTACTGGTGACGCTAAGCCCCGTGAACAACAGACGCAGCACAGCAGAAATGACAGTCATAAAATCTCGCTCATAATTGTGGGCTCAGGCGTTCCACTTCTCACCGTTCTATCAGTCATCCTGTATCTGAACAGTCCTGAATTCCCATAATTCGGCTGGTGATCAGCTCACCCGAACATTGGGCCACCTTATCTACAACTCGGTCCCTTGCGTGCACAGCAAGCCGCAAAAGATGCGTCTGGACGTCAAGGTGACTTGGTCCTCCTAGAGAATACGCTATAAGACCCTCTTCAGAACAAGCATGGGTCGAGCTGACGTCAATAATCAATTGCAGAGGCAGCTGTTTGCGCGGTCAGAGAGGGTTAAGGGCATTGACTTTCACCCTACAGAGCCATGGGTATGCGAATCTCCACAGTCACCGAGGAGCTGCTGACCGCTTCTAGATCTTAACGACGTTGTACAGCGGTATGTAATATATCTGAGGGAACTGCGAGACCAGAAGTGGCCGTGCTTCGGACTGATCCCTGGCATGCGCAGGTCACGTCTACATATGGTCATATGAGACGCAGGTACTTCTTTTTCACGGGCAACAAGGTCAACCTCCATACTGACATGCTGTTAGGCGATCGTCAAGACCTTCGAGCTTACCGATGTCCCCGTTCGAGCCGGCCGCTTCATTGCGCGCAAGAATTGGATAGTATGCGGTTCGGATGACTTCCAATTACGAGTCTACAATTACAACACTTCTGAGAAGATCACATCCTTCGAAGCACATCCTGACTACATCCGTGCCATCGTGGTTCATCCTTCACAACCTTTCGTCCTCACTGCTTCCGATGACATGACAATAAAGCTATGGGACTGGGAGAGAGCATGGAAGTGCGTGCAAGTGTTTGAAGGACATAGCCATTACGTTATGGGGCTTGCGATCAATCCGAAAGATACGAATACATTTGCTTCAGCATGTCTGGATCGGACGGTGAAGATATGGAACTTGGGTTCAGGACACCCGAATTATACACTAGAGGCGCACGAAACCAAGGGTGTCAACCACGTTGACTACTATCCCCAAGCAGACAAGCCGTACCTTCTTACTACTTCTGATGACCGGACCGTAAAGATTTGGGATTATACAACCAAGTCCTTGATTGCAACTTTAGAAGGGCATACCAGCAATGTCTCGTTTGCTTGTTACCACCCGGAGCTTCCAGTCATCATTTCTGGCTCCGAAGATGGCACAGTCAAGATTTGGCATGCGAATACATACCGATTGGAGCAATCCTTATCATATGGGCTGGAGCGAGCGTGGTGTGTCAGCTATCAGAGAGGCCGGCAAGGGATAGCCATGGGCTTTGACGACGGTGCTGTGGTAGTAAAGATGGGTCGCGAAGAGCCAGCCGTGTCAATGGATGGTTCAGGGAAACTTATCTGGGCGAGACATAGCGAGGTGCTCTCCACGGTCATCAAGGGCGGCGACATGACGCTTAAGGACGGTGCACCACTCACACTTCCGACGAAAGAACTTGGGTCATGTGAGATCTACCCTCAGTCCCTCATACACTCTCGCAACGGTCGTTTTGTCTCAGTTTGTGGGGATGGCGAATATATCATCTACACTGCTCTAGCGTGGCGAAATAAGGCCTTTGGTTCAGCTCTTGATTTCGCGTGGGGTTCAAAAGATAACAGTAATGACTATGCTATCCGGGAGTCCTCAATGACTGTCCGGATATACCGTAACTTCAAAGAAAAGGGCGGTGGGATTGATGTGGGCTTTCAGGCTGAAGGGCTGAGTGGCGGTGTATTGCTGGGTGTCAAAGGTCAAGGTGGTATTGGGTTGTTCGACTGGGAGACTGGTGGCTTGGTGCGAAGAATAGAGGTGGACCCGAAGAACGTGGGTCTTGAACGTAGAGCAAGTCTAATATAGTTACATCTGACATCTTCATAGGTCTACTGGTCGGAGAGTGGTGAGCTTGTCACGCTGGCTTGTGAAGACACCTTCTACGTCCTGCGCTTCTCGCGAGAGAATTATATAAGTGGCCTGAATTCCGGGCAAGCGGATGAAGACGGTGTTGAGGCTGCTTTCGAGATCGTTACGGACATTAACGAAAGTGTTCGAACCGGAGAGTGGGTTGGTGACTGCTTTATCTATACCAACTCCACGAACCGACTCAACTATCTTGTTGGTGACCAAACGTACACGATCTCCCACTTTGATCAGCCGATGTATCTTCTTGGCTATCTTCCTCGGGATGGTCGGGTCTATATCGCTGACAAGGACGTCAATGTCGTCTCATACGCTCTCTCTCTTTCCGTCGTTGAGTATCAAACACTTGTGCTTCGAGGCGATATGGACTCCGCCAACGAATTACTCAAGGAGATTCCCGAGAACCAAAAGAATAAGATTGCTCGCTTTCTTGAGGGACAAGGCTACAAAGAGATGGCTCTTGATATTGCCACAGATCCGGAGCACAGGTTCGATCTTGCTCTTGGCTTGAACAACCTCGATATTGCTCTCAGTATAGCACAAGACGCGGATGTTGAACATAAATGGAAGACAGTCGGTGATGCTGCGTTGACTGCTTGGAATATCGTACTGGCAGAAGAGTGCTTCACCAACGCCAGAGACCTGGGCTCATTGCTACTCTTACATTCTTCCTCGGGTAACGCAGAAGGCCTTAGACGATTAGCGGAGCAAGCAGACCTTGCTGGTTCGAACAACATCGCTTTTTCTTGTCTTTGGCAACTCGCGGACGTGGACGCTTGTATTGATCTGCTTCTACGGACTAAGCGTACAGCGGAAGCCGTACTTTTTTCGCAGACCTACAAGCCTAGCAGAACACCGCAAGTAGCGATGAAATGGAGAGATACCTTAGAGAAAGATGGTAAAGGAAAGGTGGCTCGAATGATTGGGATGCCGCCCGGTGTGGAGGGTACGAATGACGAGGAACTATTCCCAGAATGGGATGAGTATCTGAGCATGGAGAAGAGGGGGCCACAGGATTCTTTGGTAGATGTTGGTATTGACGGGGAGGATTTAGCTGGCGGGCAGGTCCACGGAAATGGTGAGCTTGATGAGCAGAGGGCGGAGGTGGACGCAGCTGCTTGAAAGGATCCCGGAATTGCTCAAGCCGAGCCTTGAGCTATGCTCTGAGATAGCACAGTGTATGACTGTTAAGTATGATGTCATACGGCGTATAAAATTCTGGTTGACCAGCCTGCATCGTCGCGGAGCGTGCCCGTTACACCCTTACATAACCGACCGAGCTGATCCATGCAAAATGGAACTCGGGCCGTATGATAGGCGAGATTTCCTGCGAAGGGGTGCAGCTGAGACTCTTTATCTACTTTGCGGGCATTTGATGTTCTATACTGATCAAGAAAGTCTTATAGTGTCTTCGTGAAGGCAGGCACTCGCGGCTCTTGCAATACTACTGACTAGTGCCTCGCGGTGAATTGGCTTCAAACGCCCAATTATTCTGATCCTAGATCCTATCCACCACTTCCATCAGACGCTTAACTTCATTTCTCACTTCAATTTACAGTCAAGCTTCCTCTTAAATTCTTAGAAGCTGCAGTTGTTCAGTTCTTACGAAGAGACACCCTCACCATGTCCCACGCTCCTCAAGTGTCGGCCGCGGCCAGCAGAGCCGATTTCTCCCGCCCAGTCAACACTTCCATGCTGAAAGGTAAGAGTATTCTCGTCACTGGCGGGGCATCAGGCATGGGAGCGGAGTTTGTGAGGGCTTTCGCGGAAGCAGGGTAAGTTCGATCTGCTCTCCAATTAATCCAGTCGGTAGATTGAAGGTATGCTAATGTGAGATCATGGAGTAGAGCATATGTCACGGTTGCCGATATTCAAGCTGAGCAGGGGCAGAAGTATGCGGAGGAGCTGAAGGAGAAGAGATATCAGTAAGCTTTCCATGAGTCCAGGCCCTCGCCACGATCGACCACATCCTAACTATGCACTCTCATCCAATAGGGTCACATATGTCCACACCGATGTCACGGATTGGGCTTCCCAGATCAATGCCTTCAAGGTTGCCATCGGCCATTCTCCGTCTAAGGGCATCGACATTGTTGTTACCGCCGCCGGGCTGAGCGGCCATTACATGATTACTCCGAATGATGAGCCCCCATCTCTGGATAGGGACCCACCTGAACCTTCAGTCAAGACTATGGATGTAAACCTCGCGGGGGTTTTCTACACCACCAAGCTGGCTTTACATTACTTCCAGCTCAAGGGCCCTTCAGAGAGCACCGATCAAGGCAGGAAGAACATCATCCTGATCTCGTCACTGGCCGGATATGTAGAGTTGCCATACCTTGGTGACTATCAAGCCTCCAAATTCGGTGTTCGGGGACTTTTCAAGGCGCTTCGCAACAACTTGGGGCCGATGGGAATAAGGATGAACCTGGTCGCGCCATGGTTCGTCCAGACGCCCATGACGAAGGATATCGGGCCAATGGTAGAGGAGAGGGGAGTCGAGCTAGCAAAGATGGAGACCGCAGTGGACGCAGTTGTGAGATGCGCGACTGATGACAGTATTAGTGGTAAGTCATCGCTCTCGCATGTAGAGCGTAAGCTGATAGGAGCGTTCTTGTCGTGTAGGCCGTGCAATTGCGGTTGCACCTTCGGGTAATATTGACTTGAGAGATGATGCTGAGGGTTTGGATGCTGGAATTGAGATCGTTGAGTTTCTGAGCGGCGACGCGAAGAACTACCTGCCGGCCATGCATGACATCCGGCGGTCAAGCAACGCTTGACATATTGAGGACAACAAGTACTAGTCTTTGCCTCTCATCATGGCTCATCATCATGCAGTAACGAATGAATGAATGAATGAATCCAGATCAAGTTGTAGCTTCGTACTCGTACCTCAGCAGGGAAGTCCGCACGGGAGAAGTACTTCGTACCTACTCTTATCGGAACTGGGGTTGATCTGCCCCACCACAGCTAAGGTACGAGTAGACGTCAATATGGTCAGTCTTATTGGCAGATGCCGCCAGCGCACCACTGCCCAATTGTTTTACTCCCTCGAAACTCGGATCCAGTCTCCTACGCTGACCAGGGGATATTCGTCCTCATCATCCATCCGTTCATCCTACACACTGCCTTCCTTGACGCCATCTTCAATAATCACTACACCGTCGCTCGTTCAATAGTCATCATAACTCCACACCGCTCATCTCGAATAGCCATTCCAACGGGCTAAGAGATCATCTTACAACATCCATCATGCCTTCCACTGCAGCTACCAGTCCCGCCATCCACGAACCTCTTCCTCTCTATAGCCGCGACCCGGAAACAATCTCCATTCGCTCCAGCGCGCCCTCGTACACCTCCGAAGTACCTTCCTATCATTCCTCTCGGCCCTCGAACTTCCGAAGTATCACCTTCGCCGCCGACACTGTAGCACCACCCTCTCGCTTGCCCGCCAACCCTGGACTCCCCAGCTCTCGCTATGCACCAGGTTTCAGTAGGGGCAGGAGCACCGGGAGCGTGAGCAATGTGGAAAACCACAAGTTCGACATCTCCGAATGGTCCAGTGTCACCAGCGGCCATCAAGCACGCCATTATCAGAACGTCGCGCACCGCCGGGCAACGATGGCCAATGTTGAAGAGAAGAGGAACGCTCTCGCAATGGCTATGCAATCCTCTAAATCGCCGGCCGACCTCATCAAAGAAGCCAATGTCTCCGAGGATAGACGCGACTCTGGTTCAAGCGAGAAGAAAGAGGACCAGGATCCGCCGATAAACCCCCTCGAGGACCCGCACCTCGTGGGCCATGAAGCCGCCGCCAAAGCGAAAGCGCAGAGGTTGTATATGCGGCGGTGCGATGACGAGGAGGCGCTGCGGCACGAGAAGAAAACGTGGGATTTCATGCTGGCGCAGATGGCGGATTGGAAGGAAAGGGAGAAGAGTTGGGAAACATTTAGGAAGGAGGTCGGCAGGAGAAGATTGTTGGGGCGGAGGACGGGGTTGAGGGGCGGTGTAAGTTAGACAATTGAATGTTGCTTTGCCCCTATGGCCAGTCATGGGATATACGTTCTTCACTATCTACTTACGCTCCGATCGAGAAAGTAATGCGCTTCAGCTTCGCAAAACCTTTGCTTCTGGGACTATGCTCCAGCAAGATAATCAATTCACAGTTCGACACTCTAAGCAATTCGAAGACACTGAAACATATAAGTGGGATGAAAGGTGAAGGATAAGAGTGAAGATAACCGTAAAGGTTAGGCCTGCAAATACTTCGTGCAACATCGGTCGCTGCGGCTCTAAGATGTGGTGTTATTGCTTTAAGGCAATTTTCGGCAGCAGGTACGGAGTATTTGAGGCCTTATCTCTTGCTCCCTTTATAGCGACAAAGATACCTTACAAAACGGTGTTGAAGACCGCTGTTTCTGGCATCAATATTGCCGCCAGGCAGAGCTACGGAGTCCGGTCCTCAGTGTACAATCATCAATATATATGTATGATTATGTAAAACTAATGCCGGGAACTGTAATCTGATGGTGCTTGTGAGCAAATGGTTTCAATCGAAAAGTTAGACAGTGTGAACTTCATATCTAAAAGACTCAGTTTCATATGGAGGTCCTCATATTGATAGATTTTAGTGATTCTGGAAGTGCAGAGGGTACAAAGACAATGAGTGGGCAGAATGGTCTTACTGTAGCTGGGGCGGCCGAATCAATATTAGATGCGGGCAGAATGACTCCCTAAGAATAGAGTCAATAGACTGACACAAGTGCGACTGACGCAGGGCAAGCGGAGCCAACCACCACATGAGACAGACAGGTCTTGAAACTTGAGCATTGAATTAACCCATAAAGAATCACGTCGCCAATCAGGCAGTGATCCCAAGGTAGGATATTTTCAAAGACACCTCTACGATGCCCCGGTTGCTTCACCAACAGAGAATGCAGGAGCTGCGTCGCTTGCTGGGTCACAAATGCCAATTAGACGTCGCGGTGAATAAGAACAATGGACTTGACTCACCAGGATGCCTCCAGTAACATGTTGCTGGCGTCCTACTATGCGTCCTACTTCCTGAGATCTTCTTTGCTATTCACTTATGCTTCAGTTGAGGACCGCTCATCGAAGTATTCAGTACAAAGGCTGAATACTTCTTGAAAGGCTATTAATCTTTAGCTGGACTACTTTGACTTCCTGTATTCGTGAAGTGGAGGCGATTTCATCATGCGATTCATAGCGACCTTTCCTTTCCTTTGCGCTGTTGTAGCGCTCACCCTGTCCCTTCTCTGCGTCTTCGCTGGCTCGAAGCCCGGATATCTTGAAGATGCCGACATCCTGACAGTCAGTGTCCCTCCCTTTCCATACAACGTATGGACTACTGACAATCCCCCTAGCTCAACATCTCTATGCTCGGTCACGCCACAGTCAACACCTCCGCATCATCCTCTTCGTTGCTCAACTCCATTGAATCCTCCATCAAAGGTGACATCAACCACGCAATCACAGACTTCGCCAGGTCCCTTGGTATCCATGACTTCTATTCCGCGCACCTTCTCAACTATTGCGAAGGCTACTACACGCCCACCGCCGTCGCAAACTCCACCTCTCATCCCAACAAGAATGTTACCAAGTGCTCGAATCATACCGCGCTCTTCCACTTTGATCCCACGACCATTGTCCAGAACGAGCTGAAAACGGGCGTGAGTTTGCAGGACCTGCACTGGCCGTCAGCGATCCAGGATGGCATGAGGGCGCTGGAAGCCGCGAGTAAAGTCATGGTTGTACTGTATTATGTTGGGATTGCTGTCACTGGGTTGGCGGTTATAGGAAGTATCACCGGCATTATTGCTGGTGGGAATCTCAGTGCAATAGTGAATTTGATGCTTGCTATTGTACGTCGGCCCTTTCCATTTGCTAATCCAAGAAACCTTTAGCTGACCGAGTAGATTACCTTCCTCACACTAGGAACTGCTTCCGGTATTGTCACCGTCATGACCGTGAAGGCTACAAATCTCATAAACCAGCACGGGAACGACATTGGCATCGCAGCTTACAAAGGGAACAAGTTTTTGGCGATGACGTGGGCTGCCACGGCGGTGATGCTCCTTGCGGCGATTGCATGGATAGCTGAGTGTTGTGTCGGACGACAGAAGCGGACGACGTATATGAAAGAGGGGAGAGAAGGGAGGTTGTAAGAGCACTTGGCCATTAGAGAGTTGTAGATATTCGAAATATCCTTGAGCTGTGATGCACTGACTGGACAGGGTAAACGGCGTTTGGACATTCCATGTGGAGCGTGGAACCATTGTTTAGTATGTAGAATACCCGCTATTGAACAGTTCTGTTCCTCCACATTCGCAGTCATTCAGTGACGACTTGATTATATCAACGTCTGTGAGCTTTCGAGTCGGTCCGTACATGTACTTTGGCTCATGGCGCATTGTGGCTGAAAGAAGGGAGCTCGCGAAGAAGTCCGAATGGTGCTTCTTATTGCGGGGCAGCCCAAACCAAACCACTTCCTTCTTCTCTCGTCATCTCTTCTTCAGCGTCATCATCTGCAATATCTCAATACCCGTCATCCTATAACGCTCTGTTGATCTCACATCTCATTATATAAATCTCCGGCCTCTACTGTTAGACTGATTTGAAGGCGTTTCGTCTTTTTGAGTACCCCCGCATAGTAAACAGACTACCCAGCCACCATCACTGCCATCATGGGCAAAACAGCCGTCCACTTCGGCGGGGGAAATATCGGCCGTGGCTTCGTCGCGGAGAAGCTTTCCATGTCTGGCTACGAAGTCGTCTTTGTGGATGTCGTGGACAGCATCATCGAGCAACTACAGAAAAACAAATCCTTTACCGTCACCGAAATTGGCGGTGACGGCGAGAAGGTCAACAAGATCAGCAATTACCGTGCCATCAACTCCAAAACACACGAAGCCGACGTGGTCAAGGAAATCGAGTCCGCGGAATTGGTGACGAGTGCAGTGGGGCCCAACATCCTAAAGTTCATTGCTCCTGTCATTGCCAAAGGCATTGCTGGACGCAAGGGGGAGAAGCCATTGGCAGTCATTGCATGTGAGAATGCGATTGGAGCAACGGACACGCTGGCGGGGTTTATCAAAGACGAGAAGAACACACCGAAGGATCGGCTACAAGACATCGACAAACATGCACGCTTCGCGAACTGCGCCATCGACCGCATCGTACCCGGTCAGGACCCTGACGCAGGCCTGAACGTGAAGATTGAAAAGTTCTTCGAGTGGGTGGTTGATAAGACTTCCTTCAAGGACCTCGAGCACCCGAATATCGAAGGGGTGAAATGGGTTGATGACCTGGTGCCTTATATCGAGCGCAAGCTGTTCACCGTCAACACTGGTCATGCGGCGGCGGCGTACTATGGGCATAATAGGAGCAAGCGTACAATCCACGAAGCACTTGCGGACGAAGATATCCGTCGGATCGTACACGAGGCGCTGGCAGAGACGAGTCACTTGATTGTCAATAAACATGGCATCACGGTCGAAGAACAGAAACAGTACGTGGACAAGATCATCAAGCGGATCAGCAACCCCTACCTGGAAGATGTGGTTGAGCGCGTTGGGAGGGCACCGTTGCGGAAGTTGAGCAGGAAGGAGAGATTCATTGGACCGGCGGCCGAGTTGGCGCACAGGGGTGATAAAGTGGACGCTTTGCTGGGGGCTGTGGAGATGGCGTTCCGGTTCCAGAACGTGGAGGGCGATGATGAGAGTGCTGAGTTGGCCAAGATCATGAAGGACCACAATGCCAAGGATGTTACGAGTAAGGTTTGCGGACTGGAGCAGAGCGATGCGTTGTACGAGAGGGTAGTCAAGGTGGTGGAGAAGGTACAGGGTTCAGGAAGCAAGGCGTGAGAACCGGAAGATCTCTCATTGAGGAAAAAAGGGGCGTGTGTGAGCTGTTTGACTCATGGCCGTATTGGAGTGAATAGCTAAATACAAGTAACGAAATGGCAAACCCGGCAATGAAATGCTGATGGGTCCTTTGACCTCGTACCAAATCAAACTCTACATTGTATTTCCCCCAGAAGCCATACACTTGACAGACATTCATAGGTGGGAAAGTATTCAATCTCAACTGTCTCTCACCACCCACGTACTCTACCTTTCCGGCTCGACTACATACAAACATCTCACAGATCAAACAAACGCAACTCAATCACCACTACATACAATCCCTCCCTCACTACCTCCCCCTTCTCCCCCCCACCAAAAA
>JAABUP010005798.1_pt1 | contig 18360 bp, 18 predicted proteins | sample 5559201 | NCBI WGS metagenome assembly JAABUP01 (sample SAMN10711887, study PRJNA513373) | rock metagenome | isolation source: Antarctica rocks | place: Antarctica
CCCACCCCGCAAGTCTCCCGGTGGCTATTGTGTCAGCCTCAAGGAAATCTTTCAAACATTTTGCTGTCAAGGTAAATAGCTGGTGATCTGGAGACTGCGAAGCCAGAAGAGAACTTGTCGGAGAATCTCAACCAAGGCACAGCAGCCGTATCTGAAGAAAAGCGAGCATGGGGAGCGTTGTAATCGATTTGGTCTTGACTCGAAGTTTCTTGCCTTGGCCTTTGTCCGCTCTCCTCATCAGGCCAGGGGAGCGCGAAACAGGACACAGCGGTCTGTCAATGGTTGCGTAATCATCAGCTGTAGTGATGGTGCTTCCAGCTTCCGAGCTCGATACCGTGCAGAAATGCTGGGAATGGTAGGGATGCTTTCAATTAATGTGGGAACGAGATTTGAAAACAGGCTGGGTTATCAGAGACTTGGATCTTGTTCCATGACATATTACTCGAAAGAGTAGCCTGGAAGGTCGGGGTCAGCTGTGATTATTGCCTGAGCAGCTACCGCCATTGCAGCAAAAATTTCTCTATGTTTTGTCTTTTTTTGAGGTTTCCCGCTCATTCGGTTTCGTAGTTACTTTAACAGCATCGTCAGTGCAGGTTTCTCAATTCCCCTGTGTCTCTGCCCCGTCTCACCGCCTAGGATTCTTTTTCTTGTCTTTTAAATGAGAACGGGGTCTTTGGGCTATTTTATTTGATGAGTGGGTAATAGGTGGGTACATCTCAAAAGAAGATAGAAGGAGAGCAGATTGACGAATGAGAATGATAGTATTGAAATGTCGAAACAAAGGGGTAGAAATTGCTCGATTGTGGATATTGGATGGGTCTCAAGAAGAAAATCGACTGATATCCATGCCCCGAAAAGAAAGAGGGAGACAACGATGAGGGCGATGCTGCCATGAAAGTGCTATATTTATGGAATGGCCCCCCAGTATATGATTTCTGGGTGGGTGAATGAATGATGATCATTTATTGATAATGCAAGGGATTGAATGAAAACGTATGTCACGGAGCGGGTTCTGCGGCCAAAAAAATATCTATCCGTGAAGTCCATGGACAAGAATTAATGGGACGAAGCAAGTCGGTCCATCACCGTCGCTTCTTCGCAGATCCCTTCTCCGCTCCAGTCACCTTCTTTGCGACGTCTGATTCTGCCTCCGGCGGGGCTGCTAGTGGTTTATTAGCAACTTTCTCCTCCACTGGTTCGTCGTCTCCGCCTTGTCCAAATTCATTGACTCTGGAGTAGTCGACCTTGTAGGCATAGCTCTGGTACAAATAGATGAAGAAGATGAAGTCGTCGCGTAGAGTGGCTAGTCTGTGAAGGGTCGGCATTTTGATAGTGAAGGCAAAGAGGTCGTCGATGAACGTGTTCAGAGTTTTGTACATCATGGTTCGGCCTGGCATGTGAGCAACACTCTGCAACCGAATTAGCTTTCAGAGTCATGAAGTTGCTGAACAGCCTGCATACCTTCAATCGGTAATTGATGTATAAGCTTGGCACCATCATCAGAAAGCCGTATGCATAGACGCTACCGACGAGCGTAGTAAGGATAAAGCTGTACCAGCTCTTGTGAGTGTCGTACACAAGGCTGTAGACTGCATATGCTCCCAGCAACGGTATGGCGATGAGGTATAGGTAGCGGAAGGCAATCTCGTCGTATTCCTTAGTCTTCTCCTCAGTCTCGGACAATTTGTGCTTGTCCTCAAAGGTAATCTTGTACGGGATCAAAGACCCTTCATCTGCAGGGCGAATGCGGACATCCACCGTCTTCGTGATCTTCCATGCTTCTAGGACGATGCCCATACCTTGACCGAAGAGAATCATCCAAGATGTGCCGTCACTGTTATCCATGAGATAGAGGAAGATGACTGTTTGCATGAATACATTGGCCAGGATGGTGCGGACGGATATGCCAACATTGTCCTTCTTGTTCCGCCAATGTGAGATGTCACTCTTGAAGGCCAAGGCCTCGAAGACCATGTGAAGAACGCTGACCAATGCTGTGGTGGAAAGGAGGTAGATGTTAGTGTCGACTAATACCCGCTTGAACTCTTCGAATTCGCTCCCATCACCTCCGGCGGGCATCGGACCGCCACTTGCTGCCTGTCTTTGATTCTGCTTCATCCCCTCATCGATACTTGAATAGATGCTCATCTTCCAATTTTGCATGTTCGTCAAGCTGATGTGGAGAGGCAGTTCTTTGACAGTAGAGTTCAGTTCAGTCATGTGGTCCCTGAGTTGCCAAAACGTATTGACAAACAGTATGGGATAGTACCATCCACTTTGTCCTGAAGCATCCCGCGCTCCGGTAGATTCAAGCTGCACATGTTGACGGACCGCTGGATGCATGGAGACGTAGGATTGAGTGCCGGAGTCGGGGATGAAGGCCATGGTAAAATTGGGGTGGAAATACGACCCATACTGAGGGCCTTTAGGCGCCTCTTCGCCTGGCTCCATGTCATTAGACCCAGCCAAGAGATTCTTCGCCTTTTTGACCTTCTTCTTGGGCATGATGACGTTCAACGGCCGAGCAAAATGGTAAGCCTTTGCAGGATCATAAGTCTTCGAGACAGGATCCAGAGTTGAGCCATGTAGCCCAATGTAAAAATGCCCATACAGTGTACCATTGTTCTGGACCTCTTGAGGGACTTTGAACGATGTATCAATTTCACGACTCTCCTTCCAATCCCCAAGCCCAAAGCCTTCCTCTTTCAGAACCAAACTGGCTGGATCCACTCCGCTCAAAGCAGGCATCACCACTGAAGGTGAGATGTAAATCGACATGTCCAGGCTGCTGTTCAGGGGCCATAACGGAGCGATGGTCTGCGGTATTGGGTTGTAGTGAGCGATGGGGCCGTCAGGTCGGTCATTGAAAGCTGGAATTGGGGCTGAAGCCCCTGGCGCAGCTGGAGTAGCGGTAGAACTATTGGTTGCGCCTTTGCTGCCAAAGAATTGAGACATAGCGAACTGCACAACCATAAACACGGCGATACCCTGAAGCGCGGACTTGAGCGTTGACTGCCATCCCGTCAGCGTGGAAGGAAAAGGGTAGGCAAGTCTCTATGACCAGCTCTCACACTAAGGCCGCCCTGCTCGTCGCCGGCATCGCCGGGCTGAACCCCTTGAGAAGGCATTCTGGATAGTCTCAGTCCCACGTGTAATATGGAAGTTGGGGAGACAGATTTTCGGAAGTCTTGCTGAAGCCGGGCTTTGGATGCTAAGTCTCTCCTAATTGGGTTTAGGTTGCTGTCGCGCTGCTCAGGCCGGTTTTTGATATTGGGACACTCGACCAACGTCGACCGATCACCATTGATACAGCAAGATGCCAGATGCCACCAACCCCAGGTCACACCCTTCAAGGTATGATGCAGCAAGGTTGTTATCTTGGTACAATTACGATTAACTCGCAAGGTTACTATAAGGCCACTGGACCCGTCTATCGATGGGAAGATGAACTTGTTACATGATCTATATAATTCCCAATTCTCAACTGTCTATTGAATTGATACGATGAGGACACACCCCTGCATCTTACGTCATTTCATTGTCTGCGGCCCTTGAACCAATCAACATTCAACAACAATTGTGTGTGTGGAACTCGAATTACGAAGCGCAATGTTGAGAGCTTGACACCAATCCATTCACTCATTTTCCACACTCATTACAAAGTACATATACAATACTTTACCCTTGAATCTTTCCAATCCCCAGAACATCCAAAGCGATTCGCCATATCTCACACTTCAAACCCTCACCATGGCATCGACCGAAATCCCACCGCCTTCCACAACAGCTAGCAACACAACCAAAGCCCCCGTCGTCTGCGTCTTGTACGTATCCCTCATTCCCTACTTCCAGCACAACCATCACTAACACCACATAGCTGCGGTTCCTCCCCCGGTACCTCACCCACCCATTTAGAAGCCGCCCGCTCCCTCGCCCGAGTCTTCGCCTCCCAAAAAATCTCCCTAGTCTACGGCGGCGGCACCGTCGGCATAATGGGCGAAATCGCCAAAAGCCTCGTCTCCCTCTCCGGCCCGGACTCCGTCCACGGCGTCATCCCCGAAGCCCTCATAGCCTTCGAGCAAGAAGGTCGCCCGGGGACCGATGCGGCCACGCAGCCGAAGTCTTCGGCGTCGGGTATTGATGAGAATGTGTTTGGGAGGACGACGGTGGTGAGGGATATGCATAGTCGGAAGCAGCTGATGGCGAAGATGGTGGTGGAGGGGGGGCCGGGGAGTGGGTTTGTGGCGTTGAGTGGGGGGTTTGGGACGTTGGAGGAGTTGATGGAGATGACTACTTGGAATCAGTTGGGGATTCATGGGTGTGGGGTTGTGGTTTTCAATGTGGAGGGGTATTATGATGGGTTGATTCAGTGGGTTAGGACGGCGGTTAGTGCGGGGTTCATTGCGCCGGGCAATGGGGGGATATTGGTCGAGGCGCTGGATGCGGGGGAGGTGGTGAGGTGTTTGAGGGAGTATAGGGTGTCGAAGCAGAGATTTAATTTGGATTGGAGCCAGAAGTAGGAGGGGAACGATGGGATGATGATATGAGGCGATGAGCATCTTGAGGTGTTTGGGGGCATTTAGATATAAAAGTGTAGATAGCGTGCATTCTCTTGCATGCTAATGAACATATTCCTTGACTCTAATCACCGTCCTGGTATTGTTCTGGACCAAATGGGAACACTGACACCGCGGGACAGAAGAGCACGTAGACACAGCGCTGTAGAGCAATAATGAGTCACCTCAACGCTGAATCATTATGTATCCACATCCATCGACTCTGAAGCTTCCTCCGTCGAAGCTGCCGGCGCTGGCGCTGGCTCCGCACTCTCCAGCGCCGCCTCCAACAACGGACCCACCTCAGCCCCATCATACAGCTTAAAGCTCTCAATCTTCCTCTTCCCATCACTCCCCTTCCCCGTCACCCCCACACTCGCATTCTCAACCGTCAGCTCCTTATCCTGCGACAAACTCTCCTTCAACGCCAACAGCCCATGCTTAATCAGCTCCTCCCTCCCCGCATCCGCAAACTTATCCAAATGCCTCTCCAAATACGTCCTCGCCATCTGACTCCTCGCTCCAATCGCACAAGCCACCATCTCCTGCGTCATACCACTCGGCTGAAATTCGAACAGATGCGGTCCCGTCTCATCGACGCCTGCGATCAGCAGGCCTACGCCGTAGGGTCGTTTGCCGTAGACTTGCGTGCTGGTTTGGGCGCGGTCGCCGATTTGGGTGACGATGCGTTCGAGGGGGATGGGGCGGCCGTAGGTCAGTTTGGAGGCGAGGGCTTGTTGTTTCATGAAGTTTGAGAGGACGCGGGCGTCGGAGGCGAGGCCGGCGAGGGCGATGCCGAAATGTTCGTCTATACCTATGACTTTTTTCTGGTATGAGGAGAGTTCTTCGGCGTTTCGCTGGGAAGTTTGTTAGTGATTTGAAGTCTACAGCTTGGTCGTGACTGCTTGTGTACCTTTAATGCTACTAGTACTGTATGTGTTTTGCTGGCTATGCCGACCACCACCGACCCTTGTTTGACGGCTTCCGAGGCATATTCGACTTGGAAAATGCGACCTTGCGGCGAACTGGTTGTGCTGTGAGCTATTGATCCGGGAATGGTTTGGTGATCGGTGGTTGCTTACAATGTCACCGAGTCGTTGTCATAGTTGTTTCTAAACATCCTGATAGTATCACTGCATCAGGTTCAAAGATTCTCGGAAACAAGGATGGTCCTGATAGGATTGACTAGACGTGGTTCGAAGCGTAATGTTTGATTTCGCAGAGCTCAGGCATACGAGGCGACGTGAAGCTTTGTAGGGCTGAAGATGTAATCCCTGCAGGCGCGCTAGTCAATAGTTCTTGATGGACGTCTTTGGACTTGTGTAAATGTCGCTCCTCTCGTCCCACCATCTTTGATAGACGGGCAATATCTGAAAAGATTTTGCGCTGTATCTCGATGATGTACTCGTCAAGGTGGGTCATCGCGACGCGATGCGAGACCTGACTTCAAAGATTGGCGCTTATTGTACAGTCCTCTTCAAAAATCGTGATAATGAAAATGCAGATTCACACAGCACCCTTTGATTAGCATAGACCAGTCAATCAGTCATGTGGAATAGAGTATAGCTGTCATGGTCGTTCTTGTTGGTCGCCTCTAGATCTACATCCGCATCAATCGAGAATGCTGCCTGGTCTCTAAGCGCTTTGCCTGCGCAAGCAATTCAATGAGTATTCATTGCCTTCTCGGCATCCATCGTCATTCATTCACCATTTCTCTCTGCTCTCTTGAAATCACTGTCAATGTCCGCTTCAATCTCTGTTTCGCACCAACTTCAAAATATCATGGACAACATGTAATGTCCACATCGACAAACTCCACTTGACCGCCAAATTTATTTGCGCATATTTATTCCTACATGTACATTCGAGATGTATCGGGTATACCATTCACCACTCTGGGCATTTGGGCTCTTTCTTTCCATAATTGTTTTGCACCTCAGCCCCTTGATCGCGTTGGGCAGCCCCACAAACTCTATAGCGTTGCCCAGTCCCGTAACGATACCTGGAGGTGTCAGGACCACGCAACAGTACATCATCTATCCAGGAACATCTAGACAAAGCAAAAAATACAAATTCGACCTCCAAACACTTGTGGGCCCCGACAACGTGGAGGAGTACGGCACGCCGTTCACGGGAATTCTTTTTTGGCTTGTGGATTTGGACGCAGCACAAGTCCAGGATTTCTGTTTCGGGAACCCAAGCGTAAGTATTGAAATATTTGAGCATGCATGGTCACCAATTGTTTCATGCTTGTTGATGGCTTTTGGTGTATCATTATTTCTGTAGCAGGTGTTTGCGGTCGATTGTACATGGCGCTGGTTCAAGGGTGGAATTATTGTTTACTCAACAGGCTATGCTGCAAAAGTTAGGCCGCATCGGCGAGCTCCAGCTCAGTTTCCCAAGAGAGACTGCTTATATATCCGATCCCATAGCTTACGATTTGGCACCTAGCTGACCAATCTCAAAGGCTATCGTCCACAGAAACGAAGTAATTGCTCAGAGGCAGAGGCAGAATGTTTCAAACCTGGAGCACTTGGCCTTGAATGGCTCGAGCGATTCCTATGAACTTTGCACAGGTGTAAACTGCAGAGGTATTGCCTATCAAAGGTTTCCACCATATGATTTAAAGGTTGTGTCGTGGCCACCAGACAAAGGAGTCAAGGATCTTAACTATTACGCTTATGACCGGCGCGGCGGACAGAACGTGGTCTTGTATCTTGTGGAAGAGGGTATTGACCCTCGGCACCCGGTGAGCGATCTCCCTTCAAGTCTTTCTCGACTCCTTTGACCCTTTGATACGCCAGGAATTTGCCTTCAATCCCACCAGCTGGCGATACGCTCCACTTGTCAGCAATTCTAGAACCGACGACGATGTCAAATCCCATGGCTCATGTGTAGCGTCGAAAGCTGTTGGCACACACTATGGGATATCAAAGGGCACCCAAGTCATCATAATGAAATCCTCGTTGAATGAATCGGACGTTCTTTGGGCGATTGGAAACATTGCCAACGAGATGAACCGTCGAGGAGGTAGCCGCCAAAAATCTGTAATTCTGTTTGCATTTGGGTCACACGCCACTTTCAGTTCCACTCGGCCTTTCATACTGCCTGAGCCATGGAAAAAAATCCGCAGACTTCTGCAATCTATCATAGACCTCGATGGCATCATTGTTGTTCCTTCTGGCAACAGCCGCGTGGGAGCTTACCGCGAGCAGTCGGATATACTACCGGCGCTTTTTACTCGGTCACTGTTTGGATATCTCCCGTTGACACTGGTGGGCTCTTGCAACAATTATGGAGACCTGGCTTCTTTCTCGCAGCAATCGCCATACATCAGAGCGTGGGCGCCAGGGGTCAATGTCCAATGTGCGAAATCATCGGGCACAGTAGAGGTAGACTCAGGGACGTCTCTCTCGGCTGGCATGGTAAGCCAAGCCTCGCACGTACAAGAAATGTGACTAACGGAAACCCAGGTTGCTGGTCTGGCGGCTTATTTCCTCGGGAACAGCATCCCTCCCTTTGCTGTCGGTAGAGGCCAGACTGCGCTAAATTTCAACAACTTCCTGAGATCGGAAGCAAGCTGGCGAAGATCCAATAATGGAGTTCCAAATATGATTTGGAATCTGCAGGACGGCACTAAAATCTTTCCCCTGTCGAATCTAGCGAATGTCTCGCAGTCTTGAGATACTGTTGTCATTTGGAGATGGTCCTCGCGAGCGCTGAATGAATTTCAGACGTAAACATCATCGATTTGGGTCAGAATAAATCTCCTAGAAGACATAGGTAGCCAGAGTTCAGGGACCGTGGGGAGTCGGACCAAAACGACGGATGAACCACCTGCCCTCAAACAAATACTTCCCCCTTCCGACGCTGTTATAGTCTTCCCCCATCACTCTCTTCTCAAGCTCTTCCTCCTTCTCTGATAACTCCTTTTCTGATAGAAGCTGGAACCACTCCAGGCCACTTATTGGTAATGCCAGGTGCACGAAAAGATCTTTAAGGCCGCGGAGGCGTGCCAGAGGTTCTACAATTCGCTGAGCTCTACCCCATATTCGCTCGTCATTTAGGAAATTCTCGACAAGAGCGAGATCACCATACACCTCAGTGCGCAATTGCGACTGATCAATAGTTATTCTCAATCGCGGCAGATCTGCGTAGCGGGCTAGAATGTCAATACAGGTCATCCAATCGCGAGCTGATTCTGTCCCAGGCTCCTGACGTTTCGCAGAATTGGGGATCATAAACTGCAAGGACCGTAAATATGGTATCGCATCCCGAGGGAGTTGCTCAAGAAATAAAGGCTCATTCTTGCTGCGGGGCCAGGAATCAAAATGGAACGTATGTGGGACGATGAAAAAGTGATTGTGTGAGTAGAAAAGACGCATCGCTTCCCAGCGTAACTTGCGAGACACGAGAAAGAGTTCAATGGGGAAGCGCCAGCACCAGCATTGACAGGCTGACGAGCCCTTTGGTCGTGTCCGATCGCGGCAGGGTTCATGTACCCCGATACACATTTCACAGGGATTGAGAGCCCGCAAACCTTTTCTGTGCCAACTTTTTCTGTCCCACTTTACCCCCTGCTGATTGCAGTTCCTAGAGCGACAGAGTAAGCTATGTTCAGGAATCCATTGCAGGTCGTGCGGTGCCACTAGATCTGTGTGCAGTAGTATTCGCGATTGGATTTCAGCCGGTAAAAGTGGAAATGTTGATAGGCATCGTCGAGAGCATGAGCGGCCTGTCAGCTTGAGTACGGCACTTTCTCCAAGATGGCGGAGGTTAGGCTGGGTTTCATCTGAAAAACGGATTGAGCAAGCGGAGAGCAATGGCAGGTGATGTAAAGACCCCACGAGCGTCTCCGCTGTGTTGTAGCAGTCGACATCGCAAACAAGGCATAGTCGGAGACGCGAAGCTGGTATGAACGTTGCTAGATGCCTGCAGAGCTCATCCCATATTCGTACGCTGCTATCGTCGGAAACGCTCAAACCGAGCGGTGTCTCTGCGAAGCCACGTGTCCATCCATCACATTTATCGCACTCATAATTGCAGTCTGTCAAGCAATAGCTCTTACGGACTTTCTGGCGTGGACTCAGCGCAATAGTCAGAGATGTCAGAGAAGCTAGAGCCAAGGGGCCAAGATTGAATAGACCATTAAGACCACCAGGGCCAATGCGAGAGATGATGAAATGGTTTCGAGAATACAGAGCAGCGCAGACTTCTTGGTAAAGCGTTCGACAGATAAGGAGGAGGGGAAATAATGGCCGAGATGTGCAGGACCATTCACCATATCTATTCAGACCATGTTTGCATTCATTACATTGGCAAGCCCAAGTCGACTGCAGCTCAGATGTGTACTCTTCTGTAGACTTTTCGACGTTAAGGTGGATATGGCCATCTCGTACGAGATCCAGATATTTGTAGATACGATTACGGAGATATGATGGCAGATCGAGGAGATTTGCTCCCTTCCGCAAGTGAGGTCGAGATATTTCAAAGGACGGATTAAGTCGGGTTTGGTGGACCATTCTGACGGAAGTGATAGGGCGATATTGGCATAAGAATTCTCTGCTTGTCTTTGGGCAGGTTGTAGATTGTCAGTTGTGGTTGTGGGAAGATAGGAGAGTTGCAGTCTGAGCACGAAAATTTGCAGTCTCAAGATGTTGCTATTCTAAGCAATACGGTTGTCTTCTCACGGAACGAACATAAGTCCCGCACGCTCTTTGAATTGGCCAATTCGAGCCAATCTTGCGATGATGATGATGATGATTCAAGCCTTTGTGAACCTTGCGGCACTTTTATCAACGCCTTTGAGGATTGATGGGCAATTGAAGCGTATGGCCTTCTCCAAAACCCTATGGCCCCACGGTCGATACCAGCAAGATCAACAGACAGAGAATTGCTGATTCTGAAAAGCGGTTCGTGAGGAGACGTATTCTATCTCACTGGCACCAGAATATGTCATATCGGCCATGAATCCTTCTTAGGGCTGATGATCTATGGTGGACCACATGTTCACAAGCGCCGAAACGGCCCAGCTTCAGCCTTACAAAGTGAGCCACTGTCATCCCAGCTTCACATTCAACATCAACCACACGCAAATACACTACAGCGTTATTGTCGACCGCCGAACAACGCCTTTGAGAATCAGCTCTACAGAAATTGTCCCTGCCCTTCTGGCTTCGTGGCAGAATCACACCCCGCGCATGCCTGCCTCTGGAGCCTAGTCCCAATCCTGGTATCCCCCAACCGCACGACATTACTCCAGCATGGCCGCGGGCCTCAAGACCATCATTGCTCTCTCCTTCGTATGCTACTGCCACCCGGCATCTTCCCAATTATACTGATTATATCGCACAGGTCCTCGCCATCGGTTTCCTTCTCGTCATACTCTCCTCCGCCCTCTTCCACAGCTACCTCACCTTGCTCGTCGTTGCTACATACGTCCTTGCGCCGCTGCCTAATTGGATATGTGGACGATGTGCGAACCCAGATGATTTTATGGAGAGTGCGGGGAGCGCGGTGGTGGATTTCGGGAGGTTTTGCACGGGGTTCTTGGTTGTGATGGGAGTCGGTAGGTTTCCATCTGCGCCTACATCCGGAAACAAACACCCGTTAGGCACACTTGTGATAAAACCTGTTGCTGACAGATCTTTCTTTATAGCTCTCCCGGTTTCATTGGCTCACTGTGGTCTTATTGCGGTCCCGGCTATGGCAATGTCGATCATTGGGGGTCTCTTGATCTATGGGACTATCATAAGCTTTACGATGTTCTTTCAGGAGGAACAGGACTTTTAGGCCTTGATGTTGAACATGGATGCATATAGGGAAAGGCGTCACGTTGTTGGCGGTACAACGGAAGGTATTACACAAAGGCGTAGTCATTCCGGTTTCAAGTCATATCTAAAGGGACCAGCTAAGCGTCCGAAATTCTTATGAGCTGCATTGCATTTTTGCCCCAGCGGGACATTTGGGACCATGCCGATGTCTCACGCCACTTGAGATCGCTCCAAAGAAAATACCATCTCTTGGTCTCCAGATACGATTGCCTGAGGATTATACCTTCCTTTTTGGACTTAGCCAACGTATGCCATTCAAGCATGATGATACTAATACACTAATTTGAATTCCAACTCCAAACCGGTAACGGGAGAAGCTGAGGAATACATAACCATCGCTACTACCTGTGACCCTAGCGGCTCATGTTTATTATGCGCGATTGTAATGAAATGTGTCTACTAGGTTGTTTCGTATCACCGCCGAATTCCATAGAATAAAAGTGATGTTTTTTCCTCTTCAGAGAATGTCCATGATTTTTCATCGTGTCATTATCCATTCATGGCAATAAGCAACCACGTTTTGTCCCCTCTCAGCTGCATTTACTCTTCCAAGGGCCTTTACATCACTGTTTTCTAAAGCCCTCTACCGGCTTTCTCATCAGGACAAAATCCCCCAAATCATGTCTGATAGTAGATTCCCCTGGAATTGACCTTAATTTGGTACTTGATAGAAGCCATTCCATGCTACTAAGCAAGAATGGCACGTGATCATTTCTGCGGCTACTTTACTCTTGAGATTACACTACTGATGACCCTCTTGCGATTCCCGACTTTTGATTTCCATGTGTCGTATTTATCGAAAGCAAGTGCAGATATCGAACAATCGCATCACCGAAGCTATTCACTATGCTTGTGAGGAAGTTCCTGAGAAAAGTTGGGTATTTTGAAGACCACGATCAATCTTCAGGGATATGGCCAGAAATCAGTTGGCCGCAGGGAAGAGCCTCGAAAACTCTGATAAACGCAATTGGTAGGATTCAAAGAATCAATCGTAGGTTGATGCTGCATCAAAGTTTAGTGTTTGACCGAATGGCGTCTGTGGGTCATGGTCATTGCCAATTAAGTGAAGAGGAGACACAATGGAATTCCGATCAGGTCCATTAAGAGGAGCCATATGAGCACATTGGAGCTTCAAGTTTGGCTCGTTGAAACATTTTCGAAGGCGTGGTCATTTTGTGTATTCTGTAGATTCTCATGACTAATCGGGCGTTGGTGGGGCGACGCCCCATCGCGAGATTTGCCCCAGCTTCCTAAAGTACGCGATCTGAGCGAAGCAATGCGTTTTGATAGAAATTAGCCGCTTTGAAAAGACTTCTCTGGCGCTCTATGAGGGCTGAGTAAGGACCATGTCTACGAGCCCTAGTCAGATCCTGTAGCCGAAATGCACGATCCACAGTCTAGCCCAGGAAGACAATGTTCGCATCATGAACGAGCTATGGGCAGGTCAAATCTCCATCAAGAGTTCATCCTCATTCTTGGAAGGTAAAGTCCTTCGCATTTCAGATCAGCCCATAAACTAAGGATGGCGCAGACCTACATATATGGACTCCAGAATCTGCGGCGCAGAAGCCCCTTACATACAATGCAAAGCTGCATTTCCTCTCCCTTGTTCACGTCCCCAGCATCCCCCTTTATCTGGCCGCCGGGCCATCTTTGGACGTGTCTACCGATAGCGAGGCCACTGCTGCGTGGCTGAATGAAAGCCTTCTCGGGAATCAAGAAGGCGGTGGCCAGCATGACGCGGTGCCGCACTCGAATTGGAAAGACTTGGGCAGGCAATCCGACCAGGGCATCCTGTTGAAAGTGAAGGATGATGGAATAGCCCCAGATGCTTGTGGGAAGGCCACCGAGGTGCTGCTCTACGCAGCTGTCCAACCTGATACTGTGTCTCTGCCCACTCCTCCGGCGTCTTCCTCACCTTCGCGCTCGGGTGAGGCTCCTGAAACTCTCCCCTCTGGACGAAAAGCCATCAAGGTCTACGCTCTTCCGCTGTCATCGGGAATCATTGACCAAGCTACGAGATCCCGAAGCGTAGTCACGCCGCCCCCCGAAGATCCTACGGTCTCTGCACCAACTTGTTTCCTGCCTTTCCAATGGGATCAATCGCAAGCAGAAAAGAGGGCTCAACAGAAGCGTCAAAGCCTTTCCTCGCGATTCGATGATGCCACTCAAAAGAGAAGAAAGCTAAAAGGAAGAGGTGGGGAAAGCATTGCTCAAGCCATGGCCAACATCGATGGTCCAATTCCCCAAAATGGTCTCTCTATTGAAACGAAGAATGAAAGCCAAGAGCCACCCCTCAAGCCTGCAGGCCTCTACAAGGCCCGAGAAGGCCTATCACGGGTATCTAGCAGGGCATCAGCCGCAGGGTTAGATTACACCCGACCGGCCTCACGCTCGGGAGCTTTGGCGAACGGCAAACGCTCGTCTTTACATCGCGTCGAAAGTGCGATTTCTCCTCGCGATAGTCCAACGTTCTCCGACTCAGATGACAGTTATGGAAACCAGAATAGAGCTGCCCTATCCAAGATTGTCATGGCTGGGATGCGTTTGTACGGCTTGCAGCAAAGGAAGAAAAAGCCCGGGGGTACCCAAAGCGTCGAGAGTTCTACTATCAAGCTCAATGAGCCAGATACCGAAGACGAGTACAAGCTCGTCTATCATCAGACATTCAAAGGAGCATTGTTCGCCTTCCGTCGGCAGTCGTCCGCTCAACTGGTCCCTCAAGAAGCTTTGCGGGACGTCGTTGATCGTCTGCTAAATCTGTTCTGTACCAATCCCATCGAATCCACTGCCTTTGGCAATCATAATGCTCCTGGCTTTGGTATGCAGGGTTCCGATGCGGTTGGGTCATTTGACCTACCGAGTAACAAGACTTCATCACCGACGACATTAAAGACCTGGAACACACCCCGTGTGAAGAAGTGATGGACGAATCTGCAGTATTCGGATTATCACACAATATGGAGCTGCTCACTCGAAAGAATCTAACCCCTGCAGAGCGTCGTGGGCAGGTCAGACGCTTGTCCACATACGCTGAAGTGAAACATCTCTGCTGTATCACGAGACCTAGAATCCGTCTCCTAATCTCAGTCTACAGATGGCAGTGCTTCAATCACACGCATGAGATGGCTCACCACTTTGCTGTAAGTGTTGTTTATCTGCGTATTCTATTGGATTCTTGACCAATATTCTAGCTCAGCGTTTATGCCTAAAAGCCTGGACGAATTTTCCATCTAATGGAGCGTGATCACCGCAGCTACGAGCGCGTTGCCTGTCCCTCCCAAGCGTTGCTCTCGTCTCACTTATCATCTACTGCCCTCGTCCAAGTCGACTCTGCCTCTCTTCCGAACCAGCTCTAGTGAATTAGGTACAACACGGCCCGTCCCAATCACGCCCAATTCCTTGTGCTCAATTCCAAATTCCACTTCGTGGTTCTGGAAGTCCCGGACCATGTATCTCTGGAGTCCAGCCATTGCGTCAACCAGCAACCCATACGTCATCTGCCCTTGAGTCGGCCAGCTCTGGACGATGACTTGACAGTCCCCGTCTGCCGTACCAGCTTCCTGCTTATTGCTGTCGAAAGGGTCGTCACCAGGACGTAAAGGTATGTCTCCAAGGAGGTCCACCCGGAGCAATGCGGCGGCAAAGGTGTTCATGATCACAGCCTTGAGGGCAAGATAATTGATACGTACCGTTGGGTGCGGGGCGAGGATCAGGGTGAGCTGGGGGGTCACGGGAAAGTTGATGGGGGGCGACTCGTTTAGATGGGATGGGATCGTAATGATTGAGCTGGAGTGACATGGAACAATGAGCCCTGGTTGCGATAAATTGCTGAGAGGCTATTACCTGAGGTTTTTGGTGAGAGACGGGGCAGTGAGATATTGAGTTGGAAGTTGTCTAAAAAGATCCCAAGTCAACATGCTTTATCTTGGAGCCAAGACCGGACCTCGAAGCATGCTTTACTGGCATGCCTACCTCGGTGAAAAGTCATGGGGGCGGTTCCTCTCAACCAGACTATTTCATGGCTCAAGCGAGGAACAAGCGCAGCAGTAACTCACATCAGAGGCGCTGCAAATGTTCGAGAGAGGCAGTGAAGCCCAAATAAGAGATGCACGCTAAGGATGTGCATGGCAATTCTCACTGAACCTAGAATCAATCACGTAGATCAAGTTGAAAGCTTCGGCCATTTCGAATGACATGGGAATCGGATTGTGCATAGCCGAGCGCAAATAGGACCGCTTTAGAGGCGAGCGAAAGAGTCTGGTACACGATAGGCGGTACATGAAATACACGTCACTGGTCACTCATGGCTCAGACATTGTCAGACGGCCGGTGGACTGTCGTATCAAAAAGATGGGGGCAGTTGGCTTCTCTTGAATCACGTGACATCGTCTGGGAAAACCTAGCAACATGTACATTTGCAAACAGGCCTACTTGAAAAGACCCATTCGATCAATGGAAAGATCTTAAGAACTCTGACTTATCTATTTCAACAAGCCTAGAAGCCTCAGACCCGGATAGTAAGTTCTCCTAAGAGACTGGCGAAAGTAGAAGTCAATCTCACGCTTCTCATCTGTACTTGAATATTTCATCAAGCCCCTTCCCATCCCTACACCTCAAAGCCAGCCGTCAATTACCGTACCTGAGACTTGCATTTACTTTTTATTCAAGAAATATTACATATAGCTGCCCTCAACACCCTCAGTCATTCCTCCAATTTCCCCCAAAAATGTCAGATCGAACTCTCCAGCACCGTCGAGTGCACAACTTGCTATTAATCCAGAAGCTCCTGTCGGGTCGAGGAGAGACATCGCCATTTACCCTGGTGTTGGATGCTGTGGAGCAATCCGCAAAGCCATTGATTGAGCACTATATCCACAATGCAAAGGCAGGATATTTTTCATATATGTAATACATTCTGTATACATTTCTAAGCATTTCTATAGGCCTCAAAAACGCACATCATCTACATCTCCTACGAAACATTAAGACCCCCACGCGGCATCGACACCTTTATCAAAGCCCGACGAAAATCACCCTCAGCTGTTCAGAAAGAAATCACCGCCAACCTTTCCCCTAATGAACGTACGTGACCATGCCTCCTCCGAGATATTCTATCCCAACCCCCACACTCATCCCCCACCCCTCAGGAACCCTCCTCCTCCTCGACACCCTCTACCCCCTCCTCTCTCATTCAACTCTAAACCTCCCCACCTTCCTCCTCTCCCTCCTCACCCCCCAAACCACCCTCCTAGCAATCCACCACACCGACATTCCCCTGCCCCCTCCCCCATCTCCCTACACCCCCGCTCCCCTCACCCTCCTCAGATATCTCGCCACTACCATCTTCACTACATACAGCCTGCAGCAAGTCCTTGCTCGCAAACGAGCGGAGGAGAAGAGTTTGCCGCTGCCGGCGTTCGGGATTGAGGAGGGGAGGGCGGGCGTGCTGGTGGGGTGGGGGGCGAATGGAGGGGGAGGGGTGGTGGTGGAGATGGAGTGTAGGCGGAAGAGTGGGAGGGGGGTTGGGGAGTGGTTTTTTCTTCCGCCGGTTTCATCATCACGAGAATCCAGAGTCATACTCTTGGACGAGCATCCGCTATATCGGCAACAATCCGTATCAGACGGCGGTGGTGATGGAAAAGAGATGAAGGATGGAGGGGAGGGGGAGATGTCGACGTTTGATTTGGGGATCACGGAGAAGCAGAGGAGGGTGAGGGAGGGGGTTGTGTTGCCGTATTTTGATGCGCAGGTGGGGGGTGGGGAAGGGGGGAGGATTCTGTATGATATGGGGGTTGAGGATGATTTTGATGAGGAGGAGGATGAGATTTGAGGGGAGGGGGTGTTTCTTTGATGGGATGGAAGGCGGTGGGATATTGTTTGGATGGCGAAGGGGAATTTTGAATGAGGGTGAACATTGTCCTGGTCAGTATCGTTGGGAGTCTCAATGCTCTCGCAGCATCTGCTCTGACGGAACTATTGCCTTTTGGTGCCAAAGACATAGTCGAAACTTTCTAGGCAGGAACTCTTTGAAGATGCGTTTTCGCTCTCGAGGTATCATAGTATGCACTACATCTCCATCTCAATGTGACCATTGACGATTCTCAACATCTCGATGTTCAATCTTCCCCAAGATATTACGTTCGTAATAATCAGCCCCTCCCAAATGCACCTATCGACTCGGACTCAACGGCCGATTGAACCCTCCCACCCGATTCATATACTGCCTATACTCCGTCTTCTTCTCCTTCCTCACCCCAGACACATTATTCCCCTTCACCTTCGTATTCTTCGTCGACTTGAACCCCGTAAACCCCATCGCCTTCCTTATCGCCGCCATCTCGGGGTCGGAGTCTACGTCCATTTCCTCGGTGGGCAGAGCTTTGGGATCTGGGATTGTGGTGGAGATGGTACCGTTGGTGGGTTTTGAGGGGTTGGTTGGGGCTGGCTTAGTTGCGTTGCGGGGACCGGTGGGTGGGGCGGAGGGGCGGGGACGGTCTGTGGTGGGCTTTGAGGGAGGACTAGGTGAGCGGGTTCGTCTTGATGTTCGGGGTGGTGTACGTGTGCGGGTGCGGGTTGATGTGTGGTCTTTTCGTGGAGAGGCGGAGCGACTTCGAGGGCGATCTGGGCGACGTGATGGAGGCTCGTCTGTAGATAGATGGGTCAGCAGAAGCTTGTGGCTAGAATTGGATTCGAATACTGACCTCGCCGTGACCTGTGTCTGTCCCTACTTCTGCTCCGCTCTTCATATCTCCTGTCCCTCACTTTGTCTCTTCCTCCATTTTTATGTCTCCTCCCGTCTCTTTCTGGTGAGGGGCTCCTATCGCGAATTCTATCTGTGCGGTCTTTCGAACGAGTCCGATCTCTTCTTCTGTCTCTTGACCTCGACCTATATCTTCGATCATCCCGGTCATGGCGCCGGTCTCTATCCTCACGTCTGTCACGCCCATTGCTTGTGCCGTTCGTGTGAT
>JAABUP010005799.1_pt1 | contig 18358 bp, 16 predicted proteins | sample 5559201 | NCBI WGS metagenome assembly JAABUP01 (sample SAMN10711887, study PRJNA513373) | rock metagenome | isolation source: Antarctica rocks | place: Antarctica
CTACATGATATTTACAATCGTACGTCGTATGAGAGGTCTTCCGATAGTTTTGCACATCCCAAAGATATTAAACTAAAGTCTTCGCCTAAAGGCGAGGGATTTTCCCCCTGAAACTGACATTAAAAATAATGCTAATTCATCATAACTATTTTCAATATAAGGTTGTCCATTTTTGTTGGTACCTTTTAACTGCCTAAAAACAGAAAATAATTGCTTCTGACTTCCGTTCCACTTAATTTTTACTTTGACTGGTTTTTGAGACTCGTCCTTTGCTAAAACTTCAATTGATGGATCTACTACTATCGAATATTTTTTTAATGTTTTCTTAAACCGGTTTATTTCATCCAGGTAATACGAATAAGTTTCCAGTGGTATTTCTTTAAAAGACTCTAAATTTTTTGAGGCTAAATCAATAAGTATATTTATCTCAATTATAGTAGAGTTACAATTATTTTTATTATAGTAGAGTTACAATTATTTTTAAGAATATCCATTCCAAATGATGGATATTTCTTGTATTCGGAATTGATTAGAAGCGTACACAAGTTGATTGTATTTATTAGTGTTGCAAATGCTTCAATTTCGGCAGGTTCTCTTAAATTTACTTTCTTTAAATTTCGGGCAATTTTATAAATGAAATCTTCTACTGGTGTAATTATCAATAATATCTCACTAATTTCAAGCCCAACCGGGGCAAGTTTTGATCCAATATTAGCAATGTAAGCCCGGAATTTAATGGTGTTTACTAAGGGTTGACCTATAATTTCAGTTAAGATTTTACCTTTTATGTCTATCTCTGCTTTATCAAGCCAATGTATTATTATATTGTCAATATGATTTTGGTATTCATTAGTTTTTTCTCTTAAAGACTTGTGCTCCATCAACTTAAAACGGATCACCTTTAAAAAACTACTCCTACCCCGTAAAGGAAATTCAAAATAATGATGATTTAAAAACGCTTCATGATTGATAATGGGATTTGTATTATAAATTCTTTCCCAAAAATTTTTAAATAGTAGTTCCTCACTGGGTCCGGTCTCCCCTATTGTTTGTTTCTTTTCAATTACGATGTCAAATGGGTGTACATTTGCCCCAGTGAAGGCATATTTAAAGGTAGGCCAACGTATATTTTTTTCCATGAGTTGGTTTTGAAAAATTAAACAACTTTTAAGATAAAGCGCGACCAAATCTCCTTCAATTTCACTGCATGTTCTTTTGGTGTTACCTTAATATATTTTAAGAATGTTGTTTCTGTCAAGTGGCCGGTTATGGCCATGATCGTAATACTGGGCACTCCCATCAAATACATATTAGTCGCAAACGAGCGACGGGCAGTATGCGTAGTGATCAGTCCATATAGGGGCCTATTGTGTACAATTGTATTTCCGCCTTTAGTTTCTTTGACCTGCCTAATCTCATTAAATCCAGCAATCTCACCTAACTCTTTTAGGTATAAATTCATCTTAACATTGGAAATAGCTGGCGGCAAAGAATTTTCGGTTACGCCATTGTATCGTTTAATAACTTCCTCAATTGTGGGGTGAATTGGAATAATGACTGCCTTATTTGTTTTCTGGGTTTTGATATTTAAAAAATCGCCTTGTATATCCTTCTTGCAGATATTATTGAAATCCGAAAACCTCAATCCTGTCCAACAGCCAACCAAGAATAAATCACGAACACGTCCAAGCCTTTTATTTTGGCTTAAATCAATTTCAACTAAATGATCCAGCTGCCCAGTATTGAGGTAAATATTATCAATCTCATTTTCAAGCTTTGTAAAATACTTTGTTTGATGTTTATGATTGGCATGAAGTTCTCTGGCAAGAGCTTCATTCAAAAAAAGCTTAATATTTTTTATGTGAATGCCAAAATAACCGTTTGAAATATTCTCATGTTTAAAAAGGTACTCTTTAAATGATGTATGAAATTCAAGATCAATATCCTCAAAGTCGATCTTCTTACGCGCTTGCTTTGAATACCTTTCTAAAGCTTTAAAAGTGCTGGTATAGGATTTCCAAGCACTTGGAGAGAAAGCCTTTTTTGTTTTAGGATTTACCCTGGTGCCGTTTTTTGTTTGCTCTATTAGCTGCTCAATAAATGAAAAAAGATTAATTCTACCGGTTGCGGCAGCGGGTGTTTGGTCTGATAACTCAAGCTTGATCTGATCCCGCAACTCTGCGGGATTTGGGTAAGACTTATTTTGGTTGACGTAAGCTCGATAGATATTTTTTACTGCAGTTTCAATATCATTCAACCGCTGGTTGAATTCCGGCGATTCCCTGAACTGTTTTAAATTTTTCGCACGTTGATTTTTTGAATCCCAGAATTTGGGTTTTATAACTTCAACACTTGATACGATAGTTTTTTTGTTATTGAACCGGATAACACAGTGGACGGCGGTCTCGTTATCGGGGTCGGCAATATTACGCAGGTTGAAGTTGACTTTTACAGGCTTTATATCCTTAATTTCCATCTCTTTGCTTTGTTAGAACAAAGATAATTATAAATTTAATCGTTGTCGTTTTTGTAGTCGCTTTTCCTTTACTTTATTTAATCTCTTTTTACTGATTACACTATATTTATGTGTAATTACTTTCAATTTGAATAGAATTTAGTTAAATACAGGTAGATAAGATTAAAAGGTTCTACACCTATCGAGTGCACAAAAATTCCTTTCTCTTTTAGTTTTTAAGAAAGGAGGTTTTTGTGGAAGAAAATGCAAAATTTTCAAATAAGTGCTATCAGCCTTAAATTATTTTCAACCAACCTTTACTTTAAAAACCTATTTCCGATCCTAAAATTCAAGGCTTCATCTTTATTGAGAAAATAAACGATGCCGGCAGAAATACCATCTTCATCCGTTATAAATTCTATGGAAGTGCCCCAAAATGTAAAACCAAGAATATTAGTGCTGATAACATTCAGCACATTTGAAACTGTACAATATTGATCAGGGTTCATCGCCGTTTTTACCTGATGTTACAGGTTCTTCTTTGTACGGACAATTTTCAATACGGTTAAAAGTTTTTCGCTTTCCTACAACAAAGTTTTTACAGGCATAAAAGAAGCATCCGATTCGGAATTATTTCAACTTATAATTTATACAAGCCAATGGCCCGAAGAACTGATTTTTCGCCAAAACGGTTTCGGATCTGGTCAAGAGCTTCGTACAATTTGGTATTTTCTGCTTTTTCGGAGAACAGGTTTATCTGGTATTCGCCCTTGATCAAATGGCTTAGTTTGACACCAATCAGCCGAACCTGCAAATTCGGATGATAAGACTTGCGGAAAAGTTCTTTAACGGTTGATAAAATAACATGGTCTGCTGCCGTGTAGCTGATAACAGCCTGTTTGGTTTCAGTAGAGAAATCAGCATAACGGATTTTTACAGTAACACAGCCGCTCAGTTTTTTTTCCTGCCGAAGCAAAAAAGCAATTTTCTCAGTCATCCGCACCAGTTCGCCTTGCAAAAAATCAACGTTCAAAGTATCGCTTTCAAACGTATTTTCAGTGCTGATACTTTTCCTTTCGGAATAAGGCACTACCGGCGAATCATCAGTCCCGTTCGCCCTTCTGATCAGATCGGAACCACTTTTTCCAAACCGAAGTTCCATTAAAGCCAAATTTGCTTCGCTTAACTCTTTCAGCGTAAAAATCCCCATCTGCCGAAGGGCAACAGCAGTTTTTTCGCCAATACCAGGCATCCTGTCAATTTTCAGCGGAGCCAGAAATTGTTTTTCTTCACCCGGGTTTACTTCGATCTGTCCGTCGGGTTTTACTTCGTTGGTCGCTATTTTGGAAATGAGTTTGTTAGAGGCCAGTGCATAAGAAATGGGCAGGCCGGTTTGTTTGACCACGGTTTGCTTCAGCTCTTTGGTAAATTGGCTGCAACCAAAAAAACGGTCCATGCCGGTCAGGTCCATATAAAACTCATCAATGCTTGCTTTTTCTAAAACAGGGACACGTTCGCGGATAATGGAAGTAACCAAACGTGAATAATAGCTGTAGCTTTCAAAATCCCCGCGAACGCTGATAGCTTGCGGACAAAGTTTTCGTGCTTGTTTAACCGGCATGGCACTATGAACCCCAAAAGCGCGGGTTTCATAACTGCAGGCTGCCACAACGCCACGATCAGCAGAACCGCCAACGATAACCGGTTTGCCAATTAACGAGCTATCTTTCAGGCGTTCTACACTTACAAAGAACGAATCCAGATCAAAATGTGCTATAAACCTGCGATGAAATGACTCAGCCATATTTTTGTTGAAACACAGCTAAACTACTAAAATAATTAGTTTTTCAGGAGGCTTTTTTTAAGCGGCGGACAACTTCAATTAAAGATCTTGAATTGTGGTACGGACATTTCCAAACGCCAACTTTATCTTCCCCTTGCATCACCGTACCATCTTCGTTCAAACCCCACACCCATTCGCCATTCCCTGCAAAGATTTTCTTTTGGATGAAGGCCCAAACGTTTTCAAAATATTTGTAAAATGTATGATCGCCGGTAAGTTGCCAGGCGTTCAAAAAGCCAACCATTGCTTCGGCCTGCACCCACCAGTGGCGTTCTTTGATGAGATGGCCGTGCTCCGGCTCGTACTCGTAATACATGGAACCATCTTTGTCCAATCCGCTTATGGCAGCACGCGCCATCGCAACAGCTACATTTTTTACTTGTAAAAGAAGCACTTCATCTTCCAGCACTTCTGCGGCTTCAAATAACAACCAAGAACCTTCAATATCATGGCCATAGGAAGTAATATCCGATTTTGGCTGCCAGTTTTCATCAAAAAATAAAATCAAATGATTGGTTTTGGGATCGATGATATGCTCCAGAAAATTATTGATCAAACCACGGATCTGCTTTTCCAACAACCCGTCTTTCCAGATACGGTACAAATTAGTGTAAGCTTCCAACACATGTAAGTGTGTGTTCATGGTTTTTTTTTCGTTGTAATCTTTGGCACTCAACCGCAAATCCGGCAATTCTTTCCAGTTTCGGGCAAAAGCTTCTATGTAACCGCCTTTTTCAGTATCGTAACTACGTTTTTCTATTTCGGAAAATAGTTTTTGGGCCATTGCCAACGCAAGTACATTTTCACAAGCTTTATAATACTCTGCCAAGCCATAAATGGTAAATGCCAGGGCATATATCTTTTTTTGAGTATCCAGCGGCAAGCCCTTATGATCTACTGTCCAAAATATACCGCCATAAATTCCATCAACAAAATAATTCCGGAGATAGTCAAAGCTTCTTTTGGCCATCTCCAAATGTTCCGGTTTCGGGCTTTGATTGTAAGCTGCAGAAAAGCTCCATAGTATCCTGGCATTCAATACTGAACCTTTTGGGGCTTCTTTGTTAACCTTATTTTCATGGTCAACCTGGCCATAAAAACCACCATACTTTTTATCCAGTGTATAAGTTGTCCAATAATTTAAAATACTGTCAAGTTCTTTTTCAAATACAGTAATATCAGGCATCAGGTATTATAAGTTTTTGGTGTAGATGGCAGGTTTCAGTTTATTTTGAAAAATCATTTTAGGATCAGCATAAAACTTTTTGAAATCGGATGCACTTGCCTGGCCCGGAAAAGGCGCAAAGTAATGATCTTGTTTATAATTTCTCCATGTTAATACGTAAGCCGTTTTATATTGTTTTAAGGCAGGCAGCAGCACTTGCGTCCACCAATTGGGGTCGGGGATGAGTACGTAGCCGGTTTCTGTAAGTGCCGGAAGCTTGTGGTGTTCTGTTGCTACTTTTTCCAGGATCTGATAGCGGTTGTCCAAATCGGTTTTAAAATAATTTGCATCTTTTTCCATGTAGGCATCAAAGCCGATGATATCCACATATTCATCCCCGGGATAACGCTCTAAATAATCCTTTTCAGTTGCATAACCAGCAGCAGAATAACCAATGATCAGGTTGTGCAATTTTTTGTTTTTGCGGAGGTAATCTACCGTAAAACGCCACAAAGCGATGTATTCTTCCGGCGTACATTCTTTGCTTCCCCACCAAAACCAACTGCCGGTATGTTCATGCAGCGGGCGGAAAATAACCGGGATCATCTCCCCTTTCGGCCCTTTCAACTGGTTTGCAAATACGGCAAACTTATCCAGATATTTTACATAAGCATTAAAATGCTCGCCGCCCGGAATAATTTTTTTTACTGTATTAGTTGGTGTGCTCCAGGCTGTTGCACCGGTTACCGGATCATTAAAATGCCAACTGAATTCATTGATACCGCCACGGTTATATACTTCTTTTACATAGGAAATTATGTTTTTAAAAGGCACGCCGTCCAGGTTTTTTGCACTGTCCAACTCCAGATGGCCCAGCTCCCAGCCATATACGCCGGGATAAGAACCGGTAACACTTTTAATATCAGACCTGCCTTTTTCATAACTCCAGCTCATGCCGTAAGCCAAGTCGTCCTGATGGCCAAAAATCACCTTCGTTTGTGCCAGCTTTTGCATATTACTGTACAAAAATTTTGTTTCACCAGTTGCAGCTTTATCACTGGGCATACTAACTTGTGCAGATAAATTACTGGTAAAGCTTATTATTTTAAAAAACAATAAGCTTCCGGTTATTACTTGCCATGATCTGTTCATAAATACTGTTTTAATATGGAAAAGTTAAAATTCAGGTTTAAATGATCTGCAAATGTATTATCCAAACCCCTATTTCAGTCATATTATTTTAACAATTTTTTCGGCGTAAATATTATTTCCAAAAAATCATACAATATTTCAAAGTGTATCATTAATACTGTTTTAACGTTGAATTAAAGCTATTTTAAGCCAATTTTAAAAGCAACAAATGCACACCAACGTTATACGGGAAATTACGCCGCTTACACAAAGCGACTGCTTTACCCTATTTTCCAGGGTCAAGAAAAAGTTTGACTTCCCGCTTCATTATCACGAAGAATATGAGTTGAACCTGATCCTGAATGCGAAAGGTGCCAAACGCATTGTTGGCGATCACATTGATCTGATCGAAGACTTGGAACTGGTTTTTATCGGGCCAAACCAATATCATGCCTGGTTTACCCATCAATGTCAAAGTGAAGAAATTACAGAAGTAACGATCCAATTCAATAAAGATTTGTTTGATGAAAAATTATTGAAAAAGAACCAGTTAAGTTTTATCCGGAACATGCTGGAGCGTTCTCAGCGCGGCATTATCTTTTCAAAAAGCACCATCCAAAGGTTGAAGCCCCGTATTATGGGTTTGAGCCAGAAAAGTGGTTTTGATTCTGTGTTGGAACTGTTGTCGATTTTGCATGATCTGTCAACTTCCAGAAATATGCAAACCTTGTCTGATGCTGCTTTTAACAACGAACAATCTCATTACAACAGCCGCCGGATAGAAAAAGCATTTGAATATATGAATGCCAACTTTAACCGGGAAATCAGCTTGGCCGAAGTAGCTAAAATTGCCAATATGCCCGAAGCTTCTTTCAGCAGGTTTATAAAAAAGCGTACCGGGATTACTTTTATTGACAGTTTGAACGAGATCAGGTTGGGCCACGCATCACGGATGCTGATCGATACGACGCAAACCATTGCAGAAGTTGCCTACAAATGCGGCTTCAATAATATTTCTCATTTCAACCGGGTTTTTAAGAAGAAAAAGGTTTGTACGCCAAAGGAATTCAGGGGTAATTATTCCGGCAACCGGATTTTTGTTTGAGGATTTTATGATGATAAAAGAAGTATCAGGATAGAAAACAGTACTGATTTTATTTTTAATTGTTAGGGCCTGTTTAAATTTACATAAGATCCTTCGATATGCCCAGGATTAATGCCAATGCTTCTTTTACCCTATAAAAATTGGTGTCTGCACTAATTTAAATAAACCAAAAACCAAATGCCTGCCATTTTTTAGGTGATAAAAGAAGCATAGAAAACATACTGAACAAATTTTAAACAGGCTCTAATTTCTTGAGTTTTTAACTCTTTTTGAAAAATCTTTTCAAAATTTGTCATGTAGGTTTAGATAATAATATGCAACAGCGGATTTATATTGACACATCTGTTTTAGGTGGTTATGATGATTAGAAGTTGTTTGAACTTATGTTGGGCAGAGTTAAACCGGTAGGCGGATTTTCCGGATTGAACATTTTTTTGAAGGGCCGTAGGCTCGGCACATATTGTAAAAATGGGTTTAACCCGTTTAACTAATAAAATTAAACAACTTCTAAAAGAAAATAAGTTTAAACAAATCCCTATAAATTTAAACAAGCTCTAAGTTTCTCAAAAAACCTGACTTGCTGGAGATTTTTTCTATCCAACCAAGTTTTCTGATTTCTTTCCTGTAGAAAAGATTAAGCCAAAGCTTAATGCTGTTTTTATCCCTAAAAAATCTTGCCCGGGTTCAGAATTCCGTTCGGGTCAAAAACCTGCTTGATGCCACGCATCAGGTTGAGATGGATTTCTGAAAACTTGAGCGGCATGTAATCTTTTTGAACCAGTCCAATCCCGTGTTCGCCGGAAATAGTGCCGCCAAGCGATACTGTCAATTCAAATATTTCCCGGATACCGTTTTTGATCTGATGGCCCCAATCGTCATCGCTCATGTTTGCTTTGATGATATTGACATGCAAATTTCCATCACCGGCATGGCCATAGCAAACAGATTCAAAGCCATATTTTGTACCGATCGCTTTAATGCCTTTCATCAGCTTTGGCAATTCGGCCCGCGGCACAACGGTATCTTCTTCCTTATAAACCGAATTTGATTTTACAGAAACCGCCATCGTCCGGCGCAGCCGCCACAGTTCTTCTTTTTGTGCCGAAGAATCAGCAAACAACACCTCTAAACAATAATGCTGTTCCAGTACTTCGTTGATCTTTTCACAATCCGAAAAAAGAACATCCTGGTTGTTGCCGTCCACTTCGATCAACAAAAAAGAAGAAACTTCCGGTTTCAGGTCAAAGCTGATGGCGTCATGTTCCATCACCCATTCCACGCCTTTTCGCTCCATAAATTCTACAGCCGAAGGGATAACGCCGGCACGAAAAATAGCCGAAACTGCCGAACAGGCATCTTCATCCGTTTGGAACGAAGCCAGCAGCAGCAGGTCGTGCGTAGGTTTTGGCACTAATTTTACCACGATTTTGGTGATGATGCCCAGCGTACCTTCCGCCCCGATCATCAGTTGGGTTAAGTTGTAGCCGGAAGCAAATTTCAAGGTATTGGCGCCCGTCCGGATGATTTCCCCCGTTGGCAAAACCACTTCCAGGTTCAAAATGTATTCCCGGATCGTTCCGTATTTCACCACTCTTGGCCCGCCAGAACCATGCGAAACATTGCCGCCGATAAAGCAGGAACCCTTGCTCGCCGGGTCAACCGGGTAAAGCAGGCCTTTTTCCGCAGCAGCATCCATAAAAATTTCGGTGATCACGCCGGGTTCTACAGTAGCTTGCAGGTTCCGTTCATCAATTTCCAGGATGCGGTTAAATTTTTCCATCGCAATCAGCAAACCGCCCATTACCGGCAGCGCGCCGCCGCTTAAACCTGTTCCGGCACCGCGCGGCGTAACCGGGATTTGGTGCTGGTTGGCCAGTTTCATCAGCGCAGAAACTTGTTCCGGCGTTTGCGGTTTTACCACTACCTGCGGATAAAAACGCAAGTCTTCCGTTTCGTCATGACTGTAATTTTCCAGGTCATTTTGATCGGTAAAAACAGCATCCGTCCCTGCAATTTCCCTGATCCGGTCCAGTATTGCTTCGTTTATCGTATTAAAACTCATGCTTCTTTTATCCAGGTAATTTCAACAAGGGAATATTTTACTTCGCACGGCAAAGGCGGGTTTAATTTTTTGATGCCAACTTTTACCGTTTCCAGAAAAGGAAAATCAGCACGGATTTTTTCGATCATTTCCTGCACCAGCGTTTCCAGCAGTTTGCGCGGCTGCTTCATTTCTTCTGCCAAAATAAAATACAGTTTTTCATAATTGACGGTATTGGAAATATCATCTTCAACATCTTCGTTTTTAAATTCCACTTCCACATCTAATAAAAAGGAACTGCCCAAAATTTGTTCTTCGGGATAAAAACCGTGGTAAGCAAAAAACCTGACTTCCTGCAAAGCAACTTTAATCATAGCCGTAAAGGTATAAATTTAGCAGATTTGTAAAATGGTTTTTGAGGATGGTTCTAAGATAAGCTCAGCATCACCACACCAATTTTTACCCGATAAAAGAAGCATAGTTTTAATTTGATCAATTAAAGGTTACTTTTAAAGATGAAATTATGGACAACAATTTTATTATTGCTTGTGAGCTTTGCAGCACAAAGCCAGTTAAAGATTGAAGAAAAAACTAAAGTTTATCTTACAAGCTCTAAAGATGATATCAAGAAATTCATTACTCAAAATCATTTTGATTATGCCTTAATTAGCTGGTACGACTCTACCTTTATGGGTACAAATAGTAGTGTATTTGGTTTATTTCAACAGCAGGGCAATTGGTACATAGCTAAAATAATCACAGGAAAAGCTAACCCTCTTTCTAAATTTACTTTCACCATTAATCAGCATCAATTAATTAAAGCAGAAGTTGATTCTGTTTTGCGACTGCTTAATCCTGCTCAGGCTTTTAAATATAAACAGGAAGATTTTAACAAGCTTCCTGAAACTTATGAGTACCCGGAAAAAAACGGAGAAATAGTTCAAATCGTTCAGCCTTCCGATGGCGCTACTTGTCATTTACTACAACTATCTAACAAAGAAATTAAAACACTAAGTTTTGATAATCCTGATATTTATCTGAAAGATTTTTATCCTCATTTTGAAGGTTATGGTATTTTAAAAGGATTTGTAAATACTATCGTCCAACTTTATACCCAAACAAAGGATTTACCTAAAGAATAATATGTGCAGTCTTTTCCATTAATTATCACACCAACTTTTACCCGATAAAAGAAGCATTCTTCCAATTTTCGCGCAAACCCTTACCTTTATCCCATGCCTTACAAAGAAAGAGACATCAATAAAATGTATTATACCATGGGCGAGGTTTCGGCCATGTTTAATGTAAACCAGTCGATGATCCGTTTTTATGAGAAGGAATTTGACATCCTTCAGCCTAAAAAAAATAAAAAAGGAAACCGGCTTTTTACCCCGGAAGATGTAGAAAACCTGAAAATCATTTTCAACCTAATCAACGAACGCGGCTATACATTGCAGGGCGCGCGCGATTATTTGAAGCAGAACGGCAGCGAGGCAAAGGAAAGCCAGCAGGTGATCAGTTCGTTGGAAAGCCTGAAAAAGTTTTTGCTGGAGGTGAAAGAACAATTATGAAGCTGCCCGAGCACCCGGCCGTTTTAGTGGTTTACAATTCGCGTTCCGGCGCGCACGAAAATGACCAGTTCCGGGATTTATTGGAGCAGAAAAGCAGGCAATACCAGTTCACTTATCAGGTTTTTGAAATGGGGACGGAAGATTGCGAAGGAAAAATCAGAAAAGACATTGCAGCTTTCCATCCGGATTTGCTGATTGCTGCCGGCGGCGATGGCACCTTGAACATTGTAGCAAAAATAGCACCTGATTACCAATTGCCGGTAATGATTTTACCTTGCGGATCGGCAAACGGTATGGCACGCGAACTTGCAATCCCCAATTCAATTGCAGCAGCTTATGATGTGCTGTCTAAATATAAAATCAAAGCGATTGACTTACTGAAAATCAATAATTTTACTTGTGTGCATTTAGCGGATGTAGGCCTGAACGCGCGTATTGTAAAACGTTTTGAGCAAGACCCGAAGCGCGGGCTGGCTACCTATGCCAAACATCTTTGGGCGGAGATATTTTTGATCCGAAGCAAACATTTTGAAATAAAATGCGATGAAAAGGTAATCAGGCGGAAAGCCGTTTCCATTACTTTTGCCAATGCTTCCAAGTATGGAACGGGTGCCGTCATCAACCCGACCGGTAAAATTGATGATGGTAAATTTGAATTGTGCATCGTAAAACCTTTCCCACGTTTAAAAATATTTTCGCTGGCCTGGAAAATGTTCCGCGGCACTTTGCAAACCAGCGAATATTTTGAAGTGATCAGTTGCACAGAAGCACATGTGAGCCATAAAAAAGGTGTTATCCTACAGGTGGACGGCGAAGTGATCGGCAAGGTAAAACATATCGGCATCAATATAAAACCTTTGGCTTTAAAGCTTCTTTTACCGGCTGTTTCTTAATCTAATGCTACCTGATAAACCATTTTTCCGTTCGCATTTTCCTCATCCACCACCCAAGTTTCGGCCACGGTTCTTTGGTTTGAAGTAAACTTCAGCTTAAAAAAACCTTTTGCTGCCAGCGCAAAATTGCCGTACTTCCCTTTTTGCACATAGGTGGACTTGGAAGCTGCACCGCTCACAATATAATTCACGTTATTTTTATAAATATGCTGCAGATTGTGTTCGTGGCCGGCAGCGTAAACCAGGCTGGGATGTGCACCGAAAATAGCTTTCAGTTTCTTTTTTAAAGCCCGGAAACGCAGGTTGGAAAGATCTTCCGGCGCACCAATATATTTGCGGTACAAAGGAAGCAGCGAACCTACAAAAGGCATCGGCACCAAAGCTTTTTTACGATAAATAGTGAGCGGAAACAAATGGTGCTTGAACTTGAACTTGCCGCCATGCAGCGAGTAACTGTAAATGGGATAATGGCCCACCACCAGCACTTTTTTGTTTTTGTTCCGATCTATTATTTCTTCCAGTAAAGTATAAAATTCTTCTTCTGAACCGGCAGCACAGCCATCTTTTGCACCAATCGGCCGAAAACCACGCTGAATCCACCATTGCGTATTGATAGCAACGATGGTCAGATCCTCATTCACGGAAACTTCTTTCGGACCGGGGCAACCGTTGGAAGGCAGGTAAACATTGGCACCGCCAAACAATTTTTCGATGTATTTTTCCTGCCGGACTACGTAGTCATAGCCGTCGTCCTTGCCTTTGTTCCAATCATGGTTTCCGGAAATAAAAATCACTTTCCCCGTATAATCTTTCACCGCCTCGTAGTGTTTTTGCAGCACTAATTCTGCATCTGCCCGCAGCCTGTCGCCTTTTTCGGGCAAACCATGCGGATAGATATTATCACCCAGAAAAATTACGGCGGATGGGTTTGGCGTATCGAGATGCTTAGTCAGCAAACTCAAAACCGGGTCAGGTTTGTACCGGGAAATATTGCCGGAATCGCCCACTAAAATCACTTCATATACTAAGTCAGACATGAGATACTGTTTTTATTGATATAATATCTTCTTTTAACAAAAAAACACATTTTAAACTATTAATTAATATTATTATAATTGAGTTAAATTAGAATCAAGACAATGGCTTTACTTTTCAAAGATGCGTTTTAAAATTTTACTGCCGCTCTTATTTCTAATCACCTCAAAATTTGCTTTTGCACAAACGGCACAAGAGCGTGAAATCGAAACTATTATTGAAGCCGCAGCAGAAAACCTGCCCGACGATTACGATTATTCCGACCTCATCGGCCAGCTTGTTAACTATCGCCAGCATCCGCTCAACCTCAACAAAGCTACAACAGCACAATTACAAGAACTTTTGTTTTTGTCTGCCTTGCAAATTTCAGCATTAAAAGAACATATTTCAATCAACGGAAAACTAATTGATCTGCTCGAACTGCAAAGCATTGATCTTTTTGACCTGCAAACAATCCAAAAACTACTGCCTTTTGTTACGATAAATTCCAACTTAGATTTCAATGCTGTTAATCTTGCAAATGTATTTCGGTTTGGAAAGCAGGATTTCATCTTCCGTTATGGAGAAGTGCAGCAGCGGCAAAAAGGTTTTCTGATTCCAAAAAATTCCAAACTTTCGCATTATATAGGCAATCCGCAGAAGTGGTTAGGCCGTTACCGTTTTGACTTTCAGAACAGGGTCCAATTTGCTTTCAACATGGAAAAAGATGCCGGAGAACCATTTTATGCAGGTAAAAACAGCATGGGTTTTGATTTTTATACCGCAAGTTTATCTTTCAAAAATTTCGGTTTGGTCAATCGTTTAGTTGTGGGCGATTATTCTTTGCAATTCGGACAAGGTTTGGGTTTATACACCGGTTTTGCTTTTGGTAAAAATGCCGATGCCACATTGGTTCCCAAATTCAGCCGCGGATTAACGCCGTATTCTTCCACCAACGAGATTAATTATTTCCGTGGCGTAGCGGCAACTTTCAAATTTAAATCGTTAGAATTTACGCCTTTTATTTCTGATCAGCCGATTGATGCCACGGTGCAAAGTTCGTCCAATCCAGAATATATTTCTTCACTTGGCACCACTGGTTATCACCGAACAGCTACAGAATTAGCCAATAAAAATTCGGCAGGACAATTTGCTTATGGAATGAACCTTAACTATACCAACCACAATTTTAAAGCAGGGTTAACAACATACAACACACGTTTTCAATATCCAATCCAACGCAAACGAAATGCTTATAATAAGTTTGATTTTACCGGAAAAGAACTCGGCAACTTGTCTTTTTACTACGATTACAACTTCCATAATTTTTATTTCTTCGGAGAAACGGCCAAAAGCTTGGGAGGCGGCGCAGCAACGGTCAATGGTTTGCTGAGTTCGCTTTCCCAGAATATTTCAATGGTTTTATTGTACCGAAACTATTCCCGCAATTACAATTCATTGTACAATCAAGCTATTTCCGAAGCAACAGAAGCCCAAAATGAAAAAGGGGTTTACAGCGGGCTGAACATGAAGTTTTCATCACGTTGGAACTTTTCGGGTTATGCTGATTTCTTCCAATTTCCATGGTTAAAATTTCAGGTAAGCCAACCCAATAGTTCAGGTTATGAATATTTGGGGAGATTGACTTATTCTCCAACTTCCCGCCTCGTTGCTTATCTCAATTATCGTTTGAAAAAGAAGCAGCAAAACAATGACAACGCAAAAATCAAAGCATTGGACAATGTGTATTATCAGGATTGGAGGTTGGATATTTCTTATCCTTTCAGCAAGAATATTACACTTAGAAACCGGGCTGAAATTGTAAAATACCAAAAAGGTTTGCCTGCTGCAGAGTATGGTTTGATGCTTTACCAGGATGCCATTTACAAACCAAAAAGCAGCAGGGTTTCGGGCAATTGCCGGATTGCTTACTTTAAAACAGCCAGTTATGATTCTCGGATTTATTCTTTTGAAAACGATGTGCTATACAGTTACACCATTTTGCCTTTGCAGCATACGGGTTTTCGCTCTTACATAAACTTGCAGTATAGTTTTAAAAAATCGGTTGACTTGTGGTTTCGGTACAGTGCTTACTTGTACCGCGGCGAAACAACAGTTGGATCAGGATTGGATTTGATTGAAGGCAACAAAAAATCAGAAGTCAGGCTGCAAATGCGCTATCGGTTTTAACGATGAAGAACACTTTTTTTATATCCGAGAATCCATTTTTACCTTTACTGATGCCTCTTTTATCGGGCATATTTTTGGGTGTGGTTTTTTCGTTTGAAAGTTTGATGCTGCTTTTAACCATCAGTATTTATACAATTGCATTCCTATTTGCATTCCTAAACTTTGGATATGCCAATTGGAGAATATACCGAAAACCTTGGATCGGCGGAATCCTGATCTATGTTTTTTTACTGTTACTTGGAATTTTATTTGCGGAGAAAAACAAAGAAATCAATCAGCAGGATCATTTCTCCAAGCAAAAATCAGATGCTTTGCTGGTCCGCATTATCCAGGAACCAAAGCAGACCAGCAACATACTCCGCTTCAATACTTCGGTTACGCATACTTCTTTTAATGGCAAAATTTTATCATCTTCCGGTAGTTTACTGGTTGCCTTGAAGTTGGATTCAAAGCAAAAAAACAATTTTAAATATGGCGATGAACTGCTTATTCAAAACAAGGTCAAACAAGTTGATGCTCCTTTTAACCCGGCAGAATTTAATTACAAGTTGTGGCTGCAGCATCAAAATATTTATTTCCAAACCTTTCTCAATCCAAACCAATATCAGCTCATTGCATCCAATTGTGGTAATCCGATAATCGCTTATGCACTCCAAGTCAGAAAAAATTTAGTCCTGAAATTTCAAAAACACTTGTATGATCCAGATGCAATTGCCGTTGCTTCCACTTTAATTTTGGGTTATCGTGCCGATCTAAGTCAGGATGTGCTCCAGGCTTATGCCAAAACCGGAACAATGCACGTACTTTCTGTTTCGGGGATGCACGTGGCATTGGTTTACATCATCATAGAACTGCTGCTAAGATTTTTAAACCGTAAAAGAAGCGGTATGATATTAAAAGCGGTCATCTCCATTTTACTAATTTGGATCTATGCACTGATTACCGGTTTTTCGCCTGCGGTTTGCCGCGCTGCCGTCATGATCACTTTTGTTATTTACGGAAAAACGTACAACCGGCACATCAGTATGCTTAATATTTTGCTGCTTTCGGCTTTCATCCTGCTGCTTTACAATCCACTTTTTATAACGGATGTAGGTTTTCAACTTTCTTATCTGGCTGTTTTTGGGTTGATTATTTTGCAGCCCATCATCGAAAACCTGCTTAATTTTAAGCATAAACAGGTGCGAAAATTGTGGTCGCTCCTGTCGGTTTCGCTGGCTGCACAAATAGTTACTTTTCCGGTCAGCGTTTTTTATTTTCATCAGTTTCCGGTTTATTTTTTAATCAGCAACCTGTTTATTGTGCTGCCATCGGTGCTGATTATGTATGTTGGAATTGCATTCCTGGTATTTTCAAATGTCGATATGCTGGCAAAACCTTTAGGCTTTTTGCTCGATAAAATTATTGTTTTGGTAAACACCGGTTTAACTTGGATTGAAAATATCCCCTTTGGCAATTGGAATAAATTGTGGATCACGGTGCCGGAATATCTGCTGCTTTACGTCATTATTTGTTGCTGTTTTGGCTGGATAGTACACCGCAAACCTGCATTGCTGAAAATTGGTGCTGTTTTTATCACCCTTTTTTTAGCAAGCTTTTCTTACAAACGCTATCGTTCCGCAAGTCAGGATGATATTATTTTTCTAAACCTTCGTAAAAACTTTGGGTTGATTTTTAAAAAAGGATCCGAAGCTTTTGTGCTTACTGATTTAAAAACGACAGACAAAATGTTTCAATATTCTATCCAACCTTATCTGGACAGTTGCAAATCTTCTGAAATCCATCTCCTCCAACCGGAACGAAATTTTGCTGATGCTTCTTTTATCAGACAAAAAAACTTAATCCAATTTGGCAACCGGCTGATTTTTTTGGCTGATAAAAACTTTGAACACAAACAATTTCCGAAGAAAATAAAAGTAGATTTGGTATTGATCACCGGCAATCCAAAGATCGGCCTCAAACAAATTTCCAACAATTTGATTTTTGACCTGTTAGTGATCGATTCCAGTAACACGGATTATACGATTGAAAAGTTATCAGAGGAAGCCGCTTTGGACGGCAGAAAAATAATTATTTTAAAACGTAACAATTCTTACCGAATCAACTCTAATTAATATCTTGTTTATCAAATTAAGCTTGCATCTTTACAGAACGAATAATCAACCAAAAAATGAAAAACATGAATAACTTTAAAAAAGTAGCTTTAGGCCTGGCACTTACCACAATTGGTTTTGCGGCAAATGCACAAAAAAACATTACCGAAGGCCTAATTACTTACAATGTGAGCACGAACGGGCAGCAAATGGAGGCCAAAAATTATTTTAAAGGAGATTCATCTTCTTACCAGTTTCAGCAAGGCCCGGCTGATATTAAAATCCTTTCCGACGATAAAGTTGGTTTTTGGGCGATTGTGGTGGATGTACCCGTTGCTTCTATCAAAAAAGCGGCTATTGCCACTCCTGCTGACTTGGAACAAATGAAAGACCGGGAACCTTCTTTCACTTCAACCCCAACTACAGAAACACAAACTATTGCCGGTTACAAGTGCAAAAAAGTGCAAGTGAAAGATTCCAAGACTGGTTCCAATTATGATGTTTGGGTAACCAACGATGTATCTGTCCCATCAAACAACCTGACTAAATATTATAACAAGTTAGGTGGTGTGCCGGTGAAATTTTCTCTTTCACAAAGAGGACAAACGATGGACGTAACGATCAAATCGATCAGTGCAGAAAAAGTAAAAGCCGGAACTTTCGCTGTTCCGACAGATTTTGATAAAATTACTTTAACAGAATTAATGTCAATGGGCGGCGGACAATAATTCAAATTAAACTACTATCGGCTGAAGGCCGATAGATTTGTTATCGACTGAAGTCGACTTTAAGCTTATTCACTAATTGTAAAGTCTTCGTCTTTTGGATCCTCATCCTGGTTTTTTATATATTCCAGT
>JAABUP010005800.1_pt1 | contig 18351 bp, 26 predicted proteins | sample 5559201 | NCBI WGS metagenome assembly JAABUP01 (sample SAMN10711887, study PRJNA513373) | rock metagenome | isolation source: Antarctica rocks | place: Antarctica
TCAAGATATGGCACCTGCTTGTTATGCAGTCTGTAACCTCCATGTGGCGTGTCTTATCCATAACACATGCCAAATAGAGTATACAGACTGCACAACAAGCAGGTGCGCTATCTTGAAAGTGCAGTCTGACACAAGGCACTGTATTCATAAGTCACGCCCTATCACTGACCAAAGCTTTACATCACACACACACTCTCCTCACAAGCTGTCAAAAAGGTGTGTGCTATTGAGCTATTGATTCCTGTGCTGATACGCTGAGGGAAAGTACATGCAAATGCTTAATGTCTGTGATACTCAGCTGCCTTGGTTGTGGCAGGTTGTGGCGCTGGTGACAGAGGGAGCGCAACGGCCTGAGCTGCCAGCACCAGAGGACCTGCCCGGCACTGGAACCTTTGCAGGCTACTCTGAGTACATCATGCTCATGGAGCAATGCTGGGACCAGGACCCTGCTGCACGCCCAACCTTTGCACAGGTAAACCCTCTTGCCACCCTTCCTGCCCAATCTGCAGCCTCACTTTCTGCGGCCACTTTCATCCTGCTCCCATCAGTGTTCATCAAAGGAACAGTCTTGTATGCTGTGGTTCTTGTGTATGTTCAAGTTCAGCTTTCTTATTGTTGTGTTCAGCCCTTTTGTGGGCTCTAGTACGTGTGTTGCTGACTATGTGGTGCTGTATCGCCATCATGTGTGTCAGGCAGCATCATGAGGCAGGTCAGGTAGGACAGGATAACTGGGAGGTTTGCCTGCAGCTCAGCCCCAAGGATGTGCAGGATATGTCAGCCTTGTCAGTATCAAACTGTGTTGGATGCTGTGTATGAGATCTGGTGGCATCTCTTTCCATGTGCTGCAGGTCATCACAGTGCTGAGGAAGATGCTCGCTGCTGAGATGAGAGCCAAGAGCAGCAACAATGCTGAGCTCAATCCCCAAAAGCCTGCGTTACCATCTGCCTGAGCTGAAGCAAGTATCTCTGCAGCAAGGCAGTCTTTCTCTCATCCAATCAGGCCACATCCAACCATGTGTGATGAGTCGTCGTGGTTGCAAAATGAGTATGGACTGGTTTTGGGGGTTCTGTCATTTGCCGTGACTGGCTGTGTCTTTGAGGGGAGCACAGCTGGTGAGGGGCATGGCAAAAAGTACATCAGGTCGCAGAGGCTCTTACAACCAGATTGCAGCGCAGGGTGAGACGCAGAATTGTGTGATCATGAGCAGCATGTGACATATTGAACATAGCAACCATCCTTCCTGACTTGCCAGAGCTTTTGTACATTTTTTCCCTACCTGTATATTGCATCAGCTAGCTCAATCAACCCTGGATAACCAATGTAGCGATGTGATATGGATGACAAAGTTGAGTCTAGGTTGACACATAGGTGAGTAGTTGGATGTGATCAGAAACAACGCAATTTGAGAGGAAGCTGTGCATATGGCATTTTTTATTTTAGCACGGTAGGCAGTGTGTGTGTTCACACAATCTTGATACTGTTTGCAGTGTCTGCACATGTCATTCAGCTTTTCTGCATGTCCAGAATAACTTTTGATAGCTTGTAAGCCTGCCATGATGCAAGACAGGTTGTTCAAGAGCTAACAAACGACGAAAAGCTTGTCATTCGCAACGACGCATGCCTTGCCCCAGCACTGGCTACAGCTTGACTCGTGGCACTATCCCAGTCTTGCAGGCTGTTTCGTTTGCTAGCAGAAGTGTCTTGAGGCTGCGCGCCTTTGCTGGCAGCTTTAAACCTAATACAAGTAACATACACATTACCTACAAATAGAGGAGGCTCCTTTGGACTGCGCTTGACACATATTCTGGTAGAGCACAGAGGCAGTGTCAAGGTAGATTTTGAGGTGAGCACGACGATGGCGACACAGAGGGCCTGGGTCTTGGGATATGGTATAGTGGTGTGTGATGCAGATGCTCACTAACAGTAACAGTTTGAGCACGGAGACTGGCTCTTAGCAACATTGCATTAATGCCACAGCTGATAGTTCAAATTGTCAGTGACATCAGCAGTGGCGCTTATGCTCCAACCAACAATCCAACCAAAGGCCACCGTTATCTTGAGTTATATGCAGCCACCTGTCATGATGTGCAGCATCAAATTTGGTGTCTCCTAGAGCTATGCATAGACACAATTTGCCTGGGGTCCTCGGCAAGACTGCCGAAGAAATGAAGGTTCTCATTGGAAACTTCATGCTAATTATAGTCAAGATGCCAGAGCCCTTCACAGTCAACTGACACTCAAGCAGCACAAATGCACCAGGTATCCTGAAACTTGTTTTGGAACAGAATGGCACTTGTCAAGGCATAAGGTCAGGGGTAGTCAATAGCAGAAAGTACATCAATGAAAGAGTCATAGCCATTCTTGGCTTCCAAGTGTACATAATAGCAGATACATTGCCGCAACCTACATCAAAGCAGTCTCAGCAGAATGACTGGTGTGATTGTCATGCCACTGCTTTCAATACTGGAAGCTGATACCCTGCAAAAACAGGGATGTAAAAGCTTACTAGACAATGTGAGGATGAAAATGCTTATCTGGCTTCCCTGAAAACATGCTGTTGCCACATCAGCAACATAGAGGAGCGCTTATGCACCCTTTTGACACCAAGCTACTGCTCCTACGATGATTGCACTGTTGCAGTGTAAGCTGTTCCAGCCTCAGTGCCTCAGCTTGACAATGATGGCTGTCATGTTGTCACATCCAACGCCCTGGGTCTCGCTAGGATTTGATGCTAGACACGCGTCCAACAGCTCACTGGAAATGGTTTTGAGGTCACGGTCCTGTTGCAGCCTCTGGGAAACAAAGTCACAGGCCTGTTGATTGGTCATTACATCCCATACTCCGTCGCAGGCTAGCAGGAAAAAAGGGTCGTTGCCTGTGAGCACAACATGCTTTACATCTGGCTCTGCTGTGATGATCTGCTCGTTGGCTGGCAATCCAGAGTTGGTTTTGTACTTCAAGTCCCCTATGGCTCTAGACAGGTTCAGATTGCCATTGACACGCGTGACGCCACCAATATTACTGAGGAAACCGCCAGCTGCCATGATTCTGGATCTTTCACCCTCCTGACCAGGCTTGTGATCTTCTGAAAGTGCAAATGCTTGACCACCTCGGCACAGGACAGCTCTGGAGTCACCAGCGTTGGCAACATAGAGGTCACTACCATGCAGAACTGCCACAACAGCTGTGCAGCCAGCCTGCAGCTGAGCCACAGCTGGTGGGTTGGAACCGTCTGGCTCTGGGACTGTGCTCTCAACAGTGACATCAGGTGCGGTTGCCTCTGAGGATGAACCGCCTGGTTTGCTGACTTTCCTGGCTCTGTGCAGCTCCAGAAGCTGTCGGACTTTATCAAGAGCTCCAGCAGTTTGCAATGCCATCTGATGCACAGAAGCGATACGAAAGCTCAACCTGCTATTGCTCAGCAGATGCCGAAACATCCACCCTGCGGCAACTCTTGCTTCTAGCCTCAAGTGTCATGTCACAAGTTATTGGTAGCACAAGTAAAGCTAAGACGAGCTTATTTTCCGGTAATTGGCGCCGACATGAAGGGTATCGTGAGTGCTGACTGGTTCTGTATGCTGGCTTGGAGCGTATACGGCCCTTTGCCAGCTGGCCGTGGTGAGGGGGCCTTTCAGCCCATCGCAGCCCCCTCAAACAAACCGCCCTGCCCTCCAGCAGCCCTATCTGGTCGCAGAGCAAAGCGAAGTGCCTGGCTCGGTTTGATCAACTTGCGTCAGCGCTATTTAGAGTGGTCACTGGCAGGATGTCCTGCTTTACAATGACTAGTCTTCAGAGCTCTCTTCCCACAATAAGACCGTTCAACAGCGTTGCTCAGCGACCGCACACTGTTCCTTGTTTCTCTGGTTTCAGCAGACCTGGTCGGCTTCCCCTCAGATCAGAGAGTAAGCTGCCGAGATTGGCCTTATGGTCACCTGTATATGTTGTGTCTTAGTGCTTACCGCCTTGGTGTCTTCAGGCTATGCACCCAGCCTGTTAAGCTTTCCACAGAATGGCTGCAAGTGGACTGCTATGCGACATGGCAACAAGAAAGCAAAGCTGGGACGACCTGCCGATCAACGCAAGGCGTTGCTCAGGTCTTTGACCACAGAGCTTTTGCGTCATGGCAAGATAAAAACTACCAAGGTATCCTTGTCAGGAAACCAGACAACACTTATTCTGCATGAGCTGCTTTCTTACTGCTCTTTCGTGAGGCATCACAACGGCAAACTGCGCTTGCAATATTTTTTGCTTGTTGTCTATGTAGGTCAAGGCTAAGGCAATGCGAAAACCTGTTGACAAAATGATCACACTGGCGAAGAATGGTACCTTGCACGCACGGCGGCAGGTAAGCATGTGATTGTGCGCTCTGTGATTTTGCAAAGTGCTGTGGCAATGCTGCCTACGAGTGCAGACAGCAACTTCTGCCAACAACAGTGCTCTCTCTCTGCAGGCACTTGCGTATATATATGACAAAGCCATAGTCACTTCTCTCTTTGCTGAAGTACCCCAAAGGTACAGTGACCGCCCAGGAGGTTACACCCGTATCACTACAGAAGCACAGTTGCGGAGGGGCGATGCAGCAGAAATGGCCATAATAGAGCTAGTGTAGTTGACCATAGCCGTCTGCAGACCAGCATGCCTGATGCTCCTGACGGTTAATCATTACAAACAGCACACATGTTGGCAGTCAGTGACTGCCACAAAGATTTTGCACAATTGAACTGCAGCATTGCCAATTTGCACTGTTTGATTGGCGGATGCAATCAAATGTGTTCTGGTCTAAGATTTGTGAACCTGATTGCTTTTGCAAGTGTTGTACATACCATGACAACTTCAGGCATGCCACATGCCTCTCATACAGGTACTATGGCCACGCAGCTTTTCATGCCTGTTACCATTAGCATGTTACTATAGGTTCAAATGCGAGATTCCCCAGCTCAAATTGTTTGATGCTGTGTGCTACAACTCTGTCTTGTCTTCTCTTGTCAATTTCCTGTTGAACAATTGCTGATACTGCTTTGCTGTACGTTCGCAAATTACTCTACCCACATCATGCTGCAAGCTGAACTTCACAAAGCAAAGAGCTTTCACTGCATCTCATGCCTTAAGCAAGCAACCAGCAGCAATGTCAAACACAGCCTTATGCAGCATATGAAGCTACCAGCCAGGCAGTGCTGTGCTGTGCCATATTTGTCTTCGAGACACCATGATGATGCATGAAATCCGTAACATGAGGTTGTAAACCGTTAAGGAGCAAAATAATGCACTTTGTCAAAAAGGCACACAAACTGAGCCCCCAGAATTTCATGAGTTGACTGCATCTAGGGATGCCAGCCAGGAGCGCCTGAGCTGTCTCAAAATGCAGCAATCAAGCCACTAGACTGTAGAAGGTGTCTTTAGGCAACGGTCACAGCTGCCTGAGAGCTGACATAAGCTTGTCTGTTTGCTCAGGTTTCCCAACTGAGATTCTGATGAAGCCAGCCAAATGGCGTTGGGCATAGTGGCGGACCATGATGCCTTGCTTTGCCAGGCCCACCTTGACTGCTTTGGCATCATAACCATTGGTCACATTGCACAGTATGAAATTAGCACAGGAGGGGAAAGGTTGCAGAAATGCAATGCTTGATAGATCTGTCATCATGCGTTGTCTTTCATTCACAAGCTTCTCCCGCACATCCTGCATAGGCACATCATCTTTGTATGTTTCTGCCAGCACAGGGCTTGACAGCACAGCAGTGATCCACAATGCACAGTGCAGCAGCAGAAGCTCTGCCATGCTGTATGTATGAGACATCTTAAAGTTGCACCAAACATGAATCCACAAAGTTTTCATATGGTGTTGCTTACGCTGAGCTTACCAGCAGGTAAGCCATGTTACTAAGAGCAGCACATGCTGCTACCTCTGAAGCAGCAGACACATTGTACGGTTGCTTTGCTCTCCACAAGAAGTCTATCATGCCTAAGGGGAAGCCGCCAAATCCGACGCGGATGCCTGCCAGAGCTGCACTCTTGCTGAAAGTTCTGAGAACCACAAGGTTGTCATAATCCTGGACCCACTTGATTCTGGATGGCTCATTGGCAAACTCGATGTAAGCCTCATCCAATACCACCAGGACAGGTAGCTGCAAAATAGCTTTGAGCTCTGCCTCTTGTATCAGACTGCCATCTGGATTGTTCGGAGATGTCAAAAAGACAATCTTTGGGCTGTGCTGCTGGACTGCTGCTGTTATGCCTGCAATGCAGACAGGCATGTCAATGCTTGGTTACATCAGCCCTTATGCAAGTGAGAGGTATGCATGGACGGCTTCAGCTTACCTTGCACATCAATGCTGAAATCATCGTTTCTCAGCACTGTGATTACTTTCGCATCATTGACAGCAGCGTCAAACTTGTACATTGTGAAGGTGGGCGGACAATCTATTATGCTATCACCAGGATCAAGCACACAACGCATGAGCAAGTCTATCAACTCATCTGCGCCACAGCCCACCTGCACTCAAGACCAATACTTCTTGCTCCCAGTACATCAAACATTTTCAAGCTTGATCAGGCAAGTCCTGCATGATTACATCATGTACTACATGAACGAATCAGCGTATCACCTAAAAGCTCACTAACGCACAAGCCAGGCAAGCAGCATAGCATTGCAGTTAAACTAGGGATTGACCTACCAATAGGTTCTCCATGGGGATGTCATTCAGCTGGGACAGTGCTGCTCGTAAGCGTCTGGTTTCAGGATCTGGGTAGATGTTGGGAAACTGCATGTTGCCCAGTGCCTCACGAACCTCTGGAGGTGGACCATACGGGTTCTCATTTGCGTCTAGCTTTACTATGTCGTGCGGGTCCATTCCCATCTGCTTGGACAGAATGTCAAATGGTAGGATGGGAGTGTATGGCTCCATATTCAGCAGGTGAGACCTGATGAAGTTCTTGCCGGAAGGGGCAACCGGAGTTGCTTCTGTAGGAAGCTCTGCACTTTGACGTTGAGGCAACTTTTCTGCCGCTGCTGGAAGGTTGACAAGGCATTCTGTCGTTTGCTCTGCTGCAAGGTAGCTCTGAGGCCCACTGTGCAGTTTGTAACATCTGCGTGGGGCACAGCATTCTGGCCGTGCGCAAGTAGGGATCGTCGAAGCTCGTTGGGCAGCTGCCAACAAACAAACAGCAATTGACTGACCTAAGTTCGGCTCTATTAGTCACAGCAGCGCAGCACGAGCGCAGCGTGATCAAATGAATCGCCAAGCACAGCCGCTGAACGACCCGAAAGCAAAGTCGCGCAGTGCTGATTGTCTTGCAGCGTCGACCTGACCATTTTTGCACTTATCGTGGCACGCCTTGAGGTCGCTCAGTTGTGTCGGCAAACACTGCAGGCAGCTGTCGAGCTTGTCCTGCCTTATCTAATTTCATGGATCAAAGCTGATAACACAATTGTCGAAAGCTATGGCAGTCAAGCATTGTTTGCCCTGCGTGGAAGTCGTACCTGGCCGACAAGGTAAAGTGAGCGATCCAACCCGATGCCAGGTAACTTTTGCTGCCACTTTGAACGTCGAACTTTTCATGTGACATGTGACGTCTAAGCTGGTCTCACAGGCATTCGCTCATGTTCAAATTCGAAGAGCAACCGAAACAGCTGACTTCCGAGCTGCTGCCTTTCTGAGAGCAGCAAGCTTCTACAAATATTCTCCTGATAGGTCCCAGTATGCCGCCAGGGTGGGTGGCTTCTGCCAAAAGCACCTCTGGCCTGCTTTGCTAAAAATCTGGACGTTGGATTTTGACCCCACTTGCCAAAGTCCTGGCTGGCTTTGCAGATCCATCAGCGCATGAAAGGAGATGCAGAATGGGCAGCGATTGAAGCCAAAGTGTCAGGAAAGGACACCGACTACAAGGTAATGCATGCCAAGCTGCACAGTGAGCAGTGCTCTGGACAGTGCGTCTCTGGCTGCCAGGCTCTGGACGCACACGTTAGAGCTTTGCAGCCAAGACAGTGTTTGTGCATGATTAAGGTCATGCTGCACATGCTGCCAGGACTTGGCAGTGTCTTGTTACATTGCCACTGTGGATAGTGATGAAAGCGGTTCCAGTACCACAGCTGATGCAGGGTACCTGGAGCCGTCCACTAGATTGCCAGCGCAAGACAGTGCAAGATCTCAGCAGGTTGTTGGAACTCTTGATTTGAACCAAGGTGTGCTATGCTCACTGCTTGACTCTGACATGACATGTCATCTGTGGTGTTGGGCTCAAGACCATGTCTGATGACTGGGTCACTCTCTGACCAAGCAAGATGCGAGTCATGGTACCTCTGTAGGGCTGAAACTGCCATCAGAGGAGCTGATCGGGCATCTACCAAAGCAATCTTCAAGGCTGCAGAGGGCATATCTCTCAAATGTCTGTACTGCAAAAGCGATACAGAGGCAGGTAAGCAACTTAAAGATTTTTGTGTTCTTGCAGCAGATATGACGTATGTCTTGGCAGTGTCAATCGGCATGTTGCAGCCTTCACTTACGTGCTGTCCTCTACAGGGAGTTGCGGCTAAGATGATACAAGTTGCTGCTGAAGATGCCATCCAGCAAGGTAAGTTGGGCTGGCTTTGAGATGCTGCAGAAATGCTCATCAGGTGGAGCACAGTGCTGCAAGCCAGATGTGCTGCCTGCAGGTGTTGAATACCTGTACGTGCATGTAGCTCATGACAATCAGGCGGCTATGCATCTATATTGCAACCGCTGCGGTTTTCATGAAGAGCAGAGTGAAAGTGAAGGCTATGCCCGTGCACTGTCTAGGCCCCGGCGCTATCTGCTCCGTCAGCAGCTTGTTTGACTGCTCTTTGTGCATTGCGCATTTGGCTAAGGAAGCAAAAGCTTCCTGTGACTTTGTGCATGCTTCAATAAATTCACAAGCTGTGCATCCTGTTGATCCACTTCTTCTGAGGCTTTCCTTGTGTGTCTAATGCCATTTCAGTCACAACGCGTACGACATGTCTAATGTCATTTATATGTTCTTATGTATTTGTAGATCTTTCCGGTCTTCAAATCAACAAGCTGCCAGCTTGTACATGAATCACGCTGCTTGAGAGCTTGAATGGTCCCCAAGCATGCAATCATTGCAATTGGCAGAGCTCATAGTGAGGTCTGACAGAGTTTACAATTTACGACAAATCGTCGAAGTTGCACTGCATAACAGAGCACCAAGCATAGAAAGCAGAAGCCACAGGTAAATCATTAGCAGATAGTGCATATCAAAGGGCATATTGAATGTGATACCAACTCAGGAGTCAATATTGCATGCATGTACTCAAATTGACATGACGTCACAGCATATCAGCAGGATATGGTCAAGTCGTCTGATGCAGCATCTCAGCAAATTATAAGTGCTGCGCTGCTAGCAAGGTCTCCTGCATTCGCCTCACAGGCATTTGACCTACTGTGCACCTGACAATCTTGCACTAAAATATGCCTAAAACTGGTAAAGTATCAATTGACTCCATGGCTTGTTGTGTTTGAGTAGAGGTCAAAATCACTTGCAATTGCTCATGACTTTGTATGTGAGTTTGATGCAGTGAGGGTTGCAAACAAATTTGACAAATTTAATGCTGACAGCTTTAACACTTGTATCGTCTGTACTTTACGCACGTGTTGTATACAAGGAAGCTAAATGCTTTGTAAATTTGGCGAATGGATTGCCTAGTACTTAAGACGCCTTGCAATTTGGGCCAAACCCCAGGTTTAGCAGAACCGGCTCAGCAAGCATTCTCTGAGTCAGTATTCTGAGGTCAAGTTGACGCAGCTGTCGGAGCAATTGACCCATGCGACCTGCCCGGTCGCGTCGTTCGCTGTACGGCAGCCTCGCCGAGGGGAACGGCACGGATGAATCTGGCGACGCCAGCTCTTCAGAAGAGGCGTCTCAGGTATGATCTTGCCCACATAGCGACATCTGCACGCACTATGCATACCACCAAGTTTCGTGACGACTACAAACGCGCAGGATGAGGACTCTGAGCCACGGCTGCGTGTCAAAGCTACTGGCCCTCCGAAAAGCTCAAGTGGGACTCACAATTCCGGTCAGTACAGCGAACAATCAGCTGAAGACAGTTTGTCGGGATCGACCTCACAGGAGGAGGATACAGACTATCAAGTCCAAGACAATGTACGCCAATCTTGAGCTCACATGATGCTTTGGTGCTTGCTCTGCCTCCAGTCTGTCCTGACAACCTGCAGCATATGCTGGTTGTCGTGTTCACAACCATGCTGCTGTAGCGTTGCTAGGCTCAGTTCATAAGTCCCACGCATGGACTGCTTTGCAGAATGATGAGTGCTGCAGCTCATGTAACTCAAAGAAAGACTCCGACAAGCTCTTGTGCTGTGAGCTGTGTCCACGGGTTTACCACCTTTACTGCTTGAAGCCTCCACTCAAAGCTATTCCTTCTGGAGATTGGTTCTGTATTCATTGCCAGCAGATTCTGTGCCTTGAAGATGTTGAGAAGTTTTTGGCATTCAGGACGCGACTGGTGGTATGCTCTTCTGTTACATTATTGATCAGTGAGCACACAACATTGCATTGTAAAGACACATGATGCCGTTATATCAATCTGTACCTGACAGCAAGTTGCGCAGCTTTCACATATTGTTGCTGCAGCCTCTCTTGCACCTTATCTTCTTTGCTGTTGAATGATTGCATCATGACATGCAACTGACAGAGATGCATAGCTTGCATGTCTGCCAAGACATTTTGCCCAGCTGGCATGCACACTTTGACAGTAGCTGCAGTGCAGCTGTTATCTTGTCTTCCAGAGTGTGTTTGAGATCAAAGCACCAGCTGCATGTATGATCGCAGCTCAAGACGGCTAAACTGCATGATTTGGAAGTTGAAAGGGCTGAAGTCGCAATCACACAGCAAGCAGCAGCAGACTCAGCTGCACAAAGCAAGAAGCGCAAAGCCACATCTGGCAACATGCCAATGGCTGGCAAGAAGCCAAAGATGGCATCGGTGCAGCAGCTGCACACATCAAACTCAACAGACCATGCCCAGTCACAGTCGGCCAGCCATTCGCAGTCTGCCAATCAGTCACAGTCAGCCAACTCTGATGCACATAGGAGGGCAACCCCTTCAGAACTGGAAACCAGCTCGCCTGGGCAGATGTCTGGTGCACAGCAAAATGCAGATCAGGGCAGGAAGGATGCATCAAAGTCATCAATGGACAATGCACGGAGTTCTGGGGCATCAGCAGACCTTACAAAGGCCCCTGAGGCACAGCAGCTGTCAGCTAGGACATCATCGGCGTCAGCTGCTGCAGGACAGAAGCAGATGAGAGCACCAGAGCAAGACAGTAAAGCCAAGGGCAAAGGGTTGACAAGCGTCAAGGAGTACTTTGTCAAGTGGAAGGGCAAATCATTCATACACTGCTCATGGGTGAAGCATGATGATGTGGTAAAGGTTGCCAAGTACTCAGCCGGCCTGAATATGAGGTTCAAGTACTATCAGAGGAGTGTGTATGGCATGCCTCAGGTAGTCTCCCTGTCCAACATACTCCAGGCACCATGTCAGGTGTGACATCATGAGTCATACGCGCCAGAAACTTCTTGTGCTGACCAAACATGCGTCTGAAGCAGGGCTGCAGGCAGAGTTGATGCTGAACATGCAATGTCTGTCTGTGCGGCCATGTTAATGGGATGCTGTGCTCAGGTAGCAACTTCTGGGAAGCTGGAAGACCAGGAGGTTGGTGACATGGTGAATGGAATTGACCCATTGTGGGTGCTTGTAGACAGAGTCATTTCACAGCAGGAGAAGAAAGGTGAGAAGGACTGGCATAGCACCACTTTAAATGTGTGTCATGCACACTGCATGAGTCAGACATTTGGAGGGCCTTGGTGCAGCTGGCTTGTGACACAGCTGTGTCAGTTTTGCTGCTGATTTATGCTCTTCCACTACATGATCAGCAACACACTGCCAGCATTTGTACTGCATTGTGTTCACTGTTGCCACAGTGCAGCCTGTTGTGCTGAACCTGTACTGTGCACAATCATCTGGAATTTTGCTATGCGCCAGCAGACTGTGAGACAATGTGCAGGCAAGGTGCAGTATTTAGTGAAGTGGAAGGGTCTTGGCTATGATGAGTCCACCTGGGAAAGTCCTGCTGATCTTCTGCCAAAGTTCACAGCAGAGCTGGCTCGCTTTCAAGACCAGCACCCTATTGCAAATGAGCTGGATCACAGAAAAAGGTCACATGCCCAGGTGCGGTTGCATTCGAGCAGACCTTTCTTCTCAAACTTTGCGCTGCAATAATCATATTGCCATTTGCTGTGCTTGTGTCACATTTCATGATTGCCTGTAGCTGTGCATACAGAGCAATGCACTGCTTGAAAATGCAGCATGATATGGGGTGCATGCATCAATTATTGCTTCTGGCTTCTTCCAGTACATGAACTTTTGTCAGCTCCTTGTCTTTCTCCCTGTTGTGTTTCTCAATGTTTTGTAGCAGGTCATGGCTACATGCACGTGCAGGCAAGCACGTCCCAAGCAGACAGCAGGAGGTCAGCTGCAGGGCGCAAGGTGGGCAGGCGCAAGTATGGTGAGAGTCCAGGCTTCCTAGCAGGCGGGGGCAGCCTCCACCCTTACCAGCTGGAGGGCCTCAACTGGCTCTACTTCGCTTGGGAACAGCGCAAACACGTCATCCTTGCTGATGAGATGGGCCTTGGCAAGACCATCCAGTCTATTGCCTTCCTGGCCGCCCTCAAGTAGGGCTCACACCCTTCGCTGCACCTTCTGCTTGTCACACAAGGGACCTGCTGCTTGTAAATGGCATGGTAAATGATAAATGGCTGGTAAACGGCGCTTGCAAAGCTTGCATGCGCACCACATCTATGTCATTTGGCCTGGCAACCGCCTATGCTTTGTAGATATTGTATGCACACGTTGTTTCATAGGGACCGGTCTGTTGGCTTGTGTCCGCTCCTGGGAATTGCTTGCTAGACCAAACAGCCATTTCCAGAGCTTCTGACAAGAGGTGAACAGTACAGCATGGCGCATCCCAAAAGAAGTGCTGCTCCTGGTCCATGTTGCTTCAACTGTGTGTGGTGTGAATGTGTACAGGGAGGAAGAGCAGGTCCAGAAACCACATCTGGTGGTTGTGCCATTGTCCACATTTCCCAATTGGGAGCGTGAATTTGCCCTATGGGCGCCGCAGCTGAACGTGGTCCCCTTCATTGGCAACCAGGCGGGCAGGACTGTGATCAAAACACATGAGCTGTACGCTGATCCAAGTCAAGTCAAAGGGAAGACAAAAGCACACAGCAGACATGCTGAGTTGCAGGTCAGTGTACACAGCAGCCGATCCTGCAGCTGTGTGTACTGCAGTCAGGGCTTTAATGAGCTCAAATTGCGTCAATAGCTCGTGGTCATGCTCAGAGAGAGCCTTTTTATCAGGCCACTGCTTACTGTGTATCTCCTTGAAGCTGCTGTCAGCAACTCACAACTCACATGTACAGCAATCAGAGATGCTGAGTCAGCACGAGAGCGTTGTTTTCGTGTGTGCAGGCGCGTGTGAAGTTCCATGTGCTGCTAACGACCTATGAAATGGTTGGCTCTGAGATCAGCACTCTACGCAGCCTGGAGTATGAGACTCTGATTGTGGATGAAGGTCACAGGTGTGACCTATTTCCACTTTGGCTCTGCTTTACCCTTCAAGCACGGTCTTCCTTTTGTTGCTGTATTGCTGATGGGCCAAGCAAATCAAGTAGCTCATCTGAACACCATTACTTACTGCTCGACTAGCTCATCACAAATGGCATAATGTCTGTATATGCTGAGGTACATGTGCAAGATGGCACTGGACAACCTTGCTCAATGCAAAGGTCGTGTATATCATGTTGACTGTTGTATCTTGATTCAGCGTCAGAGCGAATCTGACCTTCAGCTGATCATGCACAGGCTGAAGAATCAGCAGAGTAAGCTGTTTCAACAGTTGCACAACTTCAAGACTAGGCAGCGTACATTGCTGACAGGAACACCCCTGCAAAACAACTTATCAGAGCTGTGGATGTTGCTGCACTTCCTGGATGCCAGCAAGTTTCAGAGCTTGGAAGACTTTGAGGCAGACTTCTCAGACCTCAGCCATGGGGACCAGGTATGCCTTGCTTACAAAACCGCTGCTCACCATCTTTGCTTTGCTATTGCTTGGTGTGCGCCTGTCTGTGTGGTCATGTTGGCCAGCAACAGCTCTCTGATGGCAGTGCTATCACGAATGAGCGCGATATACAGTCTCTTCTTCTCGCTATATGGTAGCGGTGTGGCAAACACAAGCACTAGTCACAGGACTGGGGTTTAGGCACACCTAGTAGGCACCTGGCAAGAATGATTAGCTGGAACGCCTGTAAATCATTATTATCATTAAACACAAGCACTGGGCGTTGTCTAGAGCCACCTTGAGGCAATGTCCTGAATGATGGTGCTTGTGTGTGTGCATGTAGATAGCAAAGCTGCATGAGCTGCTGTCCCCTCACCTGCTGCGGCGGCTGAAGAAGGATGTGCTGAAGCAGCTGCCACCCAAGAAGGAGCAGATTGTACGGGTGGAGCTGTCTCCTCTGCAGAAGGACTGGTACAGAGGCATCCTCACCAAAAACTTCCCCAACCTCACCAATGGTAAACCCTGTAGCTTTGCTGAGTCACTGTAACCATTCCTGATCTGGCTCTATGACCCATGTGTCCAGACCTTTGTCACCATGCTCACTTTCAAGCCAAAAAGAGTTTTGCCATTGGGCCACATCAGCACCAATCCTTGCAGAAAGTGGTTGCAGAAGACTGCGGCCAATGCTGTCGCAGCACAGCATGTCTCTGTCAAGCTGTATGCACATTGCAAGCAAACATCAACTGATGGGTGCTCCTGAACATGTAGGCAAGCAGACTGGCAGGCTCAAGTCTGTCATGATGGAGCTGCGCAAGTGCTGCAACCACCCCTTCCTGATCGACGAACAGGAGTGGCCTGTGACTCGGGATCCCAAGCAGTTGCTGCAACAACTGGTGCAGGCTAGCGGCAAGCTAGCCCTCTTAGATAGCATGCTGGAACGCATGAAGGAGAGGGGTCACAGAGTACTCATCTACAGCCAGTTCACCACTCTGCTGGACCTTCTGGAGGAGTGGCTAGCAGCTCGGCAATGGGGCTACCAGCGCATTGACGGCAGTGTTGGCGGCGCAGACAGGCAGTCACGCATCGACCAATTCAACCGGCGGCCGGCTGACAACTTTGTGTTCCTGCTGTCCACAAAGGCAGGAGGGCTGGGCATCAATCTGGCAAGCGCTGACACTGTCATCATCTATGACAGCGACTGGAACCCACACAATGATCTGCAAGCACAGGCTAGAGCACACAGGCTGGGTCAGCTCAAGCCCGTCATGATCTACAGGTGGGCTGCACCACATGTTGCTGTGCACATGACCCCTTATGTGTCTGCACCATGTTCCTGGCATGTGGACAGCCTGGGCTTGTCTGCATCATGTTCCAGGCATTTGAACAGCCTGTGCGTGGGAACACAAGGGCCCACATGTCATCTTCAAAAGATGACATGGAGAGATCTGGTGTCTGCAGGCTAGTGACCAGGCTGACTATTGAGGAGCGTATGATGCAGCAGACCAAGAAGAAGATGATGCTAGAGCACCTGGTCGTGCACAAGATGAACACAGCAGCAGATCTCAAGCAGGTGATTGTCAGCCTTGCCCCCAAAGGTGCAGTGCGTTTGCTAGCCTGCTTTGTCACTTGACTGACAGTCCATCTGGTGTTCAGCAGGCAGGTGTTTCTGCTGGTCATGATTGTGTTTTGTTGACAATGATGGTGTACACAGCCGTGGCTCAGTTACGCTCACTCTTAGAAAGAACTGTTTGTCTATGCCAGCAAACACTTCTGGCTGTGTTGCTACAGATGTTGTATAATGATCGTGTGCACTGTAGGACGAGCTGGATGATATTTTGAGATATGGAGCTGCTGAGCTGTTTGCAGATGCAGTAGCTGCCAGTCAGAAAGCACAGCAAGATGCTGCCACAGGTGATCACCATTACCAATCACTCTTGCACTATGTCATGACAGTCCCTGCTTGCTGACAACAACATGGCGCAGCCTAGGGCCATAGACTATGGTATTCAACTGCAGTGCAGCAGAGGAGCACAAAACACACCTTGCTTGGCGCTACAGGCCAGCTTGCCTGTTGAACCAAGCAAGGTGTGCTTTGTGCTCCCCTGCTCAATGCATGCTGTGATCGCACTGACTTGTGAAGAGGCTGACGTGTTGGACATCTTGTCTGGTTGCACTGTGATGCTGAACAAAGAGCAACTTTTGCTGTGGCCATCCCATCTCCATCTCTGTACTGCAGAGATAAAAGAGGGAGGCGATGAGGCAGAAGGCAGTGCAGGCCTGGCCAGCAAGGCCAGTGTAGACAAGGCAGACAAGCTCATCCGGCTGAGCGAGCGTGAGCAGGCAGAAGGCAGGACTGGCGGCCAAGCTGGCCAGCGTATTGTTTATGACAATGCTGCCATTGAGCGCCTCCTTGACAGGTGTGCTGCAAGATTGTGGTTCTGTGCTTGGCCAGGTCTGTTCTGCTGGTTGACTGTGCCCCTCCATCTGCCATGGAGCCTACCTGCAAGCATCTGACAAGCAATTTGACAAGTGGACAGCAATTTCTGATGCATCAAGAAGCACATTTGTCACAGGTACGGCCCTGTCGTACCCTGCAAAGGTTATGAACTATGGACTGTGGAAAACATTCAGCTTTTTGTCCTGGTCAATTCTACTTATGCTTGTTCTTTGCCATTTCAATGTCAAGTTCACTGCATGCCAGCAAGTAAACATGATCAAGTTTAACACGCTGTGTTGGCTGCAGGTCTGATCTGGCAAATGCAGATGAAGACAAGAGTGATGAGAAGGAGGACGACTTTGTGAAGGGCTTCAAGGTGGCCAACTTTGAGATCATAGACTCTCCTGACAAAGGTGAACCTCACAGCAGATTGTACTGCACTGATTGCTCTTGAGCTCCATGCTGTCAGCAACACTTTGACCTTATCACCAACTCATATTACAGCACAGAAAGCAGGCATCACTGCGCAGACACTTGTTGGGGATCTGGTTGTCACTGCTGCATTCTCCACATGCCAGAAGACAGATGCACACGGTAGGACCGCATCCAGTATAAGCTGCATGAGGGGCTGTGCGATCTTTACGGCATAGTGCCTTTTTGTGAATGTGCATACTGCCTGTAGGTGAGAAGGCAGTGGATGAAGAGGCCGCCCTCTTGGAAGGGCAGGCGTCAGGACCACAGCAGCCTGCAGTACCCTTTTGGGATGAGCTGCTGAAGAATGGCTACCAGGACCTGCAGCAAATCCAACAGGCTGCTCTTGGCAAGGGCAAGCGTGAAAGACGCAAGGTCAGCTACCACCTTACTTGGAACCAGCCAGAAATCTACGTCATCAGCCCATGTGCTGGCAATTGGCATGCTGCTCAAAGCCATGTGTGCACCTCTCACTCAGCTTTTTGACTTATGCCTGCTGCAGGATGCATCCAGAGAATATTGTGTTGCGACATGTATTGAGTATACTAGGTGAAGCATGTGTGCTGCGCCTGCAGATGAGCCTCTCTGCTGTGCAGTCTGTTGTCAAATATCTGCTCTAATTTTTTGGGCTGTGTTGCAGGTGAACTATGATGAGAAGAATGCCAAGGGCAGAGATGATGTGAGCGACTACTCTGCTCAGAGTGAAGACTCCGAGCAGGAGTCTGGCGATGAAGCGGGCATTGACAAGCCTGCATTGAAGGTTAGAGCAACGCTTTGTCTCCAAATCAAACTGGCCAAGCAAGCTTTGCAGCACAGTGTTTCATGCAGTAAGATGGCCATCCCTACCTCACCTCTGTTGAAGCTTTGCATCTTTGCCTAGCCTTGTTCCAGTCATAAACTGCACAGGCGGAATCAGCTGAGTTGCTGTGCTGCATTGCATGCTTGGCTGTGGCAGTATCAATGAAATGCATGTCCCTAAGCTATGGCGCATATGCTGCAGAAGCTCAAGAGTGATAACTACACCCTGACAGAGGCAGAGTCAAAACAGATTCAGGCAGTGGCACAGCAGCGGCAGGCCAGCTTAGGGGGTGGGCACCCTTTCACAAGTGGGTTCAACTCCAACTACAGGGTCCTGGGCTTCAGCAACGCACAGCGAGCCTTGTTCATGAAGGTACACGCCCCTGTGCTGCTGCAATTGTTCGCCTGTCTTACCCAACATTTCATGCTGTCTCTGCCTGCAGCCAAGCGCCTCTGCTTTCACACCCAAGTGACACGCAGCAGTGCTACATTGCTTGCCACACGCTGGTCATCCGTGCCGCCTGCTTGCCC
>JAABUP010005801.1_pt1 | contig 18349 bp, 28 predicted proteins | sample 5559201 | NCBI WGS metagenome assembly JAABUP01 (sample SAMN10711887, study PRJNA513373) | rock metagenome | isolation source: Antarctica rocks | place: Antarctica
CCCAATGAACAAAGTCACCATGTGGACTCTCCACAGGAGACATCCTTTGCTCTGTCACTTCAGAAGATTAATGTTGTGCATGTACAGCTTGTGACTGCTACAGTCTGGATATTAGCACTGCTTTGCAGATGACTGTGGAGGCAGCAATACAGACACCTACAACCCTCAGTTTTGCAATGCTGTTGGCTCCACTCCAGGGCTTTGTCTCAACTTCACAGCAGCCGGTGACATCTGCACACCATCATATGGTAAACACCAGCTGCACGTGCGTGAACTGCCTTGATGCTTCCCTGTTTCTTCTGAAGCTATGCATTGTGACCTGCATCAGTGTGCCTTTGCCAACTCAGGCAAGGGAGTTCTTTCACATCACCTGCTACCTCAGCAACAGGGTGCCTTGACCAACGTGCCAGACCGTTTTGTTTGTGTTGCAGATGTTTGCTCACCAGAGGGAACACTGTGCACAACAGGCAGCTGCCCTTTGGCTGGCGCAGGCAATGGGTGTAACCCCGATGGTCTGACTCACCTTTGTGTTACTGTGTTGACGGCTGATTTACATGCTGCCTGGAGCAACTGTCTCACAGTGTGATGCTGTCATTGCCCAATGCATTGCACCTTTCAGTCCCTGTTTGACCTGATGTAGTTGTCATGGGCAGGCAGCATTGCTCCAAGGCTTGCTTTGTGCCTGCATGATGAGATGTGTGTGTGGACTGCTGGTCTGTACACTGGTTGGACCCCTACACCTGGTTCTGCTTGTTGAGTGAGGCATGACTGATTGGTGTGTGTACAAGTACAGACCTGTGCAGCTCTGGGACTATGGGTGGTGAGCCGTGCCCAGGTCAAGGCGAATGGTGCCCTTACTTGCCAACTGGTCTTGCTTGCGCCATCACAGGTGATTGCTAAAATGCTCCCAAGCAAACCTCCTGTGTTGACTGGCATCAGCAGGGCCATTTGTGGTTGAATACTTCCAACCAAATCTATAATGTTGACAGCCCTTTCAGCTAGACTGCCTGCACTTGTCTGCTCTGCTTGCTGTTCTCAACTGTTGTGCCGTTTGGGTATTCAGATCACCTTTCTCAGTGCAAGGTACACCCCTTCAACCCTATCCCCATCCCATCTTGTTGGCAACTCAGCGAACCTTTGAATCCAAGCAACACCCCTGCTCCCCCCCCCCTTCCGTTTGCCTGTGTATCCATTGTACAGCCATATTACAGAACTGGGGCATCACGCCCACATCCGCGCCTTGCATGGCTACTTGCGCTAATCAGATGCACTAGTATGTCAGAGGCTAGTATGACAGGCAGCTGTGCACTGAGCCTACAGCATGAAGGCTTGTGTCGCCTTGCAGATGTGTGTGTGTGGGGTGCTGTCTGTCTTGGTGCCAAAGACGACGGCTCCGCATCCGGCATCTGCACACCAATTGTCAAGGGCACAGCATCTAGTGTTCAGGTACGGCTTGTACCTCCCCTGATAACTCCGCTCACTGCAGAACTTGCAAGCCTACTGCACACCAGGTAGTGGGATACTTTGTGATGACAACTCTGTTGTGCTGCTGCTTCTGCAGCAAGCAAGGCAGTTCATGCACTTGCCTTCAGGTTGCCTTTCTAAGCTGACCAAGCTGTGGTACCACAGAATGTTCAAGCACAGTGTTTGCATTGAGTGTCAGAGTTTTGGCATTATTACCTGCCTACTAAAGATATGGCCTATCACAACAAAGTCATTCTGGTTTGCCGCATCATATGGTGCACAGCATTGTCACAATGTTTTAGCCATGGGAAGATGTTATTTTGCAAAAGCACCACAACTGCTAAGCGTGCACATTACATGAGGTCAAACTGTACGCATGCGCATGCCACATATGAAAGCTGACGATATGTGGCACACATGCAATGTGTGCTGTTGCGTGGTCCCACAACTGCCTCTGGTGTTGCTGAGCTGTACTTTTGCAGATTGACAGGGTAGCACTGCTGCTCTTTATCAGGTCTCGCGTAATGATGCTCAGCTGTGCTGGCTTGAAGTCTGCATGTGTACGACTGCTGGCTGCATGCAGGTGGTAACACAAATGACACAGAATCAAACTGCTCAGAATGGGAATGCAGCAGCACATTCCACTGCAGCTGTAGTGCCAGCTGTGACCTCTGTTGCACGACTTGGTAACTATGCCACAGTTGCGGCTTTCAATACCTCAGAGAGAGCTCGGGTAGGTTTTGGCTGATCTGCCATGCTTTGCAATATTGACATTCTGCAGGCGCTGCTGCCGTCTGCAAACCCAACGCAGAAATGCCAATTACTTTCCCACCAAGTCTCACAATTACAGGCAGTAGCAAGTCTGTGCATACGCTGGAAATTGACTAGCACTGTCTTTCTGAAATGTGTGAATCATGGTCTGGCAGCAGCAATCATTCCCTTCTTGGCAAGTGGTGCAAGTGTGCATACATGTACATGAGCTCACTCACATTCCTTCTGACATTGCATGTGCCCTGTGTCTGCAGTTTGTCAACACACTGGAAACAAACATCTTGACCAGCATTGGATCTGTGGTTAATGTGACCATCACCAATGTAGTTTTGGGATCAATCAGCGTCTCAAACACCATTGCCTTCACGGCTGCTGACAGCATAGCGGCTGCTGCTGGTCAGACTGCCCTCGCCCAAGCTCTGTCCTCTGGAGATGTGTCCCTCTTTGGCACAACGTTTGGGCCCGTGACTGTTAGCGATGTGAAACAGGCCAACGCAACTAACCCAGGTGAGTTTCTGGTCTCCCATGCCAAGCCATTGCCGCATTAATGGTACTGTGCCTGTGACGAATTTTGCCAACTGGTACACTCACTATGTCACTTGCTGTTTGTCATGTTTAGCATGCCCAAAATGCCTGATCATTGCACAACATACAAGCTGGGTGTTGTGCAGACACAGCTGTCAGTGGAGCTTTTTCGGCGGGCATCGCCATGTGGACCTTGGCTTTGGCTGTGATGATTGCAATAGCTGCGGTCAATGCTTGAGCCCTTCATTTCCAAATGAAGCCAGCTAGCTTGGTAAGCCATGCGAGAAGGAGAGTTGTGGATCAGGCAGGGCCCCAGGGAGGCGGAATATAGGCTAATGTGTATGAGTAGAGATGCCAAAGTGGAGATGTCCCATCATGCAACATTGTTTTGTACAGCATGGAACTGCATGATGATACCCGACCTTTCAAGACAAACTCTTGCATCTGTCCTGTGAAACTGCAACTTGTGTGGCGTCATGACACAGCTCATGTTGATTCTGGACTGCCAACAGGAGCATGATTTGAAAACATGTTGTAAAAAGCAACAGGCAGGATCCTTTGAAGCTCTCTTTGCATTGTACTTTGCTGTCATGTGGACAGACAGTCGTCTTTTTACAGGTGACTATTGCTGATCCAACAGCCCACTGCAGGTCTGAAACAGCTGCTGCGCCTTCAGCAGGTGAGCTGCAGATCATTGTTGCAGGAGGTATGGGTGTGCTATGTGCTCCGGATCAATGGATGATCCCATGCAAAGCCTTGCCCATACGATCGAGCTCATGCACAGTCAACACTCACCCTTGAGCCTGTCTGCCTTCATCAGGTCTGAGATAAAAACTTCATATTTAAACAGCAATATATGCAAAGCTGTCTCATACATTGCATGTGTGGCCATTTGTTCCTGTTTTCAAGCAAAACTCAAGAGGCGATGTTGTGAGCTTTGGCGCCGTTGATAGTATGCTGACACAGGCTGCGTGTATGCACAAAGTCTACAACCTTTTGGCAGTCAATCTGCAGAAGAACAAGCTATCACAGACTGCCATTCACCCTGCTGCTTTGACGCAAAAAGTATGCATAAACTACTAGACTCTCTAAAAGACATACACGCCCGCATTCAGTTGTAGCAATATGCTATCACACTTCTATTGAGAAAAATGTTGGGCATGTATAAGTTCAAAAGCAATCTATACTCAAAGGCTGGCGAAATGTCCAAACAATCATTGGTGACTGGGGCTCTGAAACAGGAGTTCCAGCTCCTCCATGCGCAAGTTCTGCTTGTCAGCTTTCATGCTGCCGGCAATGTCCCGTGCCTTCATCTGCATCGTACATGATGCAGTCAGTTACCACTGGTAGCATGGGCATGAAGTCTTAGCTCACATAAACACTAACAAGCAGGCTGCAGCTTTGTCACAGATTTCCATGACATACACAGTCCACAAGCAATGCAGCACACGGCCTTCTGCCTGTGCTCCTGCATGATGTGTTGTTTTTGTATGAGCAGTGATTTGAGAACATGACATGCTGCTTTCGTGTGAGCAGTGATTTGAGAACATGGGTATGTATGGTGGCCGTCATGCTGACAGCTGCTGCAATCCACTAGACCTCAGTGCTGGTCTGGACAACACCTGTTTGTTACTAGCAAATGCTGCTGCAGAGGCTGTGCTGGCTTGGCTATTGATGCCAGCTTGGCGGTGCTTCACCATGTGCATGATATGCTCCTCCATAGACCCCTGCATGCACACCACCTACCTCTTGCAAACGCCAACCAGACAAAACGTTTTTGTGACCAATACAACCTGCGTGCTTCACTCTCCAACTTAAGATGGAGGGAAGCCGCACATGGGCTCTTGTCATGCAACAATTCTGACGCATGGTCTTGCAGTCTGACATCTCCCTACTTGGGAAGCCAGCTGGATTCTTGAAATCATGCACTGCTGTATGGCAACACATCCAATCGACCTCTGCTCAGGACAACATTGGCTCAGGGGGTGTCATACACCACCTGTGGCCAAGACTCGTGTAGATTTCAAGAAGGCAGTAAAAAAATCCGTTTCACAGTCTGGGCACAAGGCACCACCTTGACATACAGCTTCTTGACAGTGACCGGCCTCTGCTGGCCCATGCGCCAGGCTCGCCCAACAGCTTGTTCTTCCAGGCCCGGGTTCAGGGCTGGCTCCAGCACAAACACATAGTTGGCAGAGGTGAGGTTGATGCCCACGCTGCCGCTGCGCATGGACAGCAGGAATACTGTTGTGGGCGGGTCCTTCTGGAATGCCTCTATGGCCTGCACAGCATGACGTTTTGAGTCAAAGATTCTCAAGATCAGATGCCTATGCATGTGTGCTGCGTGATACGCAAATGCAGTCCATGTGATGACCCTGTGCGCCACATACAGTGCATTGTCTCAGGTGCCTGGCATGGAGCCAAGAGCATGATTTGGTAAAACTGGCTGCTGATGAGGCTGGACTGCAAGGCATGTGGATGCATGTCACCTTCATGAAGGGAAGGCTCTGAAGCCTTGACAGAGCAGAGGCCAATGTGTGCAGCACACATGCAGTGTCAGCATGCTGGACTGCTGCACGGTGACTACCTTGGCTCTCTGCTTCTGAGGCATGGATCCAGAGATGGTGCGATAGCCAAAGCCATGCTCCCTCAATTTGCCTTTCAGCCACTCGATGGTTCCCACAAACTGGCTGAACACCAGCGCCTTAGCTGTTGGGTCATTCTCCCTCATCAGATGCAGCTGCACAAACACAGATCCTGTGCTTGGTGCTGTCTTGCCTGATGCATCTGAAGCAGTTATCCGCATTCATGCTGAGGATCACTTTGATGATAGACTGATAGACAATGTTGAGACAGTGTTCTTGACCACCTGAAGGTATGGATGGCACATTGCATCACAGATGAGCTCACCTGCAGAGACAGTGATAGCACTTGGTGGTAGGATTGGGCTCTCCATGCAGATGCAGCAAGAGTCCTCTGTGCAGATAGGGCCAGGGCTTTTTGCTCTGTTTGCTTGTATATTCCTGCTGCTGTGCCTTTGACAGTCCTAGAAGCAGCAGCATAACCCACATCAATCACAGTGCTTGCTCTGACCTAAGGGTTAGGGATCGCCGTGAGTCAAAAAAAAGATTACAACGAGCATGTTGAAAACAGGACAACAGTAGTGAACGGCCTGCAAACGCAGCACCAGGAACGCATGTCAACTGCTTTGCATAGCCTCCATCAGTATGCCTTCGTCACGCCATGCATCTGCTGTGAAGCTGGTGCAATGCTAGATGCTGCCCTGATTGACCAAAACTGGTGCAGAAGCCATGCATTGATATGCGGAATGACAGACGACGCTGTCTGAATGCTGCGCACCACTCTCAGATCAGCATAAGACAGGGAGCCTCCACTGCAGATCCGTCTCAAGGGCAGTAAAGTGCTCATGATCTTGAGCAGATTCTGGCTCACTACTTTTGGTCCCAGGGCTCTCAGACTCAGGTACACTTCCTTGGCTTTGTCATACACATGCAGGTACAGCTGCTGCTCTGCTGAAGTACGACTGACTGCAACAGAAAAGGTAGCCATGACAACTGCAATGCCATAGCACAAGCCCGTGACTGCCAGCGTTGAACAGTACTGTACATACTAGAGGCAATGCGCCTCAAGATACAGTGCATAGATCTGTCTCTTGGGTGCACGACAAAATGTATGAGTTAGAAATGCCCACAGACCTGCAAAAATTGCCAGCAAAAATTAGCTTACCACCTTGACTGTACTGCAGATATGCATGAGCAGAATAGCGCCATTCCCCAACAGGCAGCAAAAGTGCAGTGCGGATAGGCTGGTGTAGAGTTACCTGGCAGAAGCTCTTCAGTCTTTGGGGGCAGCTTCAGTATTTCTTCGCCTCCTAGAACCTGCTGACACAGATTGCTTGTCAAAGATCATGAGTCTGTCGCAGGAGATGTGAAAAGCACTAGCTGTACTCAGCATGCAGTGTATACTGAAGCAGCTGCATGCTCACCGATCCCAAGCACAAGAAAGGGGTGCCATCAAGCAAAGCTCAGAACACAGCTGCATGGCTAGAGCGCTGCTTGCAATGCACAAACAGGCAAGGTAATGTAAGGTTTAGATGGTGAGGCATGTATTGCATGGGACTTAGGCAAGTGTCACCTGCAGCTTGGTGTGGCGGATCATGCAGCAGCTCAGTATGTACAGCAGCAGGTGTGCTACGCCACGTGACTGCATGCTGCCACTGTATGCTGATCTCACAAAGACGGAGAAGAATGTCCTGTCGGTGAAAGGCTGCAGCTGCAGTACACAGAACTGCCCAAGCAGGTCTGTGATGTCACCGCCAGCTGGAGTTCCTGTTGCACGCCACCTGCATGGGGGCCTGGGAGTTAGCACAACATGACAACTGAAGACAGACACCAGAGAGTTTCTGAGCAGCAGTTGAGTGCATTTCGCGCTGTCTGTGCCGGCTTCATGCAAAATTCAGTTGTGTCATGGGTGAGCACAATCTTTGCCAGGTCTTGAGCATGTGCTTGTGGAGCATTTGGTGCTTGTTTTGCGCCATGAGGCGGTGAATCTCAGAAGAATAGACAAGTGAATGCAACCTAGTAGGGCTGCAACCTAGTGATGTACACATCAAGCAACAGCAGGTATTGATGCGATTTGATGGCACATGATTCATAGCTTTGCAAGCATTTACCTGTTGTCACTGGCAAGCCCAGCACATACTTTTGTGAAGCCAGCCTTGGGGTTTTTGGCAGTATGTGCCTCATCCAGCATAAGCCTGTGCCACTTGATACGAACAATTGGGTAATCCTGGGTCATGGCTGCCCTGCCTTCTTTGCTGTTCTGCAAGTAGCCCCGCTCCTGAGCAATGATCTAGTAGGTGACCAAGACCACGTCATAGTCTGGCAGGTCCTTGGGATCACGGCTGCGCTTGAGACCATGGTGCACCAGCACTTTGAGGCGACCATTGGTCTTGTCTGCCAACTCAGTGGCCCACTGACCCATGAGACTCACAGGGCATACCACCAGTGTCGCCCTACATTGCAGCACAATGTCCTGATCACTTGGGCATTGCAGTTTGGACTGTTGAAGAAGCTTCTGAACAATCTGCATAGATGCTGCTGCAAAGCATGGCAAACAAGAATGCAAGTTGCAAGGTGAATGAGCTACTATTCAGCCACAATGCTAGCTTGTTGCTTATGTTTTGCACTCAAGATTGTGCTGATGTGATCCATTGATGTTATGAAGCAGCTGCAGTCTGTTACCTGGAGACAAGCAGCCCATCTGCAGTGCTGATGCCAGTCAAGGGTGGGGCAGGGCGGCTCAAGATAAGGGCAGCCAACTCCACCGTCTTTCCCAACCCCATTTCTTCGCCTGCGTACACATATTAGCTGCTTGCTGCCTGTTTGACTGAGAAAGCAGAGTGATGTGCATGCAATGTGTGATCATGAGCGTATGACCAAATACATACAACATATCCCCAGCTGTGGAGCGCAGTCCATGGGTGCACCGGAACGTGATGTTTCTGGATGGGTCCTCACCCAGAAAGCCACCATGTGGCATGGGTGGGACATGTAGGCACAAGCGTCCTAGGTGGGGGGAGCACCAGTACTGTTCCCCCTTGCTGTTGGTGACTGGGAGGAAGAGGTGGTGCCTGAAGCCGCCCTCAGTCTGCTCAGCATCCAGCATGAACTGCAGGGACTGGCGCTGGTATGGCCTCAGCTCCACAGCCAGGCCCTGCACATGCACCATGTGTCCTGCACATGACATCATGCAGGACACCACTGCAGAAGCTGAGCCGGAGAAAACCTCTTCATGTTGCAAGAGGCAACGCAATGTAGACCTGAGTTGCTCAAAGCAGTTCAATGCAAATGGATGCGTCACATTTCATGGCATTTTTTAGCCTTGAAACGCAATGATTAGCAGTTCATTAAGACAGCCAGGTGAACATGCAGCCAGCACTGATGCGCAGCACATACCTCAGGTTGAGCAGCTTCAGAGCGTGACTCAGACTGCAGCACATTCATGAGACCTGGCAGCGTACGCTCAGATGATTTGCCCAGGCTTTTCCACTTGTCAACATCAGCCTGAAACAAAGCACACAGACATGGAACAACATGGCACACACGATGACCTGACATTGACTGCTGAAAAGCAATGATGCTTGTGCGCAGATGAATGTAGTATGATCTTTGCTGTTGCAGAAGGAATGTTTGCAATGTGTGTGTGTGCGCGCCCAGATGTCAGTGTTCGGAATATGAAATCACTTGGCCACAGATGAGATGTTGTCAATGATGGCAGTCATGAGCTGACCAAACCCAATGCGAGTAAAGCAGATGGTCCTTGCTTGCAGCATTTACCATTATGGCTTGATAGTGCGGATCTTCAGCACACAAATAGCCAAAGAAGTTGTGCAAGCAAAACCGAAGCTGCCTGCTGTTATCACAGTGGTCTTCGTCCCACTCATCCAAGCCCTTGAACTTTTGGTGAACACTTGGAAGGCCTTCCTTGAAGCACCAGACCTGTCAATCGCAATTATCAAGGAGCTTGCTGCAATGACTTACAATAGTGAAAGCGAAGCTGCGAGCAAACAGCTGTGTGACTACCACAGCTTGATGAGCAAGGTGCACCAAGCTGAGGTAGTCAATGCAACTAGTGCATTCAGCTTGCTCTTGAAAGCTTGAAAAGGCGGATCAGAGGCGCATTGAGCTCAAGTGGCTTCATGCTGGTAGAAGCCAGCGCTGCATACGTTGCTGCTTGGTAACGCAGCATAAAACAGGAAAGTAGTCTTGGATGCTCTGGCCCCCCACCTTGAACACAAGAGTGCCTTTGACTTCTTGAGGGTCACCAACATCTGGCTCCAGTGTCATTGACAGCCTGATTAGGGGTATATCTGTTTTCAATCCCAGTGTGCCTCTTGCATGTTGCTTCAGCTCAGTCACCAAGGCATACGGACGCTCAAATGCAGCTAGCCTGACGATGTTGAACGCCTGATGGGCTACTATCCTCTTCCTGGTTTCTGCATCACCACCTGAGCAGTCAGCCAATTTGCAACCTTGTATTTGAAGGCAGTTCCGACTTGTCGCTATTCTGGCCATCAAAGCAGGTTTTCAGTCAACTTCAAAACACCTGAACCACAAAGTGCCACAGAGCTGCAGCAGGTAGGGTTTGCATACAGAAGTTCAAGCACATGGGTGTTTGATCAGCAAGATAGTAAGCTATGCAGTCTGAGACAGCAGCAGAGCCTACCAGCCATAGCAGCTTCATTTGCTGATGGATCCTTCTGAGGCTCCGAAAGGAGGCCCATGTTGAATCCCAGTGGTCCCAGATGCTACTTTGCATGCAAGTCGAAGCATTTCTTGTTGGGCATGTTGACTGGCAGAGGAGTGAGCCCCTCTGTGGCAAAGTCTGACGGCGGGACATTTGCGCGGTGATGCGTATAGCATAGCAGTCTGTAATGTGGTGCTATTGGCACGCCCCAGGCATGTGGCAACAGTGCAGGGCTCATCGCCTGCTTGTATGCTTTGCGCCTCTGCTTCAGGACCACCTGTATTGGCACTCCAAAGTAGAAGGATGCACACCCTGCATTCTCAACCATCACAGCATGATAGCATGATTGGACCTGTTGTAGCACAGACACCGGGCACAGCTTACAATGCTGAATGCCTACGCTTGCTGGCTGCTGCAGTTACTGCTAATCTCAATGAAACATGAAGAGATGTCTCAACTTGGCACCCCTGCAAGGATTGTTTTTACGTGTTGAGTCAGTGCCTAACACAGATTGAACAGTCATGTCATGTGATCTCTTTGCGACCAAATGGTGTGGCGCTGTATGCAAGAGCAAGGGTGCAAGTTGAATGCTGTTTTGGATGACATCCGGTCCAATAGCTCCTCTGATGCCAGATGGTCCATTTCCAGGAAGCTAAATCAGGATGAATAGTCATTCAGAAGTCAACTATCGCTGCGAAAGATTGCTAACATGTGTCAGAGCAGAAGAAAGGCAGCAAGAAAAGACGCACCTGCAGCATCTCATGTTTCTGACAATGGCAAGCACCAGCTCTTCATTCTCAGCCACGTGAACCTTCTGCTTGAGAGCTGACAATATCTCTGCATGTTGCCTTGCCACTGAGACTGATGCCATGAGTCACTGGCAGCTGGCGTCCATCATGATAGCAAAGGGTGATCTGCCGCACACGCTCTGGTGGAGGTGGTGCATGTGCATCAGCTGGTAGAGGGGATGGAGCAAGTCTGACATGCTTTGCATTCTCCCATCTGAATTCCGCATTGGTCCAAGGCATAACAGCGCGTTGGTTACAGTCAAACAAATTGTCAATGCAGAGGACTTCACCATGATGTCCTAAGCTGCCACGCTGAAGCCCATAAGGGTTGATACGTTGCTTTATTGAGTGTATGCTGGGTATAACTGACTCTGGCTTCTGTGGTATCACCACCTGCATTTGAAAGTCCATGACGTGTTGATTCAAAGAGTCTGCAGAATCTGCATCCTGATACCATGCACTGTTTTATCTCAGGCAACATTATTCAAGACCTACCTCACAGCCTAGCTGCACAGTGCCAAGCTCGAACAAGTCGGGGTCGGACTCAGGTGGAGGGAATGGCAGGATACTGGCATCGCCCACATGTTTGATGCTACCAAGCTTGACAACAGATGCAGCGGCGGTCGAGGGACAACCGATGGTTTGTTTGAGAGGATCGGCATGTGCAGGTGTGGTTAACCGACAGTTATCTGCCAAGCAACACCAACGTGATGTCGCATCTCACTATTGCGAGACTCATGACAGCAACTTGACGCAAAAGGCGTAGCGCACACAAGAGAAAGCGATCGATCACAGTCCCACCTGCTTGTCCATGATCAAGACGCTGACGCTTGCACAAAGGAGAGTCCTCCGTCAAATCTATCATGCTTGCTGCAGACGTAGCCATTCTGCCGTCAAACTGGTTCAGCAGACATGTTATGAGGACCGCAAGTGCTGTCAGTTGCAGTCAAAAGATGTGCTGTGCGGAGCTTCAACAAGGAATGTCACATGGCTTACGTGGCACTGCTGTGCTTGAAAATCCACAGGAACAAAATGCTAGCTAACAAAAGCCCGTTCAAAAAATACAGCTTTCACAAGACCTAAAGCGTACGCAATTTCGAGACAGCGGTTACTGATATCAGTAAAAAAAAGTTTCAAGAAAACAACAAATACCATGGTCTTGCTTCACCGACTTTCTTGGGGGAAAGTTTGATCAGGACAAAGGTGCAAACTGCATCCGATTTGATTGAGTCCATTTAGCAGCGAAGACGTATTTCAGCTCACTAGCATGAGAGTGTCCACTGAAATGAAGGACCAGCAGCAGGTCAGCAGCAGGTCAGAGTCACAAGCCTATGCTACATAACTTTGAGAAACAGGCGCCATGCTTGCGGCTAGAAGGCTACTAGCCTGACCTGATGCAATGTATGAAGTAAAACAAGGCCCGGCCCATACCGCAGCCATGAGCAGCAAGACTAGTAAGACTCCTCCTTCTCAACTTCAGACAAAGACAAGTAATACTGTAGAGCATTGGTGACCAACTGGACCATTGGTGGTGGCAATGGGTCGCCGTGGTATGTCACATAAAACATGTCCTTGGCTTGGTCACCCTCTGTGTCAACCTCTGCTGAAATGACGTTCACATTCAGATCTTTCAGGGTGGAGACTATGGCTGTCAAGAGGCCTGGCCTGTCCGGTGTGTCTACAAACAGCTCACTATGGCTGCCCTCTGCATCCTCCATCACCCTCACTGTTGTTGATACTCCCCTGCAACATGCAGCACTTTAGTCACTCATGCAAACAGCCATCTAACAAAGAAACCAGAGGTCAGTGCATATTACTGTGGCATAACTTGCGATTGCATATGAGAAGCAGCTGCTGCATGCAAATTTGAAAATGTATGTCTGGGGGAACATTGCACAGTGTTCTGAACAGCTGGTGTGAGGCAACTTGTGAGCCACAGTAGTGCTTAAACTAGCACACGGACTCCTGCAATGTTTCGACATGCAAATGACAAAGCACCAACCAAACCTTGCATTGGCATGATAAGTTACCTTTTGCGTGGTCCCAATGGTCTCAAGGGATCTGCAGTACTAGGCTTGTGTGCTTTCTGACCCCATGCCATACCGTCTTGTGCCTCAGGATGGTAGTACAGCAAATTTGAGAAGATTGTGGCTCTAATCTCTTCCAAACGGCTAGATCTCAGCACCTTCTCGCTGGTAACAGCGTCAGTGATGTAGAACTTGTTGATAACAAGTTTCTCGTCCTGTGTCTTCTTGATTTTTGCACGACGAATATTGAGACCAAGATTCTTGAGCGCTGCTGTCTGCAAAGGTACAGCTTTACAGTTAATGCTGTGTATTAGAGTACAGTGACACTCAAACATAATCATGCAACATTGCTGCAGACTATGGACCATGTGTACATACCGTGTCCTGTAGCTCTCCAAGACGGTTGCCATACTGGATAGAGACAACTGTTGCAAAAGGGTCGTGCTGGTTGTCAATCTTCACAACTGGCTTTGGGGCATCCTCAACTTTTTTAGCATCATCTCGATCGACTTCTGTTGACAAGGCAGCCCTAAAAAAAGCAATTCATCTTTTTCTTGCTGCTCGACCTATGGTTTGTAAATGACAAGTGTCGAGCTTGCAGAGATCTCAGTACCTGACAATAGGCCCTTTCGCCAAGCGCGGCTGCTGCAGGGGTTTAGAACACCTGGCAAGCCTGCATCACACTCTGCATCAGTGCTACCATGCATAACAGCCACGAGGGGCTGCATCTCTTCGGCGCAGCGTCACCTCTGCCGAGCGTGTGCTTTGCCGATGTGAGCGGGTACGACTCCCCTTGAAGGGACCGCAACAGCGGGGCTACTCATTATCATGGACTCCATGGCTATATTCGCATTAAATGCTGCTTCCTGAGCTGATACTGTTCCTGCGAACACTGGACTGCTAGTTGTCGACCCCAAAATGTGTGGAAAAATGGTCACGCCCGCACGTGACAAGGCTGCCCGTGGACTCCCCGTGCAAGCAGTCCTGCCTTGCAGTCCACGCGTCAGCCCATGATTGCTTGTTGAGACACTGTGGCTATCACAGCTTCAGTGCAACAGGAGATTAGGACCGGCAGCCACAGAACACTGCGTTTGCAGGCCAATGATGTGCCTGCTAAAAAATTTCAGCTGGAAGGACATATTGGTGCTGCTACACGGTAGCATTCGAAAAGACTGAACCACAAACCAATCATGCATCACAGCCGTCATGGTCCAGATCTGCTTTAGCTTGATGCCAGCACAGAGAGAACAGGTTCTCCTGATTGCTTACGACAATTGTATCACATGGGCTATGCTGTCACTTCAGCTATACCGTGGTGCACCTGTCACATGACGACAGTCCAAAAAGTGCATGCCATGGCAAAGTCAGCGCCACAGCGTTACAGCACAGTGCCAAGCAGCAGTGAATCCACAGGATGGCAGGTCAATGTGGACATAATCACTGTGCATAGTCACTTCTTTAGAGCTTGCTCTCGTAATCGGTTCAGCAAGGTGTCTGCAATAGCAACTTCCTCATCTTCAGCTACCCCAGACAGGCGAATATCCAAGTGCTCCAACGTCCTGCGACCAGCAGCTATCGTTGATTGACCATCAATGATAAGCAGACAAACTCAGCCTGCACTTCCACTGCTGAGAGCACAAATTGGTGCCGCCTCAGACGAGAACAGAAGGGTGGTGAACCAGGACAAGCCGCCCTGGTGTGGTGCATCAACTGATAGGTGCAGCGTGATGCAAGGCGTACTTGTTCTGGCATGCAAAAAATGCAGGAAGTCTGTGCACATACATGTTCTCTGTCAGAGCTTCCCTCAATGATCGACCTCCTTCTACACCCAAGGCGTTACCAGACAGGTCTATCTGCCTCAGAGTGTCATTGCTCTTCAACACGCTGCTCAATGCTTCAGCTGTCTGCATGTAAGACAAGCCCATATAATGGAGCAAAGCATGTTGCAAAGCACAGTGATGACTGTGAAGTCCTGAGGAGACAGAACAGAATATGACAAAATGCAAACAGCACGGCCACCCCTGTCTCAAGCTTTCTGTGTCATAACCATTGCTTACCGGCTCAGTCAACCAAGACTGCACTGTGACAGTATGCATGACTTGGGGTATGTCAGCTGTGTGCATGGCAATGTATGCAGCTTGTCTGACAAAGCTGGGGCACATGACGTGGTACAAAGCAGTGGTTGCATTTGCTAGAGTTACGACATGCTTCTTGTCGCCGTCAAAGAGTCTCAATTGCAAGCTTGCAGTCAAGAGTGCTGCTGTGAAGGAATGATGCTAAGACAGGCATGCGGTGTGCAACCTCACCTGAGGGCCAGCACCATTTGAGCTGAGGCTGAGGCGCTCCAGAATGCTGTTGCCAGACAGAGCTGCACAGATGGCACTGCACCCTTCATTCCCCAGCCTGTTCAGCCGCCTGGCAAGCAGCCATAGAATGGGCATAGAGCTCGAGTGTCTTGATGTTGACAGGTGCTGCTTGCACTGACAGGCGTTCAGCAGCTATACTGGGACTGACTGCAATGCAACAGTCAGTAGAGACAAAAAGCATGCTGAGCTGTGCCCTGTGTTGCAGGTGGTAGCTTGATCAGACTGTAACACTTTGAGGTTGCAGGTGAGGGCTTACAAGTTGAGAGAGACCAGGGAGTGATTACTCTTCATTGCTCGAGCAATTGCCTGTCCTCCCTCCACATGCACCTGCAACACAACAGGAAATGCAGGTGCACAAGAGGGAGCATGTCTGCACTGCCCAAGCAAAGCTGATGGGTCCGTGTTGACATGAATGCAGTCACTGGCATAGACCTGCTTCAGTTGGTCACGCAGGAGTAGCAACAGCGGGGGCTAAGTAGGTGCTGGAATCTGTTCACATGCTGCACAAGCTTGCCATCTACCAGCAGATACATGTACTGTTGCTCTGATGCCAATGCAGCTGTTCAGCTGCATGCTGCAACCACATTTTGAGCAGGACGGGGTCATGACGTCCTTGGCTGCAAGATCAATCAGACTGTGCAGGTGGCCATGTACCCACCTGGTTGTCCTGCAGATTCAGGAATGTGACAACATTGTTGCTGTCCAACACCTTGACTAGAGCCCGCACTCCTCTGTCTGCAATCTGTGCTGACACAGGGGCACCTGATCATTCAATGGTGGTGGGCGTGGTACAAACATGCTGTATTGCACCATCGTGCATGAAACTTTCAAGACACAGGAAAAGAGTGCAGGCAGCCTTGTTGTGATGTTGTGCATATCAACAGTGCATTGGCGACAATTGCTGCAAGGCTGTGTGTACGCACAACTCTGAACAGAAGTGCATCTGGCTTGATGTTACCTTGTTATGACTCAAGTCAAGGTCTGTCACAGAGTGGTTATCCACCAGCCCACTGGCTATCATGCGTATCTTGTCATCTTCTAGCAGGTTGCCCGGTAGAGCAAGTGTGACCAGTGTTTCAGATTTCTCCAGCATCTTTGCTACAGATCTGCAGTCTGGCAGCTTCATGCCAAACATGGCTCTGTCATAATTCATGCCTGTGTTTCTCAGCCCGTATGTCAAGCTAAAATGCGCTACACCACTGCAGACACACAAGTAAACATCAAAAACTTGTTGCTATACAGAAATAGGCGTCTCAATGTGTGCAGCAGAACTTGCCAAATGTGCTTGCGGCCAAAAGAGGGAGCATGCGACAGCCACACAACAAGATTACATAGGGTTGCAATAAATTTCATAGGTGCGTTGATCATGGTTACCATAGATGCAAAAAAACATGATTAGGTGATTCTGCAATACAATGCTTGGCACACTCCCTTCCCACCTTCTCATTGCATCAAAGATGACCTGCAGATCCAGATGTGAGGGCAGCTGCTGCAGATGTAGGCTATTCACAAACTTGGAAGAGAACGTCAGCAAGCGCTTCAGGTCGTTTATGTCAGAAGTGGCTGGGTCAAATCTGCAGAGAAGGAATGCAGCGTTACCAAACATACGAAGAGCTGCACATCTGAAAGGACACATATGTGGATCTTGGTGAATGCGAACAATAGGCACAATCTCCATCTGAGCAGCATGCTAACAAGCAGGACAAGCACAGTGCTTGCATCCCAGCAGCATAGTTGCTGTGGTCAAGCCCACTTTTCCAGCTCAGCCTCTAAGTGCCGCTGAAAATACAGCTGCTTCCAAGACTGACAGTATCCTGAGGCCTGTGCAGAAACACAATAGTCAAGCAACATTACAAGTTTGAAAGGGTAAAGAAGATTTGAAAACATGCATCTTGCCCTTGTGTAGAGTGTACCAGTGTGGCTTGCCTGGCAATTGCTCCATCGGCTGTTGGCTCTACGCTGCCAATAGTCCTCACTGTCTATGACCTGTAACCCAAGCTTAACACTGCTGAACATAACTGCTCTTCAATTGGAACAGAACGGATGTCTCAGATGACGGGCATTGGAAAATTACGGTGCCAGCAAGCTCGAGAGGCAGCTCCAAGCTCAGAAGGCTGATAAGCTTGCTCAAGTGCGCCTCAGGGAGGTATGCAAGAGAAGGTGAGACGGCAAAATTTGCAGCGACTGTCTGCAAGCACAGTTCCTGTAGGGCATACAACAACTTCAGACATACTGTCCCGCACGAAGCGGCACGAAGTCAGCCAAAGAAAAGCGCACTTGCAAAGGCTTGACTTGGTGAGATGTCATGTGAGTCAGCTGCCAGGCTTCTTGCAGCAGGCGCACCAAGCGTGCGCCGGAATGCAACGATGTGCACCGAAGATGAATGACAAAGCGCTTCAAGTTGAGGCGCATGACACCAATGCAGCAAAACAACGCACACACGAAGAACAGATTGACGGCGTCAAAGTCCATTTACGGTCCTGCATACGTCTAAGACACCACGAGAGCTGCATCTAGGAGGGATTGAGCGCCCAGAGGCAACGCTTGCCAGAGTTGTGCCCATTTAGAGTGTTTGCAAAGGCACTCCACGATATTTGGCAATACTTGCCTGTGTTCGACGGGTCCTGACGATCCTGATCTGTTTCGTGCTGGCTTTTCAGATCGGAGCGCTGTCTTTGAGGTCAACGCAGTTATTGTTTGACATATGTGGGCATAGCCCATTGCATCTGTGATTCACAGCAGTCATTTTTGCGAGACCACACCCTCAGGAATGCGACGAGGGATCAGGGTGCTCGCTCTGTGCTGCATAGCGTGTGTCGGAGTGGTGAAAGCGGACGAGCACAGTCACAAGGTGTGCTGCAAGTTTAGCCCCAAGTCCAAACTTTTGCGTTGTCTCTCAGCTGCGATTTTATACATCGGTGTGGCCGGCAACCTGGTCTCCCTTCGCACTTGCAGTATAAGGACGGAGAGCCGGTCAGGCTGTGGGTGAACAAGGTCGGTCCTTACGATAATCCACAGGAGACCTACAACTATTACTACCTGCCATTCTGTGCCCCGAAAGAGGCCGGCAAGCCCAAGCACAAATGGGGTGGGCTTGGAGAAGTGTTGCAGGGAAATGAGCTCATAGACAGTCAGCTTG
>JAABUP010005802.1_pt1 | contig 18346 bp, 16 predicted proteins | sample 5559201 | NCBI WGS metagenome assembly JAABUP01 (sample SAMN10711887, study PRJNA513373) | rock metagenome | isolation source: Antarctica rocks | place: Antarctica
TACTTAATAGATTATATTAATTATTTAACTTAAATTAGTAAGGTTTACTTAGGTAAGTATAGAATAATATACGCACCGTTTAACCTAGCTATAATATTAATTAACGTCGAGAAAGACTACACGCACGAATAGAAACTATACTACTATATAAATAGTATAAGTAACGTCGCTATAGATATAAAATCTTATTAATTTACTAAAATTAATATTAAAAAACGCGGGGTCCTAGCGCAGAGCCTTATTCCTAGCGTAGAGCCTTATCCGGCGCTACCCGCCACGCTAGCCTAATAGGGAACGATTACCCCGACTTAACACTCGATCTAACTAAGTAGATTCGTAAACCTTACGACTACTAAACTATACTTCTATTACCTCGGTAATTAGGCGTAGATACGAATTAGCGGATCTTTAGTCTTATCGCGTACGAATATAATAATTAATATAATAATTACTCTATATATACTATTAGAGTGCGCTAACCCGATTATTAGACTATCTCTTATTACCGTTTTCGCTATACTATCGAATTTAAATCGTTTATTAAATTTCTTAACCTAACGTAAGTCTATAGTTTATAATTATACTTTAGTTATATCCTATTAAGTTATTAGATCTATCTCTCTATTACTTAAAAGAATATTAGGTAAATACTTAATTATTATTATTTCTTTTAATATTCTACCTAATTATTATATTAATTAAAGTGTTATCGTTTCTTATAATATTCTACCTAATTATTATATTAATTATTATATTACCGATGCCTACTTTAATATATATAGTATTTTAAATTTAATTTATTAATAATATATTTATACCTAGAGTAAAAGAGACTAATCTATAATATTCTAGACTACTATAGCGCGTACTAAGTATATAGTACGTTAGGCTATATTTAGCGTAGTACCGAAGAAGGGTTTAGTACGAAAAGTAGCCCGTAAGATAATATAGTCTACGTAAGGACCTAAGCGTAAGAAAGATAGAACCGCGTTTAAAAAATATAGATTTAAGTCGGCTAGTAAGTCTATCTTATATTAATCGATTATAATAATTAATATAATAAGCGGATAATCCTTTTTACTATCTATAGCCGTTGCGCTATAGGAAATTCGCCGATGCGAGAAATCTTTCCTACTATTAATTCCTAAGCTTTTATTCTCGAGCTTAGTAAGGGAGATAGCGTAAATAATCTCGCCTAATCTACGCTTCTAGTCTAGTATATTAGAGGTACTTCACGAGTATTTAGAGGCGTTCCTTATAACCTAGTTCGAGTATATAACCTTACCTTAAGCTTATATCTCGTAGAGACTAGGGTAATCGCATCCTTCTCGCTAGTAGGGAAGTAACTAGCAAAGTCGAGGCTCCTACGGGGCATCGAGAAGGAAATCCTAGTAAGGAAAAAGAGGAAGAAGAAGAAGAAGAAAAACGCGGGGGCTAAAGGGGTAATAACCGCCCCGAGACTAACCGCGCAAATCTAACTATCTTAAATACTACCGGCCGTAAAGCGGTAGTTCGGACTATAACTTACTAATGCGTAAGAATAGGAACTAATATAAGTTCCTACCGTAGTGTAAGGGACCTAGCGGCACCGCCGCGGGGTTAATAATTAGTAAATTATATAGATAAGAGGGAGTTTTTAACTAGAGCGTAGGCTTAACGGTTTCTCTAGCGGCCAATGAGCACGTCTAATACTCGGGGGTGGAAGGCATAAGAAACACCCTTATTAGTAATATAGTTTCACTAGAGTAGGCGTATAAACAATTAAATCAAATTAAGCTTATATCTCGATTTATTACTAATAGTATCTAATAGGTATAAATCTCGCCGTAATTTACGCGAAGCGAGTTACTATTATATAGAAGGACGCGTAAATAATTACTCTACTTATACTAGGAGTGCGTAGCTTAGGTACGAGTTTCGGAAGAAAAGATATAGCGCGTTACTAGTATATAGATAGCTTACTACTTTCGTAGGTTAATATAATAACGGTTTTCTACTTATAAGACTATAATACTATACTACTAATAATTATTATAATAATTATTATAAGATCTACCCTAATTATCTCGGCTTTAGATAATTATACTTAATTAGCTAACGAAGACCCGGGTTAATATAGGTTCACCTATAGGTAACCCGTAGTATAACCCGACCCACCTAGGGCTAAGATATAGGTTACCTACCCTAAATTAGGTCGGGTAATAAATTGGCCAAAACCTACCTAACCCGACCTATTACGTAGTATACTAGTATACTCTAGCTTTCTATAATAGAAGTAAACGAGATTAGAATTACGATTATAGCCTTTCCTTTTAGATTACGCTATCTAAGCGCTATCGCCTTTCGAACCCTTAGGCTTCGACCGATATTCGAAAGGCTAGTTCTCGTTTTAAGATTTATTCTAGGAACCCTTCCCTTTAGGGTTCCTAGGAGTATAGCCGCTACCTTAGCGCCCGCGCTCTAAAGTTTTCTCTAGTAAGATAGCTTAAGCGAAGATATCTTTACGGTCTATCGCTACCTTACCGGTACTTAGAATCTTATTCTTAAGCTCTAGTCGAAGTTTTACTAGGAAGATATTAGCCCTATACTCCTTAATAAATAGATAAAGCTAGGACTCTAATTCTTCTAAATAGGCCTTAAAGGCCGAGACTTTCTAATCGTAACGTTACTTTAATTCCTCCTACCTTTTATAGGCGAGGAGCCGGCGGCTCGCCGGATTAGTAACTAGATCTAGTAAAAACTTCCTAAAAAACTTAAACGTAACTCCTTCTAAGCTATAGTTAGTATACCTAGAGTACTATTAAGCGTTAGGGTCTCCCTCTAGGGAGTCTATATAATAAGCGATCCGAGCCTTATTAGTAGTAAAGTACTCGGCGCTTATAAGAAACTTAATTTCGACGTCGCGGAACTAGCGTATATACTCTCCCTCGCTTTACCCCTTATACGGCTTTATCCTCTTAAGTCGTAATACGTACCTTAAGGGTCTTAGCTCCGCCGGTATAACGGCGGTTACGGGAGGATTAGCTAGCGCTCCGGGGTTACGAAGTATTTTATTACGGATTATTAACTCCGCTAGCTCTCGCTATTATTCTAGGCGACGATTCTCCTCTCGGGCGGCTAGAAGACGCTCTTCTATACCGTCGTCTCTTAGGGTTATAGCTCCTACGGAGGAGAACCTCTTAAACGAGGCGGCGCTATCGCGGCGCTCGGGTTACGTATTATCGGGTAACTCCTTAATATAATTACGAGGTAAACGTAATATCGTCGCGATACCGGGCCTTTTCCTTTTAAAAGTAGAGAGATTAGAACTATAAGAGGGATTACTAGTAGATAGCTAGCCTAATAATAAAAGACGTAATATTACGGCGTTAGCGTTAAGTAGGCGTAATAATATATATTACTTAGTAGTAGAACTAATCTCTAAGGAACTTTAGAAACTAGGGGGAGTACCTAGTAGATATACGGGCGCTAAGGCCCTAGGCCTGCCCCGCACGTTATAGGCGCTAATCCCTATAAGGAAGGTCGTTCGCTAGCGCTAAGGTGGCGCATACGCACAACGTACGTTATAGAGAGGGGCGAGGCTATGCGACGGCGGCGGCGGCGATAGAGAAGGAGAAGGAGAAGGAGAAGGAGAAGGAGAAGGAGAAGGAGAAGGAGAAGGAGAAGGAGAAGGAGAAGGAGAAGGAGAAGGAGAAGGAGAAGGAGAAGGAGAAGGAGAAGGAGAAGGTGTAAGGTTATAATATAGCAGAGGAGACGTGCTATAGAGGAGAGTTATAGCTTATGTATATAAGGAGTAGTGGAAGACTCGGAGGAGAAAGGCGGTGAATAAGTTACCTAGGTATATAAATTTAGCTGTAGGGCCGGGCGAAGACTAGGTACCTCGCTAAGGTGTAGCCTACATAGATTAGTTAGAATCAAGATATAATAGCGGAGGGCGGTGAGGTGGTGGCAGCGACGATACATATATATCACACTGCATTAGTACCTGTATTTAGGTGTGGCGCACACCAAAATCTAGGTAGTTAGGCAAATTAGCCGAGTTGTGCGTTGCGCTCCTAGATATCTTGCGCCCCACGGACTTCCCGCCCTACTAACTATAGTATTCTTCCCAAGGCTGCTTCGGCGAGGTCTTTAAACTTAAAGCGAAAGTCATAAAAGCTAAGTATGCAAGACGCGCTTATTTCGTGTGCAGGTGAGAACGCGTCCGATTCGACATAGCCTTTATTGCCATTTTACGATACTTTCTCACAATAGCATACGTAATATAATAATAGTCTAGTGGTATTAATCGGTAAATTTCTAGGCTACAAAGGTTTTTATTGCTGCCTAGATTGCTGCCTAGATTGCTGCCTAGACTGCTGCCTTACAGTCAAGCGACCGTTACCGAGGGGTCTCTTAAGCGGCTGTAAAGTTCTTAATGACAGTGTAAACCGAGGTCGAGCTATAACCTCTACTGATTGACTATTCCTTGGATAAGGTAAATAGGGTGACCTTGCTCCCAGCCCCGATTCCGAGAATACTCATCTTACCTTTTTGTGGATAAATACTTCTAGGCAAAGATACACCCTATGGATCCACTGAGCATTTCAGCAAGTATTACTGCTCTCTTACAGCTTACTGCAACAGTTATTCAATACCTTAGCACGGTGAGAGGCGCTTGCGAAGATCGCCAGAGGATTCTCTCAGAACTATGCAATATCAATTGCATACTGTACAAGCTACAAGACGAGGCAACAAAAGAAGGCTCATCGTGGTCATTGACACTGCAGTCGTTAAATGTACCAAACGGTCCTCTGGAGCAATTCAAGAATACATTGGAAATATTAGCAAAAAGATTAATGCCGGGCCACGGGTGGAAAAAGGTCAGCAAGGTAATCACCTGGCCGTTTGAGAAAGAAGACATCCAGGGACTTTTAAGTACTATCGAGCGACAGAAGACTCTTTTCAATCTGGCCCGGCAGCATGATCATATGTATGTTACTGATAGCCTTCGTTTCAAGACCACTGATTTTAGAATTCTTCTAGAGAATTATCGAGAGCCATCAAAAACCATGTTACGGATCTACATAATGAAGTGGGTGAAATCGGTCAAAAGATGGCCCAATTTCAGATCAGTTAGAGAAAAAGAAATCCATTCATCTATCCGAGTTACTGACTTAGAATGTACAGGCCAAAATCACATAAAGATTCGCCAATGGCTACATGCTCCAGATCCCTCATTGAATTACAACAAGGCGCTGAGAGAGCGTTGTGCAGAAACCGGTGTCTGGTTCATGAGAAACAAAGTCTTCGATGATTGGAGATCAAGCTCAGGGTCCTTTCTGTGGTTACACGGTATTCCTGGGTGTGGCAAGACTGTGCTCAGCTCTGCGATTATTGAGTATCTTCTCGATTATTGTTCTCCCCCTTCCGCCCAGGCCGTGCTCTATTTCTATTTTGACTTCAAAGATGCCGAAAAACAACGACATGGAAATATGATACGTTCATTCATTACACAGATCTTCTCGCGATGGATCAGCATTCCCAAAGGACTGGAAACTCTATACATAAGCTGTAGTCACGGCCAGCAGCAACCAAGTCATCAAAAGCTTCTGGCAACCCTGCATCAAATCTTAAGGGCTTTTGAGGGGACATACCTCGTACTTGATGGTCTAGATGAATGTCTCGAAAGGAAAGATCTTTTAGCAGATATCGAAGAGCTTACCGGCTGGAAGGACATAAAGCTGCACATTCTGGCTACAAGCCGAAGAGAGAGAGATATAGAAGAATCGATGGCACTCCTTGGCGACGATATAGAAAAGATGTCTATTCAGAGCGTTCTCGTCAAAGATGATATTCGAGCCTACGTTAAACACAGGCTACAGACTGATCGGAGACTGAAAAGATGGCGAAAAGAGTTTGACGTGCAACAGGAAATTGAGAATACGCTGGTGGACAAGGCTGATGGAATGTAGGATCCATACAATCATATGATCTTCTCATTTAGTTAGTCCTGGGCTGATACAGAGGATTAGGTTTCGATGGGCTGTATGTCAACTTGATACGTTGGAGAGCTGCTTTAATATTCTTGAGCTCCGAACAGCGTTGGCGACCTTGCCGAAAGATCTGGACAGCACATACTCTGAGATACTTTGCAACATTGACGTGGACCGTACCCGATATGTGTCGAAAATATTAAAATGGCTGGCGTACTCTGCTCGGCCGTTGCAACTTAAAGAAGTTGCTGAGGTCATTGCTGTAGATGTTGAAGAAAGTCCCTGCGTGAATATGAAGAGAAGGTTTCAAGAGCCGGAAGATATACTGACAATATGTTCGACTTTAATATCCATCAACGGAGAAGAGTTGAAAGATACAGTGACCGTGCAACTGGCACATTTTTCGGTCAAGGAATATCTGGTTTCGGACAGGATTCGACTCGGAAGAGCCAAAGCGTACAGTTGTCAAGAAACAGAAGCCAATTCTCTGTTAGCGAACGACTGCATAGCCTACCTGTTGCAATTTGACGAACTGCATTCCGTTACCTATTCGACCTATTTTGAATTTCCTCTATCATCCTATGCAGCCTTGTATTGGTTCCAGCATGCTCGAATGGCTGAAAAAGATTCGAGGGCTGCTGCTAATTTACTGACCATGGAGTTTTTACTTACCAAGGGCAATGCACGGCTCAACTGGATCCGCCTTCACGATCCGGATGGAGATTGGTTCCCGATGTTCCGAGAAGAGATGGAAAGTGTAAGAAGTGTCTTACGTCCTCTTTATTATGGATCACTTTTAGGACTACCCCAATCCGTGACGATGTTGCTGGACAAGGGAGAGGATATCAATGCCAGTGGTGGATACTATGGCAATGCATTGCAAGCAGCGTCATCACGAAATTATGGTGAGATAGTGCAGATTTTACTGGACAATGGAGTCGATGTTAACGCTCAAGCTGGGGCTCATGGGACCGCACTGCAGGCGGCGTCATATGGAGGTCACGAGCGATTAGTGCAGATGCTGCTTGACAGCGGAGCTGATGTGAACGCTGACGGTGGATAATTTGGCGACGTATTACGGGCAGCATTGACGTGGGGCCATGGTCGAGTGGTGGAGATACTCGCTGGGGGACTACTCTTAATAGGTATCCAAAAGTTGAGGTTGGAGGAGTACTCGCTTAGGGAGCACTCGCTGGTGGCGTATTCCCCACAGGCAATCTAGAGGTTCCGGGCTCGCTGGAGGGAGTAGTCGCTGGAGAGCGTTGGCCGGATTATTCTCTATGGGCAATCCAAAAATTGAGCGTTCAAGAAGAGTACCCGCACGGGGAGTTGCCGCTGGAACAGACCACTATTTGCGTAACCGGTTATGTGGGTCAGCGCATTGTGCCCACCGCTAGCGGGTAGCCCCGATGCTTACCTTATCAAGTTAAGGCCGTAGGTCATAAGGTACGCCCGTAGCGAGAAAAATGAACTAGATTATCAAAAGAGCCGAATAAGGGGGGTATTTAGACTGAAGGAAAGGGAGAGTACCAGTAGCTAAAAACCGAGGAGAGGGCAGTAGGAAGTGGAGACGGCGAGGTTTAGGCTAGCCGGATGCGGCACGCTTTACCGGATAAAGTAAGTCAATTGCACACAGACTACGCGATGGCTGATCGGGCCAAGGCAGTTACCCGTGCCAAGCCTTTGTGATCCATCAAAATGCCATTCACCAAATCGACCATTCAAACCCCTCCACGCGAACAATGGCCACTTCCCTTTCTTGTAACATACTTTCCCTAATGCATACGATCTCCATCCTAATCCTCACCCACTAAACAACCCAATCGCAGCCTACGCGCTCCACCAATCTTTCCCCCCCCTCCTCCACAAAGGCCACCTCTCCACCAACCCAGGCTCCCACTTGCCTCCCTAGAAATGGCATCCAGGTACTTCCCCCTCCCTCTCCACAACCATCCGTCATCTCCAGCATCTCACAATGGCAATCAGCCGCTTCGGACCCTCCACCCTCCACCAGCGCGACCCGCGCTCCGCCCTCTTCGACTCCTATACCGGCGATCGGAATCGCACCAATAGCGCGTCGCCTGCAGGGAGGGCGGGGAGTGGCTATGGGTATGTGGGCGCGGGGTCGGGATCGGGGGTTGGGGTGGGGAGTGGAGGAACTGGGATGGGACAGGTTAATGGGGGGTTTAGAGCTGCGACGCCGAACTCGAGGTGCGTTGAAGGGGCATTATTTGGATCAGGGCATTGGAGGAGGAAAAAGGAAGAGGAGAAAAGAGAATTATTGTTCGACATGTTCGGGGTCGCGTGACTGGGATGAAAACTGCGTCAAGGACCCAGTCGCTAATGTACAACGTGGGAGAAACACAGAGGCCAATACAGCGACGCCGTCCTCTCCGAGCTCGAAAATCAAAACGACCAAAACATCGAAGGCATCAGCGCCAAAGTGAAAATGCTCAAAGACGTCCGTTCTCCCTTTCCTCCTTTCCTCCCCCCTACCAAACTAACCCCCTCCCAGCTCACCATCTCCATCGGCGACGAGATCCGCAGCTCTTCCTCCCTAGCCGACACCATGAACGACAGCTTCGACAACACGCGCGTGCGGCTGAGGGGGACGATGGCGCGGATGTTGCGGATGGCGGAGAAGACGGGGGTGGGGTGGAAGGTGTGGGTGGGGTTTTTTGTGGCGGTTTGGATGCTGTTTGCGTATGTGTGGTTGTTTTGATGGGGAATGGGGAGATGGAATTGCGGGTTAGAAGGATGAATAGATGAGGATGAGAAGGCTGGGAGGGCATGTGTTGTGCATAGACATTTGCGATATCCACTTGGATGGATATGGGAGCATTGCACTGGGCGTTGGACATTGCTTGGGATGGAATGGGCATGATATCAGGAGTCATTGTATCTGCATGAAGTAAAGGATATCGGTATACCGAAGCGATGGCTCCCAGTATGTGGTCTGCTTGAATGACCACAGCCCGACCTCCAAACCCCAATCCCCCCAACCCTGCCATCCCCTCCTTCCCCCATCCCAGCTCATCACAACAACCCGGACCCCTAATTCTCCCTCCCCATCCTCCCCTGCACCATCCCCCTCGCCACCACCCCCCTTCTCCCCCCAGCCGGACTACTAACCACCTCGCCCGTCCTCCGATCGAAAGTCCCCATCACGGGCCCCACCCTCCTAACCTCCACCCCCCTCGCCACCACCCCCTCCCCCTCCTCACTACTCTGATCCTCCACCTCCGTATCCGTATGCTCATAGCTCCCCTCCCCCCCCTCCGGCACCCCCCCATCCAAATCCACAAAATCCCCCTCCCCCGCCTCCTCCAACATCTGCGCCCCCACCTCATCCCCATCCTCATCCTCCTCCTCATCATCACTCCACGCCTCCCCATCCCCCCCCTCCCCCTCCGGCACCCCCTCATCCAAATCCCTCCCCCCCATCTCTTCTCCCTCCCCCTCCCCCGCCTCAACAACCACCCCCTCCATCGCCTCCGCCTCCGCCGCCGCCTGCGCCTCCTGCATCGCCATCTCCCTCATCCGCACAATCTCCACCTCCTCCCGTTCCGCGCGCTCGTCCGCCATCCCCTGCAGCGTCTTAGGCAAGCCGGGGGGGCGCAGCCAGTTGGCGCCGAAGCGGCGGATGGAGGATTTGCGGGCGGAGAGGGCGAGTTCGTCGAGGTGGAGGGTGGAGAGGGGGGTGCGGTGGGGTTTTCGGGTTTGGTTTTGGGGTTGGGGTTGGGGTTGATGTGGGTGGTGGTGAGGGTGGTGGGAGAAGGGGTCGGTGGTGTGTGGTTGGGAAGTGGGGTCGGGAGGTGGGGGTGGGTGTGTTGTTAGGGAGGGGTACCAGTGTGGATGGGGCTGGAGGGAGGGTTAGCTGGGGGTTGAGGGCGGAGGGGATTGGGGGGAGACGTACGTCGTGGGGGAAGAGAGGGGGGAGAGAAGAGAGCATGCTGAACTAATTGGGGGAGTATAGAGGTGTTACTTGGGAGCTGGGAGTTGAGGGGTTCGTTGGCGAGAAGCAATCTTGCATAAGAATGCTGATGTGGGGGGAGGATTTGGGTGTCGCGAAAGAAACATGGCCAAAATTCGCCTAAGCACGTGACTCGATAGGTAATTAGGATTTGCGACACGGGTCACATAATGTGAGGAGATTTCACAGTGAAGTTTAAGATTTGGAGAAGAGACCCTAGGTCTAACGCCGATTCCATCTGAATTAAAGTACAATTACAAGCCGATCTTTCTAGATGGCATCTAAGTCCAGCCAGGATATAAAGGGTGCCTGTAAGTGGAGACAGCGAAGGAAACACCACAGTCCACACACATCTGCGAAGCATCGCAACCACCGCCATAGCCAAGGCCAACAAAGGAAAGTAATTCCCTCGTAAAGCCACCAGTACCCGAAGTTTTATACGCAAAGCATCTTGGCAAATACTCTACCACTCCGGTACCATGCCTCGGATCTTGAGTCCAGAATCAATCTCATCCACCACGTCATGACCAGAGTAAGTAGCCCAATCGCGACATGTCTGCGCCACTGTAGCAGGGAACTGCCTCTTCTGAAGCCGGTCGACTTGCTCGATGGTTGTCATGTACAGGCCAGCACTCACATGCCATGCGATGTGGCAGTGGAAGGGCCAAACACCGGGATTGTCGGTCTGGTATTGCAGAACGATGTACCCAGGAGCCGCGGCAGTTCCACCCTGCACGAGCTGAACGTCGCGGCGTTGGGTGTTTGACTGGTGGGTGATGGTGCCGTCCCAGTCTCCAACACCCTCGGCGAGGACGTTGAAATTATGTCCGTGCAGATGCATGGGGTGAGAGGCTATAAATTCGTTCTTCACGTGCAAACGAATGGAAGCGTTGTTGCCGAAATTGTAGACATTCCATTGCGGGTCGTAGGGGTAGGAGACATTGCCTTGATTAGCAAGAATGAGGATCGGATGATCGTAGTTTGCGCGGAAGGATTCTCCATTCATGTAAAAGAGATCATGGCCGGTAGCATTGGGCCCGAAGGTGATGACAACATCCTGAGTGACGGCCGGATTAGACGTCGCAGGGAACGGGAAGAAAGGTACTGTTGATGCCAGAGGATCGTTACCGCACTTGCTATCATCGTAAGTGGTTGCCGTCGTGGTTGGGACTTTAGTGGTGTCGGCTTTTTCGTAATAGATGGCTGCCAGGGCATTAGGCTGATTAGCAAGACTGCAGTTCGGGCTTAAGTCGGAACGCATCCATCTAGTGGTGTTGGCCGGACCGGTGGCTTCAACAATCACGTCTGTTCGCTGGCCTATGCCGAGAGTAATCACGTTGGTGGTGTAAGGCTTGACGGGGACAAAGTCATTTGCCATGACTGTCATGGTGAGACCATCGATGGTGAAGCGCTGAAGGCCCTCAGAGCCAGCATTGATGAGTCGTAGTCGATGCTTTTTGCCCGAGGTGAATTTGAACTTGGCCAGACCAGCATTGGGCGTACAAGCCGCGCCGTTTGTGACCAGCGAGCAATTGTAGTTCATCTTGCCGTTGATCAAATTGCTGTCGGAGAACGGAGGAGGACCACCTGGAGACTCCATGACTTGCTTGACAATGTCAAAATACTCCGTATGATACCAGTCGGTCAGCAACACTGGGCCAACGTCAATGTCATATGGAACGTTCTTAGGGCCATGAATGACCATGGCTACCCATCATCAGCCGAGGACAGTTTTGCAACGATGCCAAGACTTACCTCCCAGGAGACCGGCGTTGTACTGAGCGCTATAATGGGAGTGATACCATGATGAGCCGTAGAGATCAGTCACGAAACTGTAGGTCAGGCATTTGCCAGGAGCGATGGGGCATTGTTGGATAGCCGGGACACCATCATACCAGGGCGACGCTTTCTGCAAGAATCCATGCCAATGCAAAGAAGTACCTTCTTCAGGACCTACAATATTGTTGCAGACCTTGATAGAAAGGGTATCGCCCCAGTTTGCTTCAATTGTTGGAGCTGGAAATGCGCCATTGATTATTATAGCGCTACGATTCACACCATCAGGCGCAATGAAGCCACGGGCAATGTTGAAATTGTAGTTACGAGTAACGCCTATGTTGTTTGTTAGATGGAGTTGAAGGATTTTATTGCAAAACCCCACCAGAGTTAGGAGCGCTTGTATAAGGATTGGTGTTCGCAACGGTATTAAGACCCCAAGGGTAGCCATTCGGCAGAGGCTAATCTATCTCAGATCATACTATACAAATCTGTCGTGGGATCGACTTACATTGTTGGTCAAGAAGTCAGGGGTAGCGGGTATCGTAAGTAGACCCAAGTTGGAGGCCCCTAAACACCGAAGATCAGTCTGATTCTGAGGACGGCTTAGCTAAGCAGAGGACTAACCATTGGTCGCTGATTGGGGGAGCGAGGGCACCAAAGAGCCAAGGGCAAGTATACCGCTGACAACAGCGGAAGCAGCCATTGTGGAATAGTGAAAGGGCGCCGATTGATGATAGTAGACTCCTGTGTTGAGGTAGGGACCACGACCGTTTGGAACAGGAACGTAACTAGAATTGGGATGATCGGAGCTTGGTGGAGGGTCAGAATTGGACGGAGATTGGTCTGCTGGCGATTTGGAATTAGGATCGGACTCCGCGTTCGAAAGTGAATTCGAGTTGGCCGGTGGCTCCGGGTTCGAAGGCAATTTAGAATTAGAAGAATCTTGTGAATGAGGTGCAGCTGGCGATGGGTTGTGATTAAAGTGATTATGACCAGACCCGTGATATCCCTGGTGATGGTGATGCGAGTGTGGGCTTGAACTATTACTAGGTAGTGTTCGATTGGAACCTTCTATAACGTCGAGGACTTCGACTACAACCTCAACAGTTTCGACGGTCTCGGTGACAACGACGGTTTCTTCGACAGTCTCTAGAGGGAAGAGTTGTGGTCGAAGCGTGTGCAAAAAGCAGACTTTTCTGAATGAGCGAAGTGCAAATGAGCGAATAAAGCAAGGCTGGAGTGGAAAGCAAGAGCGACCTCGAAGGAGTGGGAAGGCCTATTTACGTTGAAATTGTCAGATATCTGATGGTAGGATTGCAAAAACAAGGCTCGAGTCTAGAATCTGGGACCGCTCCCAGGAAGTGATGCCTTGGCAGGTCGGACCTCAATGCAACGGAATCATCCAGACCAGTCTTCCAACAGTTTCAAAGAGACTCTGCGTAGGCAATCTCGTATAGTCTAAGGCGCCAGCTGTATTGGCGAGCCTGTGAGATCTAAGATGACGTGGTAGGATGGCAATGGCACCCGAGATGTGTCTGGTGGATTCGAGAGCTCGTAGGCCTTACGCCTTCTTGTTTCTCGCCCGAGAAACAGAGACAGTGTGGGTAGTAGAAGAAAAGGTTGAACGTACGCATGGTGGCGGTAGCAGATATTACCAGCCCTGAGGGCAGTGGTGTAGGATGCCTCGTTTGGGGATGGATCTCGCAGCAGCACTAATGCAACCTCGCATGTCGATGTTGCCCTCCATACACTGTGCGGCTCAGCTCAGCTCGGTGTGGGCTTCACGTTCGATCGGTATCACTCGGAGCTTGCATTGTGTTCAGCTTTGCTGCAACTCTGACTGCCTTGGATTGAATGTCCCCAGCCGGTGGCTGCATACCCGCGCTGCCTACATGCAAGTAAATTAATCTCCTACAGCTCCGCCCCACACATTAAGCCATGCGGCCGTACTGACAACGGCGTAGGACGAGAAGAAACGAGAAGGCAGTCACAAAGAAAGAGCAGAGGACAGCTTCAAACAGACCAATAATCTCGGCAAGATGACGCGCGCATGCAATGAAAATCTTTGGTGCGCTAAAGGTAGGAGTTGGGATGGAAGCTCGGCAAGCCTCGTAAACTCGAAACAGCTAGCAGCACGCCGCTCAGAGCCCATCCCCCTTTTTCAGGGGGCTGACCTGGGAATTGGGCGTTTCTGCCAGATAACCGAGATGTGCCCTCACACCTGTTGGGGTAAGCCATGGGAGTGGCCCATGGGCCGGCATCCTTTCGTCCTTACCGTGGAGCGTTTGATGCTCGCCCCCAAACGGGTCGCAACACATGGCGTTCCTGGCCCTTGACTTGGCAAATGATCAGCCGCCATGATTCTCCTCAGACCCCATACTTCGTGATTCGGAGCTTTTAGTCGAGCGGGGCGACAGCTGAAGCAAAATCCACGACATGTCCTTGGCTCCGAACCCTGGTGGGCAGCACCAGATGAAAATGAGGTTGTCCTCTGTCCAGAGAGTGGGCAGACCGACATGGCTGCTTCGAGACGATGTGTGGTGTGTGATGACGAACAGATCTCCCAGAGCGGCAGGCATCGTCGGAGAATGCGGAGAATAGGGTTGCCAACATCCAGGCATGGCGGCACAAGTCAGCTCGCAGCTGAACTTGCTGACACGATGATTGATGACCTGCAGATGCCTCTCGCGAAAGACAGTTTCTGGCCTTGAGGCGCGGCTGTGGAGTGAGACCAACCTCGTGGCATTTCTGGGCAGTCGGAAGGATGAAGGATGATGATCTGCAGCGGCATCTTAGTCATCAAGTTTAGCGCCGACCTTACTTTAGCCCTCACACCTAAGTCCGTCCTACGCTATTGCACGAACAATCCTAATCTCAATGACACTCTGGTCTCAGGCTTTGGAAACGCTGTGGGCTGCATTCGAGGCCTGACTTGGAACTCGTTGCGAGCGGACGAGAATCCTAACATTCCCGTCGGACGGAACCGTATGGACACTTTGATTCTCTGTAGCCTATGAGTACAGCTGCAGTGTCATATCGTAATCGCTAAATCACTTGGCCTGGGTGGCCTCAGGCGGTATTGTTCCTGCAGTAGGGGGCATGCTGAGTGATGCCACTGCGCTTCCAGATCATGCACTGACAACGATTCAATTCCTACAGTTATGCAAGTCGATGTGTGCTTGGGCTCGAAGCCACCCATCTCCCGATACATCCGAGTACCGAGCTGCACAGGCGCGAAAAGATCATCCCCTAGACACACTGTGCTGACATTGTTGACCAAATTACTGCGCAAACATGCCTGCTCATGTTGGCCTGGTCTGATGTGTGAGTGTGACGATCAAATACTAGGCCCGGCGAGCGAACATTGCCGAAGAGGTGCGCAGGCGGGATCTTGCAAATTATCAATTGAGGCCAACTTTCCCCATGATTTCCTACTTAGCCCTCAATCCGCGAGTTGTGGGAGCTAGATTTTCGTGGCAAGCGATGAACTTGGTCGCTGGTGCTCAAAAGTCAATCTTTCCGAGATGCTAAATGTTGCGAAGCGTACTGGAGTACAGTACCGAGCAAACGCCTGCATGTACACGGCTTCGGAAAAGTCGTACTCTACGAGGTTTAGGGTAATGACAGAGCCGAAAATAATCCTGCCGTCTGTAGCTTGCATATCCCCACATTCTGGACCTGCATCCTGAGCCTCCCACGGCGAGAAGGCATTGTGCAGCCCTCATGCCGGCTGGCCAATGTAGCCTCAAGGCTGCCATATCAGACCGGGTTTCCCACTGTCTCGTGTCTATTGGGCATTACCGCTTTCGGTCTTTTCTCGCTACCGACCAAACTCAATTGTGTGACAGCTTGGGGCGTACATGTGTTGGTAGCGAAAGTCATTACATATGACGGGGAATTGATGAGGCAAGGTTCTGGGCTTTGAGGCGAAAGAGCACGTGGGAATTCGTGATGGGCTAATGTACGACTACTGCAAGAACAAGCTCGGACTCACAAGTGTCACCCGCCAACACGAAAGCCTTTGAAGCCATGCATGGATGATAAATGCGGATCAATCAACAATGCACGCTCGGAAGAACCTGCCATCAGAATGAGCTGAAAGCATAGAGTGTCGAAGAACAGTCATCTTACCATAGGAGACAGCTGGAAAAGCCCACCAACGTCTGTTGATAGCACTGTTCGAAGATTACTGGATATTTTGTCTCAGAGTCTGTAAGCACGGCACGAGGCCACCATCACAGTGCCTCTCTCAAGTTTAGAGAAACCAATCCAGCCTGATCTCTACGATTTTTGCGACGCCTCATTAATTACCGAATCGTTGTCGTGGTGGTGTGGTTATTCTGACAAGTATTGTGACCAAAGACGATCGTCAATCCTCTCTACACGACTGGACCCTTTGTGAAGGGTGTTGAGGCTTCTCATAGCTCGCAAAACTTGCTAGATGGCTCCTAATCCATCGCCATTGGAAAAGGTGACTTTCTCGATCTACTAGCAGCTTCTGACTGTCCTGGAATCTCTCATGATTAATAATTTGGCCGAAAGTAATACCTTCGAACTTGTCCCTGCATTCCGACACAGAAGACAAAGGCCCATCTCCTCAAGCCAAAACTAGCTGAGGTTCGCTGCACACCGTCAAGTGTTTCCACGATAATACCGTGTTTCTGCCCACGATAGCTGACAGCCAGTGTGCCTACACCGGCCTACCAGCCATTCCGTCCTGTACCGTCAACGTTGCCCCACAGCTCAATAGAAAATCCACCTTTACTCATACCACAACATGGAAAAACCATGTGGAGGGCTTATCCCTGCGCAAAATTCGGCTCGAAAGTTTTTCTATGCAAATTCTCGTCAGCTGATATTACCACACCCTGTCATCAGAGACGATGCAGCGGCTCGTCTACCAACAGCTATCCACCATATTGCTCTACTATGTGTTGCATTGGGGCTAGCGATCCAAGCTAAAGACACCCAATCGTTCGGATGTCAAGATCCAGATGCCGTTATGCAACATCATTTTCCGCCCCCGATTGGCTTGCAAGGCTGTAGATACAGCCCCCATTGACCTGTTGATATGGGAACCAGTCATGTGCAGGACCCGGACTGAAGGATGCGCGAGATGTACTCATCAGTAGGTCCTATGAAACGAGGAAAGGGGGTCCAGACTCAAATCCTCAGCTGTGCGCCCTCAGCTCGAGGCGAGGAAAAAGTGGTGTGTAAGATGCTTGTAGCTTCGACGAAAATTGCGAACACCACCACATTTCTCCAATCATGATCGGAAGTCAATCGTTGAAGGATTTACCTTGCTGACAGACAGTACTGCCTGCTCAGGCCTGAAATCAAGATAGTTGAGAATGCACTCAGAGGTAAAGCAAGGCGGCTTACGGTCGCATCCTAGCAATGTCAAATTGTGCCACCCACTCGGAAAAGCACAACAAAGAGCACCTACCGCCCATCACCATCAGCCAAGACGGTAAAGGCTACCCATACCTCACGCTGAAATCCAAAGCAGCTGATCTTTGTGTCCCTGAAATTTCCTTGGCGACGTCGAACGCTCTGGTGAACCTTGGCCGTGAGACTGCCATTTGGTAAACTTGATGCGGCCTTTCGAAAACGCTCGCAAAGCGCTGCGTGCCGCTGCCCCCTTTTCGGCTCGTTGGACTTTACAGAAGGCTGTCTACTACATTCGAACCGACCACATTTCCTCTGCATTCTATCGAGGTAGAAGATCCAAGGTTCGATTCTGCGCCTACCCTTATCTGATGGACCCACCACTGTACGTTCATCTATAGCATACTACCTCATACCCCCCGCTCGAATTATCCAATATAATGGGTGAATTCTCAAATCTCTCGAAAATCCGACGGACCATTATCCATTTGTCAGATATTGACTTCATCGGCGTCGGTTACCAACAGGAGTGCCTAGAGCTCCGCTGCCGCTCGGACGAGGACGGCCAGCCATATCATTTCACCTCCGTCCACTCATGACATCTCAACCTTCGTATGTGTAACGTGCCAATTCGAGCAGATCTGCTTCCAGAGGTAGGATTCAATCCCATCCACAACTTCTGTCTTGTGACTTTCATTTTCAAAGGACACGACATCAGTATCGCCAATTGATATTCGCCAAGCCGAATGTAACCGCTCCAAGCTGCCTGCCTTTTTCCCTTTCCTCATATCTTTCCTACATTCCAGAGGTTATGATTCTTCGCCCATACATGCCAGCCATTAATCAACTTTCATAAAACAATTCCCATAAATGGCGGGGTCGTGCCATCCCGGGAAATGGCAGGTTCAAACTCTCGTCCGCATGAGGCTCCTGCAACCTCTATTGCGCGATCATTTCCGACCCTCGAAAGGGCGAAATAGCCAGATGGGCACCACTTGTTTGCGCGATTTCGCGAATACCAAGATCTGTGAACCCACCGAGCGACATAAAAATAGCCAAACCGCGAACGAAAGAAGGTATAAATGACTAGGTGCGCTCGAGGTCTGCTGGGTTCGTAATCTTTCTTGGCCGGAAATGTAACCTAGATCTTCCCTTGTGGGCTGTGATTCTTGGGTCCAGATTTTGTGATACAGACAGACGTTAGGTAAGTAAATTTATTCGTAAATGAGAT
>JAABUP010005803.1_pt1 | contig 18341 bp, 17 predicted proteins | sample 5559201 | NCBI WGS metagenome assembly JAABUP01 (sample SAMN10711887, study PRJNA513373) | rock metagenome | isolation source: Antarctica rocks | place: Antarctica
CCTGATCGCCACCCACTGGCCCGACCTGCTGCGCACCGCGATCTCCATCCGCGAAGGCCGGCTCTCGTCGGTGACCCTACTGCGCCGGCTGGGCAACCACTCCCGCAAGAACCGGCTCTACCGCGCCTTCCGCGAGCTCGGGCGGGTGGTGCGCACGATCGTGCTGATGCGGTTCCTGTCCGAACCCGAGCTGCGCGAGCAGGTCACCGCGGTCACCAACAAGACCGAGGCATTCCACGGCTTCGCCGCGTGGCTGCGTTTCGGCGGCGAGGCCATCGGGCGCAACGACCCCGACTACCAAGAGAAGATCGTCAAGTTCAACGAGCTGCTGGCCAACTGTGTGATCTACGGCACCGCCTGCGACATCACCGCGGTGGTCAACGCGTTCACCGCCGACGGCCACCCGGTCGACCCCGACGATCTGGCCACCGTCGTCCCCTACATCACCCACACCGTGCGCCGATTCGGGGACTGGGTGCTCGACCTCTCCGCGCCGCAGGCTCTGCCGGTGACCCGGCTCGACCTCACGCCCGGCGCCCTGTTCAGCGCCAACTGACACCACCGCCGGGGAACCCGCCCGCGCGAGGGGTCAGGGAGCGCGGTGGGCGGTGACGATGCGGTGGATGGTGGTGCGCGACACCGACCGTCTCTCCGCCGCCGACAGCGGTGCCCGGGTCGCAGTCGTCTCGGCAGGGATCGTCTCGGGGGTGGCGCTCATGTCTGGGTCTCCCGCAGGGGCCGCTGACCGGGGATCGATCTGGTCATGTGCCGGAAGGACGGGACCCGCCTCGGCGCTGACTCGAGTCCGGGGAGTGACGGAACCAGCACGACCAACGAACCGTCAAGACCTCACTACATGCTCAGACGACGAGCAACGCCCCAATGGGAAACCCAACTTCATGATCCACCGTGGCGGCTATTGGGCTTACCTTGGCTGCACCCCATGCTCGCAGGAATCTCCCGTACTCCGGCCGCACCCCCACGTCACCGTGACGGCCTCGCGAGCGCGCTTGACCATGGCCCGCACGTCGATCACGGCCTGCCGAGCCAGGTAGTGCGGCCACGCGGCGTTGCGCCCGTAGGCCGAGCGATGCTTCGGGAAATGCCCTGCGTCGTTGACGTCCTCCGGTGAGACGAGCGGGGTCTTCGCGCCGAACGGGGCCGCCAGCATCGTGGCGACGGCGGGCGGCGACCGCCCCGACGGCCGCACCGGTCGCGACGACCCAGGCCCCCAACAGCAGCAATCTCTGATCGCCGAGCCAGTAGACCGCGAGCCAGGCGGCGGCGACGCCGGCGAGCAGGCCGAAGAAGTTCTTCATCCGGCTTCAGCCCTTCCCGAGGAAGCGGGGGAGCCACCCCGACGATGTGGTGCGCTTGTCGGACGTCGCGGGTCGCCTCGCGCCTGGTGGGCGCGCGGACGCGGGTCGGCTCTGCGGGAGCGACTCCACCCACTGCCACCAGTGGTGCTCGAGCGGATCGTCCGGCGGGCGCTGGGGGTCCTCACGCAGCAGGCGCCCGTCGAATAGGGGTCGTGCTCACCGGGGGCAACGTCGACGCCGCCACCCTGATCACAGTCCTCGCCGGCCACACCCCGACGCTCTAGCCACTGTCGCTCCGGTGGCGCTGATGAATGAACCCCAATCCCCCGGAGCAGGCCGCCGCGAAAGCCACCCGCGCGGCGACGCTGCGGCCCCGGGTCGAGGCGGTGCGATGACCGTAGGCCGTCATCTGGAACCCTTGCACCGACGAGAAGGAGGAACAACGTGGCGTCACTGAACACGCTCGAACGCCGGATCGCGGCCTTGGAAGCCAGGCTCGCCGATGTCGAAGGCGGCTACGGCGACACGCTCTACCGCCTGCACCGGGCGAGTGTGCGGAACGACCTTCGGATGGCCAAGCTGCTCGGGCACCTCGACGTACCCGACATCACCGACGACGAGGTCGACGCGGTCCTCGACGAAGACAGCTAGCCGACGCCGCGCGTCCGACACCTCCACTACACGCCGAGCGCGGAAGACGCGGCGAGCGGCTGACCCGGGGGTCTAGTGCAGCACCGCAGGCACCGCGCTGTTCCTGCTCGGCCTCCTGCTCGCCCTCGTCACCGGCGTCGTGGCCAGCGTCCGCGTGTTCCGGCGCCAGTGAGCGCACCGCCCGTACCCGTCGCCAGCGTTGGCCCCACGACCCGGGCCCACGCTGCGCTCGGCGTGCTGGCATCGAGCCGACCTATCCCATCCGGAGCGTTAGCTTGTTGAGCGCTGCTCGTCGAACGAGCGTTCCCGTAAGCCATCGGCTCCCGGAACGATGGCCAGACGGCGGCCGTTCTTGCTCCGTGGATGCCCGAGCTACCTCGTGGAGCCTCCCTGCCGTCGGCGCGGCGATGTCCGTGTGGACAGCGGGGCGGGTCAAACGGATGCGGCACCCAGCCCATTCGCAGTAGCCGATGTGTTTAGACCGTATGGAGTGCCCGGCGCCTCGCTCGTAAATTTCGGCGCGGGTCACCGTCGATTGGGCGGCCTCGAGGGCCACGGAGTCGAACGCTGAACCTCCGAATTACAAGAGCGCGGGTGAACCTGTATCTGGACGATCCTCGTTGCTCGGCGAGAACCTACGGCTGTCTGGGGTGTCCTGACTGCGTCCAGACGCGAGGAACTCGCAGTCAGACTCGCAGTCATCCACTCGATCATGGCGGCGTAGGTGGACGTCCACTCCCGCTGTCCCGCGATCATCGCGCTGGCGGATCTGTATCTCGGCCGGCGTCGGGTGGACGGCACTGGCTGGTGCGGAGGGTCACACTCGTGCGGGTGCGGCGCCGAGGAGGGTGGGAGCGAGCGCTGGGGGGCGTGGTCTGGGTTCTGTGCTCGGTGGTGCTGGGGATGGCCCTGGCTGGCTGCGGCGCGGCACGAGTCCCGGTGCTCGCCGGAGGACTCCCGCCACCGGCAGCGCCTGTGCGCGCCGCGACACCGCCGGTCGGCGCCCCGGCCTGGCAGCTGAGCCATCCGGGTCTCGAGCACGCCATCGAGGGCTACGCGGACCACGTCAGCGTCGTACCCGGCGAGCCGGTACGGATGTTCGTGTCGACCTCCGCGCCCGAGTTCACCTTGACCGCGTTTCGGATGGGGGCCTACCCCGGCTCGCAGGGCACGCAGGTGTGGGCCTCGGCGCCCCAGCGCGGGGTGCGGCAGTCGGCGCCGGCGTTGCTAGCCGCGACGAACACGATCGTGGCGCCGTGGCAGCCGTCGCTGAGCCTGTCCACCGGCGGTTGGGAGCCCGGGGACTATCTGCTGCGCCTCGACGCCCGCCCCGGCGGCGCTCAGCAGTTCGTGCCCCTGACGGTGCGCACCGCGTCGAACGCGGGGCGCATCGTGATCGTCAGCGCCGTGACCACCTGGCAGGCCTACAACCACTGGGGCGGCTACAGCCTCTATGACAGCCCGAGCGGCCAGAAGGCCCAGCGCTCCCGAGCGGTGTCGTTCGACCGGCCGTATCAGGCCGCCACGATGCAGGGCGCCGGGGACTTCCTGTACTTCGAGTTGCCGTTCGTGAGCTTCGCGGAACGCTCGGGCCTGCCCCTCGGATACGCCACCGACCTCGACCTGCACGCCGATCCGCACCTGCTCGACGGGGCCCGCGCCGTGGTGACCCTCGGGCACGACGAGTACTGGTCGCAGGCGATGCGCACGCACACCGAGGCGGCGCGGGACGCCGGCGTGAACCTCGCCTTCCTGGGCGGCAACGAGGTCTACCGGCACATCCGGTTGGTCCCCACGGCCCTCGGCCCGGACCGGCTCGAGGTGGACTACAAGTCCTTCGCCGAAGACCCGCTCAGCCGCACCGACCCCGCCGAGGCCACCCCCCAATGGCGCCAGCCCCCGCTGCCCCGACCGGAGAGCGTGCTGCTGGGCAACTTCTACCAGTGCAACCCCGCCCAGGCCGACCTCGTCGCCGTCGACACCGGCAACTGGTTGCTGGCCGGAATCGTCAGCCACGGTACGCGGCTGCCCGCGATGGTCGGCAACGAGTACGAACGGGTCGACCTCTCGGTGCCCACGCCACGACCCATCGAGGTGCTGTTCCACTCCCCGCTGACCTGCCAGGGCCGCCCCGACTTCGCCGACACCAGCTACTACACCGTCCCCAGCGGCGCCGCGGTGTTCTCCAGCGGCACCCAGTACTGGATCTGCGGCCTCGACCCTGGCTGCCCGCGCGCCGGCCCGGCCGATGGCCCCACCCACCGGGTGCTCGGCGCGATCACCACCCGCCTGCTGGAGGCGTTTGCCCGCGGCCCCGCCGGCCCCACCCATCCCGCCCGGGACAACCTGGCCGAGCTGCACATTGGCCCCGGTAGCACCCACCCGCACGAATAGCCCACGTTGCGACGTTGCGCGCGCACCGGCTTCCGGCGCCCTACCCGCTCGAGGGCCACACCAGGGGATGGTGGCTCCGGCGGTGGCGGCCGGCTGGCCGTGGCCGTGTGTTCCGTGATCTACAGCGGCTGCTAGAGAACAGAGCGGGGGCTGCTCCGCCGCGCAGGCAGGCCGTGGACAAGCTCGACTCGACAACTCCGTGCGCCTCACGAAGGAGCGAAACCAGAGGATCAGGCAGGACAGGGGATTCATCGTTGCGTCCCTCGCGGTCCGGGGCCCGTCGGGTGACGACCCGCTTGCAATAGGGCTGCAACGGTTGTGGTCCGCGTGGTCGTGTAGTGATCTGGACCCGAGACGGTCGTGGCCGGTCGAGCACCGTCCGGGCCCGCACGCCGACGGGAGGACCACCATGCGCGCAGCGCGCTTCCACGGACGCGGGGACATCCGCGTCGACGACGTGCCCGAGCCCCATCCGGGCGCGGGCCAGGTGCAGATCGCCGTCGAGTGGTGCGGTATCTGCGGCAGTGACCTGCACGAGTACCTCGAAGGACCGATCTTCGTGCCGACCCCGGAGGCGCCGCACCCGCTCACCGGCGGAGCGACTCCGATCGTCATGGGGCACGAGTTCGCCGGCGTCGTCGCCGAGCTGGGCTCCGGGGTGAGCGGGCTCGCCGCGGGCGACCGGGTGGTCGTCGAGCCCTTCGATGTCTGCGGCACCTGCGTCGCGTGCCGCGACGGGCGCTACAACGTGTGCCGGCAGCTGGGCTTCATCGGTCTCGACGGCGACCAAGGTGGCTTCGCCGAGAGGATGGTCGTGGCGCAGCGTTGGGTGCACCCGATCGGCGAGATGAGCACCGAGCGCGGCGCGCTGATCGAGCCACTGACCGTGGGCTACCACGCCGCCGTCCTCTCCGGCGTGCAGCCGGGGCAGACCGCGGCCGTGTTCGGGGCCGGTCCGATCGGCCTGGTCACCGTGGCCGCGCTCAAGGCGCTCGGGGTGGGTCGGGTGATCGCCGTCGAGCCCGCGGGTGCCCGCAAGGCCAAGGCCCCGAGTGCGGGCGCCGACGTCGTGCTCGATCCGACCGAGGTCGACGTGCCTGAGGCCGTCCGGGAGCACACCGCGGGTGCCGGCGCCGACGTCGCGTTCGAGTGCGCCGGCGTCGACGCCGTCCTCGCCGACGCCATCGCCGCCACCCGGCCCGGCGGGACCGTCGTGAACGTCGCCATCTGGGGCCACACCGCGTCCTTCGACGTCAACAGCCTCGTCCTCAACGAGGTCAGGCTGATCGGCTCGCTGGCCTATGCGTCCGAGCATGACCGCACGATCGCGCTCGTCGCGGACGGCACGGTGGACGTCGACCAGTTCGTCACCGGCCGGATCGACCTCGGCGACATCGTGGACCAGGGCTTCCGGGAGCTCGTCGACCACAAGGACGACCACGTCAAGATTCTGGTGCGGCCGTGAGCGCCCCGCAGGGGCGCACCGCCGTCGTGACTGGCGCCGGCCGGGGCATCGGTCGGGCGATCGCGCGGCGGCTCGCCACCGACGGGCTCGCTGTCGTCGTCTCCGACGTCGACCCCAACACGTGCGATGCCGCCGCCGGAGAGATCGTCAACGCCGGTGACGGCCGTGCAGGCCCGGTGCGGGGTGGGGCGTGGTGGTGCTCAGCGCGGGGGGTGGATGGCGGCCGCGCAGGTGGGGCACCAGGGGCCGGCTGATCGCCATCCGGTGTGCTCGAGCCACGCGTCGATGGCCGCCGCGGCGGCGAGGTCGAGGAGGGCGAGGTCCCCGCCGAGCAGCGGCCCGTCCCCGCGCCACGTCGTCGACCGGGCCGGTCGGGGCGCACGGACGACAGAACCGGGCCTCCACCAGCCCCGCGCCCGGACCGCCACCAGCGTCGGTACCGGCATCGCGGCTGGTGCCCTCAGGCCCGGGGGCTGGGACGAGCCAGGTGGTGGTGGTCAAGTCGGCGATCTCCCGGGCCGTGCGCCCAGGGAGCCCACAACTATTACAGACCACGCTGCGCGCCGCCGCCCGCCGGTATCTCGGCGGGCGCTGCGGAACCGCGGCCGACACGGGTCGACTCACGACGACATTCCCCACACCCGGCCGGTGAACGGCCGCCGCAGAACACCCGACAGCGGCAACCGTTCCCGGTCGGGGAGAACGGGTCGGTGAAGCCGACCCTCATCGCCATGGCGGGTCGCGTCCACCGGCCCATACTATCCGATGAGATCTTGTCGGGAAAGCGGCGGGACCCGTCCCGGGTATCTTTCGGCGGCAGTTCCCGGGCGTTCGTGTCATTATCGGCGGCGAACTCGGTCATCGGGTCGAGGCAATGGTGTCCGGGGCGGGAGTCCGCCCGAGTGGGAAAGGAATCGGGATGGCGCAGAAGACGACGGTGACCCTGGTCGACGACCTCGACGGCGGCGACGCCGAGGAGAGCGTGGAGTTCGGCCTGGACGGGGTGTCCTACGAGATCGACCTCAGCGACACCCACGCGAAAGCCCTCCGGGAGGCGCTGGCCGACTATGTGGCCCACGCCCGTCGCACCGGGGGGCGCAGCACCCCCGCCCGCCGAGCCGGATCCGGCGACGGCACCCCCGCGGCGCGACCGTCGGGTGCGGCGACGGCGACGGTGGACCGGGAGCAGAGCCGGGAGCAGAGCAAGGCGATCCGGGAATGGGCGCGGGGCCAGGGCCTGGAAGTCGCCGAGCGCGGCCGCATCCCCACCTCGGTCACCGAGGCCTACCAGCAGGCCCACTGAACCGCGTGTCGCGGGACCGGATGCGCTCGCACCCACCCCCCCCCCCCAGGGAGACCGATATCCGGCCTCGAGACCAGAACGTCCGGCCTCGTTGTCACGGAATCGAGCAGGCACCCGAAGAACGTGGCCAGGCACGACCCCGAGGACCCCGAGCTGGCATCATGGGCGTGTCGGTCGGTCCGAGTCCCCCGCAGACCCGGGCCGACCGACACCACCCGTGCAGCTCTACTCACCGGCGCATGCCACGCACGGCCCCGCGGGCTCTCCACGCGACGGGCGCCGGCCCGTTGCGATGATCGTGGTCGGCGTCGGAGGTCGGCAGGGTCGGTGGGCAGCCGATGGCGATGCCTCGCCGTAGCGTCCGGGCCGTGAGCGACAGCGAGCGAGGCCAGCCCGAGACGACGGTGCTCGAGCGTCCTCTCGCGGCCGGGATCGCCCGCGACCGAGCCGAGCGGTGGATCACCGACCCCGCCGTGCACGTCGATGCGGCCGTCGCCGAAGGACCCCACCACCCAGCACCCTGGCCGCGCCGCTGGCGCATCCAACCTGGAGAGCGCAGGACGCGAGCGGTCGCTGGGGCCCCAGCCGGGTGATGTGGACCGTGGAGGACCACCGCGAGGAGGTGAGGGCGGCGGTCGAGGCCGACTTTCCGGAGCCGACCGCGCGGGTACCTCGAGGTAGGCGTCTTGGGGTAGGACCGGGTGCCGGTCGGGCTGCGTCTGTGATGGCGGAGCGGGACCAGCTCGACGAGGTGGCGGTCGAGGTGGCCGGGCGCCGCGACGCGCGGGTCACCGGCACCGATGTCGCCGTGGCGGCGCGGTTGGTGGCGCGGCGTCCGGCGCGGCTTGAGCAGGTAGCTACCAGGAGTCGTCCACACTGCTGCACGGGGTGTCGGGGGAAGGGGAACGACGTTGGTCGTGCGCACCGGGCGGACCGCAGCCCTCGTCGGGGCCGGGCTGCTGAGCCTGATGGCGGCGGCCGGGTGCACCCAGGGGACGAGCGGTGCCCCGGCGCCAGCACCCCCGAGTTCCCTACCGGCCAGCACCGGCGCGTTGGCCCTCGACAACGCCGCCGCAGCACTGCCCGCGGCGGGAACGTGCCACTACCGCGCCGGGGTCGCCATGACCCTGCCCGACCCGGCCTGCACCCCGGGGGCGGTGAACCCGGCGGTCACGCCGACGACGATCACTCAGACCATCTGTCGCAGTGGGTGGACGAAAACGATCCGCCCGCCGACGTCGAGGACCGACCGGATGAAAGCGGTCTCGGCGCGCGCCTACAGCGTCCCGGCCGGGGAGAAGGGCGAGTACGACCACCTGGTACCCCTGGAACTCGGCGGAGCACCCGACGACTCGCGCAACCTGTGGTTCGAGCCCGGCACCATTCCCAACCCGAAGGACCCGGTGGAGAACACGCTCAACGACGCGGTGTGCGAGGGCCTGGTCCCACTGGCCACCGCGCAGCGAGCCATCGCCACGAACTGGACCACCGCGTTCGACGTCGTCGGTCTGCGCGTCGCCGCCGCACGGGTGTGCCTTCGAGACGATCCGTCCCGCTGCGTCAGCGGCGCCCGCGGCCATGGCAACTAAAAGCGCGGAAGCCCAAAGCCACGCCGCCACAGCGCAAGTCCGCCTCGCGGACGGGAACCAGCTTCTTGACTTCGTCGACGACCGCCATGGTCGGCCGGTCTGCTCTGAGTCCCCAGCGGCCCAGCATGACCGCGGCCATGGGTTGGTCCAGGAACGGAACCCCCGGCTCCGCCCCCGCTCCCCTGCGCGGCCGTGCGACACCCCGACGGCAAGCAGGCCCACGCCGTAGAAAAGGCCTACGCTGACGAGCCATGGAGGCGCGGGAGCGCCACCGGCCGTGGCGCTGGACGTCGCGTTCGGGGACGCCGGCGGCGATTGCTTCGGTGGCGAACCCGCGGCGCAGGCTGTGCCCGCCCCACCGTCCGGCATCGTCGAGTCCCGCGGCGGCTGCGCGCCGTTTGATGATCTCGGCGACCGTGTTGCGGTGCAGCCCGCCAGCCCGCGGCCGGCGGCCGTAGCGGTCGATCCCCCGCCAGGCGGGCCCATCGACGATCCCGTGGGCCCCGAGTCGATCGCGCCAATGCACCCAGGCGGCTCCCGCATCCAGCAGCGACGCCTCGTCCTCCTCGGCTGGCGTGATCGAGGTCGCGGGGGCGGCGATCCCGACGGTGGCTCCGTGCCCGGCCTGCAAGCCGACTGCACGGCTGCTCGACCTGCATCGCGACGCCGGCGCCGAGCTGGCGGGGATGATCTGGATCGAGCGGTTGGCGAGCCCAGGGTCAGCGGCCGATCGACAGCGCCCGCGATGTCGGTGACCTGTGGTAGTCCGAAACCGTGACGCCAGCTCCGTACCACTACGCGCGAGAGGTGCGCTTCGACGAGTTCCGCCAGCGAGTGCGACGCCACTCTCCCTCCACCCTCCTCCCCGCGATCGCGGAGCAAGCTCTGCACAAGCTCTTCGCGAATCAGTGGGCAGCCGGATACCGCATTGAGACGCCCTGGGCGCTCGCCGCGGCAGCCAGAGCCAGCATCCTCTACGGCGATGAGCGGCGTCCGCCCGCCAGCCCTGACGACGTCCAGCTGATCTGTGCGGCGTTCGCCTCTCTCAAGACGTCTCCACCAGGAGCCGGGGGGTTGCGCATCTTCATGCTGCGCACAGCATATGAGCAGCTGCCATACCAAGCCCCTCAGCACACCGAGATCGCGCGCACCGTGGCAATATTCCGTGACAGCCTGGGCGCAATTGCTCCCGGCGTGCTTACTCCCGCCGCGCTCGAAGGTGTACTCGGCGGCACCGTGGTTGAATTCGTTAGCGGCGTGGCTGCTGCTCGCATCTGCTCTGAACAACCACGGGTGGTTCTACGACGAATGGATCGACGCGCCACAGCTCGCCGAGATCACCGCTCACATCCCGGCCGCTACGCTCCGTCGACTCATCGTTACAGTCTTCGCCGCCAACCTTCCGAACCTGCGCCGCGACGGTCGTAAGCTGAACACGACCCCTCGCAACGACCCTCAACGCGAACGGTTCGCCTACAACCCCCTGGCCAACCGTCCCGTCGTGGCCATGAGCCAGGGGCGATACCTCGTCCCAAGCCCGCTGCTGCTACTCAGGCGCGCCAGCCCCACCGGCATCTACTACGCCGCCCTCGACGCCTTGGGCCCTAGCATCGGGAACGACCTCGATGCCGCCCTCGAGCACTACGTCGGGCGACAGCTTGCGCAGGCATCCCACGAGGCGCTCATCCCCGAGATCGCTTATGGGCAGCCCCAGAGACGTACCGTCGACTGGTTCATGGTGATCGGCGAGGTAGTGCTGCTCATCGAGGTCAAGGCCCCCCGCCTGACCGAGGCTGCGCGCCTCGGCGACGACGAAGCCCTCGCCCACGACCTCGAGCGCACCATCGGGAAAGCGCGCCAGCAGATCGAGCGCAGCGCGGCACTTATGGCACTACCACCGCCGGAGTTGACAGCCGCCGGACTACCCGTCGGGCTCGCGGTGTGTGGACTGATCGTGACCCTCGAGCCGTATCACCTCGTCCAGAGCGGGCTGGTCGACGACATGCTCAGGAGCACAGCGGTGCCGACCTCGGTCGTCAGCATCCACGAGCTAGAGCAGCTCGTGGCGCTCGCACGGAATGGCCCAGACCTCGGCCAGCAGCTCGCGCAGGTCCAACAGGATCTCGAGCTCAGCACGTGGGGCACTCTTTCGGCAGTCCGGCACGTCTGGCCCGAGCCGGTTGGGGACAACCCGATCGTGATCGCAGCCGGCGAGGAGCTTGCGTGGCATCCTCCCGGACCTCCTCTGGACTAACGACCAGCGCCCAACATGCAGCGAGCCCTCTGCCCTGGAGAACCTCGACGGGCGCGGATGCCGAGACCCTGCCCGTCAACCGGAGAGGAGGGGGTCGCCGGCTCCCCTGCTCCGGCGCCCGGTGCGCCCGTGGCCGACAGGTGCGATCGGCGGGGGGGTACCAGCCTGGTCAGCCCCGGGTGGGCAGGAGTTCCCGGGCGGCGCCGTGCCAGAACGGGACCGCGGCCAGGTAGAGCCCGCCCACGGCAATCACAGCGATGGCGGCGTCGACGCTGCTGCGTCCGTCTTTGGCCCAGTACACGTCTTCGAGGTCGATCAGCAGGGCCAGCTCGTCGACGATCAGCGCGGCGCCGCTGCCGTAGGCGGTGGCGGTCAGCCCGTGGCGGCGGTGGCGTTCCTCCCCGCGCAGCGCGACCGCACCCACCGCGGCCAGCAGCAGGATCCCGATGTTGTAGTGGTGCAGGTGCCGCCCGCCGGCGCTCATCCCGCCCCCCGACGGGCCGTGCCCGGCCCGGATCCAGTGGGTGATCGCCCGGGTGATCCCGAAGGTGGCCCCGAACCCGGTCCAGGCGACCATCAAGGACTGCTCGGTGGGCCCGACCCGCTCGGAGGCCACCCGCCGCAGCCGCTGTCCCAACGCGGATGATCCGTTCACGTCCGGCACCCCTTCAGCAGAACCGACGTCGCCGTCATGGTCGAGGAACTCTCGCACCGTGGCTATGTCAAGGGAAGTTGGTCCGATCACGGAGGCGGCGGCAGGCGGCTCGGACCGGGCTGCACCCTGACGCGGTGGCAACCCGTCGTCCCCGTCCGCGCCGGCGCCTCACGACGACTCCGGTCAACGACTCCCGCTCACACGCCGCGTCCCGGTGTCGGGTCCCCGGGCCGCGCCGATCAGGCTCGGCGCCGGGATGGGTGGTGGTCGTCGAGTAGGGCCTGGATGCGGGTGTTGAGGGCGTCGGCGTCGTCGGCGAGGTCGTCGAGCAGGGTCAGCACCTCGTCCAGCTCGGGAGCGGCCCGCGCGGGATCCGACGGCGGCGTCGTGGGGACGGTGCTGCTGCGGTGAACCAGGGGGTGGTCTCGCGCTGACGCGTCATAAAGGGCGCGCCACTGGGTATCCCGGACCGCAGGACCGGGCCCCGACGTGGTGGGACGCCGGGCCAGGCCCCATTGGTTCAGCCCACGCAATCAGCGGGACCGTTCAGCAGTGATGGTCGGCCCCGGCGACCCGCCGGTGTTGACCCCGCTCGTCCGCATCGATGCGGACGGGACGCTTCGACTGTAGAGAGGCCTGTTATGGCCACCGGTGAAACCGGGTTCGACGACGTCACCTTCGACCTCGTCTCCGTGCAGTACCACGCCCTGAAGGGCGGTCACGACTACGGCCAGTACGTTCGTGATGCCGACAACGCCGGCCAGGGCGAGATCGCGGAGTTCTTCCGTCAGGTGATGAGCCAGGACTCCGAACGGGCCCAGCAGTGCCACCGCTTCATCGCCCAGCTCACCGGCGGCTCCCCGAGTAGCTGATCGTCACGGCCTGTGCGGACCGCCGTGCTGGATCGGGGACCGGGGCCTCAGCTGAGCATCGGGGACGGCGAGGTGCGGATCATCTGGAATGGACTCCGCCGCTTCGGCAGCGACCGATGGTGGCCCGCCGACGGCGAGGTGAGCCTCTTCAACCTCGGCGCGGTGCGGACCACCCGCTATCGCTACCTAGGCACAAAGACGCCGCGAGCCCGTCGATCACCTTGTCGGCGCGCGCACATCGACCCCGCCGCCGGCGGCCGGGGCAGGCGGGGTGGACGCGTTGGCTGCAGGGCGCTCCGGCGATGCCCGGGCCGCGGTAACCGCGGTCAAACACGGCCGGGGCGCGCTCGCCGTGTCCAGCAGCGCCACCACCCGGTGGGCGGTCGGCGCGCCGGCCGCCGCGGTCGACCTGGCCGCCGCCGGGCAGCGGCAGCCGCGCGCAGCCTCGCCCGCCGCGTTCACCGAGGCCCAATGCCGAGCGGGCCGGGGCGTCGCGGACCGGGACGTCGCACCTGCTTCAACGGCGACGCCACGGAAGCCGCGGGTCAGAGGCTGGTAGACCGATGGTGGTGCGATCTCCCGCGACGACCACGTACTGCACCTCGGCGATCGCGCCGTCGCGAGCCGGAGCTCGCGCTTGCTAGCGCGCGTCCCGCGTCCCTCGCCGCCGTCGAGAACACGTTAGCTCGCGCAACAGGCCAATCCAGGGTTTTCGTCCGGCCGGGCCAGTCCGCGTGGATAGCGCCCGACCCATCAGCGATCTCCTGCCGAACGAGCCCTCCCCACACCTCACAGCGCAGGACGCCGGATGCGGAGTGTTACGTCGGGGACGGCGCACGTTAGTGCACAGGGCTGTTCGAGGCGACGGCCAGCGGGAGCCGGCCGGCGAGGTCGTCGAGCAGCGCGACCGCCCCGGGCATCGGCGCCAGCCCGGACCCCACCAGGTCCGCGTAGGCGGCGAGCATCTCGTCGAGGACCACGTCGGCCCCCGTCGCGTCGGTGACGTGGCGGGCCATCACCGCGGCCGCAGCGGCGATCCCGAGCCCGTGGACCTTCCGACGCGTCCCGGTCGTCCACTCCCCGCCGTGGGCGGCCACGACCTGCCGCTCCGCCCGTTCCCACGCCGCGGCGGTGTCGACGAGGAGGCCGTCGCAGTCGAAGACGACGGCGGCGGTGCCGCCCATCTTCCGCTGCGCGGCGGGCCCGCTCAGCGGGAGCCGTCGATGCCGACGACGGCGATGAGCGAGTGCCCGGTCCCCAGACCGCGCTGCATCCCGTGCTCGACGCCGCGCAGGGCGCGGGCCAGCCCCCGGCGGCTGCAGGCCGTGACCCCGTGGCGCTGCTCCCGGACCGCGGCGTCGGCGACGACGTCGTTCCACGCGCTGCACAACGAGGCGAAGAACCCGGCGATCTCGGCCGGCGCATCCTGCGTCGGCGGCGTGAGCGCAAGGTCGGCGAGGTCGAACGGCGACGTCGCCGTCGAAGAGCCGGTTCAGCAGCAGCCGGTAGGGGGCGAGGCCGGGGTTGAACGCCCCGGTCGCAGTGGCGGCCGACGACGACGGACCGGTCGTAGAACTCGATGTCGGCCACCGCGGCGCCCGCGCGCCCGGCCGCCTCGGCGATGCACTCCCAGAGGCTCGCGCGGGAGTAGAACGTCATGCGCGCGGTGATGGCCTCCGTGGCCTCCGCGGACTCGGTGTCGGTGTCGGCGAAGAACGACATGTTGTAGTCCCACGACGACTGCGACCACTGGGGCGCCCACTCCATGGAGTAGCGCCCAAGGACGTCGAGGACCACCACCGCCCGCGACCCGTGGCGCCCGATCGTGGCGAACATGTCGGTCAACACGGCGGTGAACTCGTCGGCCGTGAGGTGCGAGTAGGGCACGCCCGCCGACATGTAGAGGTCGAACGGGTCCTCGGGCAGCTCGCGGCGGACGTCGGCCTGCAGGAAGCCGACCTCGGGACGGTCCCGGAACTGCGCGCGCGCCGTGTCGACCATGTCGGCGTCGACGTCGAGCCCGAGGTAGGAGAAGGGCAGCACGCGCAGGTCTGGCACCTCGCCGTCGGTCTCGCCCACCGCCGCCTCCAGCAGCAAGAACCCGTCGCCGACGCCGGCCCCGACGTCGAGCACCCGCACCGACCGCGACGGGTCAGGCTCGAGGGCCCGGATCGAGCGGGCCAGGACGGTGCGGGAGAACGGCTCCTCCCACAGGCGCTTGACCGGGTCGCGCCGGTCCGCGGAGAGGTAGTGCGAGGTCGCGTGTTCATACGACGTGGACGGTGCAACCGACTCGGTGCTCAAGGACTCCCCAGCGTGGCGTCGACGGCCGGAACAGGCCATCGGCAGTACACCACGACGACCGACGGGGCCCGGGACGAGCCGTACGCTCCGCCACCCCCGCCAGCGGGGTCATGAGGATCCGCGAGTACGGAGGACGTCGCCTGCTGCGCGACGACGAGGGCACCGACCCCGGCGAGCGTCTTCGAGCGGCCGCCGGGTTCCCCGACGAGCTCAGCAGCGCGGCCTAACGATCGCTACCGAGGCCACCCGGGGCTTCCAAACCGAGATCGCCCACATCTCCGTCGGCGTCGACCCGGACGGGCGCCGCCGCACACCCCCCGACCTCGACCCGCAGGAGCCACTGTTCTGGCCCGACTTGACCGACCGTCGTCCGCACGAGTCGGACTGAGGTCGGCCACGCCGGGCCAGCGGGGGCCCTACTGCTCGAAGGTCGGGACGATGTGCGCCCGGGCGAGCGTGTGGGAGTAGAGGTTGAACCCGAGGAACGCCGGCGTGGCGGTCCGCGGGACGCCCAGCGTCGCCACGTCCACCGCGTGGACCACGAAGTGGTAGCGGTGCACGCCGTGACCCGGGGACGGTGGAGCCGCGGGCCGCAGCGGTCGCGCGGGTGATCACCGAGACGACAGGGTCTCCGATCACGCCCCCACAATCCACCTCGTACCCGGGCTGTCTCACTCGAGGCTGGGGGAAGCTCGTATACGTGGTGGACGCGTGCCACGCGACAAGAGAGTCGCCCATCAAGGCCGGCGCGCCAGCGTCTGCGTCTGCGTCTGCGTTATGCAGCCTGACCCGGGCGTAGGTCTCGGTCGCCACGCGGTGCTCAGCCATCTCTACCGCCACCGAGAGCCTCGCCCGCTGACCGAGGTGTCAACCTACAAGCCGTTCCGATCAAGTCAGGACAGATAGTTACCGAGCTGAGGCGTTGGCGACAGCTCTCACGGAGAGCGCCTTCTGTGCAGCCTCCCACTGGTCGTGGTTGCCCTGCCAGGTCTCCAGAGCCGGCCCGACCAGGGCCCGACCGAATGAGTACGTCAGCTCCCACGGAAGCGGATGGAAATCCTGCATGGCCCCGAGATGCGCGGTGGCCAGCTCCGGGTCCTGTCCCCCGGACAGGAACGAGATCCCCGGAACGGCCGGCGGCACCGTCTCGCGCATGGTCTCCACCGTGACCCGGGCGACCTCCTCCACCGAGGCCTGCTCCGAGCTGTTCTTTCCGGCCGTCACCATGTTCGGCTTGAGGATCATGCCCTCGAAGTGCACCTGCATGAGGGCAAGCTCGTCGAACAGGGAACGCAGCACCGACGTGGTCACCCGCCGGCATGTCTCCAGCGAGTGATCACCGTCCATCACGATCTCGGGCTCCACGATGGGTACGAGTCCGCCTTCTTGGCACAGGCCGGCGTAACGCGCCAGCGCGTGCACGTTCGCGTGCACGGCACGATCCGTCGGCAGGCCGTCACTGATCGCGAACACCGCGCGCCACTTGGCAAAGGTCGCCCCGAGGCTCACGTACTCCTCCACCCGGTCCCGCAGACCTTCGAGCCCTTCCGTGACCTTCTCCTCCGGGGCTCCCGCCAGCGGCTTGGCTCCGGTGTCCACCTTGATCCCAGCAAGAATGCCGAGGTCCGCGAGAGCCTCGGGAAAGGGTTGTCCCCCCGACAGCTGCTGTCGGAGGGTGTCGTCGGCGAGGATGATGCCGCTGATCGACTCGGAGAGTTCGGGCGTGGTGACCAGCAACTCCCGGTAGGTGCGCCGGTTCTCCTCGGTCGGCTCCACCCCGACGGTCTCAAGTCGCGACGTCATCGTCCCGATGCTCTCGTCCGCAGCCAGGATCCCACGTTTGTTGGCTACCAGCGTGTGGGCGATTTCGGTCAGAGTTGCCATCAGCTCCTGCGCCTCCCCGAGTGCCAAAATCTCACGCGATAACTACTACGGTGCCTGATTCTGACACTCCACCGGTGAGCGTGGAAGGTCCGCGAGGGTGCGATGTTCAGCGTCCCCCCTGCCAGCCTTGGGTGAGAAAGCCCGGGTACGAGGTGGAGTGTGGGGGCGTGACCGGACAGCCTGATGCGTGTGACAACTGAGCAGCCCGCAGTCGGTGGCGGCGGGCCGACGGTGCAGGGGGTCGGCAAAGTCAGGTGAGCCCGAGGACGGCCAGGGGCCGGGTGACGTCGCGTGCGTAGTGGCGTAGTCCGGAGGCGATGTTGGTGGCGCCGCCCAGGCGCAACACGCTGATGGCGAGGTTGCACAGGCTGGCCATGACTTGGGGGCCGTGGCCGGTGCGGACCTGGGAGTGGTCCTCGGCGTAGGTGACGTCGCGGACCCAGTGCAGGGCGTTCTCGATCTGCCAGTGCCCGCGCAGCCATCCGGCGAGCTCGTCGGGACGGACGTGCTGTGGGGGCAGGTCGGTGATCGCGTAGACGGTTTCGGTGTGCCAGCGCCCCGGCGGCGCAGCGGGCGGGTCTTGCGTGATCTGGATGGCCTGGGCGGTGTGGGGGAAGTCGATGCCGGCGGCGATGCTGACGACCTTGAGGGTGCGGATGGCGCGGCGTCCGTGGCTGTTCTCGGTGCTGCGGTGGCCGACCTCGACCTCGCGCCAGGGCAGGGCGGCGAGCTGTTGACGCAGCTTGGGCTGGTTTCCCTTGACCGTGAGCATCCAGTGCGCCCCTCGCGCGGCGAGGTAGTCGACGTGCTCACGCTGGGTGTGCAGGGCGTCGGCGGTGATGACCGCACCGGCGATGTCGATGGTGTCGAGCAGCGGGGCGAACCGGGTGATCTCGTTGGTTTTGCCGTCGACGTCGACGTCGACCTGACCGAGCACGACTCGGGCGTGGTGATCGACCGCCCCGTGGCGGGCCCGCCCGTCGGCGCGAGCGCGGGCTCCGCGCACGACCTTGCCGTCGACAGCGATCACCCGCCGGCGCCCGCCTGGGGTCAGACCGGCACACCGGTTCTGGATCCAGGTGCCGATCGCGCGGTCGAACCGGTCTGCGTCCACGCTCTGCGCGACCCGGCGGATCGTGGACTCACACGGCGCGCGTACGACACCGAGCGCGGCGGCGACCTCGGCGGGCAGGTCAGCGACCCACTCGGCGATCGCCACGTAGGACCGTGCCCCGGCCTGCACTGCACACACCGCGGCGGCGAGCACGGTGACCAGACCGTGGCGGACACCGCGGCGAGCTCGGGGATCGAGCACCCCGGCCAGAACCGTGCGCAGGCTGGGCGCGAGCTGCACCGGATCGGGTGTGGCCAGCTCACCGGAGTGGTCGGCGACAGCAGGAATCGGCAATGATGGGGATGCGGGCACGGCTCACTTCCGACGATCATGTGGCTTCGAGAACCGTCATGATCACCGTGGGCCGTGCCCGCACTGCTACCCAACCGCCCTCGGCGTGTCGCTCAACAGCAGGTCATCCCTGAAGGAGCGGGGTCGGTCAACCCTGCCCGCCTGGGTTCTTGATCTTTTCTTCGTCGTCTCCGTCGGGTTGTGGGCGCGCCTGGAGCCGGCGTCGGGGTCAAGGATCGGCCGAAG
>JAABUP010005804.1_pt1 | contig 18341 bp, 14 predicted proteins | sample 5559201 | NCBI WGS metagenome assembly JAABUP01 (sample SAMN10711887, study PRJNA513373) | rock metagenome | isolation source: Antarctica rocks | place: Antarctica
ATATGTTTGTTAATCATCAGTGAAAAGTCTAACTATTCTCTGCATTCAGCATAGCTTGTGTACACAGTGTTAGTGTGCTCTGTGTCTATGGAGTTCGCCAGATTAGTTGAGGACGACCACTGTTATTTAAACAGATGACCACATCAAGAATATGTATGAAGAACCCCATATCATCATTGAGATCTACAACAGGGAACACAACAGATGTGCTCTATGTGTATTATATGACCCATTGAAGTCAACATCATGGAAATCTCATCCGTCACCATCATCGAAACTGGAACCATCCCTCTGGTTTCCGAACCACGAGCGCCGGCGCACAATCACAATGAATGCCACATCTCAAGCTGATGGAGTGCCTCGGATGTTGTCTGAAAGGGAAGTGTGGCACATGACACTGCACTACCTTACGCCACACACACCCACGCGGCCGAGGCGAAGTTGGCTGGTGCCTAGGCAGCGATCAGAAGGACAAGGTCACAAAACACCGAGCCAACGCTACCGATCTTTGTTTCATGTGATCAGGGATTTACCCTTCCCCAAGGCCTTGGGCCTGCTGGCTGATCCGAAATGGGCCCGTAAAAGCCGGTTTAGGCGATACGTGGAAGCCATCCTTGGATCATCCAACAAGCCCTGGACATGTAGCGTAGACGATCGCCTTTGGTGGTGCTGAGGTATTCTTGATCCAGTGGACATGCCCTTAACTCATCGTTTCGTTCCAGGTCGTAAATGAATGCCGATGGCGACACAGCCACCATATGTATGGAGAACCCCACGACAATATGTTATTGAGGTTTATAACAGCGATATTCAATAGATGCCATGCTTGCAAAATGCTGAGCCACAGGTCTAAATACTGATTATGCTCTGTGTATATGGAGTCTTGTCGGATACTTAGAATCAACAATATCGACAGATGAGCACAACCACAAATATGGATGAAGAACTCCACGACACATGTCGTCAACGTCAACAATAGTGAAATCCAATATTTCACATGCTCGCAGAGGACCCGTCGTGGGTTTAACTTCCTCACGTTGATGTGCTCTAGGTCTATGGAGAGCCCCAAATACTTGGGATCGGCAATCATTTACGACCTAGGACTATACGTGGAGGTCGTGCTTGGATCATCCGACAAGACCTGGACTCGTAGATCCTACTTCAAGGGACGGTCGCCCTTTGTGGTGTTGAGGCTTTCTCGCTCGAGTCGACACGACCTCGACTTACATACAGCGGGCTTGAATATCAACGTCACGTCCGGCATTGCGTACACCACGCGGTGGTCGTCTGTTTTACAAAATCCTCATCAACTGGCAAGTGATCGGATCAATCGCTTTCTAGCTAGAATTCATTGCTTACTAGTAAATACATCTGAATTGGTTGTAATCATTCGAACGTGAAGCATGATGATGTGGACGATTAGGGTCCAATGCCTGTTCTCACAATCGATAAAGATGAGTTGTAGCAGGGCATGAAGTCACCTTTGCGTGCGAATGCTCTGCCTGGAACTGGACATTGATGACTTCAGAAAGTTGTACTTAACAAAGCACTCACTCGCAAAAAACATGACCTTGAATCCTGCTTTGCTTTGATCGGGTGGACTCGGTGAGACTAAGTTCTATAGCTAGAGAGATGTTTCGAATTCTAAGAGCTGCTGCACTGACGAGTGATGTTGACATCCTTATCAGAAGAGCGATTCAGGGAAGTGCACTACTAGTACACCCGACCGAGCGGCACCATATCGTAGCTCACTAACTCATCTCAACCGGACACGCTTCCTAGCCAGCCCATTCAAGCTAGTAATGGCTTGCCCTAAGAACCCGCCAGATGATGCCACATCCTTGACAGCCTAACTAGCTGCTGGTGGGTATCAGTCTATAAGAGCCGTTTGTTCTTCTGGTTTCCCAACATCTTCTGCTTATGCTGCTCCGCCTTCTTGTAGAAGATGCTTCCGTCAAAGACACCGCGAACATCCTCTTTTTTCAAGATGCCATCTTCTGGCCAAATGAGGAGGTAAGTGGCGAGCCCTGCCGCACCTATATCAGAGACGGTAATCTTTCGGAAGTCGAGATGACCGCAGAGGCGAGACTCACACTCAAAGAACGCCGCGCCCCACCCAAAGAAATCGAGCACAAAGGCCTGTCCCTTCCACGCACTCCACAGCTCCTCCACCGTCAACCCACCCTTGTTATCCTTATCATACTTAGCGAAGAAATCCTCAAAGTTCTGTGGCCGGAACCGTCCTTCGTTGTCGTAGCTCATACTATCGCTGCCGTGCTTGGCCTTGTACATGCGTTGCGTGAAGATGCGAAAGAATGGGTCCGGGAAGATGGAGGGGACGGTGGGATAGCTGAGGAAGAAGTTGATGAGGAAGGTTGCGTATAGGCATAGGGGGATGGACCAGCCCCAGGCACGGAAGCCCACGTAGGTGTCGCTGGGCCAGATGACGCCGTCGTGATCACGGTCGAAGTAATCGGTGTGCTGAACGACGACCTGAAGTGAGGATGATGAACATCAGCCACTTCGTTTTCATTGCGATTATTGATCATCTCCATGGAGAGGCGCAGGTCATCAACTGACAGTCTGGTGTTGATGGTTCTTCGCCCAACCATGCTCAATCGTGCCGTTTGGCTTCTCTTTCGTCGCTGCAATCGTAGCCCGTGCGGTCCCGGCATCGACCAGTGGATCACCTTCAGACGGTACATATGGTTTACGTTCAACCGTTACCGGAAATTCCTTGATTGCGACTTTGTACGGTTTCTCTTGAGGATTGAGCGCCGCTTGAGCATGATGGATGAGTTTTCCACTCATTTCGTTCGTCGTTGATGTAGAGCGTTGATGGTTGCGTTAGAAGACGGATTGTGGATGAGGAGTTGAGGAGTGAATCACTAGAGTACTTGATAGTTGTCGAAAATAGGTTCGGGTGATGTGTCCAAAGATAGCAAACAATAATGGTGCTAAGTAACGCCAACATCATTACGGTATCGAGGAATGCAATGCCCGAAAGTGGAAAGTAGTGACGTCTAAATCTGCATAGCAAACTGGTAGAAGATCTTTGAGGCATGTGAATATCTCTTATCTCGCGGACTCGGTGGAACGATAAACCGCACTCGTCACTCGGGCCGTTCCGCGTTTGAACTAGCTCTGATACTCCCGACCTGACCCACCGCCACACCCAGCCAAACTACAGTACTCCCTTATTTCGCGTTCCTTCAGCTTACCAACTACCAGAACAAAGTACCCCGTCTTATATCCACACATAAGACATATAGAAGTAGTTACCACATGTGTAACACTTTATTCCAGTCTTGCATACAGAATACCTTATGATTTCAGGTCATAAATGATTGCTGATGAGCACAACCACCAAATATGTATGAAGAACCTCATAACATGTCATTAAAATAGATCACATACTTGTAGACATGTAGGTCATGAGTCTATACACACATGATATTAATCCACTCTGTGACTATGAAGTTCATCAAGTATATATATTTTCAGATCAATAAATGTTTGTTGATATCAACAGATGACTCTACTAGTAGTAAGGAGAATTTTACAATATCATGTTCTTAAAATCTATAAGTGTCATTCAATAGATCACATGCTCCTAGTTGCCTGATCATGAGTCTAAATACACATGATGTTGATGTGTCTATGGAGTGCGCCAGATACATGTACTTAGGATCGGCATTCATTTACGACCTAGAACTACACACCGCAGTAATAGAAAAGCTGAAAGGTTCCCATCCCTTCCCCCCATATCTGTACTAGGCGTTCTGAAGGCGTTCCTCATTCCTGCTTGAAGAGGATTTTAGATTCCTAAGGGTTTCAAGGTCAAGACCGCAAGGCGCAATGCCTGAGTGCTGGATAATTGGCTGCGTCTTTGAGATACTACGAGTAAATTATATCATCATAGTCTACGCTTCTCGCTGTGAGTATTTGACCCGAGGGGCGGAGGACAGCTGCGACTGTGAAAACTTATACACAAGTTTCAGACGGCCTTGAAGACAAAGGTAGATCCAGTTATTGATTTAATGAATTTGAGTAGTCTTGCAGAAAAATTGATATGTACATTTCATCGAAACCTATGAGTTTGAACACCGTTGTTTCATGAGCCGTCTCTTATGTTCGAACTATGCGCGTGTCGCAAATGGTCATCTTATCAGCATCAACCACTATGTACTCCCAGAACTCCGAACAACCTTGCAAACTCCTTTCGTCCTGGTCGTTGACCCAGTCCTCGCACGCGAAGGAACGTTGAACTTGTTGCTACTCCAGCGCTCGTCCACAGAGTCCGGGCAACCATCACTATCTCCCTCCGTATCCTTTGCCGTTGGACACTGTGTGTCGGTACACACACCCGCCAACGTGGCGCCAGGCACGAATGTGGTAATGATGCTTGAATTTGCAAGACCGCTACCATTAGCGGCAACGGCTTCGACTATCGACAGAACTTGATAGCTCGTGGTGGTGTAGATGGTCTCGAAACCGTTCTTAGTCATGTTGCCGATAAGTTTAAAAGGTGAAGAAGACGACGAAGATGTGTAGAACCGCCAGGCTGTAACTTCCGTCGCGCCGTTCCACGAGACGTAGTAGACTGTCGGCGCAGTAATATTGTGCGCGTACGAATACAATGCAGGCTTACCGTCGGGCGTGGCCGTCCAGTTGAATTTGTACGCGCGGTAATTCATTGATCCTGCGCTTGCGAAACTAGCGAAAAGGACGGGCTTGCCATCGGCGGTGTGCTCGGATATGAAAGCATCGCTGCCCCAACCAACGAACGCATTACCGTTGGGGAGCTGTTGAAAGTTTCCTTGACTAACTGAAAGGAGTCCACCGTTAGGCGCAACATAGCTCTTGAGTAGAGTGGCCCGATTGGTTGAATTGTTGATGGCAATAAGCATGCCAGAAGAATAGGTGGCGGAATTGTAAAAGCCGTTCGAAGCATTGTCGAATAGTGAAACGACGGTTGTGGTGCTGTTCTCTGAGATGAAGCGCGCGTCGTGCTGTGAGGAGAAATTGAAGTTCGTTAGGGTGAAGGTAGATTGCTTGCCGCCAAGTCGCCAGATGATGCTGCCATCCACGCCAGAGACTTTGTAGATGGTATTAGTATGCCTGGCAGAAACTAGGTAATCGCCTTCGGCGTTCTTGTCAACCGAATTGATATGGCTGAATAATCACGGTCAGCGAACCATCATCACAGGCTGCAGGAGCAATGACTAACAAGTAATCCCATGCAGTGTCTTTCGTCAGACCATCCCCTGATACCTCCGTCGAATTTACAGTTACATAGCTGAGCGAAGGATCCACATGGTCCAATGACCTCCAATCGAAAAGAACCTCCAGAGTGGTAGTATTGACCTCTTGGAAAGATCCCTCTAGAATCCACCCTTGACCAGTGGTAATTCCGTACGCGCTAAGGTCGTGGTGGACAGGCATATATATTGTCATAAGGGCAGATTCACCGCCGTTGATGACATTGAACTCGTGCAGATCCGCTGACGTCTGACCAACACCGGTGCGTACCGTATTGACGACCGTGTAAGTGTTATCCATGATGAGACCATGTCCTCTGCCATATCCCATCTCTTGATTACCCTGAAAGAAACAAAGGTGATCCGAGCCTTGGTAGGTGCAGGTATGGAAGTCGTGCGCATTCGCTGCGCCAGATGCTCCGAAGCCACTCCAGATCAGATTCTATAAACACTCAGCATGCGGGTAGCTTTTCAAGAGGGAGGTCTACCAACCCCGCTGCTGTCGTAGAGGTATGGCCCGGGCTGCGTTGATTGGTACGGCGCAAGGAAGATGTACCCTGGACTGACGAAACTGGCATTGTTGATGTAGACATTCAGTGCTGGTGCAGCTAGGTCTGGTCTCTTTTTGCGGAGGGCACAGGTCAGTACAGCTAATTCATCGATGCTAGATTCTCACACGCGTCGCTGACCGATTGAAACACTGATACTGGAGCCGTAGTATTGTCGGCAAGAGCAAGTGTAGCCAATACTACCGTGGTACAGACCAGTTTCAGTACTGGTGACTGAGTGAGTTGCGGTCATTGCTTCGCCAGGAATCCAATATAAGGATGAGGTGAGGTAGAATTGAAGCTTTTCAAATCACTAGATTTGGAAATCCAGGTCCCGATGGAGGATCGTAAACAATGCAACCCTTTCAGCAACAGGGTATGTAATACAAGTATTAAAGTATCGCTGTGGGGGTGTTCCTGATATAAGTACGAATGAAAGTACAGAAGGCAGCAACAGCGGCTGGCACCAAGTAGGCGCACAATGCATGGCTGGGAGGAAAGTCTCCCTTCCCCGGCTCCAGATCCTGCACGCATGGCGTTTCCTTGGTGTGTGCTCTGTCCGTGCAGCATGGAATCCATTGAGTGGCGTCCGCGTCATCAAGAGATGTACGGAGGTATGAGTCAAGCATGAATTGAGAGGGAAGGTTCCGTTTCCTGGCTGTGGTTGTGCGTGCAAAGACAAGCTTTGGGCCGACCGTTAACGAGCGCGTTTCCCGGGCTGAAGTCGGCAACAAGCCCTATCAAGATCAACAGAGCCCACATGGAGAGTGACCAGGATAAAGCTGAGCAGGCAACAAGATTAGATTACCGAAAAGCTTGGTACAGTACCTAGGTTCGATGAGGGCAGCGAAAGTCCACAATCGAGTACATTGGAAACCACGAAGAAAGTCGATGACATGTCTACTTGGTTCATAGTGACTCCCTAGGAACATGCAATGCCATTGTCGCCATTGCATCAAGCAACATCAGCTTATTCTATTACAATGACGATTGAGTGAAAATCAAATGGTCCTGTGGGCTAAGAGAGAGGTAAGGTATGTCAGGGCCGGTTGGTCACGCGAGGTATTGCAGAATCCGGATTAGATCAAGAATAACAGGTTCTTGGCAGTACACGGCCACCAAGTACATGCAGTGGCTGACATCAGACTCGCATGTAAACAGCGAAAAACATGGAAGAAAGCAGAGTACCCTTACTTGGCAATCATGGCTACGGCTTCATGGCGCGATTCTAGGGAAATGATACCTGAACGAGTTACGCATGAACTTTGCCTTGAAATGGCGGCAGAATTCAAGATCCCGAAAACTCAGCCATCCAATTGGTGAGTGGACGTATTCTTGTCGAATTGTTAGTCAGCGTAATAGCCTTACCAATTGAAGTCATAGAGGTGCTTGAATGTGCATGACGGCGAAAGTGGATCGTGCAAAGTGGCGTACTATGAGTACGCCACAGTCCACACATCAAGTAAGTAGGAAAGTAATCCTTCTTGTTCTAGCCAGTAGGGAAAGGTTGGCCGACAGCCAGTCACTCAAACGTACAAGTACTTCGTATAAGACAGAGTAGAGTACTTGGAACTTGAAGGTACTTCGAACATGTACTTTATGCTCTGATGCTGGCTTCAGATACCCTATCGAGCTTAGAAGAGCTTATATGCATTTAAGTTTTGCCCACTGTCACGGGACGGATCGCCCATACAAGTTCAAGCTCATTGAGAATTCGATGGATCAAGCAACTTGTTGTGGTTCAGCATCACCAAGTGTCTCAAGTTTGCTAATTTTCGTCGGACGCCGTTGCTCATTTGACTATGACCGTTGATCATGATCATGGCCACGAGAGACATCGAGCTCTAGCCTACATGAATGCCACGAGTGCCCTGCCGAATGCCTATGCACAATGGCTAACCGGGAAAAGACTCGCTTTCCGTAGCGTCCCAAATTTGCTTGAAATGCGATGGATACCGAAGTAGACGACTTTCAGCGAGAAGGAGATCATACAAGAAGAGAGTTCTGACGGTGCTGCTACATCCTAACGAACAAAGGGGTATGCAGAAGACTTGGAAGACCAAGAAGACAGTTCGAGAAGTGATCAAGATCAAGCTCCGCAGCCGAAAGAGCGAAAAATTAGCCAGGGCGGACTTAGTTAGGGCAAGAGGCCTGGACGTGTCCTGGCTGCTTGCATTTGTAGCAAACTCGCTCCGATGATGGCTCAGAGGGGCAATCGCGGCTCAAGTGACCAACCTCGCCACCTAAGAAAGCGTGTGAGTATCGCAGGAGATGGTAAGCAGAAGGGATAACCTACAGTTGTAGCATTTCTGCCCTTGGGTACAGTCACGCGACATGTGTCCGTATCCGCCACAAGAGTAGCAAGTCTGACCACCTTGGCGTCCACCACCGTACCCACCACCATATCCGCCCTGATTGCCTTGATAACCTCCACCATAAGAGCCACCACCTTCAGTGCAGTTACGTGCGATATGACCGACCTTGCCACACTTGTAGCATTCCTGGCCACTGCTACCACCACCACCACCACCACCAGAGTATCCACCTGCTCCACCTGCTCCACGGCCGGCGCCACCAGCTCCGGAAGAGGCTGGGTTAGGGCAGTCACGAGAGATGTGGCCGGTTTCGCCGCAACGGTAGCAAGACTTCTCTTTCTGAGGAGCGGTACATTCGCGGCCTAGATGACGAGCTTAGACTAACCGCCATGCACGCATTGGTGAATGGAAGGTCAAGGTCACTTACTCACATGGCCCTCCTCTACCAGATCAAAATATAGATTAGTACGTTGGACGACATGATAAACACAATGGACGAATGGAACACAAACCGCCGCAATTGTAGCTAAAGAAAGGATTAGCCCCAAGCGCATCTGTATGAATGCAGAGAACTTAACACACCAAGTTGGAGTGCCACGCTTAGGGCAGTCGCGGGCCTTTCTCTCTGGTCAGTATGCTTTGACCGCCAATGTAGGGTCGGAAGGACGGTAGTCTATAGAAGAGATGAAGTTCACCTGATGAGAGCTATCACCGCCTGTCATTGTACATTAGCGGCAGATCGCGGAGCCCATAAACACGTCACAATAAGGGATAGAATTCTGCAGGATGGGGCTAGGCAACGTTTTAATATAGCGGTAACGGGCCGGCCGCAGCTCAACAAGGATGTAGGATGGTCAATGGTTGAGAAAGACTATGCCGGTGGCCGTGAAGTGCTAGGTGTGACAGACAGAGTGTTGTGCGATGAAGACGGTGACAGAGCGAGACGCCTGCCATGCTCGAACGCGAAGCGAGCCGAATGGCTGCTCAGAGGAGACTGGCTACTTACAGTTGTAGCAGCCACGACCACCGGGCGCACCGTAGTCCATGTTGATGATTTGGATTGAAATCTGTGTGGACATTCACGAGTCAGCTCACAACGTGGGGCAGTCGCGCAAGTTCATACACACGTTATCGCAAAGAACGGTCACCTACTGGCTTTCTCTTTGGAATTTATACGCAGATATGCAGAGCGGACTCTGAAGTGGTTTCAGTAGCAAGAAAAGCTCAGTCGTTGATTGAGAAGAAAGGGTTTGAGGGTTTGTCGGATTTGAAGAGGAAAAGAAAGCGAAGGCGAGTTCCAAAGTTCCAAAGTTCGATGTGGGCCAAATTTACGGGCCACCCCCAATTAGGCAAAATGTAAACGCCTCGCGCCTCAGGCACAGCTTGCCCATTGGCTCGCTAGAGACCCTGACTCGAAACGGGTTCCACATGGCTGAGACGTGGCACTGAGGCTCGTGGACTGCCCTTAACGTTCCATCTTCCTCGGCTGTCAGAGTCGAAGCACAAAGGTGTGGTATTCGGACTCGCTTTCTACCACTATCATAACTAACACAATGTTAGCTTTGTTTGCAGCATCGCTGATCTTTCAGAGATATCTCTCCGCACCATCTGGCTTACTAACTTTCATTGCCACTGGGTAGCAGGTAAACACGCACCAGGCCATGCTTTCCCTATTCTTTTGTGACCTTGTCCAGAATGCAAGAATGGATGTCAATTTAATGAGGATGCAAACACAGCCTGGTTTCCTAGCAGTCAGGTTGATGTCGCACTGCCACCTGATCCAAGATTCAGAAGAAAGCACACAATTTTACGGGCCAATTCCCAGCTACACATGAACGGGGTACACTCGATTCAGTAAGCAAGAACTGAATCAGATCCTTGCGGCACCAGTGACCATGAGTGAAAGACTTGACAGACTCCTTAAGCGGAATGGGTCATGCCAACAGATGGCAAAGTAGCAAGAGAAGCTTTAGCACGGTAAAGAAAACTTTACTCTGCAGATAATGAACATACAAAACCTAGCGTCTGTTTGGTCCAGAGATGACGAAGCTGGGTGGAGGTGTAGCGAAGTCCTGGACGCCTGGAGTACATCGAAACTCTTGCAAGCGGCTGCCAGCACGAGCAATTACTCTTACCTGCTGTTCGACTGGAAGTGAAAACATTCACGTCTTACTGTTGTCAATCGCAGCTAGAGGCCGTGCGTGTGCTATGCCGAGCATAAAGTCGTTTGTGAATTTTGAGACACACGGTAAGCATATTCTAGGCAGCAGTCACCCGACGAACTTATTTAAGTCTGCTCAACCACCAAGGAAAAGTTAAGGACGGTAGAAATAGTCACCGAATGTGTGCGACCTGCCTGTGTAGATGTCAATTAAACCGGATCAGAAGCACTTGAAGCGTTACAACATTCATAGGCTTGCTGTAACTTACCATATGTGGACGACTTGTCGTGCAAACGACGACTGCGTACGATCAATAAGTCCAACATTATTTCTATGTACAGATGTCTATTGCGTTGGACAAGAAACAGCGAGAGCTCTAGTGTATATACAGCCATAGTTAGCAGACTTTATGTAAAGTCATAGATAACCAGCGCTTGAGTTCCCTGTCCCTTTTCTCGCAACACAACTACCTTCTCTTCGTCGAAACCGACCCAGCCACGAGTCACTGCAACCTCAGCCGCATTGTGCTCAAGGGCCAGTCCTCGGCCGGTGCCATGCTCAGCACCTGCTCTCAAGATGTTTTGGACATCCTGTTCTCCAGCACGATCTCTTTTCTCCGGCCGCAACTGCACGCTCGCCTCGCCAGCAGTCAGACGGCGCCTCGATGGTCCGCCTTCGAGTTCCCAGACCCGGAGCTCGTCGCCGCGAGAGCTTACCGATACGGCCTTGCCTCGATCACCAACGTGGGCCCCTGACACGGAGGACGTATGACCCCATAGTCGGCTTCCGCCTCCGATAGAAAGCGTCTCAGCGGTGGAAGTTACCAAGTAGAGACTTAGCGTATTGTCCGGATGTGAAGCTAATAGATAGGGATGAGAGTACGTTAGAGACGTCGGTTTCGTCGAAGAGGGGAGTGGCTCAACCTCCATTCTCCTCGTGGGAGAGGGGTTAATTCTCGATGATGGCGAGGTTGACGAATATGACATAGAGGACAGTGGATGGAACCCTTGGTCCACGGCTGACGCAAGACGTGATTCCATGACATCGCCTTCTAGGGTAATACGGAGCTCCTGAAGTCCGACAGACCACCCCGAGAGGTAGGTTGGTAAGGCATATGCTATAGATGCGGTGATGCTTTCTGAAGAAGCTCGCAGAGACAGTGACAGCGGTGGCCAGACCGTATGGGATTGCAACGATGAAAGCAAACGAGGAGGGTCCAAGACATCCCCTGACGATCGGTGATCCGGCTTGGAACTGAAGCAGTAAAGCGAGAGGAGCTGTGCTTCCGTCATCGTAAGGAGATACGGAAAATTGTGTGCGATGGCTGAGATCATGCCGTTCGACGACGGCGAATGTGTGTATCGGTGGGCAAAGGTATGCGCCTGCTTTTGCAGCTCGTAAATGCCGAAATGACCATCTGCAAAGCCAACAGCCACTTCGATGCTTTTCCCATCGTGATTTTGGACTTCAACGGCCAGAGAGGTTGGGGCGCCGCCGCCACCGTGCGCCTCTTCAGTGCTCCTTAAACGAATGCCGGCGAGGAGCTTCTGTTCTCCTTTCATAGACCATGCCCTAAGCCCGGCCGTAGAGTCAACCGTGAACACGATGCCTTCCTGCAACCTAACCAGCAGAGGTGGTATAGGTGGTCGTTCAGCAACTTGAATCTCACTGACGTCGCAGCTTCCTCGAGACCAGTTATGGCGAAGCTTATACTGTCTCTTCCAGTTCAGGTCCTGACCCCTGCTGACCAAGTAACTCTCATCCAGCCACTTGGATACCCTCGATGAGTATGTCAGATTGCGTGCAAAACCGTTGTCGTCTCTGATGCCAGGTATCCGCGACGCTCGAGGGCGCACGAAGCGATTGTAGTACGCAGATTTCCATAGTTGAGAGTCTCCTGCAACAGCATTAAAACGACGAGACAGTCTGGCCGGTCAGTAGGTGTAAGAGCAGTACTGTGAAGTGGCGCACCTTTGACACAATGTCAAGGTTGACACTGGTAGATGCGAAAGCACTCTTAGTATTAGCTCGTCAGTCAACGTTGAGATCCTGTCACAATGGCTGAAACGCAGACGCTTTGGCGTATAGTCTCCATAAGACACGTCTGATCTACCGCGCTTTGGCATAACCGCAGACAACGATGTTATTAGTGGGCCACTGCGAACGGTGGTAGCCTTGGTATTGTAACGCCCTCATGGCGGTGTTGCGAACACAAACCCTTGGCAGTAGAAGTAAGCTCAGCTTACCTAATGATACGGTCACCACATTTCGCGTTGAACTTAACGCGCTTACGGAAGCAGGTCAACATTGAACAAGAAGAATGGGTTAAATACCACAGCCGATGATCATCGATGGAAGCTCTTCAGGAGTCTCGGACAAACCTCTTCAACTCATTCAACAGAGAATTCAATGCACTGGAAAGGTCTCTGAAAGAGGAGCTTGCCCGCCGTAGGTCATCCTGTGTTTCCTATCCGATGGTCTCTTATGAGACTGGATATCTTGTGTTACTGTACAAATGTGGAACGCCAGGACGACTTACGCATGAATCTAGTTTCTTGAAGATTGACTTGTTAATATACATGTGTTGCAGGCAACGTTACAACTGCTACGGAAAGGGGAAAACCACAACATGAGATCGAAACAAGACGCAGCCAAGCGTCGAAAGCCAACTTACCATGTACAGAGAACGAGGAGCTTCGAGCTGAGCACAGGACTGGACTCGAAGAACATTACGAGCGCCGGCCGCACAACAACAGCGGGATTATACAGCAGACCGACCATATTAACGAAGAAGTGGATCTATTACATGAAGTAGCGGCAAATGATCGTTGCAGGGAAGAGCAGACTGGACTCCCTGTTCTATACAGAGACTATGCGGCGCTCAGAGACAAATACAATACACTGATCCAGCATTGTGCAAACCTTCAAAAAGCGAAAGACCAAGCAACCGCGAAATGGAGGGCGGGAAAGGAGCATATCAGGGCTTGGCGAGTCTATCATGACCGTAGCCTAACAAAAGAACGTACGAAACTCCTGAAAGAACTCGGTGTTGACCGTGAGAGGCATGCAAGTGACCAGTCCAGGCGGCATAACCCGAATACAGAGATTGCAGGATTTGGATGGGCTCTCTACAACGGCGCAAAAACTCCCATATCTCTTGGCGGATCACCAATGCCTTCCCTACCAAGCGGGCTGATGTCTAGCCCACCTGCCAAAGCAGCCTCCTTACCACGTGGTTTTGCAAACCCATCCCATGGCCTCAAGAATGATCGGGTCGCTAATTACGCAGCCAGTGATCTGAACGAGGACGTTCAGGATTTTCCAGGAGTTTCTCGAAGTCGAAATGACTCTGAGACTCTCTTAGACCTAGCTGACGAAACAGAGGGCGAGGGACGAGATATCGATGAACTACCGACGCCCAAGCCTGACGTTGGCTTTCGCGCCATGACAGGTGGGATACTCCGACCAGACTCCTCGGGTCACTCCTCCGACCAGCCAGTTATCGTATCCGAACGATCCTTGAAACGTAAGCGGCCTCTGAGCGCTGGAAAACCTGTGATTATCTTCGACGACCATGCTGATGTCCATCGGGTCGGAAGCGTGGCAAAGCCTATTCATGTAAAAAGTGAACAACATTCGAGCAGTCCAGTCTGTGCAAGTGGCGCTCGGGGAACCCGAGTAGCGCATGATAGCTTGGATCTGGATGAAGTTGGTGCAAGATTGATTACGCCCAGAAAACGTCGCAGACTCCAAGAGCTATTACGGCTTTCTCAAGTAGGCATGCCATCTATAGAGGCAGGAGCCAAGAGACAGGAAGCGCAACCGACAAGCCGGTCCACCGAGGAACTCAAGGCGCATGACCTTGACGCCGGATTCAATGCAGCTGAATCGCAGAAGGCGGAAGGCATGCTGTACAATTCACGTGTGTTCTGCGATACAAAGGACTACAGTCCAATTGAAGAACATTTAGGCATAACTCTCGAACCAACGGAGCAGCGGAAGGCAGAAGCTCGAAAAACAGCACAGGCAGCACTGGACGCCGCAGTACCAAAGGAACTGAGAGGAAGTCATAATCAGAAACGGGCCAGGCAATGGCTGCACAATCGTAAAGCACACCTTAGGAGGGTTAGCAGAACGAATCCGGTCAGCACTTCAACGGATGTTGCTCCAGTGGCGGCGCAAGACCACTTGGTCAAGCGCATTGTTCGTCGACAACCTACCTTCCAGGCTTTCAAAGCAGTTGAGCAGCCGGTACGCTCCTTCAGCGAGCCGCCGGACGCCGGGACATCCCAAAGACATCTTCTCGAGCGACTAGCAGTTGCGAAAGCTGAAGGTGCGAAGGCTTTGCAGCCCACGAATCCTAATGTACAGATTCTTCCTCGGACTGGCGAAGCACACCCCACGCCCAAACGTCATGTTCCAAGAATGAGGCGTGATAGAGGAGCGGCACGTGTGTACGTAGTTGCGGACGATGGCGAGGATCATAGTGGGAGTGATCTTCGTACCAAGTCGAAGATTGCTTCTAATACACTTGACGCGAAGACCAAGACTCTGCTGCAGCACGATCAAGATAAGACAAATCTTCAGGTTCATAGACGACTTGTCAATTTGCTCGACGAACCTTCGCCCCAAAAGCCTCTATTGGCCCCTGAAAACCCGCCGCTAAGGGCCTTCAAATCGTCTTCAAGATCGCCTTCAAGGTCTGCTGCACATCCTCGAACACGAAATGATGCTGTCGATCATTCAGAGAAACCTCACATAAGCGCATGTATCTCAGACAGTGGGCAGTGCGCGACTGAGCACCATCGAGATGACCGTGATCTTGATCAAGCAGAAGCAAAGCCAATCAAAAATCAGGGTTCTTTGGTTGCAGGTCCATATCTAGCTCCGCATTCATACGATGAACCTGGCGTTGTTCTTCCTGAACACGAACCTTTCCGCGCACGCCCTGTCATTCGGCTTGGTCCTGACCATTTTAAGGTCAATTCAAGTTACAACCAGGGTGTCGATTACCCCTTCAGCGAAGTGGTCCGCAAGCAGGAGCAGCGCAAGTGTCTGCCTGGCTGCATGAGGCAAGATTGTTGCGGTGCAAAGTTCCGAAAGCTCGTTGAGTTAGGCGGTCTACCTACACCGCGAAGGTCTGGACTTTGGAGCTCCTCGCCATCAGATGATGCAGAAGATGATCAGCGCCTGCTAGCAGATTACCTTGGTGAAGATCGTGGCCGCCTCGAGCAGATGACGGAGGATGAAAAGCGTGAGCTTCTATTGGAAGCGAAATCTAGGTATTTTGCAGACAAGCATGGCAGACACAGGCAGGCCTATGAGCGAAGATCCACTCCGCCCGGCTTTTGGAGGGCCGACATGCCAACGACGCAGGAGGTAGAAGAAGATCGAAAGGCTGCCAGGAAGATGGAGAGACACAAAGTGGAGGAGATGTACAGAGAGGCTATGAGGCCTGGCGGGAGATGGACATTCAGGGACGAGTAGTAGATTGGGATTGCATGTCTGGAAGAAGCGAGCTTACACGCGGGCTCAAGGCATTGACGTTGCTGGTGCTGGACCCCTCAATTTTTGCCGTAGCTGGGCTCTTGACGCCTTACCTAGAGATACCGTTGTGCAAAGCATACCTTCGTTGTCTCACAGTGGCTTCGAAGCCGCAAACTAAGGCCTCATTCGCAACATCAACAGCTTTCGCTGAAGCTACAGGCATGTATCGGGATTGACGGTGCTTTATTTCAGCCTTCGGTGGTGTTTACATGCCTTGGGGAGCACCCCTAAGATATGTACGAAACGCTAGCATTCGCAACGTTTTCCACACTTATCTAAGCTCCACACACATAAAAGAGAAGAGAAGTATCTGGCCGTGTGATTAGTCATTGTTCCCGGTTTCACCGAAGCTTCAAGACTTCAATTACCCATGACTAAGGTAGACTCCCTACACAGGCCGCCCACGCTATTTCTAATTAGATATATCTGGCACGGGCCGCATGAATACTCTCGAATTGACAAAATCTGCTTCTTGCTTACACAGGTGCTGAATCCGCTGATTGAGCTGACCATCATGAAGAGAACAGGATCAGCAAAAGAAGGTAATTCCTGACAGTCATCCAAAGATTCTCCTTACTTTCCTCAGGGTTGTCATAGGTCGGCCTGAGCAACGGCGTGAGAGCGGCCCGCAGATTAGCCCGGTCCAATTGGATGCCTCAACTCCTTCGAGAGCACAAGTACAATTGTGAAGATTGGCTCGACGTCGCAGTTCCATCATCCGAGGGCTGTGCCACAAGGATGCAGTATTGTCGTACATGACAATGACGACAATGATGATGATGTCGTTGCGTCGTTACATGTATGAGAGAGGTTTCTCAATCTTTGTCGGGTCAGGCGCTGTTCTTCTTTGGACTCAGCGCGGACCCATACTCTTTCTCTACATGTATCATCGTGCTAGTGAGGTCTGCTTCAAGGCTAGCTATGTATGAGTCTATTGCACTGCTTGGATCACATCATCCACTCTTCTGTGAGACATTAAAATGCAGCCAAGACGGAGCTTCGTTGGTGATGCTTCCAAATTGAGCTTAGGCCGTCGGGGGTTGCTTGGGTCTCACTTTCTCATCCAACGCAGCACTCTCACCTCATCGTTGTCCTTGAACGACAATCTTGACCCGCAACTGACTGCCCGTAAGTAAGGTCGGGGTTCAGCGTCTTCCTTGTTGCTCCGGTAGCAATGACGGTGACAGACACTACCCTGGATACGCCGCCCGCGAATGAGGTGAGTGTACTAGACACAGCACCTCAGGCCTGGTCAACCCACTTGCAAGAACAATTGCTTCAACACGGGCTTGAATTCAGGGACGGTAGCTTTGTTTGCTGGCAGAAGACCAACCCATCCCACCCTAGAAATTGGACGGGAAGGAGGAAAGCTTACGACTTTGGCTTAATCATCTTTCTGGATTTTTCACGTACGTACTCTTTTGGACCCGTCAAGGACCGAACACGAGTGGACTGACACCTTTGCCACTGCAGAACTGTTATAAGTACGGCAGGAGTGAGTTCTTCGGTTGGTTCTCTCGGCTCTAGTCCTCGCCGTTGATCTGTAGGTAGACGGCGGCAAGTGAGCAAGCACGATACGAGTATGACATTGGACGGATCTTTTCGTTGTTCTCGTTCACCTCCATGTAGGTCACGTCATGAGGCAACGACCTTCAAGCGGGCGGGGAAGTGACCGACTGATGATCTTTAGATACATGCTCGGTCAAGGTGTTGGGGCCGTCTTCTTCCCTCCTTACTCGGAGTCGTTTGGTCGCAGGAAGCTCTACGTTGTATCAACTATTGTTTATTGTCTCTTCTGCATCGTGATCGCGGCCGTTCCGTACCTTGCTGCAGTCCTCGTTGGTCGTTTTGTCACTGGAGTCTTATCTGCTATCCCCACAATTGTTGTCGCCGGCAGTGTCGAGGATTTGTTCAACTCGGCAACGCGAATCTGGATGATGTTTGCCTGGGCGACCGCAGCGAATCTTGGACTCGTCGTTGGACCCATTGTGGGGACTTATGTCACGGCCGAGATCGGATGGCAAGTGGACCCTCTATAGGACCATTGGAAGGGCCTCACTGATGTTAGTTCTCGTGTAGGCGATGGGTCTTCTACATAGCGGCAATCGTTACCGGATTGGTGTCTTGCCTTCTGCTGGGCATACGAGAGAGCCGCCCAAGCCAGCTCCTCGAGCGAAAAGTATCGGCCTTGCGCGAGGCAACCGGAGAAAAGTCGCTCATCATACGCAATCCAGATCTCACTCCCGACCTGCGGACATTCGCCAGAATCGCTCTGTTTCGGCCTTGCCGGTTGTTCTTCACTGAAATCATAGTATTCATGGTTTCCGTTATGAGCGCTGTAGCGTTTGGGCTGATTTATCTTTTCGCGGAAGCTCTGCCGGTGTCTATGGATCCTTCGGCTTCAGCGACAAACAATCCTCACTAGCCTTTATCGCGATTGGCATTGGTCTTCTCTGTGGTATATTTACCCGTTTGTACGATGATCACATCTTTCGAAAACGTCAAAGC
>JAABUP010005806.1_pt1 | contig 18334 bp, 17 predicted proteins | sample 5559201 | NCBI WGS metagenome assembly JAABUP01 (sample SAMN10711887, study PRJNA513373) | rock metagenome | isolation source: Antarctica rocks | place: Antarctica
GGACGCCTCGAACACCTACGCGGATCCGCCCTCGGGTTCCGCAACCTCACCAACTACATCGCCCGATCCCTGCTCGAGAGCGGCGGATTCAGACCCCAACTACACCGTCAACTGTGAAGAGCCGCTTGAGCACCTGCGTGGCTCCGCCCTTGGGTTCCGTAACCTCACCAACTACATCGCCCGATCCCTCCTCGAGAGCGGCGGCTTCAGACCCCACCTACACCCTCGTCTGTGAAGAGCCCTGTATCGAGGCGTTGGAGCTCGGGGAAAACGCGAACATCAAGCCTTTGAAGCGCAAGGTTGCACAAGTTCTCGATGTTCAAATGCACGTTGTTTCCGAAGCCGTGGGCCGCATGTACGGGGTGAGGAGCGGACTAGTACATGGCTCAATTCGGGAGGTTTCCCAAGATGCCGTCGGGCGTGTAAATGCTCTTGCGTCTGCACTTTTGGAGTTTCGCATGCTCGGGGCCGTCTCGCACCGGCGTCTGGAGGCGCTGAAAGGGGCCGTCCAGTTTGGTGCCTGAGCTGCGCGGGTCAGCGGTGCGGCGGTGGAGCCGCCGACCTTGACTTGAAGTAGCAACACAACTCGTCAGGTGGCAGGGAAGGGCGTCGTCTCATAGAGGCGGTCGGGAGGTGCCGGACGAGCCCGTCAAAGGGCGCGTAGCGACGAAGCGGACCCTTGACGGGCGGCGGAGCATCGGAGACTGGTGCGGCGGGACGGCGACCGCCAAGGGGCCGCTCGGGTCTTAGAACAAGGCGTCTACGGTTGGGCCCATGACGCCGAAGTTGTCGCGTCGAGTGCGAGCCCAGACCTCGGCCAGTTCGGACCCCGAGTGCTGCAGCGCTGGGGCGAGGTCCAGTCCGCGCTGGGTGCGGTCCTTCTGGGGCCGGGCCATTTTTCCTCCGGAGCCGATGAGTTCCTCACTTGCGCCGGGTCATCAGTGGCATGAGCGATAGCAATGCTGACCTGGACAAGGTCGTTGTCAACAGGGCAATGTCTCTGGACGGCTTCATCGCCGGTCCCAACCACGCGATGGGCTGGGCCCTCGAGTACATGAAGAAAGGACCCGTTCCCCGAAGTCATGCCGACCACCGGCGCCATGCTCGTCGGGCGTGGCACCCACGAGGTCGCCAAGCGGATGTCCGAGCACACCGACTACGACGGTGGGCCAGTGTTCGTCCTGACGCACCGTCCACCGAACGAGCCTGAGCAAGGCGTCACATTCCTCAGCTGCGACCTCGCAGAGGCCGTGGCCACGGCGCGCGCCGCCGCGGGTGGGAAGGACCTCGAGATTCTTGGCGCCGACATGGCCACTCAGTGCCTGCAACGAGGGCTCGTCGACGAGGTCCTGGTGTATGTCCTGCCGGTGTTGCTCGGCGACGGCGTGCGCTTCTACACCCCCGGTCTGGGCAAGATCGACCTGGAACCGTTCAGCAACACGCAGTCAGGGCCTGTGACGATGCTCCGCTTCCGCATGCGAACCAAGAACAGGCATGACCTGGCGGCTGAAGCTGGCTCCAACACCGTGCCGTGACGGAGTTGGTTTCATCGCGTGCGTCGGGGCCGACGCACACATGGGAGACTGTGCCGATCGAGTTTCCCACCTGAGCGCGAGGTTCTCCCCACGTGTCACCCATGGCCCGCACCGGGTTGCCGCCACACGCGACGCCGCCGGACCTGCTCCGGAACTTCTGCATCATCGCGCACATCGACCACGGCAAGTCCACCCTGGCTGACCGGATGCTCCAACTCACCGGAGTCGTGGACGCCCGGGCGATGCGGGCGCAGTACCTCGACCGGATGGACATCGAGCGCGAGCGCGGCATCACCATCAAGAGCCAGGCGGTCCGGATGCCGTGGGCGGTGGAGGATAGCTCGGGCGCCGCCACGACGTATGCCCTCAACATGATCGACACCCCCGGACACGTCGACTTCACCTATGAGGTGTCCCGCTCGCTCGCTGCAGCCGAGGGCGCGGTGCTGCTCGTCGACGCCGCCCAGGGGATCGAGGCGCAGACCCTGGCCAACCTCTACCTGGCCATGGAGAATGACCTGGCCGTCATCCCGGTGCTCAACAAGATCGACCTGCCGGCGGCCCAGCCAGAGAAGTATGCCGAGGAGCTGGCCCGGCTGATCGGCTGCGAGCCGGAGGACTGCCTGCTCGTCTCGGGCAAGACCGGCGCCGGCGTCGAGCCTCTGTTGGACCAGATCGTCGCCCAGATCCCCGGACCGGCCGGCGACCCGGACGCCCCCGCCCGCGCGATGATCTTCGACTCCGTCTACGACACCTACCGCGGCGTGGTGACCTACGTCCGCGTCATCGACGGCAACCTCAACCCGCGCGAGAAGATCGCGATGATGTCGACGCGGGCGACGCACGAGCTGCTCGAGATCGGCGTCAGCTCACCCGAGCCGGTCCCCTCCAAGGGCTTGGGTGTGGGTGAGGTCGGCTACCTCATCACCGGGGTCAAGGACGTGCGACAGTCCCGCGTCGGCGACACGGTGACCAACGCGTCCAAGCCGGCGACGGTCGCGCTAAGCGGCTACCGCGACCCCAGGCCGATGGTCTTCTCGGGCCTCTATCCCATCGACGGCTCCGACTACCCGAACCTGCGCGACGCCCTCGACCGGCTCAAGCTCAACGACGCCGCGCTCGTCTACGAGCCGGAGACGTCGGTCGCTTTGGGGTTCGGCTTCCGCGTCGGCTTCCTCGGGATGCTCCACCTCGAGATCATCAGAGAACGGCTCGAGCGCGAGTTCGACCTGGACCTCATCTCCACGCTGCCCAACGTCGTCTACGACGTCACCCTCGAGGGCAACAAGCACATCCAGGTGACGAACCCCAGCGAGTACCCCGACGGCAAGATCGTCGAGGTCCGGGAGCCGATCGTCCGGGCGACGGTCCTCGCGCCGAGCGAGTTCATCGGCGCCATCATGGAGCTGTGCCAGCAGCGCCGTGGCTCCTTGCGTGGCATGGACTACCTCTCCGCGGAACGCGTCGAGATGCGCTACACCCTGCCGCTCGCCGAGATCGTCTTCGACTTCTTCGACCAGCTGAAGTCGCGCACCCGCGGCTACGCCTCCCTCGACTACGAGCCCGACGGCGACCAGGTGGGCGACCTCGTCCGCGTCGACATCCTCCTGCAGGGAGAGCAGGTCGACGCCTTCAGCTCGATCGTCCACAAGGACAAGGCCTATGCCTACGGCGTGCAGATGGCCGCCAAGCTCCGCGAGCTCATTCCTCGCCAGCAGTTCGAGGTGCCCATCCAGGCGGCCATCGGCGCGCGGATCATCGCCCGGGAGACGATCCGCGCCATCCGCAAGGACGTTCTCGCCAAGTGCTACGGCGGTGACATCACCCGCAAGCGCAAGCTTCTCGAGAAGCAGAAGGAGGGCAAGAAGCGGATGAAGATGGTCGGTCGCGTCGAGGTCCCGCAAGAGGCCTTCATCGCCGCCCTCTCGAACGACGGCGAGAAGGCCAAGAAGTAGACAGGACCCACCCGCGGGCCGCACACTGCGCGCCCTCGCTCGACCGAGCGCACGGCATACCCCTCCGGTATGCCGGGTGCTCACCCGGGTGCCCGGGCCGCCCGAGGTGCATACCCTGGGTTCATGCACGAGCACGTCGTCGGCACGGTGTCGCCGCGGTTGGCGCCATTCGTCGCGAGCGTCCATGGCTACCGTCTCGAGGGGTTCCCCGCGGGCACCCACGTCGGGCTGCCCTCTCGAAGCCTGACGGTGGTGATCAGCCTCAGCGACCCGCTCGTGGTCAGCGGACCCGGCGAGTCAGCTCCAGCGACCTTGGGCTCGCTCGTCGCAGGTCTCCACGACCGGCCGGCGCTGATCCACCACGACGGGAACCAGCACGGCATCCAGCTCGCCCTGACGCCGCGCGGTGCGCGAGCTCTCTTTGGTGTGCCACCCCGCGAGCTGGCCTGCCGCGTCGTGGACCTCGAGGACCTCCTCGGGCCCGACGGTGCCGCGCTGAGTGAGCGGCTCCTCGTTCTGCGGACCTGGGCCGAACGGCTGGCCGTGGTCGCGTCTCTGCTCGAAGGCCGTCTCGAGGGGGCCGATGGCAGCGCCCAGCCGCAGGTGGCACCCGAGCTCGTCGAGGCGTGGCGCGTGCTGTCGCGTCGGCACGGCGCGGTGCGAATCGCGCGGGTGGCTGACCGCGTCGGGTGGTCGACCAGGCACCTGGGAGAGCGGTTCCACGAGGAGTTCGGTCTGGGGCCGAAGACGGCCGCTCGCGTGATGCGTTTCGAGCGCTCGAGCCGGCTGGTGCGCCCGGGCCGGAGTGTCGCCGAGGTTGCTGCGACGTGTGGCTACGCCGACCAGGCGCACCTCACGCGTGAGTGGCGGGCGATCGCCGGGGTGACGCCAGCACGCTGGCTGGTCGACGATGTGCTCGCAAATCTTCAAGACGACGAGGCCGACGTCGCGACAGGCTGAGGTCATGACGACCAACCCGAACGAACACGTGACTCCGAGCGCTGCCCCGACCCGCACCGATCACAACCTCTGGCCGGGGGCCACCTACGCCGACGCCCTCGCTGCCCGCCGCTGGCTCGCCGCCCTCGGGTTCGACGAAGGCATCCTGGTCACCGGTGACGACGAGAGCACGGTGATCCACAGCGAGATGCTCTGGCCGGAAGGCGGTCGGGTCATGGTCTCGAGCGCCGACAAGAGCGACACGATGTTTGCGGTGCCGCCCGGGTCGGGGTCCTGTTACGTCGTGACCGACGACCCGGATGCGGTGTATGCCCGAGCCAGGGAGCTCGGCGGCGAGATCATCCGCGAGATGGAGGAGACGGACTACGGCTCGCGCGGGTTCAGCGTCCGCGACCCGGAGGGCAACCGCTGGAGCTTCGGCACCTACGCCGGCTGATCGGCATACCCCGCGCGTTGCGTCCGGCACCATGGCGGCCCGGGCGACCGACTTCTCGGACGCAGAGGTTGACGCGGAGCGCGGAGGTGACGCGCAGCGCAGAGGTTGACCAAGCGCAGAGGTGAGGTCAGTCGCGGAGCTTGGCGCGCAGCCGGGCGGTGTCCTCGTCGGTCCAGCCCTGGGTGGCCAGCCAGGACTCGAGGCCACCGAACCGGGTGTCGAGCACCGTGAGGAGCTGCCTCATGGTGTCGGCCCGCGGGGACTGCTGGTCGACGGTCTTGCCGCTGAGGTCGACGGTGTAGGCGGGGCGTCCCTGCAGCCGCTCGAGAATGCGCGGGACCCGTTCGGCCGAGGCCTCGAAGTCCGCCGTGACCGCCTCGTCGGTGACGCCGGCGAGCTTGAGGGCGACGCCGACGATGGTTCCGGTCCGGTCCTTGCCCGCCGCACAGTGGACGATGACCGTGCCAGGGCTGTCCGCGATGGCCGTCAGGGCGGCCACGACCGAGTCTGGGCGCCGGGCGAGGTAGCTGAGGTAGTGCTCGGACCAGTAGTCGTCGTGGTCGGGTGGCGCGGCGGCGCCGACCGGCTCCCCGTCGATGTCGGGGTCGCGGACCCACGGGAGCTCACGCTCGCCGGGTGGTATGCCGGACTCCTGGGAGTCCTCGGGATAGAGCGTGAAGTGGTGGATGCGGACCTCCGGTCGTGACGTCAGCGGGCCGTCACCCTCCTTGGCGACCTCGACGAGGGTCCGCAGGTCCACCACGTCGGTGACCCCCATGTCCTGCACGAGGTGGCGCACCGACTCTGGTGTCAGGTCCTGGAGGTTGTCTGAGCGGATCAGCCGGCCGGCCGGGATCCGTCCACCGTCCGCCGTCGGAAGTCCCCCGACATCGCGCATGTTGACCACGCCGTCGAGCTCGATCCACGCGGGGGTGCTCACCTCACCGACCCTAACCTGCGCCAAGGCAGCTCCGGAGAGCGGCTGGCCATCCCGGGGGGTACCGGAACCGTGCTGGTTCGGATGGTGAGGGAAAGGGTGTGAGGGCCTCGGGAAGGATGAGTCTCCGAGGCCCGCGGACACGAGCCGAAGCACGTGCCCTGATCCGCGACCGAAGCCCCGGACGCCGCTCTCCCGACCGCCGTAGTTCGCCGCGCGCCCGGAGCCGAAGCGGCTCGTCGTAGCGAGTGGCCAGACCTCGCGACAGCTTGAGGACGTTGAAGGAGCCTTCGAGACGCTGCGTCCCTTGTAGTCCCCGCGGTCGAACCCCGGCGGCGGCCGCCGTGATCGGTGGCGGCCAACATTACGAACATGTTCGCTACGATCGTGTACGTGCCTGACATCAAGCGTGTTCCGGTTAGCCGCCGCGACCGTCCTGCGAAGCCGCCGCTGTCTCGTGAGGTCATCGTCGCGGTCGCCGTCCGCCTACTGCGCGACGAGGGGCTGGAGCGGGTGACGATGCGCCGGCTGGCCCACGAGCTCGACACAGGGCCGGCCTCGTTGTACGTGTACGTGCAGAACACGGCCGAGTTGCACGGGGCGGTCCTGGACGAGCTGCTCGCCGGGATCGACCTCCGCATCGAGGCCGACGCGGGCACGTGGCGAAGCCGGCTGGTCGAGCTGTTCACGACGTACACGCGGGTGCTGTTCAGCCAGCCGAGTCTGGCCCGCTCCGTCCTCGCGCTGCGCCCGTCGGGCCCGAACTACCTGCGCCTGATCGACACCGCGCTGGCCCTGCTGGGCATAGGCGGCGTCCCCACCCTGCAGGCGGCGTGGGGGGTGGACCTGCTGCTCCAACAGGCCACCGCGACTGCGGCCGAGCACGGTACCCGCCACGAATCCCCAGATGCCGAGACCGAGCAGGACGTCCTCGCGCTGGTCCTGCGGGAGGTGTCCGAGACCGAGTATCCCAGCATCGCGCGGGCGGGCGGCGACCTCGTCTCCGGCACCGGGCGCGAGCGACTGCGCTGGGCCTTCGAGGTCCTCATCGGTGGTATCGCGACGACCGGGACCACATCACCGACCACCGCCTCGCCCGCTGCAGCCGACTGAGCTGGCCGCCTGCTTGTCCCACATCACACATTGCGTCATCACACACACCACCCGCACTACAAGGAGGACCAGCGCCATGCACCCCCATCACCGCATCGCTATCGTCGGCGCCGGCCTGGGCGGCCTGACCCTGGCTCGGGTTCTGCACACTCGCGGGATCGCTTCGACCATCTACGAGGTCGACGCCTCAGCAACCGCCCGGGACCAGGGCGGCACGCTCGACATGCACGAGGAGTCTGGCCAGCGTGCCCTCATCGAGGCAGGCTTGTACGAGCAGTTCAGCTCCGTCGCTCGCGACGAGGGTGAAGCGATGCGCATCCTCGACAGGTACGGCGTCGTCCACTTCGACGACTCATCGCAGGGCAACACAGCAGTGCGTCCCGAGGTGGATCGCAGTGCGCTCAAGCGCATCCTGGTCGAGTCCCTGCCGACCGACACCATCCGCTGGGGTACGAAGGTCACCGCCGTCACCCGCACCGGTTGCTCACGGCCGGCGATCACGTTGCGCACCGGCGAGGTCATCGACGCCGACCTGGTGGTGGGCGGTGACGGCGCGTGGTCGAAGGTTCGGCCACTGCTGTCCGACGCCGTCCCGGTCTACTCCGGGCTGTCCTTCATCGAGGCGCACCTGTCCGACGTCGACCGTCGTCATCCCGGGGCGGCCGCCTTGGTGGGACCGGGCACGATGTTCGCGCTTTCCGACGGCAAAGGCTTCATCGCTCAGCGCAACGGCGATGGACGGATCCGGGTCTACATCGCGGTCCGGGCCGATGAGGAGTGGGTCGCCGCCGAGGTCGTGGTTCCTGACAACCCCGCCGCGACCCGGGCACGTCTGCTCGAGATCTTCGACGGCTTTGCCGACAGCTTGCGGGCACTGATCGCGGACAGCGACGGAAACCTCCTGCTGCGACCGATCTACGCCCTGCCCGTCGGGCACAGGTGGGACCGCCAACCTGGAATCACCCTGCTCGGCGACGCCGCGCACGTGATGTCCCCCTTCGCCGGCGAAGGGGCCAACCTCGCCATGCTCGACGCCACCGAGCTGGCCATCGCTGTCGCTGAGCACGCCGACCTGGACAGCGCCCTCACTGGATACGAGCGCGCCATGTTCCCCCGCGCCGAGCAGGCCGCCCGCTGGTCGGCGGACAACCTCGTCGACAGCTTCGCGGCCGACGCACCTCAAAGGATGCTCGACCAGATGGCCCAGTGGACAGACGCCGCCCACGCCCAGGGATAGCGCCCGGGCTCCGACCCCCACCGCACTTCCGCCTCGCCCCCGTCACTTCGTCGAAAGACTCGAACATGTCCAACCATCCGACACGGCTGATCACGCCCCATCCGGACCTGCAGGTGACCCTGGTCGACACCGGCGCCGGTGACCGCACCGTGCTGGCCCTGCACGGCGGGTCCGGGCCGGGCGGCATCACGCCCGTCATCGACCACTACGCCACCAGCGCGCGCGTCTTGGCCCCCACCCACCCAGGCTGGAGCGGAACCCTGCGTCCACCGTGGTTCACCGGCGTAGACAACCTCGCGATCACCTACCTCGACGTGCTCGAGGACGAGGCCCTCGACGACGTCACCGTGATAGCCAGCTCCTTCGGTGGCTGGGTAGCCTCGGAGATGGCCGTCCGTGACCGCGGGCAACGCCTGAGTCGTGTGGTGCTGCTCGACGGCATCGGACCGCTCATCGACGGCTACCAGGTCCAGATGCCCCAGCCGCAGCCCGGGCGTGGCCTGTCCCAGAGCGACCTGGAGAACTCACGGGCCTACACCGGCACCTCGATGAACGACCCCCAGCTGCTGCGCCGCCTCTCCCGCGGCCGCGTCCCCGCGCTCCTGATCTGGGGCGAGGAGGACACGATCGTCCCCCCGGGCTTCGGGAAGACCTACGCGCGAGCCTTCGCCCACGCCCGGTTCACGACCGTGCCCGGCGCCGGCCACATGCCCGCCCTCCAAGCCCCGGACACCACCTTTGGCATCATCGACACCTTCCTCCGAACATCCTGAGCGAGCTCGACCCGAAAGCGCCCGAGCAGGAGCGACTCGCACCAAGCACTCGCACCAAGCACCGAGGGCTGAGGGCCCGGCTCGCAGGACGGCACCCATTCCACGCTGAGTTTGTCCAGCGGCCCCCACTCAGCCAGGCGCCAGTCGATACCGGGCCTCGGCCAGCCGGTCTACGGCGTCGGCTTCGGCGAGCACGCCTGGCCAGTCGCGAAGGCCGCTGGATCACGTTCTCCCCAAAGAGAACTCGATGCTTCAGGCATTCGCTCCCGCCTCCGGCGAGCCGGTGGCGCAGGACAGGGTCAGGGGTCGCATAGGGGTTGGTCCGAGTCCAAAAAAGCCGAGCGCCGCAGTCGAAGGTCGTGTTATATCTTGACGTCAAGATATCGGGCTTGGAGGAGCGTGGATGTCAAAACTTGAGGCGCGCGCGATGGAGCGGCTGACCGTGCGAGGCATCCCGATCGACCCCAGCCTTCGGGTCCTTGCCGTCGCCACGCTCGTCAACACCCTGGGCAACGGCGCCCTGACGACCACCTTCGCGCTGTACTTCACGCACGTCGTCGGTCTCTCGGCGACCCAGGTTGGCACGGCGCTGTCCGTCGCGGCGCTGGTCGGGCTGCTCGTGCAGGTGCCGCTGGGCCACCTCGGCGACGTCCGCGGCCCTCGCGGGGTCCTGCGCTGGCTCACGCTGGGCGCGGGCGTGGCCACTCTCGGCCTGCTGCTGACCCACAACGTGGTGCTGCTGAGTGTCGTCCTGGGTGTCGAGGCGTTCTTCGACCGGGGGGCGAGCGCCGTCCGCAACGGGATCGTCGCCCGGGTCGCCGAGGGTGGCCGCGGCGTCCAGTTCAGGGCCTACCTGCGCGCCGTGACCAACGTCGGGATCTCGGTGGGCGCGGCGCTCGGCGGGCTCGCGCTCTGGGTGGACCAAACGTGGGCGTACCTCGGTGTCTTCGTCCTCAACGCCGTGACTTTCGGCGCCACCGCCGTGCTCCTCGGCCGGCTGCCCCGCCTCGACCCCGCGCCGGCGCGGGCGGTCGGCGAGTCCCGGATGCAGGTCCTGCGCGATACTCCCTTCGTCGTCGTCTCCGTCCTCACCGGGGTCTTCGCGATGCACTTCTTCGTCGTCGAGCTCGCCATGCCCCTCTGGATCGCCACCCACACGAGTGCCCCGAAGTCGCTCGTCGCACTCACCCTCCTCGTCAACACGATCGCGGTGGCGCTCTTTCAGGTCCGGCTCTCGCGCGGGGCCGACACCGTCCCCGCGGCCGCTCGCACCATGGTGCTGGGCGGTGCCTGGATCCTCGGCGGCTTCGCGCTCATCGCGTTCGCCGGTGGGCTCGGGGTCTGGGCCGCCACCACTCTGCTGTTGGCCGGGGCGGCCGTCCACGTCGTCGGCGAGATGATCGGCTCCGGTGGTCAGTGGGGCGTCCAGATGGGGTTGGCGCCACGCGAGCGTCAAGGCCAGTACCAGGGGTTCGCGGGCATGAGCTTCTCGCTCGCCTCGATCCTCGCCCCACCGCTCGTGGCGCTCTTGTGCATCGACTGGGGCCGGCCGGGCTGGCTGGTCATGGGCGCGCTGATCTTCGCGGCTGCCGTGCTCAACGTCCCGGCGTCGCGGTGGGCGCTGCGCACCCGTGAACGCCACGGCGTGCTCACCCACAGCGGCTGAGTCCGCCTCGCCCTGAGACAATTGCCGCATGCCGAGTGCCCTGCCCGACGGCGAGCCCGCCCCCGCGTCGGGTGAGCTCCCTCCTGCCGCACTCGAGACCTTGTCGGAGAGCCCACTCGGGGTATACCTCCACGTCCCGTTCTGCTCCGTCCGCTGCGGCTACTGCGACTTCAACACCTACACGCTGACCGAGCTCGGCGACGGCCGGACACCGGGTGCGAGCATCGACACCTTTGCCGACGCGGCGCTGGCTGAGCTTGACGTCGCCGCGCGGGTCCTCGGCCAGCGCTCGAAGCCGGTCGAGACCGTGTTCGTCGGTGGCGGCACCCCGACGATGCTCCCGGCGGCCGACCTCGTGAGGGTGCTGTACGGCATACGCGACCGGTTTGGGCTGGCGGACGGTGCGGAGGTGACGACCGAGGCCAACCCCGACTCCGTCACAGCAGCCTCCCTGGCCACCCTTGCTGCCGGCGGCTTCACCCGCGTCTCCCTCGGGATGCAGAGCTCGGAGCCGCACGTCCTCGCCGTCCTCGACCGGACACACAACCCGGACAACGTCGCTCGCGCGGTCAGCGGCGCTCGGGAGGCCGGTCTGCAGGTCAGCCTCGACCTCATCTACGGCACGCCGGGGGAGAGCGTGTCGGACTGGCGACGAAGCCTGGACGCGGCGGTCGCCCTCGAGCCGGACCACATCTCGGCCTATGCGCTCGTCGTCGAGGACGGGACCAAGCTCGCCGCGCAGGTGCGTCGCGGCGTCGTCCCCGCGCCCGAGGACGACGACGAGGCTGCGAAGTACGAGCTCGCGGACGAGGTGCTGACCGCTGCGGGCTTCGGCTGGTACGAGGTGAGCAACTGGGCGCGCGAGGACCGGTTCCGGTGCCGGCACAACGAGGCCTACTGGTCGGGCGGCAGCTGGTGGGGCATCGGGCCCGGGGCGCACAGCCACGTCGGCGGCGTGCGGTGGTGGAACGTGAAGCACCCCACGGCGTATGCCGGGCGGCTGGCTGCCGGGCGGTCACCCGCAGCGGCGCGTGAGGTGCTCACGAGCGAGCAGCGCCACGACGAATGGGTGCTCCTCGGGGTGCGCCTCGTCGACGGACTGCCCGTCGAGGGGCTTCACCGGGAGGGACGGGCCGCCGTTGCCGGGCTCATCGGCGAGGAGCTCGTCGATGGCCAAGCCGCGTTGCGGGACAACCGCATCCGCCTGACGCGCCGCGGCCGGCTGCTCGCCGACACCGTCGTGCGCCGGTTGCTCGGCGTCGGCTGACCCGGTTCGGCAAGCGGCGTCCGGCATCCGGCAGGCGGCGCCAGCCGATCGGGTCAGCCGATCCGGGTCAGGACAGGACGCGGATCGAGAACGGGTACGCGTAGGGCTGGCCCCTGCTCGCGCGGACGGATCCGATGAGGTGACAGACCAGGCCGGCGACTCCGGCGATGACCCAGAGGATGATGCCGATCGGCAGGAGGATCACCGTGAAGACGCAGATCCAGCCGAGAACGATCATCGCCCAGATGGCAAGGTTGAAGTTGAAGGCGCCGGCGGCGGCAGAGCGCACGAGCGGGCTGCGGTCCTTGTAGACGGCGTAGACGATCAGGGGGCCGAGGATGCTCAGCCATCCGACCGAGACGATGGCGGCGATGATGGCCGACAGGTGCGCGAAGATGCTGACGACCCGCTCGCTCTCCGAGGCGAGCCTCGGGGAGCTGGGCGAGCTCGGTCGGTCGGCCGGGGGGTACGGCTGTGAAGTGCTCATGGTTCTCCTTCGGAGTTCTCCTTCGGAAGTGACTCCATCTTGACGCCTGCCCGAGCTCGGATGTTCCGCCAGCGGCGCGGGTTCAGGGTTCTCTCAGGGCTTGCCCTGAGAGAAGGGCGTCGCCGAGGCCGTCAGGACGGCTCGGTGACGAAGTCGATGAGCTCCTCCACGCTGGCCAGCAGCGTCGGCTCGAGGTCGGCGTAGCTGCGGACCGACCCGAGGATCCGCTTCCAGGCCAGCGCGATGTCCCCCTGGGTGGCGTGCGGCCAGCCGAGCGCGGCGCAGATGCCGTGCTTCCAGGACTGGCCTCGAGGGATGACCGGCCACTGGGTCCACCCGAGCCGCTCGGGTCGGACGGACTGCCAGACGTCGACATAGGGGTGGCCGAGGACCTTGACGTTGAGCTGCGCGCTGGGCCGGGCACGGAACGCCTCGACGATGCGGGCCTCCTTCGTGCCGGGCACGAGGTGGTCGACGAGCACCCCCATGCGACGGCCGGTGGCCGGCCGGAAGGCATCGATGGCAGCCGCGAGGTCGTCGACGCCGTCGAGCATCTCGACGACAATCCCCTCGACCCGCAGGTCCGCGCCCCACACCTTCTCCACGAGCTCCGCGTCGTGGCGGCCTTCGACGAAGATCCGGGAGCCAACCGCCACCCGTGCTGCCGTGCCCGCCACTGCGGTCGAACCGCTCGCCGTGCGAGACGACTCCTGTCGGGCGGCGGCCAGTGCCAGCCGGGATGCCGCGACGGGCGGCGTGAGGATCACCGGCTTGCCGTCGATCAGGAAGCCCGGGCCGAGCAGGAAGCCCCTGGAGCGCCCGCGCCGGTCCTCGAGGTGGACGACGTGCATCCCGCCGGCCTTCTCCACCCGCACCACGGCGCCGCACCACCCCGTCTCGACGTCCTCGACGACGAGGTCTGGCTCTGCCGGGACCTCCACGGCCCGGCCGCGCGGCGGCACGCGCCAGTCCCCGCTGAGCACGTCGCTGCCGTACCGATCGCCGCCAGACCCGCTTTCAGACACCCGGCGAGGCTAAGGGTGGGTGGCGCCCGTTCGACGACGACCCGCCGGAACCAGCCTCCTCGGGAGCGCTCGACCGGAACGAAACCGCCGGCACCGCATTGCGACTCGGCTTCCCTGTTCGCTCCCGTCGACCGTCTCTTGGCGACGAGCGTAACCCGATGAGCCGGCGCCGATCGGGGGCTCGGCGGCCACGACGTAGACTTGGCACTCAGGACAATCGAGTGCCAGACATGGCCCGAGCGGGGGGAGGTTCCGACAATGACTGAAGAGCGGCGGCTCGCCGTGCTGCGGGCCATCGTCCAGGACTACGTCCACACCTCGGAGCCGGTCGGCTCCAAGGCACTCGTCGAGCGTCACCAGCTCGGAGTGTCCGCCGCCACCGTCCGCAACGACATGGCCGCCCTCGAGGAGGAGGGCCTGATCCACGCCCCGCACACGTCGGCCGGCCGGGTCCCGACGGACGCGGGCTACCGGTTGTTCGTCGACCGGCTCAGCTCGGTCAAGCCGATGACCGCCGCCGAGAAGGCAGCCATCAGCCGCTTCCTCGAGGGTGCCGTCGACCTCGACGACGTCGTCGAACGCACCGTGCGGCTCCTGGCGACCCTCACCCGCCAGGTTGCGGTGATGCAGTACCCGTCGCTGACCCGGTCGACCGTCCGGCACATCGAGCTCGTCCCCATGGGCGGTACCCGCCTCATGCTCGTCCTCATCGTCAACACCGGCCGGGTCGAGCAGCGCGTCGTCGACGCGAAGCGGGACCTGACGACGACGGGCGCCGACACGCTCATCACCAGGCTGCGCAGCGAGCTGAACACGGAGGCGTCCTCCCGCCCGTTCACCGTGGCCGCGGGGCGCCTCCAGTCGCTCGCCCAGCGGTTCGAGCCCGAGGACCGCGAGGTCGTCCGCGCGGTGGTGCAGGCCCTGGACGACGCGCTCGTCGAGGAGCGTGAGGAGCGGGTCGTGCTCGCGGGCACGGCCAACCTCGCCCGCTTCGGCACCGACTTCCCCCAGACGATCGGTCCGGTTCTCGAGGCGCTCGAGGAGCACGTCGTGCTCCTCAAGCTCCTGGGCACCCTGGGCCAGGACCACGACGTCATCGCCGTCCGCATCGGTCACGAGAACCCTCACCGCGGGCTCTCGTCCACCTCGGTGGTCTCGACCGGATACGCGGCGGGCAGCGAGGTCGTCGCGGGACTCGGCGTGCTCGGTCCGACCCGGATGGACTACCCCACGACGATGGCCTCCGTGCGCGCCGTCGCCCGTTATGTGTCACAGATTCTCGGCCCATGAACCACTCCAGCAGGACAAGGACAACTCGGTGAACGACTACTACAAGGATCTCGGTCTCTCGCGCGAGGCGACTGCTGAGGAGGTTAAGCGCGCCTATCGCAAGATGGCGCGCACGCTCCACCCGGACGTCAACCCGGGACCGGAAGCCGAGGAGCAGTTCAAGAAGATCTCCCAGGCCTACGACGTCCTCGGCGACGCCGAGAAGAAGCGGGCCTACGACCTGGGCGCCGACCCGTATGCCGCAGCCGGCGCCGGGGGGGCCGGGTTCGGCCAAGGCTTCTCGTTCAGTGACGTCATGGACGCCTTCTTCGGCGGGCAGGGCGCGACCCGGGCCCCGCGCTCGCGCCAGCAGCGGGGCCAGGACGCCCTCGTCCGGCTCGACATCGACCTCGCTGAAGCGGTCTTCGGCGCTGACGAGGAGCTGACGATCGACACCGCCGTCGCCTGTGGCACCTGCCACGGTGGCGGCGCCCAGCCCGGCACCGGCACCAGCACCTGCGCGGTGTGCAACGGTCGCGGCGAGGTGCAGACCGTCCAGCGCTCGTTCCTCGGGCAGGTCATGACCTCCCGTCCCTGCCAGGCCTGCCAGGGCTTCGGCACCGTCATCAGCCACCCGTGCTTCGAGTGCTCCGGCCAGGGCCGCGTCCGGACCCGCCGCACCCTCAAGCTGCGCGTCCCGGCCGGCGTCGACTCGGGCACCCGCATCCAGCTCGCCGGCGAAGGCGAGGTCGGCCAGGGTGCCGGCCCGGCTGGCGACCTCTACGTCGAGATCGCCGTGCGCCCGCACGAGACCTACACCCGCCGCGGCGACGACCTGCACTGCACGGTCGAGCTGCCCATGACGGCGGCTGCACTGGGCACGTCCTTCAAGCTGAGCACCTTCGACGGGATGACCGATCTCGTCATCCCCTCCGGCACCCAGGCGGGCGACGTCACGACGATGCGCAGCCTCGGCGTGACCCACCTGCGCGGCAGCGGCCGTGGTGACCTCATCGTCCACGCCAACGTGCAGACGCCGACCAGGCTCACCCCGCAGCAGGAGGACCTCCTGGAGCAGCTCGCGGTGCTGCGCGGTGAGGAGCGGCCGGAGGGTCGGCTGGCCCCGGTCGACAAGGGCCTGCTCGGCAAGCTCCGCGACGCCTTCAAGGCGAAATAGGCCCCCGTATGCCGTCCCGTCCGGCAGCTCGGCCGTCACCTCGTCCGGCAGCTCGTCCGGCAGCTCGTCCGGTCGGGGTAGATCCGAGCGCTGGTGAGCCCGGGTCGACCTCCACCGCAGGAGCCCGGGAGGTGCGGGCGGCGTGACCGACCGGATGTTCCTGCTCACGCCGGAGCGGTGGGGTCACGCCGGCGTCGGAGAGGTCGTCGTGCTCACCAGTCCGGAGGCCCGGCACGCGGTGCAGGTGGTCCGCCTCGGTGTGGGTGAGCGGGTCCTGCTCGGCGACGGCGCCGGCCGTCGCGCCGTCTCGGAGATCATCTCGGTCGGCCAGGGCGAGCTCACCGCCCGCCTCCTGGAGGTCGAGACTGTTCCCGGACCCACCCCGCGGTTCGTCCTCGTGCAGGCGCTTGCCAAGGGTGACCGCGACGAGCAGGCCGTCGAGGCGGCGACGGAGCTCGGCGTGGACGAGGTCGTCCCGTGGCAGGCGGCTCGCAGCATCGTCCAGTGGCGGGGCGAGAAGGAGGCGAGGGGACGGACCCGGTGGGAGGCACTCGTCACCGCGGCGGCGAAGCAGTCGCGACGTAGCCGCGTTCCGGTCGTGGCACCGCTGGAGCGTCAGGCCGCGCTGTGCCAACGCATCTCGTCGGCGGCGCTGGGGCTCGTGCTGCACGAGGACGCCAACCAGCCTCTGGCCGGGGTAGCCCTGCCCGACTTCGGTGACGTGGTCGTCGTCGTCGGACCGGAGGGTGGCATCACGCCCGAGGAGCTCGAGGCGCTGACCAGTGCGGGAGGCATGGTCGTGCGGCTCGGCGCCGACGTGTTGCGCTCGTCGACTGCCGGCCCGGCCGCCCTCGCCGTCATCAGCGCCGCCTCACGCTGGCGCTGAGCACGGGTGAGCTCCAGCCCAGCGGGCACCGAACCCGTCGACACCGACTACGTGACGGAGAAGGACACCACCTTCTGCGCGTGGATGGTGCCGTCCTCGGCACTGGAGGCGAACACCCGGATCGAGTAGTCACCGGCGGGCAGCTTCCCCAGGTCGATCGAGTACTCACCTCGGACCGGGCAGGCACCGGCCGGGACCGTGCCGAAGCCCTTCTTGGCGAGCGCCGCGCCCCGCTTGAGCTCCCACTGGTAGCCGGCCTCGAACGTGCAGGCCTGGCCCTTGACGACGACCGGTGCTCCTGCGGGCAGGACCTGCCGGCGTGATGGGGTGTCGACCCAGATCGGCGCAAGGTCCTGGTAGGACTGGGCGTCCGCCGGGCGCTTGTAGACGTTCGCCGGCATCGTCTCGAAGATGTTCCCGCCACTCGCCACGGAAATCCGGACCGGGACGTCCTTCTGGACCCCGGCGGTGACGGCCCAGACGACCTGCTGCACGGCGATGCGCTGCTGCTCCGCTGCCAGCCCGGCCACGCCCGGCCCGCTGAGGACGACCTGGATCTCGTTCGCGGTCATGGTGACCTCGGCGCTCGTCCCGGAGGGCCACAGCTGGAGGTAGCCATCGGTGTTCGTGTACGGCTGGGCGTTGAGCGACACGCCGAGTGCGGCCGTCGCCTGGGTCACGGCGTCGGCGCCCACCGGCAGCTGGGTGCCGATGAACTCGCGCACGAGGCCGAAGCTCGTCTTGCCGTAGGGCATGACGAAGTATGCCGGCACGGCGAACGACTTCATGGCGGACGGGGCAGCGGTCGTCGCCGTCGAGGGAGGAACCGGGACCGTCGGGGGCGAGGGAGGAACCGGGACCGTCGCGGTCGAGGGAGGAACCGGGACCGTCGCGGTCGGTGGGGGAGCCGGGACCGTCGCGGTCGAGGGAGGAACCGGGACCGTCGCGGTCGAGGGAGGAGCCGGAACCGTCGCGGTCGGTGGGGGAGCCGGGCTCGTCGCCGTGGACGGGAGCGCAGCGTTCGGCGTCGACGGCGGGGCTGTGGTGGAGGTCCTCGTGGGGGCTGAGGAGCTGGGGCTGGGCAAGGCGCTGACGGTGGTGCTCACCGGGCTGGGCGCCACCGGGGCGGGAGGCGTCGTGCCGGGACGCAGGCCCATCCACGCCACGACGGCGATCGCGGCAACCGCGGCGGCAGCGCCGACCGGCGCCAACCAGCGCGGCCGACTCGCCCCGCGCTCTCCTGCGTCGACCTCGGCACGGATGTCGTCGAGCCGGTCACCGGGCTCGAGGTCGCGGACCTCCTGCGCGAAGGCGACCCGAAGGCGTTCCTCCAGGTCAGTCAGGTCGTCCCCGCCGAACGGCGTGCGGTCGTCGGTCATGGCCGGCCTGCCAGCGAGTCGCGCAGGGCGGCGAGCGCACGGTGCGCATGGGACTTCACGGCGCCGGTCGAGATGTCGAGGGCCTCGGCGATCTGCTGCTCGGACAGGTCGCTGTAGTAACGCAGGACGAGCACCTCTCGCTGTCGCTGCGGCAGTCTCCGCACGGCATTCATGAGTGTGTCTCCTTCGTCGTGGCGCAACACTGCGGTCTCCGCGCTCTCGGCGGTCCGTC